>Ga0207674_10003846_pt1 | contig 18298 bp, 16 predicted proteins | sample KBSCornC72_FD_184303 | JGI IMG/M metagenome (GOLD analysis project Ga0207674, IMG submission 184303) | Corn rhizosphere microbial communities from Kellogg Biological Station, Michigan, USA - KBS Corn C7-2 (SPAdes) (version 2) | ecosystem: Host-associated > Plants > Roots > Rhizosphere > Soil ... | reverse complement strand
GCTACGTTGGCTGAATCCAGCAGAACGCCCGGTAATAATTCAAGGCACCACAACACAACTCAATCAGCTTGCCGCCAATAGCAAGTAACCTGCTGCCTTGGCGATCCAGCACGGGCGAACTTCCGTTGTTGGCCGGCAGATGACCGGCGCAGCGCGATCCGAAGCGGCCATCGGTGGCCGGCCTGCTCCGAGCCCGCCACGACGAAGCCCGACACAAGGCCGGGCTTCATCGAAGCGTTGTCGCTGGAGCGGCTAGTGCCAAAGCCACTACATTGATCTTGCAGCCCTCTGGTTTCCCCGTGAAGGACTCAACGCGGAGATAGCCCAGCGAGCAGTTCATCAAGCTGCCCGAACGTCTCGCCCAGCATTTCCTGTGCGCCGATGCCGGCCTCGTCGAGCGCTTCCTTCGTGGGATACAGCTCGCTCAGGACGAGCAGCGTCTTTCCATCGCGCTCTTCGAACGTCACAGTGGTGACGGATCCCGCGTCGCCGCTTTCCTCGTTCGTCCAGACGATGCGCTTGTCGGGCACCACATCGAGATACTTGCCGAAAAACGCCATCGTGTTCTTGGGGTCGTCGCCGAACACCAGGCGGTATTTGCCGCCGGTGCGCACGTCCATGTCGCACGAGCGAAGGGTCATGCCCATGGAGCGGGGTACCCACCACTTCTTGAAAAGCTCGGGCTTCGACCACGCCTCGAACACGAGCCGCGCGGGCGCGTCGAACGTCCGCGTGACGACGACCTCGCGATCCGACTTCTTCTGCACCGTCGTGCGGTGGAATTCACTTTCTTCTCTTGCGACCACGGCCCTTCTCCTGTCGTTTGAGTTCATCGATGACACCGTCCAGCGCTGCAAAACGCTGGTCCCACACTTGGCGGTAACGCGCGATCCACGCCATTTCCTTCTCGAGACGGCAAGGGCCGATGCGGCACGTGCGCACGCGGCCGACCTTTTCGGTGGTCACGAGGCCGGCCAACTCGAGCACGCTGACGTGTTTCTTCATGCCCGTGAGAGTCATTTCGAACTTGTCGGCGAGGTCGGTGATGGAAGCGTCGCCGCGGGCAAGCTGGTCGAGGACGCCACGACGGGTGGCGTCGGCGAGGGCGGCGAAGGAAGCATTGAAGCCTGACGGTGAACACTGAACCATATGGTTCAGTTTAGACGAACCGGCGGCAGTCATGCAAGAGGTATCTCGCCGCCGCCGGCGCCGGTCATCGACCCCACTTTTCGACGAAACACTGAAAGCGTCGCTAAATCAGCGAACCTGTTTCCGGCTCGCTCGGCTCGACTCCAAGCCGTCAGGTCTTGCCGGTGAGGATCGGACAACAGCCACTCTGCGCTGCAGAGCATCGGCAAGACGAAAGCGACGCTGGAAGGACGCCGCATCGGCAGCTCGTCGATGACGGATCGGATGCCGGCGCCGTCCAGGCGATGGGGGGCGCAACCGACCCGTTGCGGCCAGTCATAACCGGCCGCTTTCGGGAGGACTGATCAACTGAGCACTTCAAACCTGATGCTACGCCTTACGCAACTCCAACTCATTGTAGATCTCCCCAGCTATCGAATCGTATAGACGTTCTTGCTCAATGGGAGGCAAGCCAAGTAGCGGTGATGCGGGGTCGTTCAGACATTGAAAACTTGACAACTTTTCCTCACGCAAAAAGCCGCAAGGCTTAACGATGACCGGGATGATCCTAGTGCCGGACGCCTCAGCTTTGATCAATAGCGGCGGCAACTCCTGCTTGACAATGAAGTCCGACGCCAAGAAGTCGGCGCTTACCAACAACAAAGCAACGGCCGCGCCATCGATATTTTCTGCGATTTCCTTTCGCCATTTGTCTCCAGGCCGTATTCGCTTGTCCGACTAGCAAAGGAGCGTACTGCGGCGTTCAATCGGCTTCAGGTGTGCACCAGTCCGGTGTTCACGTCCACGCCAATGTGCGCCTTCATCCCGAAGTGCCATTGGTTGCCCTTCTTCGTTTGATGCATCTCGGGGTCGCGGGCTTTGTCCTGGTTCTTGGTGGACGGCGCTGCCGCGATGATCGTGGCATCCACGATCGTGCTCCGCGACAGCTTCATGCCGTGCCCTGCCAGATACCGGTTCACTTCGACAAGAAGCTGATTGGCCAATCCGTGGCGCTCCAACAAGTGGCGGAACTGCAACACCGTCGATTCGTCCGGCGCGCCTTCACGGCCCAGATCAATCCCCACGAACCGCCGCATCGATTCCGAGTCGTACAACGCTTCCTCCACGCCCGGATCGCTCAACGCGTACCACTGCTGCAGGAAGTGAATCCGCAGCATCCGCTCCAGTCCAATGGGACGCCGGCCCGCGCCGTCCTCGCGCACCTTCGGGTAGTGCGGCTCGATCAACGCGCACAGCGCCGACCACGGCACCACCTGATCCATCTCGGCCAGGAACAGATCACGTTTGGTGGCCTTGCGATGCAACGCAAATCCAGCATCCACCTTGGTCGCCAGCGTCAGCTGCTTCGGTACCATCGGCTACGTTCCCCGCCGTTGGTCGAAGCTTCGACCGCAGAGCAAAATCAGAGTTTCCCTAGCGGACAGGCTTGACGACCTCGACAGTCGCGCCGCGACCAAGCAAGAGATGGAAGACCTCCGAGACGAGATCGTCGAGCTTAAAAGGCGGGTCGCTGCTTTGAACGAGGTCTATCAAACACTGGCGCTCCACATGCCGACGCCCATGTAGACCGTTCGCTTGATGACGAGGCCCGTCGTTGCCTCCGGCGTGTGACAGCTCTGTTTTGCCGCTTCCGTACGTGGTCATCACCTGCGTTGGAGTTGCCTCGCCACGTGCTCACCGCCCGCTATTCGAGCATTTGGGCGACGGCTCAAGCTGGGTGCCAAAGAGCAGAGCGCGCCGCACTATCTTCCGATGCGGCTGATCGCTTTGAATCCCGCAAGCCCTTTCAGAAACGTATCCGACGGATTGTTCAAGTAGAGCATGCGGTACCACAGCACGGTCAGGAATCGTGCCACGTCTTCTTCTTCTGGATGCGCCTGCAGCAGCGCGGGATTTCCGACTACGAAATATTCGTATAGGAAGCTGTCCACCATGCCTGCAAGTGCGTAAGCGAGTGACAGGTATTCCGTATCGGTGCGGAATGCATGAGGCGCCTGCCGTCGAATGTTCGCGGCGATTCGCTGATTCCACTCCAGGGTGAGTTCACGCCACATCTGCACGAACGGTGCGTCGGCCTGATCAACCTCCAGCAGGCAGCGCATTGCGCCCGGATTGGCGCGATAAAGGGCAACCATGCGTTGGTTGGCGTGATGAATGGCCGTCAACGGATCATTGTCACGCGACCGCGTGGCGACTTCATCGCGAAACCGCTTCAACAGATCGGTAAGTACCTCATGCGTGATGTCAGTCTTGCTCTGGAAGTAGTGATAGAACAAGCTGACACGCACGTCGGCTTTGGAAGTGATGTCTTCAAGTCGGATCGCGTGATAACTGTGCGATTCGAGCAACTTGGCCAAGGCGCTCTTCAGGCGAGAACGCGTAGCCTTGCCACGCGAGGTGGATGGCGGCGGCGGTTTCACCTGCACCGCATTGCTACGCTTGCGCTGCGGCGGTTTCCGCTTTGCAGAAGTGGCACCTGTGCCGGACTTTCGCTGCTCCGCGTTTTGTCGTTTCGGGCGCCGTGACATCGTGTCGCTCATCGAGGATGTTTGGACCGGTGGGAAGAAGGAAACGGAAAGATTATTTCACGAGTAAGAGCGAGAACCAGGCAGCGGCTCAGTATCGGGCGCAGGCCCCGACTCAGATTGGTCGCGCAGTGGGGCAGCTTACGCCAAGTCTTCTGGCGCGTAAGGCATGACTTGACGCGCGAAGGTGGCTGGATCGATGTTGGACCCGCATACGATGACGCCAACGCGCAGCCCGGCGAGTTGGTCACGCAAGGGCCCGCACAATGCCGCGGTGGCGGCAGCTGCCGCGGGCTCGACCGCAAGTTTCATGGTCGCGAACAATAGACCCATGGCGCATTGCATGGCGGCATCGTCGATGCGCACCAGTTCATCGACATAGCGTTTGCATAACGCAAAGCCGTACGGCGCGGTATAAGGCGCAGCCAGGCTGTCGGCGATGGTGTTCGCTCGTTCGAGCGATTGCGGCGCACCGGCTGCGAAGCTGCGGTGCATGGCATCGGCGCCCTCGGGTTCGACCCCATAAATCTTGCAGCGAGGCATCATCTGTTTGATCGATGACGCCACGCCAGCGCAAAGGCCGCCACCGCCAATTGGCACGATCACCGCGTCCAGCCCATCGACTTGGGTGCCGAATTCGTAACCGAGTGTGGCGGTACCCAATATGGTCAGCGGCCCTTCGAAAGGGTGAATCAGTGCACGCCCCTCGTCCGATTCGATACGCTTGGCCTCTTCGAACGCCTGACGTCCATCGTCGACCAGCACTATTTCGGCGCCATAGGCACGACACAGTGCAACTCGGAAAGGGGCAGCTGTTTTCGGCATCACCACCTTGGCGCTGATGCCGGTTGAGCGGGCCGCGAAAGCGGTGGCTATCGCATGATTGCCGGCGCTGAATGCGGTGACTCCGCGTGCTCGTGCCTCATCGGATAGCGCAAGGATGTTGAGAAGCGCGCCGCGCGGCTTGAACGTTCCAGCGTATTGGAACAACTCCAGTTTGAGAAACACCTGCGTGTCGCTGCCGACGAGCGCATCGATCTCACGCCCGCTCCAGTGCCATGTCGGTGTCTGGCGGACGCGCTCACCCAAGCGCTCCCGTGCGGCACGGATTGCAGCGAGACTCGGCGCTTCGATTGCTTCAATACGCGGATCGGTCATGGATACATTCAGGCAGCAAGACGATTGGGGGTGCCGTTCTGACGCAGTGAGGCGCGCACGCAAGCGCGCGCGAGCGCGACATTGGCGTCGAGCAGTCGTGGATCGCGCGCCATGGAACCGAGCGCCACCGGTAGTTCGGTGCAGGCGAGCACCACATGGCTGGCGCCCCGCTCGATGAGGTTTTCGGCGGCGCGGCTGGCAGCCTTGTGCGCGACGGCCCAGTGCGCCGCCTTGGCGTGGATGATGGCGCGATCCAGCAGTTCAGCCTGTTCCTGCGGTGTAGGCAGCAAGAGTGGGTAGCCGGCTTTGTCGGCGGCCTCCTGATAAAACCCGGAAACGAGCGTACCGCGGGTGGCCATAAGGCCGACGGGTCCTGCCGCGCTGACTGCCAGCAGTTCTTCCACCACGGCGTCGGCGATGTGCAATACGGTTCCATTGAACGCGTCCCGGACCGGCGTGTACCAGTGATGAGCGGTGTTACAGGCGATGGCCAGTACTTCGGCACCGGCGGCGCGCAACTCAAATGCACCCTGCACAAGTGCTTCGCGCGGAGACGGGCCGTCACCGAGCAATGCGTGGGTGCGATCCGGGATTTGTGGTACGCATCGCACCAGAATCGGCAGGTGATCCTGATCGCATGTGGCGGGGGTGGCTTCGATGATCTTGCTGAGTACGTCCACGGTGGCGGCCGGACCCATGCCGCCGAGCAAGCCGAGCGTGCGAGCTGAACGGGCTGGCGCGTTCACTGCCCACATGCCTGTTTGCGCAGCGCCGATTTGTCCACCTTGCCGACTGGCAGGCGCGGCAGTTCATCGATGAAGTGGAAGCGTTTGGGGATTTTGTAATTGGCAAGATGCTCCCGCAGGAATTGACGCAAGGCGTTGTCTTCAATCGCTGTGTCAGTCACAAGGAACGCCACGGCAGCATTACCGTAGAGCCGATCCGGAACACCCACTACGCTCGCCTCCCGGATCGCGCGATGGCGCATCAACGCAGCTTCGATCTCTGCCGGGTAGATGTTGTAACCCCCCGACTTGAAGACATCGTGCACACGCCCCAGCAGCCTGAGGTTGCCTTGTGCGTCGAGCATTCCGACATCGCCCGTGCGCCGCCAACCGTCGGTGGTCATCATGCGCGCATCGGCTTCCGGGTCACGCCAGTAACCGCACATGCCAAATGGCGTGCGCACTTCGATCTCGCCTTCGCATCCGGCAGGCAGTGTTTTGCGGGAATCGACAATACGGATCTCGTAAGGAGGTACCGCGCGGCCGACGGTTTCCTGCAGCGTGAGGATGTCTGCACCGGCGGAGGTGAAGGCCACCGAGCCCACCGTTTCGGTTTGTCCGTAGGATGTGGCGATGCGTGGCGCAAGCGGCTGCAGCCGTCTGATCAGTTCTGGTGTGGCATGAGCGCCACCCCAGAACAGCCATTGCAGGGAATGCAGTCGCGCGGGATCAAAGCCTGGCGCGTCCAAGGTGAGCTGGAACATGGTCGGCACCTGACCCCAGACGGTGATCGCATGCCGTTCAATGACATCGACGGACACGGCCGGATCGAAGCGTGGCGTGAACACCATGGCACCACCGCTGATCAATGCGTGACAGCACAGGTCGCCGACGCAGCCGATGTGATTGATCGGGAGGTTGACCAAGACGCGCATCGGATCCGCCGCCCAGATGCGTGCCTGGACCCGGCTCGCGCCGGTCAGTGCGCATTGGCTGATCATGACGCCTTTGGGTGCACCGGTGCTGCCTGACGTGAACACGATCAGGCACGCATCATCCGGCGCGGTGCTCCGGTAGCGGGCGACCAGCTGTGTCGAATCGCAGGATCGGCCGGTAGCCATGAAATCCGCGAATGTCGTAAGACCCGGCGGGCTCGCGGCACTGGCGTCGAGCTCAACCTTGTGCAGCTTGTGCGGCAACGAGGTGGCCCAGACGCGAAAGTCGCGCGTTTCGACCGCGGGTGTGTAGAACACCAGTTTCGCCTCCAGCCGCGCCATCAGCGCATCCAACTCGGCGGCGGCGTAGCGGGGGTTCAGGCCGGACCAAATGCCGCCTACGGCGGTGGTGGCGAGGAAGGTGACAATGAAGTCCAGGCCGGGCGGCGCCAAAGTCGCCACTCTGTCGCCAGGTTGTATGCCGCTGGCAATCAAGGCCGCGGCACAGGCATCGATGCTGGCGGCGAGTTCGGCATAGCTCAAAATCCGGTCGCCATCAATGACCGCGTCCGCGGTTGGACGCTCGAATGCCCACTTGCGCACATAGTCGTGTAGGCGATCGGGTGCTGTTGAAAGGACGGGTTCCACTTGTTTCACGCGTCCTCGTCGAGCGGCCAAATGGGCCGTGGAACATGCCGGTACGGGATTCTTCGAAAATCCGTCTCGAGCGGACCGCCGCCGGAAGCCAACACGATGGCGCGCGCGATGGGTGCGAAACCCGCGACGAAATGTTGGGCGGATTTCACGACGATCAGTCGGTGCTGCTCCGGTTCGATGCCGACCGCGCGGAACAGATCGGGTCCGTAGGCTTGGTCGCGAATCGACGCAACCATGACGCGCACCGTTCCTATCTTGAGCCCGCAGGCGCATCCCAGCGCCATACGCGTGTCTGCCCAAGTTTGCCAAGCGTGTTCAGCAACATCTGTGATTTCGGCCTCGACATCCAGCGGCGGCCCAGAATCAGGTCCCGCCTTGCCACCCAGGCGAATTCGCAGCCGCTCGCCAACACCTGCCGTTTTTGCAGCCATCGCCACGGCGGGATCCCAGAAGGGACCCACGCACGCGTCCACGCGGTGAGACAGCAGTCGCTGCAAGAGCAAGGTCGAATCGCCCGGCGCACCGCCGCCCGGATTGTCGGCGACATCGGCCAGTACCACCGGGTGATCGTCGTACGCGAGCGCGGCATCGAGTGCCGCGTCGAGCGGCTGCGGCGGCGTGAAGCTCGATGCACGGATGGCTACAAGCTGCTTCCCGAACTCGGCTGCCGTTGCCACTGCGGTCGCGTCGTCATCGGCGAGCGCGAGGCATTTTGCGCCCATGTCGGCGACGTCACCCCATGGAAAACCATGGATGAGCGAAATCGAGGCGACGCCGGGGCGCTTTTCGCCTTCCCGCATCGACTGGACAAAGCCTTTCATCGGCTCGCGCGTCGTGTGGAATCGGCCGATGGTGCGGCAATCGAACACGGCCTTCGCAGGCCGCCAATCCTGTCGCGCGCAGCGCTCCAGAAGGTCAATCAACTCTTCGCCGCGCGCGAGAAAATCCGTGTGCGGATATTCCTTGAAGGCAACCAACACATCGGCGTGCTCGACCATTGCACGCGAGAGGTGCGCGTGCGGGTCGAACTCCACGCCGACCGGTGTCCGCACGCCGACAACCTCGCGTACTCGCGCCAACAAATCGCCTTCGCAATCGTCGTAACCGAACGCGCACATAGCGCCATGCAGCGAGAGGGCAACCAGGTCGATCGGTCCCGCGGAAGCCAATTGCGTCAGGATTTCGTCGCGCAGCGATTCGTAGGCCGCGCGCCCGACGCGGCCCGCGGGAAGCGCGAAAGCATAGGTGCCCTCGCATAAGCTCCAGCCACGGGTTGCGGATCGGTCCCGCAGCACGTGCAGCGGTGCTGATACCTCGGTGAGGTCAGGTGGATGTTCACCCGGGCGATAAAGGAAAGTTTCCTCGAACGCCTCGATTCCAATATGGAGCGGACTGAATGTATTCGTCTCGGTTCCGAGACCCGCGGTAAAGGCGCGCAGTGGCCGTTGAGGTCTAGGCGGCATGTCGTACCTGCCTTTCGAGTCTGCGCAGCACCAACGCGTGACGCCGGCGGTCCAACGGAAAGCCCATCGCCGCCATCCCGCCAACCACCAGGATCAGCGCCGGTACCCACAGCGCGATCATCTTGAATGCAGCCACCACGTCCGGCGGGTTCATGATCCTGGGATCGAATCCCGCCAGGCCCGCGATCATCAAGCCAGCGCCTGCACCCATGGCCGCAGTGAACTTGGTCGCCAATGACACCATGGCATGGAAGTTCGCGGCCTGGTTTACGTTGCGCTTGAACAGTTCGTAATCGACCACGTCGCCGAGCAAGGCGTTGGGGGCTACTTGCGTTACGCCGGAACCGAATGCGCGTACGCACACCAGCACGAGCAACGGCAACAGGCCACGATCACCATGTGCCAGCCAGGACATCAACGCCAAGGCGAGTGCAGAGATCGCGAGCCCAAGTGCCCACGCACGATGCTTCTGGAGTCGGCGGATCAACGCGTACCAGACAGGCACGCTGGCAAGCGTGACCAGCGCATCCGCCAGCAACACCCACACAAATGCGCTCTGGAGCCCCAATACACTGGTCACGTACAGAAACACCATTCCGTAAAACACGCCTTGGCCAAGTCCGGTCAAGACGAACATGATGAGGAAATGCAGCAACGGACGGTTGTAGCGCAGGGCGCGCAGCACCGCTCCGATACGGGTCTTGTCGGTTTCCGGCACGACACCATTGGGGACCAGCCAAGCCGCGGCGATCAGCGTCAGCGGCATCGCGATCGCCACGCCCCAGCCGACTGCCTTCAGTGCCGTCGCATCAAACGAACGCGCGTCCGAGGCGGCCAGGAAAGGCGCCAGCGCGAAAGCCAGATTACCGAGCCCGAAAGCTACCGCGAGGCAGGTGGCGATCCGCGAACGATCCACGTAATTGCGTGCGAGTTCAGTGCCCCACGCCTTCAGGGGAACCTCGATGAACGAGTAGCCCAGATAGAAGGCGAGAAACCAGCCCAGAAAGTAAAACGGGCCGACGTTCGGCGATGGCGCATACAGCGGCAGCACAGCGATCGACAGCAGCACGGCGCCGACGGCGAGCCAGGGTTTTCTCGACTTCCGGCGCGCCATGGTTGCATCCGACAAAAACCCGATCAGGGGATCAACGACGGCGTCGAAGACACGCGCCACGATCAGGATCATGCCGATCACGGCAATGGGGATCCGCGTGTGCTGCGCATAGAATCCAGGCAGGATCGCGTGCGAGGGGAACACCACCACGGCAAGCGGCAGCGCAGGCAATGCATAGACGGCAAAGTCGAGCATCCCGGGGCGGCGGCGTACGGCGACGGTACCCTTCATGACATCGCTGCCAAGCTGCCGAAGTAACTGGTTTGCAGGCACGGCGAACCTGCCCGCGTGATCAAGCGCGCGCGGAAGGGAACGTCGAGGGGTTGGGGCGACAGTGCGGCCTCGTCGAAATCCAACTCGAATGTGTCGCCGCCCAAAGCCTTGATCGTGGCCGTGAAATCCGGCGCATCGCGGGGCACGAAGCGCAGTGCGGCTCCGTCCGCCGCAATCGTCACCTCGCCCGTAAGAGGATTGCCGTAACGGCCCTGTGGAATCGCTACTGCGGACATGTCGCCCTGTGTGGGGAAGGCAGCTTCGACTGTGGCACGCTCGCGCGCAGCGGCTTGTTCGGCGGCGTGTGTGAAAAAGGCGGGCCAGTCCCTGGGCTCGTACCCCATCAGTTCTTCCAGCATCTGCAACGCGATGCCGTCAATGGCTGCATTTTCGGCCGACGCCATCACCATCACGCCCGCCCTGTAATCGGGCGCAATGGCCATGGCGTGACGCCACCCACGCCCGCCGCCGCTGTGTCGCAACAATGTCCGGTCGTGGAGACGTGCGACGTGTAAGCCCATGCCGTACGCGCAATTTCGATCACCTGCCGGGGCCATGCGGATATCCGGGTCGGGCACAATCGCCTGCGGCGACGCCATGGCCCGTACGGACGCGGCCCACAACGGGCCCCTGTCGGAGCCCGCCAGTGCCTCAAGCAGAAAACGCATCCACAACGCGGCATCGCGGCACGAGAGATGGATGCGCGCGGAGCCTTCGGAATTGGGGCCGGTGAGATCGCGAACGAACGTAGGCGCACCGATTACCGAAAATGCAGGGACCGCCACCTCTGCACCCGATTGGATCTCAAAGCCTGCAGAGAAGGTGTCCTGCATGGCCAGCGGTTTGCAGATGAACTCTTGGATCAGCTCGTCGTAAGGCACGCCGGCAAGCCGCTCGGCGGCGAGCGAGAGCCCGATGTAACCCAAGTTGGAATAGCTGAAGCGATCACGGAAGGGAGCGTCGTGGCGCATGTGGCGAACGCGCGCCAATCGGCTCTCTTTGGGAAGACGCTGGTCAATCCCCCACTCGGCGATCCCTTCGCGTGACAGTCCGATGCGCATGCAAGCCAAGTCGCGGAAGGTGCAATGCCGCGTGATCCACGCATCACCAAACTGAAGTTCGGGAAGGACATCATGAACCGGCTGCTCCCAACCGGCGATTCCATCCTGGACGAGTCGCGAAAACACGGCGGCCGTGAAGGTCTTGGAGCAGGAGCATATGTGAAACGGCGTGGCCGTCGTTACGTAGCGGTCAGCACGGCCGAGCCCGGCTGCAGCGACGTGCGTGTCTCCGCCCAACACGAGCGCAATGCCCACGCCCACGGAGCCAGTCGCCAGCAATGCCGAGGTTGCCGCTTCGGCGATGCGTGGGAGTTGCGATGCGGCGGTCATGCGTCATCAGGCGCCGCAGCGGCATCGACCATGAAAAGGCCCAACCATTCGGCCGAAAGCGCGGGGCGTGCCACGCCTTCGATCTCGATGACATTGGTCGTGCGGATCAAAACACTCCCGTCGGTGCGCTCTGTCATTTCCGCCAAAGTGCTGCGCATGCGGATCTTCGCTCCGATCTTCACGGGATGAATCCAACGTACCCGATTCAGGCCATAGTTGAGCGCGTATGCAGCGTCCATCGGCCACATCCCGACCTGGTGAGAGAAACAAGTCAGCATCGAAAGTGTCCAGAAGCCGAACGCGATGGTGCCTCCGTACGGTGTTTCGCTGGTGGCCCACTCGGGGTCGACATGCAGACGGTCCGGGTCCAACGTGGCGCATGCGAACTGATCCATCATGGATTGTTTGACCTCGATCCATCCGGATGTTCCGAGCTCGGTGCCGACCCGTGCGCGCATTGCCTCGATACTGTGCAGGGCGGCCATCAGGCTGACTGCCCGATGCTGGCGTACAGCGCGGATTGCGGTATTTCCTTTGGCGGTTTCTTCCACCCCCGCAAGTGCTTGCCGCCCAACACCAGAACGGCCAACGCCACGGCCATCGTGATCCAGCCGACCGGATGAATCCCGGCATGCGGCACCAGATTGAACAAGGTGTGCGGCACGATGCCGGCCCAGAACACGCTGCCTCGCGTATGCACGAACAGCCACGTCATCAGCACCGAGAAGGCGATCACGGTGGCGACGAAGGGCACGAACGCAAGGCCCGATTGCGACATGCTGCCGACAAAGAACGCCGGCAGGTGCCATACACCCCAAATCAGCCCCAACAGCAGCGACGCGTTGCGCGCGTTGGTAAGTTCCAGCAGCCTTGGCAGGGCGAAACCGCGCCAGCCGAGTTCTTCTCCCAGCGCACCCGCGTCGATAAAAACCCTGGCGCTGACGAGCAGCAGCGGCAGTGTTACCACCCAAGGAGTAAAGCTGAAAGAAGCGAGATTGCCGGTTGCTGCGTTTTGGATCAGAGCGACGATCAGCCACAGCAGTGGGTACCCCAACAGGCTGAGTGCGATCCACAACCAGGGCGCGCGGAAACGCAAAACGGAACCGAGCAGGCTGGCAAGTCCGGCGCGCCCATAACGAATCGCTGTCAGCGCAAGCGACACCGCTGTCGGTGCATAGACCGCTACATAGAAGGTGGGGCTGCCCAGCTTCATCGGACCTAGAATCGGCGTCACCCGGTCCATATCCCAGATATACAGCCCCACGACCACCCAAGTAATGGTGAACGTTGCGATCGTGTAGATCAGCAGATCCATGATCAGGCGGCGCCGCACGTGGTGGGTCTCCGCTGGCATCAGAATGTCCACTGGAAGTCGATACCGTAGGTGCGCGGCGGAGAAGTCGTCACCGCGTAGAGCAGGGGTGCCACGGCGAAGCCGCCCAATGTGTAGCGCTGATCGGTGGCATTGCGCGTCCAGAATGTGATTGACCAGTCATCGAAACTGGCGTAACCCGCGCGGAGATTCATGTCCCAATGGGCGCGTTGCCGAAATAGCGTGGTATTGGCGCTATCCACGTAATTGAGGCTTCGATAGGCAACCTCCGGGATGAGGAACAACGTGCCGGACGAACCCACGTACCAGCTCATGTCCAGGTTGACCGATCCGGTCCAATGCGGCGCGCGCGCAAGCATGTTGCCCGACTTGGCACCGAACTCTCCGTACCTGGCATCGACGTAGCCGAGATTGGTGTTGACAGTCGCATGGTCGCCCATGCGGAAGGCGAACTGTGTCTCCGCACCATAACTGCGTGCGGAGGCGGCGTTGCTGATGTAAAACCCGGCTCCATCCTGGTCCGCCTGCTGGATGTTGTTGTAGTCGATGTAGTAGATGTCTGCCGTGATTTCGGTGCGGCCGTTGTGGGAGCGAGCCTTGTAGCCCAACTCGTAGCTGGTCAGTGTCTCCGGCTGGAAGACGATCTGGTCGGGGTTCGAACTGGGACCCGCATTGAAGCCTCCGGCCTTGTGTCCCCTCGCGATTCGACCGTATACCTTGGCATCCGGATTCAGGGCATAGGTCAAGGCCAGAGTCGGCGACCATTCGCCACCGCTGATGCGCTTGTGGAATGGCGATACCACTCCGAAACCAGGAATAGGTAGCGTTGCGGTTTGTTCGTAGTCGATCGACTTGGATTCGTCCGTGTAGCGGAGACCGAGGTCCATTTTCAAAGCATCGGTCAAGGCCAGTTCCCCCGACGCGTACACCGCATAGCTCCGGGTCCTGGTGTTTGCGACGGCGTTCACCAGGTTGGTGTTCCCGGGCCCCAGGAATCCGGGCCCAAGCTCCAAAATGGTGTCCTGAAGATTGTGACGATCGAAGAAGAACGCGCCCAGCATCCAATTGAGTCGCTGGTTTTCGGGGCTCGCCAAACGGAACTCCTGCGTGAAATGACGATCTTCGCCCTGCAGGCCCGTGGTCAGGATCGGCAGTGCGGTGAAGTCGCGATCGGTAAGAAAGTACGTGTCGCGATGGCGGTACGCCGTGATCGAGGTGAAAGTCAGATCGCCGATCTTTTGTTCGGCATTCAGCGAGTAGCCGCGCACGTTGCGCCGGTCGACGCACGCGCCGTCCCAGGCCGACTCATCGGGATCGGTGTTGCCGTCATAGAGTGCGCCGCCGATCACCTTGAACATGTTGTCGCAGGCGTTGTCGTGGGAGGCGTCGATGCTGAGCAACAGCTTCAGCGTATCCGTGGGGTTGGCGAGGATGTGCAGGCGACCGCTGCGACCGTCTTCATCGTTGCCAGTGTCGCCCGGTTTGGCAGTATTGCGAAGGTACCCATCACGTTTTCTGTCCACTACGCTGACCCGCGCCATCAGACGGTCACCGGCAATCGGCAGGTTGAGGGTCGCCCCCTCCTGCCGAAGGCCATAGTTGCCGAGTGTCGCGTGCACGCTCCCGCCGAATTCCGGTTCCGGCTTGCGTGTCACGATATTGATGGCGCCGGCTATCGTGTTGCGTCCAAACAGGGTTGCCTGGGGGCCGCGCATGACTTGGATATTGCTCAAATCGAACAGGCGTCCACTCGCGGCGGCTTCGCTTCCGATGTAAACACCGTCCACATACAGGCCGATACTGGTGTCGCTGCCTGATCCGGCGGAAGTCAGTCCGCGAATGCTGAATTCGCTCTCCTGGCCATTACTGTCATTGAAGGACACCCCGGCAAACAAATTGCCAATGTCGCGAAAATCCTGATCCCCGTCGCGTTCCAAGCGCTCGCCCGATAGGACAGAAATCGACATTGGTACGTTCTGCGCAGTTTCGTTGCGCTTGCGCGCAGTCACCACGACCGTTTCGAGCAGGGTGGCCTGCTTTTCCTGGTGTCCACCGCCCTTTGATCCCTGATTCATCGCGGTGTCGGCAACCTGACCCGTGCCATCGCCAACCGGCTGGCCGGAATCAGGCGCTGATGTGCCAATGCCTGATGGCTCCTGTGCCCAGGCGACGGTGTTGCAGCCAAGTATCCCCGCCAGCACTGCAGCCAAGAGGACGTGCCTGCCAAGCCGAAGGTGTGTTGCTTCGCAGCGGAACTGTTTGGTCAACATACGTAACCCTGCTGTGGAAGTCGCGGAGGTTCGATCAGTGTTGACCGTATCATATAGAAACTGAATTCATATTCAAGTACTCTACAAACTCGCGTTGCTGGCGTTTACTCTGGTGGCCCACCCGCAACCACGGCTTCGAAATGGGCTTGACGCTGGAGGTGCCGCGGCGCATCCGTGCGTCGCTGCGCGAATGGCTGGAGCCGTGGCTGGCCTCCCGTGACCTGCGAATCAACGACGTCGCACAATGGGCGATCCATCCGGGTGGCCCGGAAATCGTCCAAGCCGCGATTGACGCGCTGGGAGTCGGTCCCGAAGCCGGAGATGTCTCGCGCGCGGTTCTCGCCGACCACGGCAACATGTCGTCGCCGACGGTCCTGTTCATCTTGCAACGCATGCGCTCGCGGAATGCTTCCGGACCGCTCGTGGCATTGGGCTTCGGCCCCGGTTTGGTGTTCGAGGCTGCACTTCTCGACTGAGACACATGGGACGAGGGACATAAAGCAAGGGCGAATACCCGCAGGCTTCCACGCGAAAGCTTGCCGAAAAATGCGGCGGACCTCATGGCGGGCATGTTCCCGTGAGGCTGACCATCCGTTTCAGTAATGGCGGACCACCGCGCCGAGATTGAACAGCGGGCACTGAATCGGTTGCGGCGACCTACCGTAGCCGACCCGAAACAGCCGGTCGCGACTGGCTGTTTTCGGGATGGCTTGTCGCTGCAAACCATCTGGTGAAAGGGCGAACGGCCGCATGACCGTCCGGTGACGGACGCGGACGTCCGATCTCGGGCAAGTTTCCTCCGACGCGCGAACGCCAACCCCATGTTTCGCATGGGGTTGCAGGGTGTTTGGCCTTGGCACGCGACTTGCGTAAGCATCGCTGTAGCCAACCCGGCCTCCTCCGATAACACCATTAACTCCGCCACAGGATCAACACCGTGAACGACTCCACCAACGTGATCCGTCTTGAAAACGTCGACAAGATCTATCGCACCGACGAAGTGGAAACCCTTGCGCTCACCGACATCCATCTCGCTATCGCGCAGGGTGAATACGTTTCCATCTCCGGGCCGTCGGGCTGCGGGAAGACCACGCTGCTGTCGATCGTGGGCCTGCTCGATACTGCCAGCTCAGGCAGCTACATGCTCAATGGCCTCGACGTTGGATCGCTCACGGTGGCTGCACGTGCACACATCCGCAATGCCGAGATCGGTTTCGTGTTCCAGGCGTTCAACCTGATCGGTGGTTTGTCCGTACGGGAAAACGTGGAGTTGCCGCTCACCTATCGGGCCGAGATCGGCGGTGCCGAACGCCGCCGCCGTGTCGAGGAGGCTTTGGAGCGCGTCGGCATGGCGCACCGCGTGCGTCACTATCCCGCGCAGCTCTCCGGTGGCCAGCAGCAACGCGTGGCCGTAGCGCGTGCACTGGTCGGCAAGCCCGCGATCCTGCTCGCCGACGAGCCGACCGGCAACCTCGATTCGGGCAGTGGGGAAGCGGTCATGGGCCTGCTCGACGAACTGCACAAGGACGGCGCCAGCATGGCAACGACTGCTGCGCGTGCTGGGCCATGAGGTCAACAACTCGCTGGCGCCGATCCAGTCGATCGCCGGCACGCTTGCATCCCTGCTGGCAGCCGATCCGTTGCCGGCCGACTGGCGCGAGGACTTCCGCAGCGGGCTGGACGTCGTCGGCCATCGTGCCAAGGCGCTGACACGGTTTCTTTCCGGTTATCGGGAGTTGGCAAGATTGCCGCCGCCGCAACTCCAACGCGTGGAGCTGTCGGCATTGGTGTCCCAGGTCGCAAAACTGGAACAACGCCTGCCGATCACGATCGAGGCGGGCGAGTCACTGTTCGTGAATGCCGATCCCGATCAACTCGAACAAGCGCTGATCAACTTGTTGAGGAACGCCGTTGAAGTCGTGCCTTCGGGCAACGGACGCGTGAACATACAGTGGCGACGTGAGTCCTCACGGGCGATCATCGAGGTACAGGACAACGGCCCGGGCCCACCTTCGAGCGAAAACCTGTTCGTCCCGTTCTTCACCACCAAGCCGGGTGGTACCGGCATCGGCCTGGCGCTTGCCCAACAGATCGCCGAAGCGCACGATGGCGGCGTGTCGTTGACCGCACGTGCCGACGCCAGCGGCGCGGTTGCAAAGCTGTGGCTGCCGCTGACGTGACAATTGCGTGGTCGAGACCGACCCCGAGGTCTGCGACAGCAGCTGCGGAACCTTCCATCACCGGGTCGCCGCCAGCAAATGCCATCGGTGGCGTGCTGCCGATGTCCGCTTTTGAGCGACCCGAATCGGGCTGTGAAAGTCCGGTTGTGGCCGATCAGCGACCGATACCGTGCGACGCGGAGCAGCCCGGCGTTTTCCTGCTAGTGGGAAGACTGCTCCGGCCGATATCGGCAAGGACCGACAATGCCCGTGACCATGCAATAACGGTCGAGGTCGTCGGGGGCAAAAACAGCACCGGCAAACTTCTTCTTGACACCGCTTGCATAGGCGGCCTGGTCGGCCTTGTCCAAGGGATCGTAGTGGTAAAGCATGACTGCCTTTACCCCAGCCTTCGTTGCAAGCTCTCCGATATTGCCCGTGTCGAGGTGCTCGGAGATGAAGTGGGCCCGGAACGCTTGGACGCGTTTCGGCGACCATTGATTCCGTGCGGCCATCGAGTGGATGAAGCGGTCGCGATCTTCGCGGTCGCGGCTCGATGCCTCCGCCACCAGCACATCGGCGCCCTTTGCCAATCGGGCCACGGCATCGCTCGGACCCGTATCGCCCGTGAACACGATTACCCCGTGCGGCGTTTCGATCCGATAGGCATAGGATTTAAACGTCTCACGTTGTGGAAGTGTCATCAGTGCATAGTGGGAATTTTCGGTAGCGATGACGCGGATCTTGTCGTCCCGGAAGATCACGCCGTCCAGATCGAATTCGTGGGCAACGAATGGGCTCACGAAATGCCCGTTGATGACGCGGCGGGCAGAAGGGTTTTCAGCTTCGAAGGGTCGAAAGCCGATCGTGATGAAGTGGAACGCCGCGTCCACCAGTTCCCTGGTTTGTGGCGGCCCATAGATGTCGAAGGATGCGGTCGCCCCGAAGAGATCCGTATGGACAAAATCGTTCGCCATGACATCGGCCAGGCCGAGGTCGTGGTCTGCGTGAAGATGCGTGAAGAAAATGGTCTTGATTTGCTCGGATTTGATGCCGGCCTCGATCATCCGGCGCTCGGTTCCGATTCCGCAATCAATCAAGTACTCGCGCCCGTCCACGACGAGCAGCGTGGAGGGCTCCGACCGG
>Ga0207674_10003845_pt1 | contig 18298 bp, 18 predicted proteins | sample KBSCornC72_FD_184303 | JGI IMG/M metagenome (GOLD analysis project Ga0207674, IMG submission 184303) | Corn rhizosphere microbial communities from Kellogg Biological Station, Michigan, USA - KBS Corn C7-2 (SPAdes) (version 2) | ecosystem: Host-associated > Plants > Roots > Rhizosphere > Soil ... | reverse complement strand
CATCAATTGCTCGGCCACGATCGCCGCGGTCTGCGGTTCGATTCCGCGGCGCTCGTAGATGCGCGCAAGCTCCTCATGTTCGGCATCGGGCAGGCTCGCAAGCTCGCGCTTTTCGCGATCGAGATCCGCTCGCTCCGTATCGGCCTGGGAGCTGACCGAAACATATTCGCCGGCGGCCATCGACATCGCTCCGGCAACAAGTGCGGCAGCTCCGGCGATCAGAATGTTTCCGCGAGCGGCTTCGGATGCGGCGACTCCGACGATCAGGCTTCCGGTCGAGACGATTCCGTCATTCGCGCCGAGCACGGCCGCCCGCAGCCAGCCGATGCGGCCGAACGCATGCATTTCCCGGTGGATGTGCAACCGGCTCATGCCGGGACAAGCTCATGATCGCGCGCCCGAGTTTTCCGGTTCAACGGAGACTTCCCGGCGGGCGCTGGTTTCCGTTCCAGGAACTGCCGGATCCAGCTTTTCACCTGCGCGCCTTGGCCGACCATCAGATGGCCGCCCCGCTTGAGAACCCGAAGCTCGGCGCCGCGGATGTGCTCGGCCGTGAATTGCGCGCCCGGAAGGGTCTTGAACAGGTCGTCGGCAGCCGAGATGATCAGCACCGGAACCCGGATGCGCTCGAGCGGCCAGGGCGAGAGGGTGATGCCGCTGTCCACGGCGATCCCGGCCACCCGGCTGGAGAGCGGAAGCACGCTCCGCATGATCTCGGTGACCTGCCGGCGGTCTTCGTCCGACGCGGCGGCTTCGAGCTCGGGCGGAACGCCGAGGAAGCGCACGACCGAGCTGCGCGCGACGCGCATCGCCAGCCAGAACAGGAAATCGGCCGACGCTTCGACCAGCCGAAGCACCATCTGGCTTCGCATGCTGTCGTCGACGCCGACCGAATTTGTCGGATCGTACGTCCTCGGAACGAGCAGGATGAGCGCGCGAACCCGGTCCGGATAGCCCAGCGCGAACTCGATCGCGCTTGGAGCTCCGGCCGAAGCTCCGGCGACAATGCATTTCCCGATCCCGAGAAAATCCAGCAGCGCCGCATGAGCGTCGGCCTGGGCGGCTGGAGACACATCCTCCGGCACCGGCGTCTTCAGATAGCCGAAACGCGACGGCGCGATCACCCGATGTCCCTCGCCGAAGTCGCGGGCGATCAGCAGCCCCTGGTCGTAACCGCCGCCGGCTCCGTGGATCAGAAGAAGCGGCTCGCCGGCGCCGGCTTCCGCATATTCGATCGGCCCTGCCGCCGTCTCCGCGATGGTGCTGCCGCGATCGACACAATCGCGAATCTCGCGGATCTCCTTCCGATAGCGGGCATAAGCGACGAGGGTGGCAGCCGAGGCCGCCGCCGAAAGGATGCGGATGAGATTGCGAACGGCCATTGCGTCTCTCCCTCAAGCGTGCCGCGGACGCTGCGCCTCCAGGACCGTCGCAGCCATAAGGGAATTACCGTAACGCGCGGGTCAATTCGGCGTCCTCGAGCACGAACTTCTGGCGCATTTTCGGGATCGCGCACGACCAGCCGAGGTCCGCTTCGATGCGGTCGCGCAGGGCCGCCGACGCACTTGCCTCACCATGGACGATGAAGGTCTGTTGAGGAGGCGATCCAAAGCCGCCGAGCCAACGGATGAGCTCGTTCGAATCCGCGTGAGCGGACAACATGGTGAGGTCGGCAACCTCGGCGCGGATGTCGATCCACTCGCCGTGGATCTTCACTTCACGCTCCCCGTCGACCATTGCCCGGCCGCGCGTTCCGACCGCCTGGAAGCCGGCAAACAGGATGGTGTTGCGGGGGTCGGTCCCGAACGCCTTGATGTGGTGCAGCACCCGGCCGCCGGTCGCCATGCCGCTAGCGGAGATGATCACCTTGGGCATGCGGCTGGCCGAAAGCGCCTTCGAGGCGTCCGTGTCGCGCACGTAAGTGGCGATCGCACAGGCATCGCGGCAGACCATCGGCTGCATCCGGTGATCGTCCATGTGCGCGCACATCAATTCGGTGGCGTCCGTGGCCATCGGACTGTCGACGAAGACCTGCACCAGCTCCAGCTTGCCGCTCATCCTGAGCGTCCACAGCTCGTAAAGGAGCGACTGGGTCCGGCCGACGGCAAACGCCGGGATCACGACGGTGCCGCCGCGCCGAACGGTTCGATCGATCACTTCCTCGAGGGCCGCCGCGGGATCGACCTTCGGATGAATTCGGTCGCCATAGGTCGATTCAACGACCAGATAGTCGGCCGCCGCGACGGGCTCCGGGTCCATCATGGTCGGATCGCCATAGCGGCCGAGATCGCCCGAAAAGACGAATGTCCGGCCGCCCAGCCCGACCTCGGCCGTCGCTGCGCCGAGGATGTGCCCTGCCCGCCGGAATAGCAGGCGCGCCCCGGATCCAAGGTCGAAAGAGCGATGGAATTCGATCCCAACGAATTGCTCGAGCGCGCGCTGCGCATCCTTGGTCGTGTAGAGCGGAAAGGCGGGCTTGTGCCGGCTGAAGCCGCGGCGGTTCGCAAGCTCGGCGTCCTTCTCCTGCAGGAAGGCGCTGTCGAGCAGGATGAGCCGGGCGACGTCGATCGTCGCCGGGGTGGCGTAGATCGGCCCGCTGAAGCCTTCCCGAACGAGGCGCGGCAGATAGCCGCAATGATCGAGATGAGCGTGAGTGAGCACCACCGCCTCGATGCTGGATGGAGGCACCGGGAAAGCCTGCCAGTTGAGCTCGCGCAGCTCGCGCGGGCCTTGGAACAGGCCGCAGTCGACGAGCAGGAGCCGGCCGTCATGGTCGAGCAAATGCCGAGACCCGGTAACCGTGCCCGCCGCGCCCAGGCTCGTGAGAACGAGCACGCTAGCGGCGCTCCGGGAGGGCCGTGCGCGCAAGCTCGACGGCGGCGACGAACTGCGCGACCGTGAACGGCTTTTCGAGAAGGGGCGCGCCCGGCATGCAGTGGCGCGCGCGCTCCGGGTCGCCGGTGATGAAGATGACCGGCACCGCGACCGTGGCCCGAAACTTCCGGACTGCGCGAATACCGTTGCCATTGAGCAAGCTCCCGTCGGACGTCACCAGGTCGGGACGATGCCGGGCGACGGCGGCGATCGCTTCCTCCTCGGTCGCGGCGAGATCGACCGATGTGAAGCCGAGGTCGCGAAGCTCGTCCTCGATCATCATGGCCGTGACGGCGTCGTCTTCGATCACCAAAGCGTGCATCGCGTCCATTTCCCGTGGGGACACATTGGGGCCGGACGACCTGCGAGCCCTATACGCAATGTCCCGGAGAGTGTGTCGCGGCGAGCGATCAGGAGACAGTCGGCATCGGACCATCATGCCGTGCCGACGGCGCCTTGGCCCGGGCTCCGGCCGCGAACAGCAGCCGGGCCGAATACCAGCCGCCGGCGAGCAGCCCGACAGCAAGACCGGCGAGGACATTCGCGGCGGACGGAGTGACGAACCGCATGATCTGCAGCAGCGTCGGGACCGTCAGCATGGCGCCGATGAGCGCCGCCGCGGCTGCCGCGATGACGAGGAAGATGCGCCAGTGCGGCCCGCCGGCGGAGCGGCTCCGGGTCGCAAGCGTGGCTGCGGCAAGCGACAGATGGCCGCTGACCAGCGCGACGAATGCGGCCGCGCGGGCCTGGCCCTCGCCTGCTCCCGCGGCGTTCAACCACAGATAGAACCCGAAGATTCCGCTGAGCAGGACGAGGCCCTGGACGATGGCGAGCGCGATCTGCGCCGAACCGAACAGCGGCTCGTCGGCACGGCGCGGCGGGCGCGTCATGGAGTCGGCTTCGCTTGGCTCCGCCTCGAAGACGATGGAGCATAAGGGGTCGATCATCAGCTCGAGCAGAACGAGATGCATCGGATAGAGCATTGGCGGCAGGCCGAGCAGAAGCGGCAGCAGCGCCAAGCCGGCGACCGGAATGTGAATCGCCGTAATGTAGGTCATTGCCCGCCGAAGGTTGGCGAAGATCCGCCGCCCGAGGCTGATGCCGCTGACGATCGACGCGAAGCGGTCGTCGAGGAGGATCAGGTCCGACGCTTCGCGCGCGACGTCGGTGCCCCTTTGCCCCATCGCGACCCCGACGTCGGCGGCGGCTAGCGCCGGCGCATCATTGACCCCGTCGCCCGTCATCGCGACCACATGGCCAAGCGCCTGGAACCGCCGGACGAGACCGAGCTTCTGCTCGGGCATCACGCGCGCAAAGACCCGAATGTCCGAAATGTCCGCCGCTCCGGCCGCCTCGCTGCCGGTGAGGACCCCGGCCCTGGTGTCGATACCCGCTTCGCGAGCGACGGCGAGCGCCGTTCCCGCATAATCGCCGGTGATCATCACCACGCTGACGCCAGCCCTGCGTGCGACGTCCAGCGCCTCGGGCACGTCGCTGCGCACCGGATCCTCGAAGCCGAGCAGCCCTTCAAAGTCATAAGCGGGCTGGTCGGGTGCCAGAGCATGGTCGGCGGATTGAGCGGTCGCGACACCGAGCACCCGCATCCCCTGCGCGCCCATCCGGTGGATCGCTTCCTCGGCCGCGCGCCGCGTCCGGCCATCCGCGCGGCACAGGTCGAGGATCGTCTCGGGGGCGCCCTTCGCCGCATAGATGATTCCGCCCGCCGGGCTCTGCCACACCTGGACGACCGCGAGGAACTCCGGTCGCAGCGGATAGGAACGAAGAAGCCCGAAGCCGTCACGAGCTCCGGCAGCCGCATGGACGGCGACGTCCATCGGATCGTGCGGGCGGACCGCCGAGGCTAGCTGCGCCGCTTCGACGACGACCCGCGGCTCGGCGAGGAGTTCGCCGGCGAGGTCGTGCGCCGTCCCCGCCCGCCACACGGTGCGAAGAGCCATCTGATTTTTGGTGATGGTTCCGGTCTTGTCGACGCAGAGCAGGGTCGTCGCGCCGAGCGTCTCGATCACCGCCGAGCGGCGGACCAGCACATTGTGCCGCGCGAGGCGCCAGGCTCCCAGGGCCATGAAAATGACGAGCACCATCGGGAACTCTTCGGGAATCAGCGAAATCGCGAGCGTCAGGCCGCTCAAGACGCCCTGGAACCAGTCATTCCGGACGATCCCATAGGCCAGCGCGACGATCGCGCAGAAGACGAGCGCAAGCACGCCGAGCCGGCCGATCAGCAATCGAATATCGCGCTGGACGAGCGTGGGCTGCTCCTGGAGGTCGCTCAGGGCGGCGCCGATCTGGCCGACTCTCGTCGACGGACCGGTGCGGCGGACTTCGGCGACGCCCTGGCCGCGAAGCACCAGGGTCGAGCTGAACAAGGCCGGGCTCGACGGTTCGCCGGGTTCGAGCGCGCGCGTTCCGGAGTCTCCGGGACCAAGAGGGATCTTGGTCGATGCAGCGGCTTCGCCGGTGAGCGTGGATTCGTCGACCTCCAGCGCGTCGCCTTCGCGCAGGATTGCATCGGCGGGGATTCGAGCGCCTTCGGCGACGATGATGAAATCGCCGGGGACCAGCTCCCGTGCCGCAATCGTGCGCGCAATTCCGTCCCGCACGACCCGCGCTTTGGGTTCGGCCAGCTCATTCAGGGCCTGCAAGGCGCGCTCGCTCCGGGCTTCCTGCACGACCACCAGGGTGAACGAGAGCAAGGCGCCGGCGGACAGGAAGAGCCCCTCGGCGAGATCGCCGAACATGAGATAGAGGGCGGCCGCGGCGAGCAGCAAGAGGAACATCGGCTCGCGAAGCGTTTCACGGGCGATGCGGCCGATCCCGCGGCCGGAGCGCACGGCGATGATGTTCGGGCCATGCTCCCCGAGCCGGCGCTCAGCCTCCTGCTGGCTCAAACCCAATGGCCGGACCGGATCGTTCATTCGTTCGACCTAACCCACGGCGTCGCCGCGGCGCTACGGGAATGTCCGGAGGCCCGGCGAACCTGCCTTCGAGAGTTCGGGCGAGGCCTTCCGGAGAGGTGGGCTGGGGGAGCGGAGGATCTCCGGAAGGTTGCTGCTCTTTTCGCCCGCCCACCGAGGAGAACATATAGGTGAGACTACGGATGGGCGGCGGCGGCGTGCGACGGGATCGGGCGCATACTCAGGACAATTGCCAATGTCCTGCCGGCGCCTGTTGTCAGCTTCGGATGATCATGCCGGCCGTATCAGCCTTGTGCTTCGGTCTTGAGGAATCCCCAATCGTCATCGCGGGCCGGAGTCATCTCGACGCCACCGGGCGCAACGGTCAGCAGATCGGCGTGCCCAAAGCCTTTTGAGTAATCGAGGATCGTGACGATGCTGCAATAGGCGCGCATCACAGCGGAATGGTCGGGGTTGGGCCGCCCGAGTTTCGCGAGAGCCTGGTGACGCTCGAGAATGAGGTCGACCGCCCGTTCCCGCTGCTTCGGGTCCCGCACCTCGGACGCATTGGCGGCAATCGACAGCGCCTTGATCTGCGCCGGGTCCTCGACGTCGCGGCCGACCACGATCGACACGCGGCTGTCGCGTTCGATGTTCGCATATTTCTGGCTGGCGCGGGAAACGATGAAGTAAAGGAGCAGCCCTTCGTTAGCATAGCTGACCATGGTCGCCTGCGGCCAGCCGTCCGGGCGCAGGGTTGCGATCGCCATCAGGCGATGCTGAGCCAGAATATCGACGGCCTTTTGTTCCATGAAGCTCCTGTCGCTCAAGATCGCCGGCCCGTCGCTACGCAATTGTCCGGAAGGCCATTCCGCTGGTCCGAAAACTTCGTCCGGCCGTCGACGCGGTTAGGGGAAACTCCTGATTCTGCACCGCGACGATCGACTGCAAGGTCTCCCGGCAAGCCGCACGTCGGCTTCGGAGGAGACGATTCATGAAAAGCCAGCAGCTTGTGATGGAGCGGCAGGACGAGCGTCCGACAGAATCCCGACGGGAAACTCCAGGCATCAAAACCATTCTCTTGCACGTCATCGACGACGAGTTCCGCGCTCAAAGGATCGAATCGGCGCTTGCGCTGGCGCGGGCCTGCGCCGCTCATGTGAGCTGCCTGCACGTGACGCCGATCGAAGCCTATGTCGCGTTCGACACATTCGGCGGCATCTTCGTGATGAACGACGTCATCAGAAAGCTCGACGAGCGCGACGCTGAACTGAAGAAGGAGCTCGAGCTTCGGTTCGCCAAGGGGGATGTCAGCTGGGACTATGAGCAGGTCACTGGCAATGTCGCCTCAATGGTCCTTCGGCGCGCGTCGCTTGCGGACCTGGTCGTCACTGCTCGGGAGCCCCCACATCACGACTTCGTTGGCCCGACGATCGGCTTTCTCGGGGATCTGCTCCAGCGTTCGCGAACGCCCTTGTTCATTCCTGCCTTTCCCGGCGGCCCGTTCGATCCGACCGGCCTCGCCGTGATCGCTTGGGACGGGAGCATCGAGGCGGCGAATGCCGCTCGGGCGTCGCTTGGCCTGCTGAGGCTTGCGAGCGAGGTTCGAGTGCTCGAAATCCCGGAGCAGCGCGCGGACGAGGCGAAGCGCTTCCCGGCGACCAGAATACTCGAATATCTCTCCCGGCAGGGCATCCATGCCGAGCTGGTGGTCGAGCAGCCGCCTTCGGGCGAGGCCGATGCGGACGCCGTCTCCGGAATGCTTGTCGCGCAGGCGGACGGCGCCGGCGCCGCCTATATCGTGATGGGCGGATACAGCCACACGCGCATCGGGGAATATGTGTTCGGCGGCGTGACTCGAACATTGCTCAAGGAGTGCCCGCTGCCGCTGGTCATCGCGCACTGAGCCTGTTCTCGTCACGGGCCACCAGGGCTTCTTCACGGCCGAGGCGCTGACGAATATCGCCGCAACCACCATCGGCAACATCGATTGCTTCGAACGCCGGAGACCGTCGCGGCGGACTGGCAGGGCTCATTCGCCGCGCGCGGCGAAGGCAATGCGGAGCGCTTCCGACAGGCTGCGGACGCCAAGCTTGGTCATCAGGTTCGCGCGGTGGATCTCGACCGTCCGCGGGCTGATGCCGAGGTCGTAGGCAATGGTCTTGTTCGGCAGCCCCTGCGCCAGGCCATCGAGGACATCGCGTTCGCGCGGCGTGAGCGCCTGGAGCTTCACTTCAGCATCCTTCCTGCGCTCGCCCGTCACTTCCTTTTGCGACAGCCGCCGGAAGCCCTCGTCGAGCGAGGAAAACAGAGCGATCTTCTCGAACGGCTTCTCGATGAAGTCGACGGCGCCCGCCTTCATCGCCTTGACCGCCAGGGCCACGTCTCCGTGGCCGGTCATGATGATCACTGGCAATCCGACTCCTCTTTCCTGCAGCGCCTGCTGGACCTCCAGGCCATCCATGCCCGGCATTCGGATGTCGAGGAGGATGCACCCCTGTTCGAGCTGGGCGATGTTCTTCAGCAGCTCCGCGCCCGAGTCATAGGTTTGCACTTCGTGCCCGGAGGTCTTGAGCATGAAGCCGACCGACCGTCGGACCGAAGCGTCATCGTCCACCAGATGCACTACACGCTGCTCAGAAGTCATTTCGTGAGTCCCTATCATCCTGAGCGCTCGGCAAGGTAAAACAGAAGACAGTGCCGTGGTCGCGTGCCGGCTCGCACCAGATGCGTCCACCATGCGCTTCCACGATCGTCCGGCAAATCGACAGGCCGATGCCCATGCCGGCCTGTTTCGATGTGACGAAGGGCTGAAACAGCTGCGGTGCGATCGTCTCGCTGATCCCGGAGCCCGTGTCCTCGACGCTGACGGTGACGAATCCGGCTGGGCCGGCGCTGCTCGAAATGTTGAGCGAGCGGATCGGGCTGTCGATCATCGCTTCGATCGCGTTTCGAATGAGGTTGAGCAGCACCTGCTGAACCTGGACACGATCCACGAAAACCGCTTCCGCGTTCTGATCCAGGCTGACCTGGACATCGATCCCGTGCTCGCGCGAGCCGACGAGTGCGAGTGCGTTCGCTTCCGTAATGAGCTGGGGCAGGTTTTCGGTCCTGTGCTCGGTCTGGCCGTGGCTCATGAAATCGCGCATTCGGCGCACGATCTCGCCGGCGCGAACTGCCTCGGATGCGACTTCCTTCAGCGTCTCGCGGGCAAGCACGACCTTGTCGGCGTCCATGTCGCCGGCAAGCAGGTCGGCAAGGCCTTCGCTGTAGCTTGCGATCGCGGTCAGCGGCTGATTGAGCTCATGGGCGAGCGATGAAGCGAGCGTCCCCATTTCGCTAACGCGTCCAACATGGGCGAGCTCCGATTGCAGGTCCTGCAGCCTCAGCTGCACCTGCTGCCGTTGCGTGATGTCGTGAACGAAGCCGGTGAAGGTCCGTTTTCCCTCGACCCAGGCCTCGCCGACCGACAATTCCATCGGGAAGGTGTTGCCGTCGCGGCGGCGGCCGGTGGTTACCCGGCCGATGCCAATGATCTTGCGGACGCCGGTCCTGCGGTAATTCTCAAGATAGCCATCGTGCCGTTCCCGGTCGGGGGACGGCATCAGCATCGAAACGTTCTCGCCGACGACTTCGCTTTCGGCATAACCGAACATCTTCTCGGCCGCTGCGCTGAACGATAGAATAATGCCCTGCTCGTCGATTATGACCATTGCGTCCGGCACTGTCGCGAGGATCGACCGCAAATGCGCTTCGGTCCCCGCTCCAAGTCGAGCATGCTGATCGGGCCGGTCCACGGAGGCGGTCATAACAGCGGCGCAGCCTCGGGCGCCACCCGTCAACGGATGCTTGCCACCCTGAACGGAAGGATCGCGCCATCCGGCTCGACCACGGAGATTTGCTGGCCGAGGCGGATCGGCCGGCCGTCCAGGTCCAGCCGTCGCTCCGCCGTGCCGTTGCAGTGCATGGCCCAGTGGCCGTCGACCGGAAGCACCTGCCCGGCGTCGTCCGGCTCGGTCGACCAAAAGCGCCTCACCGTCGCCCGGTAGGGGTTCAGTTCGAATGCATGCTGATCGACCACGTCATCATCATCGAGTGGGAGCCGGATGAGATAGGCGCGGCTGACGGAACCGGCTGGAAACTCGTTCGTGGGCCCAAGCTCCAGCCGAATATTCTTCCAGATGCTCATCGGCTCAAGCTCGCTCTTCGATACGCCGCCTTCGATACGCAATGATACGGACTCAGCGTGAGCTGAATGCCGGCTCAATATCCCTGGCTTCGGCGCGTCCCGACAGCCAGTTCCAGACCAGCGCGAAGACGAGTCCGAACAGTGCCCCGATCGCGAATGTCAATCCGACGAGCATCGCCGCGGTCGAAATTGCAAAAGGTGCGAGCGTATAGTCCAGCTGGATGAAGTGCAGCTTCAGGACGAAGTCCATGACGACCTTGGCGGCTCCGATGGCCACCAGGGTAACCCACATCAGGTGCCACGCACCTAACACGGTTCCAACCGAAATTGCGGCTTTCGAGGGGCTAAGGTGACGCATTGGGTTTCTCCTTCGAGCGTCATCTTTCCCGCACCTCCGCCCCCCTCGCATTCCGTAATTGTCCGGTACGGGCTTTTGCGTAGCGACGGGCCTGTCCGGTGCTGGGAGGTTCGCAGGCGACATGAAGCGTTCGACCTGCCTGACGATCACTGCAGCCTTGCTTGTCTGTGTCCCCGCGACCGCTCAGCAGGTGGACCTGCGGAGCGGCTCCGTCGTCCAGACGGTGGCCAAGCTCCGGCCCGGCGAATATGTCTGGGCGCCCGAGGTCGCCCCGAGCGGGCCCATGCTGCTGGTCGTGAACCTGGCAACGCAGCGGGCAGTCCTGTTCCGCAATGGCGTGCCGATCGGTGCGGCGACTATCTCCACCGGGCGGCCGGGCTATCGTACGCCGACCGGAGCCTTCACTATCCTTCAAAAGCACGTCGAGCATTATTCGTCGAAGTACGACAATGCCCCGATGCCCTACATGCAGCGCCTGACCTGGTACGGAGTAGCGCTCCATGCGGGCAATCTTCCGGGCTATCCAGCGTCACATGGTTGCATTCGGTTGCCAGCGGGCTTCGCGAAGCTTCTCTACGGCGTCACGCGGCTGGGGATGACCGTCGTCATCACCAATCGTGCCGTTACGCCGCGCGTGGCGCCGACCCCAGAAATCGTGCTGAATCCAGCGCCGGCCGCAACTGTGGCGGCTGGCGCCAGCGACTGGCACCCGGAACGGTCGCCAGAAGGTCCGGTCTCGATCATCGTGAGCGCCACGGACCGCCAGGCAGTCGTATTGCGCAATGGGATCAAAATCGGCTCAGGCCCCGTCTCAGTAGACGGACCGGTCTCCGGCACTTGGGCGTACACGCTCCAAAGCATCGACTCGGCCGGGCAGCACTGGACTCGGATCGAGCTCTCCACGCAATCCGAGCCGGGCAAGCAGGTCCCGGCCCAGGAATGGCAGCGGTTCCATGCGCCGGAGGCATTGAGGCGCGCTGTCGCCGGGATCGTGGCCCCAGGCACCACGGTCATCGTGACGTCGGACTCCGTCCGATCGGGGACCGAGCCGATCAACGTCATTGAAGAGGAAGATCCAGCGAAGGACTAAGCTGAGACGGTTGTGAGCCGTTCGGCAATCAACGGCGCAACCTTCAATTGACCGTACTTATTGGGAACGCTGTCGGTGGTTACGAGCGACTCCGTCAGGCCGTGGAGTTCCGCAGCAGTCTCCCGCGTAAACAAGGCATGGACCGCGACGCAGTGTGGCGGCTGAAGTCCGGCTGCGGCTATCATCTTGGCGGCTTCGATCATCGTTGACCCAGACGAGACGATGTCGTCAACCACGACTGGCGTGCGTTTCAGATATTGCCCAAGGGCTGGAGCCGTGAGCCGAACGTCGCGATCCCCGTGGCGCTCCTTGCGAAAAACGGCCCAGGGACAGCAGGCTTCGCGCGCAATCTCTTCGACCCACTGCGCACTCTCCTCGTCCGGTCCGAGCACCACCGGTGAGGCGACATGATCGCGGACCCAGGTTCCGATCAGGCCGCTGGCGTGTACGGCGACTGCCGGAATGCTGTAGACCTCGCGGAGCGACGCATAACGGTGAAGATGCGGATCGACCGTGATCAAGCGGTCGACCTCGCGGCCGATCAGGTCCGCAAAAATGAGGGATGAAACCGCCTCGCCGGCGTTGAACCGACGATCCTGCCTGAGATAGGCGAGATAGGGCGCCACCAGGATGATGCTGGCCGCGCCTGCGGAACGCAGCGCCCGGGCCGCAAACGCCAGCGACAAGAATTTTTCGTCCGGCCGCGCCAGGGTGCAGACCAGCAGCACGTTCTCGTTCCGCACTTCGCCCCGCACCCGCACATAGCTTTCGCCGTCCGGGAAGCGGCGGCACTCGATCGTTCCGGTGCCGGACGCCGTGAGCGCTGCAAGCTCATCGGCAAGTCCCTCATTGCCGGGCATGGCAAAGACGATCGCCACGTCAGGCGTCGAGCCTGACGCCGTTCGCGACCGAGCTTGCATAGTCCATCGCGTAGGCGAGCTCCGATTGCCGGTCGGCATAAAGGGTCATCAAGGGCTGGCCCCGCTCGACCCGATCGCCCAGGCGGACGTGAAGCCTGAGCCCCGCTGCGGGTTCATCGGGGGCACCGGCGAACTTGGCGATTCGCGCGATCCTGCGGTTGTCTATCTCGCCGACCCGTCCGGATGCCTCGGCCATGATAACCCGCTCGAGAGCGGCTTTTGGCGGCTCGCGAAAGCCGCCTTGGGCGCGACAGATCCTCTCGAACTTGCGGTAGGCGGAACCGTCGTCAAGCAGCTGGCGCGCGCGTTCCATCCCCAGGTCCGGACCGGCGGCCTGGCCAAGCTCGAGGACGGCCGCGGCGATGTCCAGCGCCCGCTCGCGCAGGTCGCCAGGAGCGTCGCGCTCGAGCCTCAGAACCGACAGCACGTCGGCCATTTCGAGCGCCGGCCCCACCGCCCGGCCGACCGGCTGCGTCCCGTCTGAGATGATGCAAACGGCTTCGAGACCGAAGCGCGACGCGAGGTCCCGCATGCGCATGGCGAGCTTCTGCCCGGCGGCGGGACTGCGGACCTTGGCGGTGGGACCCACCGGAATGTCGAGAACGACGCGCTGCGCGCCGGCCGCGATCTTCTTCGAAAGGACCGACGCGATGAGCTGGCCCTCCGGGTCGATGTCCAGCTGCCGCTCGACGCCGATGAAGATGTCGTCCGCAGGGCTCAACCGGAGCGCTCCGCCCCAGGCGAGGCAGCCGCCCTCGGCCTCGACGACGCGGCGGATGGCAGCGAGGTCGAGATCGACACAAGTCACCGTTTCCATCGCATCGGCGGTGCCCGCGGGCGAGGTGATCGCCCGCGACGATGTCTTGGGGATGGTGAGCCCGGCGGCGGCTGCGATCGCGACGACAATCGGCGTCGTCCGATTGCCCGGCAGGCCGCCGACGGAATGCTTGTCGATGACCTCGCGATCCCACCGCAGCTGCTCGCCGGCCTTCGCCATCGCGGCGGTCAGGGCGGCCGTTTCGTCGTCGGTCAGGGGCAAGGCGGAACCCGCAGTGACGAATGCGGCGAGTTGCACGTCGCTGTAGCGTCCCGCAACGACGTCCGTGACGATCTCTTCGAAGGCGGAACGGTCGAGCGGGGTCCCGTAGATTCGGCTGCGGACCGAGCCCATCGAATGGAGCGGCGGCGGATGGCTGATCGCCACCCATTCGCCTTCCGCGGCGCCCAGCAGCTCCCAGGCTGCCTCCGATAGGCCGATCTCGTCTTGGGCCAGGCCTGGATCGGCGCTTTGGAACAGGATCGCGACGACCTCGTGACCGTCCGTCCGCAACAGGAGCTGCGAACGCGGCGCAAAGCCCTCTGACCGGCACAAGGGGCAATCGGTTCGCACCACCACGACGGGCTCGCGTTGCGTGTGGAGATGGATGCGACGGACGCGCAGCCGCGCGCCATCCGCTGCCACAGACGCGGCCGCCGGTTTCGTCGAGGCTGCAACGGAATCCATCGCCAGGGACTTAGGCACGCAGCGGCGTTCCGGCGCTACGCAATGCTCCGTACTCTCGCGGCGATCGCCCACTCCGGCTCTTAAGGATAAATACGGAATGCTTCGTCGCCCGGTTTAGGCGAGCTTACCGGCATGACAAACCTCAGGTTCGGCATCCCCGATATCGAACTCAGCTGCGACTCGGGCACCAAGGTCAACCCAGCGAGCTTCGCTGGGCACGAACTCATCGTTCTGTTCTGTCCGACCGATGCCGCCGAGGCTGGCCAGGAGATTGCCGCTTACCGCAAACACTGCGCGGACTTCGTTGCTCGCGATGCGTGGCTCCTCACCTTCGCCGACCAGTGCGGCGACGTCGCCGTAGAGGGCGCCGATCGCGTCATGACTGTTCCCGATCCGGACTGGCATGCGTGGGTTGCCTTCCGGAATCTCACCCCGCACCCGGAGGAATTCGCCCGCGCTGACGGAGCGACGTTTCTGTTCGGGCGGGGCGGCGACCTGCGCGGTTATTGGCACGGGTCCGGACATGCTCACGACGTCCTGGCAGAGCTTCAAAGTCCGTCGGCAGAATATTTGCGCCAGACGGCCAGCTGACGATGATGGCAGCACTAAAGAGCGTCCTTTACGCTGCAGCCGCAGCGGCATCAGTCACCGGACCTCTAACGATTTCCGTCCTCGACTTCGGTCCGAATCGCTATGAGCTGGTCGCAGCCGGATCCGCGTTCCACTCACGCGATTCCGTCGAAGCGCAGCTCCTCGTCGAGGCTGCAAACCTCGCCGTTCAGACAGGTCACAGGCAATTCGCGCTGCTGGCCATGCCGGGAGAACAAGTCACAGCCGCCCCACACCGTGCGCCGCCTGCCTATGGCGCGCGCTACGCGAATTGGCATGTCGAATGGTATTACAAGTTGCCGGCGCAGAAATGGATCGTCTGGCGCCCGCAAAGTGGCGAGCCATTCTGGGCCGATGCGATCGATCCGAAAACGGTGACCGGCTTCGAGGCTCATGCAATTGTCGAGGTCGGTCCCGGGTTCACGACCGAGAGTGCCGACCTGTTCGACGCCCAGGCCGTGGTGACCGACGTCAAGCCCTTTGTGGCCGCAAGACCCTGAATCCGCTCAGTGCTTGGGCAGTTCGATCCTCGGACCGAGCTCCGCGAGCACCTTGCGCGCGTCGATGGCCCGCGGCGCGTCTGGCGGCACCGGCGCACGGCGCATCTGAATTTCGGCGGTAGTCTCGAACGCCTCGATCCGCCGCACATCGAATTGCTCGTTCCAGGAGCGATTTGCGTCCCAGCTGCGCCAACCGGGTCCCGGTATGTAGACGTCCCAGTACGGCCGCCACGCCCCGTACGCTTGGCCGTACCAGGGCCGGTAGAATGGGTCCGGGCGAACGATCGTTCGAACGTTGTGCTCGGTGTTGCGATCGAGGACGAGGAACCAGTCGAAACCGCTCTGAACGGTCAGCTGGGCGGCCCGGTAGAGCATGTAGCCCTCGACGCGATCGCGCGAGGTGAGTGAATTACCGTGGAAGCGCACGAGATATCGATCCGGCGCGAGTTGTTGATCCGAGTAGCCGCCGTGAATGCCGCCGGCCGAATGCGGCCGGTACGGCTGGTATGGCGTGGTGGTCGTGCACCCCGCGATCCCGGCTGCGGCGAGCAAGGTCACTGCCAGTCGAATGGAAACCTTGCCAGGCATAGGTAACTCCTTTGCCCGGATCTTACGGCTGCGGCGTGGATGCTGAATACGCAGTGTTGCGTAGTTCTCGCCGCTGAAAGAAAGAGGGCGGCCGGAGCCGCCCTCATCGTAAGACGCACGTGCGGCATCAGCCGCCTTGGCTGACTTTGATCTTGCGAACGTTCCGTTTCGCCTCGCCGTCTTTTGCGACCGTAATCGCAAGGACCCCATTCTTGAATTTTGCGTCGATCCTGTCCGGGCGGCCGGCGGCAGCTGGATCAAGCGCTCGAACGCGCCGTAGGTGCGCTCCGACACCCGGTAGCCACGCTCATTTTCCTCGCGTTGCTCCTTCTTCTCGCCGGCAATCCGCAACATCCCGTCCTCGAACGTCACATCGACATCTTCCGGATCGATCCCCGGCCGATCCGTTCGACCGCATAGACCTGCTCCGCCTTGGCTTAGGGCAGCGCCCGCCCGGTGACCACGATCGCGGCCGGCGGTGGATCGGGCGGAAGCGCCTGCATCGGGCCACAACGCCACCCGTCGGCGGCGGATGCAAGCACCGCGTAAATTGACCGTCGGGACCGCCCGGCGCATGGTCGGTCAGCCGAATCGCATGCTCCGCCAGTCGCGGGTGAGGAGGCTCCGATGACGATCCGCTCCGACACGCTTTGGCTGCTGTGCCTCGGCGCGTGCCTCGGCAGTGCCGCGGCGCCCGCCGCGAGCGCGGACCGGGTCTATCTCGGAACCTGCGACGGCTCGGCCGCGGCGCTCCTGCCCGACGGCCGGCTGGTCGACGGCAATGACGAAAACAACCTGCTCCGGGTCTACCGTCTGGCCGGCGGGAGCGAGCTGAAACCGAGCTCGCTCGACGTCACGAGCGCGCTGCGGGTCGAAAAGGAAGCGGACATCGAGGCCGCGGCGCGCTTGGGCCGGCGGATCTACTGGATCACGTCGCACGGCCGGAACAAGGAGGCCAAGCAAAAGCCCGACCGGCTGCGCTTCTTCGCCACCGACTGGGTATCGCCCGCCCTGAAGCCACCCACGGCGTTCAGCTCGGACCTGCTCAAGCCGCTCCTCGGCAAGGGCGGGATCGCCGCGCTCCGGGCGGCCGAGCCGCTCGCGCCCGAGAAAGGCGGCATCAACATCGAAGCCCTGGCGGCTGGGACCGCCGGCGCTTTGCTGGTCGGCTTCCGCAGCCCGCTGGTCGACCGAAAGGCGCTGGTGATTGCGCTCAAGAACCCCGACGCCGTGCTCGGCGGCGCGGCGCCCAGGTTCGGGCCGCCGATCCACCTCGACCTCGGCGAGCGCGGCGTGCGGGACATGATCGCCGTCCCGGGCGGCTATCTGCTCATCGCCGGGCCGGTCGCCGACGGCGGGCCGTTCGACCTCTACCGCTGGTCGGGCCGGAGCGGCGACGCGCCGCGGAAGGTGACCGCGAACCTGGCCGGCCTGTCGCCGGAGGGGCTGGTCGCGCTCAACAGCCGCTCGGTGCTGGTACTGAGCGACGACGGTGACGTCGACGATTGCAAGCATGCATCCCCGGCGAAGCAACGCTTCCGCGGCCGGGTCGTCCGCCTCTAGACCGTCACACCTCGACCTCGACCCACATCGGCGCATGGTCGCTGGTCTTGTCCCAGCCGCGCGGGGTGCGGTCGACACCCGTCGCCTTGAGCGCCTTCGCCAGCGCCGGGCTGAACAACGCATGGTCGATGCGGATCCCGGCGTCGCGCTGGAACGCGTTCCGCCAATAAGGCCAGAAGGTATAGATTCGCTCGTCCGGGTGGAGATGACGGATCGCATCGGTCCAGCCCTGCCCGACCAGCTCGCGATATTTCTCCCGGCCCTGCGGCGAATAAAGCGCGTCCTTGACCCAGCGCTCTTCCTTATAGACGTCGAGCGGGGTCGGGATGACGTTATAGTCGCCGATCAGCAGCGCCGGCAGGCCGCTGTCGAGCAAGTCCCGGGCATGGTCCTTCAGCCGGTCGAGCCAGGCGAGCTTATAGTCGAACTTGGGCCCCGGCCACGGGTTGCCGTTGGGCGCGTACAGATTGCCGATCAGGATCCCGCACACCGCCGCCTCGAGGTAGCGGCTCTGCTCGAGGTTGGGGTCGTTCGGCAGGGCCCTCCGGGTCTCGACCGGCGCGCCGACCCGCGAGAGCAACGCGACCCCGTTCCAGCTGCGCTGGCCGTGCCAGATCGCCGAATAGCCGAGCGCCGCGAGCGCATCGGCCGGAAACGCCTCGTCGGTGCACTTGAGCTCCTGCAGCGCGACGATGTCCGGCGCGAACTCCTCGAGCCAGCGGGTCAGGACCGCGAGGCGCGAGTTGATCCCGTTGATGTTGTAGCTCGCGATCTTCAGTCGCCGCTTTTTCGCCATGGCCGGTGGAACCCCCCAGAAGCCAAACTGTTCTCATGCCCGTGCTTCGGAACCGCTGATACGCGTCTCCGGGGCGGAACCCGGGCGATGAGCCTGCGGATCGGCCCTGTCGATGGTGCGGATCACGGATCGGAAGCATGGGAGCCCCGGCAATTTCGGTTGCCGGGGCTCTTTTTTGTTCCGCTCTCCCGGCGAAGGGTGCGGAGGGGCCGTAGCGAGTCGTGCACAGGCTTATCCACAGCTGCATCCCCAACTATCTGATGCGCCCGCGCATTTAGGGCTGGAACAACCGTACGGCTCGAGTATTGTTGTCACGTGCTTCAAATCCTTCGGGAGATGAAGCATGGTGCCCCGGCAGGGTCAAACCTGCCGGGGCTACTGCTATGTGGGCC
>Ga0207674_10003842_pt1 | contig 18310 bp, 16 predicted proteins | sample KBSCornC72_FD_184303 | JGI IMG/M metagenome (GOLD analysis project Ga0207674, IMG submission 184303) | Corn rhizosphere microbial communities from Kellogg Biological Station, Michigan, USA - KBS Corn C7-2 (SPAdes) (version 2) | ecosystem: Host-associated > Plants > Roots > Rhizosphere > Soil ... | reverse complement strand
CGGCGAGGCCGGTCACGTGCATCTCGCCTTTCGCGCCGACAGCCGCAAGCTCGTCGATGCCTTCTACGCCGCCGCTATCAAGGCTGGCGGCAAGGACAACGGCAAGCCGGGGCTCCGCACCGAGTACCATGAGAATTACTACGGCGCCTTCGTCCTCGATCCGGACGGGCACAACATCGAAGCGGTCTGCCATGCCCCAGCCTGAGCTGACGGGCGGCTGCCAGTGCGGCGCGGTGCGCTATCGCGCCGCCAGTCTCGGCCGCGCCGCGCTTTGCCATTGCCGTATGTGCCAGAAGGCATTCGGCAGTTTCTTCGGTCCCCTGGTGACGGGGTTCGGGGTCACCTGGACGCGTGGTGAGCCGTCATGGTTCCAAAGCTCGGATGTCGCCCGTCGAGGGTTCTGTCGAGACTGTGGAACGCCGCTTGCTTACGACCTTGGTCCGGATGATGGGTCGCTCGAAATGGCGATCGGGACGCTGGATAACCCCGAACGGGCCCCGCCCACGATCCATGTGAACACCCATGACCGGTTGAGCTTCTTTGAGACGCTGACTGCGTTGCCGGTCCGCGACGAATCGGTCCGCCCGCTCACCGAGCGCCGCAAGGGGGCGCCCGTCGTCAGCCACCAGCATCCGGACCACGATACCGCCGTCTGGCCGCCCAAGGAGGGCTTTGCGGCGTGACCGACTATTTCACCGGTGGCTGCCAGTGTGGAGCGGTGCGCTATCGCGTGGCTGGTCCGGTGCGCCACGCCTCGATCTGCAACTGCCGGATGTGCCAGAAGGCCCTCGGCAATCTGACGGCGCCGTTCGTGTCGTTCCAGGCGCCCGTGGAGTGGACCCGGAGCCGCCCGACGCTGTTTCGGTCGTCGATGCGCGTGCAGCGCGGCTTCTGCAACCAGTGCGGCACGCCACTCACCTATCAGCGGGGCGATATGCCGATCTCGCTGACCATCGGCTCGCTCGACCGCCCCAATGTGGTCGTCCCCACGGTCGAGCTGGCCCGCGACAACCGGCATCCCGTCATCGGTCACATCGACGAGTTGCGCGAAGAGAGCCAGGGAGCAACCGACGAGGAACGCGATATCCTCGCCATCCTCCGCTCCTACCAGCACCCAGACCAGGACACCGAAGCCTGGACGCCCGGAGGCGGACAATGACCGAACCCCAGATGCCGGAGGGCCCGTTCAGCGGCGGCTGCCAGTGCGGCGCCATCCGCTTTCACGCGCTCGCTTTGCGCGACAACCCGCACGTCTGCTACTGCCGCATGTGCCAGAAGGCGACCGGCAATCTGTTTGCCGCGCTGGTCGGCGTCCTCCACGAGAACCTGACCTGGACGCGCGGCAAGCCCGCCGAGTTCATGAGTTCGGACCAGGCCGCCCGCGGCTTCTGCGGCAATTGCGGAACCTCGCTCTATTACCGCTCGATCGGCGGCCCGCATGTCTCGATGTCGATCGGGGCCTTCGACGAACCCGAAAAGATCGCGCTCTGGTACCAGCTGGGCTTGGAGGGCAAGCACCCCTCGCTGTTCCACCTCAACGAAATCGAGGAGGCGGGCACCACCGAAGCCGCCATGCCCGAGGACGCGGCCGTGATCCGCATCAGCAACCATCAGCATCCCGACCACGACACCGACGCCTGGACGCCCCGGCCGGGGGTGCTTCCGTGAGCCCAGTGCTGACCGGCGGCTGCCAGTGCGGTCGCGTGCGCTTTGCCGTGGACATGCAGCCCTTCGGCGTCCATGTCTGCCACTGCCGCATGTGTCAGAAGGCGGTGGCCGGTCCCTTCGCAGTCATCTGCCCGGTGCTGAAAACGCATTTCCGCATCACCCGCGGCGAGATGGCCTACTTCCACAGCTCCGACATCGCCCGGCGCGGCTATTGCCGCGATTGCGGCACGCCGCTGACCTTTGAGTATCCGCACGTCGAAGGTCTCGGCGTGCTTGTCGGTGCCTTCGATGAACCCAGCCGCGTCGCGCCCGAGATCCAGTACGGCAATGAGAGCCGCGTCAGCTGGTACGGGACGCTCAACGCACTGCCCGGCGACCGCGTCACCTATGCCGATGATCCGCAGATGCTGCATCGCATCTCGAGCAGCAACCACCAGCACCCCGACCACGACACCGAACAATGGACGCCCCATCCGGGCGGCCAACCAGACTAGCGAGTACGCGTCATGAGCAAAGACCGCCTCTACCTCTTCGACACCACGCTGCGCGACGGCGCCCAGACGGCCGGCATCGAGTTCTCGCTCGAGGACAAGATCCGCATTGCCGCGCTGCTCGAAGAGATCGGCGTCGACTACGTCGAAGGCGGCTATCCCGGCGCCAATGTCGTCGACGATGCGTTCTTTGCCGAGCCGCGCACCAAGCGCGCGACCTTCACCGCCTTCGGCATGACCAAGCGGGCAGGGCGCTCCGTCGGCAATGACCCTGGCATCCAGGCGATCCTCAATTCGAAGGCCAGCGCGGCCTGCTTCGTCGGCAAGGCCTGGGACTATCAGGTCAAGGTCGCCCTGGGCAGTACGCCCGAGGAGCACCTGCGGGGCCTCGCCGAGACCATCAAGGCCGCGGTCGCCGCCGGCAAAGAGACGCTCATCGACTGCGAGCACTTCTTCGACGGCTACAAGGGGAATCGCGCTTACGCGATGAAGTTTGTCGAGACCGCCATCGCGGCCGGCGCCCGCTGGGTGGTGCTCTGCGACACCAATGGCGGCACGATGCCCTCGGAGGTGGACGCGATCGTCGCCGACGTGCTGACAATCGCCCCGGGCGAGAGGCTGGGCATTCATGCCCATGACGATACCGGCCAGGCCGTCGCCAATTCGCTCGCGGCAGTCCGTGCCGGCGTCCGCCAGATCCAGGGCACGCTCAACGGCATCGGCGAGCGCTGCGGCAATGCCAATCTGATCACCATCATCCCCACGCTGCTGTTGAAGCCGGCCTTTTCCGACCAGTTCGAGACCGGCGTCGCGCCCGAGCAACTGCGCGAACTGACCCGCATCAGTCGCGCCTTCGACGATCTGCTGAACCGTGCCTCGGACCGGCAGGCGCCCTATGTCGGTGCGTCGGCCTTCGCGACCAAGGCGGGCATCCACGCCTCCGCTCTCGCCAAGGACCCGGCGACCTATGAGCACGTGCCGCCCGAGAGCGTCGGCAATGAGCGCAGCGTCATGGTCAGCCAGCAGGCCGGCAAGTCCAACTTGCTGACGGCGCTCAGGCGCAACGGCATCACCCTCGACAAGGACGATCCGCAGCTCGAAAAGCTGCTGCGCACGGTCAAGGAACGGGAGGCGAGGGGCTACTCCTATGATGGCGCGGAGGCGTCCTTCGTCATCCTTGCCCGCCACGTGCTCGGCACCCTGCCGACCTTCTTCGACGTCGAAAGCTACCGCGCCTCGGTCGAGCGCCGGCACAATGCCCGCGGCCAGGAGGTCAACGTCACCGAGGCGGTGGTCAAGATCATCGTCGACGGCGAGCGCCTGATGTCGGTCGCCGAGGGCAACGGTCCCGTCAACGCCCTCGACCTCGCCATCCGCAAGGACCTCGGCAAGTTCCAGGCCGAAATCGAAGACCTTGAGCTGGTCGACTTCAAGGTCCGCATCCTCGACGGCGGCACGGGCGCGGTCACCCGTGTGCTGGTCGAAAGCCGCGACGACACCGGCGATCGCTGGAGCACGATCGGCGTTTCCGCCAACATCATCGATGCCTCGTTCGAAGCGCTGTACGAGTCGATCACCTACAAGCTGCTGAAGTCGCGAGCCGCTGCGGCGTAGCTCGGGGAGCCGCCCTTATCGGCGCTCGTAGTCGGGCTATCCCTCCCCCTTGTGGGGAGGGGGGACCACGCGAAGCGTGGTGGGTGGGGGTGGCCCAGGCCACAAGGCCCGCGCTAGTATTCAACGATGAGCATTCTGCGTGCCCGTCATTTTCGTCGGAACATGTCGCCCCCAGAAGCCGCGCTTTGGAACGTGCTGCGTGCCGCCCCGCTGAGATCGTTCCATTTCCGACGCCAGGTCCCAATCGGGCCCTTCTATGCCGACTTTGCGTCACACACCGCCAAGCTAGTCATCGAGGTCGACGGAGGTCAGCATACCACTGATGCGGCGATCGCTCATGATCGTCGCCGGGACGATTTCCTAGCCGCTCAGGGCTATCACGTCCTACGCGTCAACACTGTCGACGTGCTCCGCAATGTGGGCGGCGTCGTGCAGGCAATCCTAGCGATGGAACCGAGGGGTCCGTGACCCCCACCCACCGCCTATCGGCGGTCCCCCCTCCCCACAAGGGGGAGGGATATCCGACTGCGGACATGCGTTCATTGTGGAAAGGGACCCGGCGAAGCACGGTGGATCACCTCAACGCTCCGGACTGGCGGATGTCCCCTCGGCCTTCAAATCGCCGCTGTTTCCTTCGACCAGCGTTTGGGTTTAGGCTGCCTGAAGGGGGAAATGGACTTGGCTGGCTCGCGCGCTGCAGCTTCGGTCTCGCTGACCATTGGGGTCGCCTTTGCGACCCTTTTGGCAGCCGGCGGGATTCTGATTGGGCCCGCGATCCTTGATTGCAACCACGAGTCCGCCGGCATTGGCGCCTGCCTGCGCGGCAAGGCCGAGCGGGCTGGATTGCTCCACGACCAGCCCAGGGCGGCCTCGTCAGCGCCCGTGGTCACGGTCGAGCTCCCGGCGCCGCCGCTGATGGCGCCAGAACCGCAGCGCCCGCAGGGCTGGCTCGAAGCCAACGCCAATGAATACCAGGCCCCCCTGTCCAACGGTAGCGTGCAGCTGACGCCGCCAATCGGCGCGATCGGGGCGGCAGGCAGGCTGACGCTCAAGCCGGCACTGCAAGGCGGTGCAGACGTTCGCGCTCCAGCGGGGGTTGTCGCAGCCAACGGCCAGACCCTGCCGGCGCCTGAGGCGACCGCGCAGATCGCCCTGGCGCAGCCGGCCGGCCGCCTCGCCGCGGCCGGCCAGCCCTCACTCGCAGCCGCCGACCGAGCACAGGTCGCCCTGGCGCTGCCTGACGGTCGGCTCGATGCGTCGGGCACCATTGTCGCCCGGCCCGATGGTGCGTTTGTCGATCTGAGCGCGGAGCCCGTAACGATCGGGGCCAAGGGCGCCGCACTCCCCGGAACGCAGGAGACGTCCGCTGATGTCGCCGTTGTGGCGCCCGCCGGCCGTATCACGCTCGAGGGTCTGAGCGCTCCCGGCACGGGCGCAAGCGCCTTTGCCGAGCCCAGCGCCGCCACCGGGGCCGCCGCGATCACCGGCAGCATCACAAGCGCTGCCACAAAGCACGGGACCGTTGCTCTCGAGGCCGAGGCCGAAATCCCGCAGGTCATTCCCGCCCCGGTGACAGCGGTGCCGGCCTTGCCGCCTCTGCCCGTGCCGAAAGTCATCGCCAGGCCGAAGCCACCGAAGGCCGCCACGGTGACCACCCCGCTCAAGACGGGTCCAAAGCGCGTCATCAAAGCCGACCCGCGCTACCCCAATGTGCTGGTGCTGCCGCCACCGCCGCCCATCGCGGGCGCGAATTCCTCGTTCGCGACCCTCGAGATACGCTGAACGACCTTGCACCCGCTCCAAGCTTCTTTTATCGGTAACTGGCGATGAACAACATGCAGGACGAAGAATTCGCCGACGTCATGCGCGCGCTGGGACACCCGGTGCGGCTCTCGATTCTTCGTATCCTCGCCGAAAAAGCCCAGAACGATTGCTGCTGCACCGATGTGACCGAGTGCCTGCCGCTGGCGCAGTCGACGGTCAGCCAGCACATCAAGGTGCTGCTCGATGCCGGCCTCGTCGAGCGCAGCCCCAAGGGCACCCGCAACTGCTACTCGCTGAACGCCGACCGGCTCGCCTCTCTCAACGGCGCCTTCTCGGGCCTGTTCGCCGGCCTCACCGCTGACCTCGTGGCCCCGCCGCGCCGCACGGAAGTCGAGCCGGCCTGATGGCCTCTCCCGCACCGGACAAGAAAGCCGCGACCCTGACCGCGGAGGGCTCGATGCTCTCTACGGCAAGGCACCTGTGGACCTATATGTGGCCGCCCGGCCGCCCGGACCTGAAGCTCCGCGTCATTCTCGCCATCGGCGCGCTGATGGTGAGCAAGGTGGCAACCACCCTCGTGCCGTTCGCCTACAAGGGCATCATCGACGGCCTCGGCAAGGCTGCCCAGGGCAACGAAGCTCTGGTGATGGGCATTGCCGTGCCCGTCGTCCTCGTCGTTGCCTATGGTGTCGGCAACGTCATCGACGCCGGCTTCCAGCAGGTCCGCGACATCCTTTTCGCCTCGGTCGGCCAGCACGCCGTCCGCCGGCTCGCCTATCAGACCTTCGAGCATTTGCACCGCCTGTCGCTGCGCTTCCATCTGGCGCGCCGCACTGGCGGCTTGAGCCGCATCATCGAGCGCGGCACCAAGGGCATCGAGACCATCGTCCGCTTCATGGTCCTCAACATCGCCCCCACGCTGGTCGAGTTCGCCGTCACTTCCGTGATCTTCATCACCATGTTCGGCGTGAGCTACCTCGGCGTGCTGGTGATCACCATCTGGCTCTATCTGTGGTTCACCATCCGGGCCTCCAACTGGCGCATCTCCATCCGCCGCGACATGAACGAGAGCGATACCGACGCCAACTCCAAGGCCGTCGACAGCCTGCTCAACTTCGAGACGGTGAAGTACTTCGCCAACGAGCGCATGGAGGCCGAGCGCTTCGACGTTTCGATGGCCAAGTACGAGCGCTCTGCCATCCGCATCTGGACCTCGCTGGGCTTCCTCAATTTCGGCCAGGCGGTGATCTTCTACGCCGGAGTCATCATCATCGGCGTGCTGGCGGTGATGGGCGTGCTCAACAAATCGCTGACCATCGGCGATTTCGTGCTGCTCAACACCTTCCTCATGCAGATCTACCGGCCGCTCAATTTCATCGGCTTCGTCTACCGCGAGATCCGCCAGGGCCTGACCGACATCGAGGAGATGTTCAAGCTCCTCAACCAGGATCCCGAGATCACCGACAAGCCGGGCGCCCCGGACCTCAAGGTCACCGGCCCGGTGATCCGCTTCGAGGACGTGACCTTCCACTACGATCCTGACCGCGAAATCCTCAAAGGCATCAGCTTCGAGGTGCCCGCCGGCAAGACCACCGCCATCGTCGGCCCGACCGGTGCGGGCAAATCGACGATCTCCCGGCTGCTCTACCGCTTCTACGACGTCACCGGCGGCCGCATCACCATCGACGGGCAGGACATCCGCGACGTGACGCAGGCCAGCGTGCGCGCCCAGATCGGCATGGTGCCGCAGGACACGGTACTGTTCAACGACAGCATCGCCTACAACATCCAATATGGCCGGCCGGGTGCGCCGATCGAGGACGTCAGGGCCGCCGCCGAGGCCGCGCAGATCGGCACGTTCATCGCCTCGCTGCCCAAAGGCTACGACACGCCGGTCGGCGAGCGCGGCCTCAAGCTCTCGGGCGGCGAGAAGCAGCGCGTCGCCATTGCCCGCACCATCCTCAAGGGGCCGCCGATTCTCATCCTCGACGAGGCGACCTCTGCGCTCGACACCAAGACCGAGCAGGACATCAAGCAGGCGCTCGACGTCGTCAGCCAGAACCGCACGACGCTGGTGATCGCCCACCGCCTCTCGACCGTGGTCAACGCCGACGAGATCATCGTCCTGCGCGACGGCCTGATCGCGGAGCGCGGCACGCACCAGATGCTGCTGCTGCGCGACGGCCTCTACGCACAGATGTGGAGCCGCCAGCGCGAGGCCACCGAAGCCGAAGAGCGCGCCCGGCAGGCCGCGAACGATCCCGAGGGGTTCGTCAAGCGCGGCCTGCCGGCAGCGGAGTAGAGCAGGGTTCTGCCCGCCGATCTCCAGGATCGGCGCAAGCTCCGGCATTTGCATTCAACGTGAAGAGCCGGCGATGGATTGGATCCGCCAGCTTCCGGGACTTGCGGGCATCGCAAGGGGCGATTAGTCCTCGGGGATGACCCAGCCCGCCCCACGCGCCCGCCAGATCGTCATCCACCACGACGACATCGCCGCCAACCACGCGACCAATGTGGCTTTTGTCGAACTCTTCGACCTCGGACTGGTGACCAGCGGCTCGGTGATGGTGCCCTGTCCGTGGTTCCCTGAAATCGCCGAGATCGCCCGACGCCGTCCCGACCTCGACCTGGGCGTTCACCTGACGCTCAACGCCGAATTCGCGCCCTATCGCTGGCGGCCGCTGACCGGCGTGTCCGACAATGGCCTGACCGACACCGACGGCTACATGTGGCGCGACGTGTCCAGCGCCCGCCACGCCAATCTCAATGCGGTCGAGGCCGAGATGCGGTCGCAGATCGACACGGCGCTCGCGGCAGGTATCGACGTGACCCATCTGGACTCGCACATGGGCACGATCGCGATGCCCGAATATGTCGATATCTATGTTCGGCTCGGCGCCGAATACCGGCTGCCGATCTTTCTCGTCCGCGACGTCGTTGGCTTCGCCGCCGCTGCGGCGCACGGCCCCGACATCGCCGCCCGCTACGCCGCCATCTTCGACGGCGTTGTGAAACGCGGCAACCCGGCCTTCACCAGCTTCGTCACCAGTCCATGGGGGAACACGGGCGACCTCGACACGGCCTATCGGCGCATCCTCGGCTCCACCGCGCCCGGGCTCAACTGGGGCGCTTTCCACTTCGACATGTCCGGCGCCATCGAGGCCTATTCGCCGGCGGACGCAAGAATGCGGATCGACGAATACCAGTTCTTCCGCGCCGGTCGAGCCAGGGCGCTGATGGACGAAATGGGGATCGAGCCGGTCGGCATGCGGGCTTTCCGCGACCGGATGCGCGCATAGCGCGCGCCTGGGCGGCGTGGCCCCCAGTCGGGGCCACGGCATCCGCCGAAAGCAAAAGGCCCGGATCGCTCCGGGCCTTCTTCATTCAGTGTACCACTGCTTACTCGGCGGCGTGACGCTGGGCGTCCTCGTCGTTGGCCGGCTTGGCGGCGATGGCCGGAGCCTCGGGAGCTTCCTCCGGCACGTCGATCTCGGCGCCTTCCGGCGTCGTCGCGGTCCGGCGCCCGCCGAACAGGCCGATCAGCATCGCGATCAGCCGGCCCGGCAGGTTCCACAGGCCGACGAAGAAGCGACCGACCTGATGGCCCGCGACCTTTGGCGCCACGATCATCACCGGCACCAGCACCAGCGTCAGGCTGGTCGACACGAACAGTCCGGACACCAGCGCTTCCGAAAGCGCCACGAACCACGTTCCAGCCAAGCCGCCCACCGTGATCTCGCGTCCGATGAAATCGAACTCGATATTGAGCGCCATCGGGATCACGCCCAGCGCCGTCACCGTGGCAGTGAGCAGCACCGGACGGACGCGCTGGCTGATGGTCAGCAGCATCGCCTTGATCGGCTCGACGCCGTCGTCGCGATTGTAGTGGTTGTAGGTATCGGTCAGCACGATGCCGTTCTTCACCACGATGCCGGCCAGGGCGACGATGCCCAGGCCCGTCATGATCATCGAGAACGGCGTCTGCGTGATCGCCAGCCCCAGCATCACGCCCGCCAGCGACATGCCGACGGTCGAGATGGTGACGAACACCTGCCAGAAGCTGTTGTACTCGAGCAGCAGGATCAGTGCGATCAGCGCCAGGGCGATGACGAACGCCTTGGAGATGAAGGCGAAGGTTTCGGCCTGCTGCTGGTCGGCGCCGCCATAGACGATGTGCGTGCCGGCCGGGATCGTGCCCGCCTTGATCTGCTCCTGCTCCCAGGTCTTGATCAGCTCGAGCTTCTTGTTGGAGTCGATGCCGGGCTTCACGTTGGCGGCCACATTCATCGAGTACGACCCGTCATACCGGCCGATGGTCGCGACCTTCTGCACGGGCGTGCGCTTGATGAAGTTGCTCACCGGGATCAGGCCCTGCGAGGTCGCGATGCGCAGCGAGTCGAGCGCGTCGAAGGTGCGTTGGTCCTGCGGCAGGCGCACGCGGATGTCGAGTTCGTCCGTCACGTCCTCGGGACGGTACGAGCCGATCTTCACACCCGAGGTGACGAGCTGCACATAGGGGCTGAGCTCGCGCACGCCGATGCCGTATTTGGCCGCGGCCACGCGATCGATGGTGATCTGCCAGTCGATGCCCGGCGATGGGCGGCCGTCTTCGACATCGATCGTGTCACCCAGATCCTTCTCGATGTAGTCGCGCAGCTTGCCGACGACCGGGATCAGGTCGGCATAGGTGGCGCTTTCGACCCGCAGGTTGATGGCCTTGCCCGCCGGCGGACCGTTCTCCTCTGCCGCGATCTGGATATCGAGGCCGGGGATGTCCTTCACCTTGTCGCGGATCGACTGGAAGATCTGCGCAGCCGGAACGCGCTCGGCCCAGGGCTGCAGCTGCAGCTGGAACGTGCCGATCGTGTCCGGTGGCGAGTTGCCGCCGCCGAAACCGCCACTGCCGCCGCCGAACGCCATGACCGAGTCCTGGACGCCCTGGACGGTGAGGATGCGAGTCTCGACCTCGGCGAGGAGGTCGCGGATCTCGATCGGCGAATAGTTGCCGCGCGCAATCACGTTCACCGTGCCCTGCTCGGGCTCGGATGCCGGGAACGCCGTGAAGCCGTTGGGATGGGCGAACATGAAGATCGCCACGATGATCCCAAAGCCGATCGGCAGCGTGACCAGCGGATAGTGAAGCAGCTTGCTCATCAGCCGCACATAGATGCCGGTCAACCCGCCCACCTTCTTGGTGTCGAACTTGTCCGGATACATCACGATGTCGGCCTTGGCCTTTGCCACCGGGTCGACATGCGAGCTGGCAATGAGCGAGCCGATGATCGGCATGAACACCAGCGCCGACAGGAGCGAGGCACACATCACCACGATCACGATGGTGGGCAGGTAGCTCATGAACTTGCCGATGATGCCCGGCCAGAACAGCAGCACCACGAACGCGCTCAGCGTCGTGAACGTCGCCGAAACCACCGGCACGAACATCTTGCGCGCCGCGAGGATGAACGCTTCACGCTTGGGCACACCTTCTTGCAGCTTTCGTTCGGCGTATTCGACCACCACGATGGGGTCGTCGACGAGGACGCCCACGGCCATCACGAGTCCGAACATGATCATCATGTTCAGCGTCATGCCCATGATGCTGGTCACCAGGAACGCGATCATGAACGAGATCGGGATCGAGGCGCCGATCATCAGGGCAGGGCGCACGCCCAGTGTCGCCACACAGGTGATCAGCACCAGCGCAACGGCGGTGAGCACCGAGGCCTGCAGCGAGTTGAACAGGCTCTTGGCCTGCTCCGACTGGTCGAGCAGGAACGAATGCTGCATCCCGGCGGGCCACGTTGCCGTCTGCTCGGCGGTCACCTTCTTGACCTCGTTCACCACGTTGATGACGTTGGTGCCGAGCTTCTTGACCACGCTGAGCGTGATCGCCGGCTGGCCGTTCACATGGGCGTAGCTGGTCGCATCCTTGAAGGTACGCGTGATCTGGGCGACGTCGCCAAAGGTCACCACCGTATCGCCCGAGGTCTTGAGCGGTAGCGAGTAGACGTCGGCGGCGCTGCTGATGAGACCGGGCACCTGAACGTTGAACGAGCCGTTGCCGGTGTCGAGCGTACCGCCGGGAACCACCATGTTGTTCTTGGCGAGAGCATCCAGCAGCTGCGCGGCCGTGAGGTTGTAGGCCTCCAGCTTGTTCATATCGATCGTCACGGCCAGCATCTCATCGCGCGAACCGGCGAGATCGGCTGACTGGATTTCGGGCAGCTTCTCGAGGGCTTCCTTGAGGTCCTTGGCCTTCTGCACCAGGGCCCGCTCGGGGACGTCGCCGTAGACGGCGATCGAGATCGAGGGGAAGCTTGCGGTCGACACCGAGGTCACGGTCGGCGTCGTCGCGTCGCTCGGCAGTTCCGAGGTGACGCCGTCCAGCTTGGCGCGGACGTCGGACAGCGCCTTGTCCTTGTTGGCGTTGACGTCGAACTCGAGCAGGACCGAGGCGTGACCGAGCGATGCCGTCGTCGTGTAGTGCGACAGCCCGTCGACGTCCTTGACGCGATCTTCGATCGGCTTGGCCAGCAGACGTTCGGCGTCGCTGGGCGACACGCCGGTCTGGCTCACCGAGATATAGAAGTAGGGAATGTCGATCGCCGGGAAGCTTTCCCGCGGCAGCGCCATGTAGCTCAGGACACCGGCAGTGAGCAGCGCGACCATGACGGTCATCACCACCCGCGGCATGCGCAGAACGCGCTCGAGAAAGTTCATCATGAGTGCTGCTCCGCGCTGGCGCTGGCTTTCTCACTGCCGTCGGCGGTCGCGCCGATCGGAGTGTCGTCGGTCTTGGCATCAACAACCTGGCCGGGCTGAACGTATTCCTGTCCGACCGTAATCACCTTGATGGTCTCGGGGAGCCCGACGACCCACACACCTTCGCGCGTATCCTTGACGATCGTGATCGCGTGGAACGCCACTTTATTTCCGTCCTCGACGGTACGGATGCCGAGCACGCCGTTGTCGTCGAGCGTCAGAACCGACTGCGGCAGCACATGTGCCGGGGCAGTGCCAACCGTCACCACTGCGTCGGCCGTGATGCCGTCGTGGATCTTGCTGTTGGCATTGGGGATTGAAATCTCGACCGGGAAGGATCGGGTCGCATCGTCGGCCGTGGGCGCGATGTAGGTCACCTTGCCCTTGGCCTTGTCGCCGGTCACGGTCGTGATGTCGGCATCAAGACCGAGGCGCGCATAGCCGATCTTGGCTTCCGGCACGGACGCAACGAACAGCATCGGGTCGAGCTGCACGACCGTCGCGCAGGGCGAACCGACGGCAAGCATCGAGCCGATAGTGGCGAGCGGGTCGCTCACGGTACCGGCCACGTTGGTCTTGACCGTCGCACGATCGAGCTCCAGCTGAGCCTGCTCCAGACCCGTCTTGGCCTGGGCGAGGGCGGACTGGGCAGCGAGCGCAGTGTTCTGCGCGGCAAGGCCCTTCTGTACCAATGCCTGGTTGGACTCGAAGGCAGTCTGCGCCTGGTCGACGGCAGCCTTGGCCTGATCGACGGCCAGCTGCCGGGCGCCCTTGTCGAGCGTGCAGATCGTGTCGCCGGCCTTTACGACCTGGCCCTTCTTTACACTGACATCGGTCACGATGCCGGAGGTCTGGGCGACGACGCTGATCTGCGCGCTGGCCTTGGTGCGGCCTCGCAGCGGTACATCGATCGCCATCGGCTGTGCATGGAGGATCGAAATCCGCACCGACCGCGGCGCCGCGGTTGCACCATTGCCCTGCGCATCGGTGCGCTCGGCAATGGTCTGTGCCGGATCGATCCCCTCGGACGAGGCGGCCTTGTTGATGCCTGATTTCTCGACAGTATCGGTAAGCGGACCGCCGTTCTTCTCAATCAGGGAGACGACCGGCTTCTCGCCCTTGCCCGGACCGTGTCCGCCATTCACGAGGATACCGGTTCCAAGCCAGACGGCGAGCACAAGCACGATGACCAGCGCGATGCCGTAAGAGTAAATCGCACGCATTCAGAAAAGCCCTCTATTCTGCTGCTTGGGCGGCATCGGGCCGCGCCAGCGCAATCAGTTCGCCCATGTGGGTGTCGATGTAGTCACGCGCAAAGGCCATGCAAGACCGGCCATACTCGATGATCCAGCGATCCGCGGGTTGCGAATGGTTGGACTCGAGACGGTCGAGCTCGGCGATAGCGTTGTCGAGAGAAGCGAGTCGCTCCCTTAACCGGACCTGAACGAGCGACTGCGGAAGCTCCGATGCGAACCGGGCGAACAGCAAAAACTCGCTGCGGTATTCGTCTTCTCCCAGCTGCTCGAAGAGCGAGTTGATGAACTCGCGTCGGCCCACCTGGGTGATGGAATAAATTTTCTTGGCCGGCTTGCCGTCCTGCTGCTCGACCTTGGAAGTGACGAGTTTGTCGGCCTCGAGCTTCTGCAGCGCCGGATAGATGGCGCCGTAGCTGGCATCCACGAAGTAGCAGTACTCACCCTCCGTCGACAGCTTGCGGATTTCGTATCCGGTCGCGTCGGCGTCATAGAGGATGGCGAGACAGATGGTACGGACGTTCACGCGGTATTCCTGTTCGGCATATGCTGGGCCAGAATATGCCGGCCGTATATACGCACACGGAGGTCACCGCAATCCGCATTACAAGCATGTAAGGTATGCAACTTGATGGGGAGTCTGGCGGCTCACACGCAATGTCGTGCGAGAAGCTCACGGTTCGACAACCGCTTTGTCACGGCGCTCGCCGTGAAACGTTTCACGGGCGGCCGTGAGAGAAGTTCATGGTGCTTTGAGCAGCCGGCGCATCTCGGCGGCGCCGCGTTCGGCCAGGTCTTTCGAGGCGGCGGCGACGAAATACGGGTTGAGATTGTCGCCGCCCTTGCCATAGCGCAAAGGCGTCCCGTCGAGGCAAAGCACCGAACCGCCAGCAGATTCCAGCACGGCCTGACCCGCCGCCGTGTCCCATTCGGAGGTTGGCGTAAAGCGCGGATAGAGCTGTGCCTCGCCCCTGGCCACCAGGCAGAATTTCAGCGACGATCCCACCGAGACATCGTCAACCACTTGAAATGTCTCGCAGAATCCTTCGAGCGCCCCGTGCCCATGCGACCGCGACGCCACCACCTTCATCGGGCCTTCGACCATCGTTCTTAGCCGCTGGTGTACGTCGCGCTCGGTGATTTCATAGGCTCCGTCGGGGCTTCCGACGAAGGTCGCGCCAGTCGCCGGCGCGAGGACCACGCCCAGCGTCGGCCTGCCGCCCTCGCACAGCGCGATGTTGACCGTGAACTCGCCGTTCCGCTTCAGAAATTCCTTCGTGCCATCAAGCGGATCAACGACAAAGAAGCGATCGCCGAGGGTCGGGACGATGCCGGCCGCCGCACTCTCTTCCGCCAGGACTGGAATATCCGTGGACGCGAGAGTCTCGAGAATAATGGCCTCTGCCCGATGGTCGGCGATCGTCACGGGCGACCCGTCCGCCTTCGAAACATGTTCGAAATCAGAGAGATAGACCTCCATGATGGCGGTCGACGCGGCACGCGCGGCGTTGAGCATCAGCTCGAGGAGGGGCTCGGACATGGCGCGGGTTTAGGGGTCGCCCGTGCCACTGTCTATCGACTTTTGCGCGCCGATTTTGTTGATGCGCACATGGACCTCGGGGACGCGAGAAAGCTTGACCGGGACGACCCGCTGGCGGCTTACCGAAAGCTGTTCGCGCTTCCCGACGGCATCATTTACCTCGACGGCAACTCGCTGGGGGCACTGCCGAAATCGGTGGCGCCGCGGATGGCGGCCGTGGTCGCAGAGGAGTGGGGCCGCGACCTGATCACCAGCTGGAACGTCCATGACTGGATCGACCTGCCGCGGCGGGTGGGCAATAAGATTGCGCCGCTGATCGGTGCCGAGCCGGGAACGGTGGTAGCCGCGGATTCCACCTCCATCAATATTTTCAAGCTCTTATCGGTCGCGCTTCAGCAGCGGCCTGAGCGCAGGGTGATCCTGACGGAGGCCGGCAACTTTCCCACAGACGTGTACGTCGCCGACGGCCTGGCGGCGCTCACCGGCCATGAACTTCTGTCAGGTGATCTCACGCAAATTGGACAGGAGGTCGCGGTGGTCCTCGTGACCGAGGTCAACTATCGCACCGGCGCCCGGCACGACATGGGAGAGCTGACACGACGCGCGCACGACGCGGGCGCGCTGATCGTCTGGGACCTCTGCCACTCGGCCGGCGCCGTGCCGGTCGACCTCACCGCGGCGCAAGCCGACTTTGCGGTCGGGTGCGGCTACAAGTTCCTCAATGGCGGTCCGGGCGCGCCGGCCTTTGCCTATGTTGCGCCGCAGCATTTGCACGGGCTGCGGCAGCCGCTACAGGGCTGGCTGGGTCATGCCGCACCATTCGAGTTCGCGCCCGAGTACCGGCCGGCAACCGGCATCGATGCCCTGCGGGTCGGCACGCCACCGATCCTGTCGATGTCGGCTCTCGATACGGCGCTCGACGTGTTCGCAGGTGTCGACATGGCCGTGGTCAAACGCAAGTCGGATGGGCTGTTCGATCTCTTCGTCAGCGAGATCGAGACGCGGGCGCCCGAGCTGGAGATCCTGACACCGCGCAATGCGGGCCGACGGGGCTCGCAGATCAGCCTGCGGCACCCGGAGGCCTATGCGGTCGTGCAGGCGCTGATCGGCCGGGGTGTCGTCGGAGACTTCCGTCAGCCCGACATCATCCGGCTGGGCCTGACGCCGCTCTATCTGCGCTACCAGGACGTCCATCGGGCAGCTGAGATCCTCGGCGACATCATCGCCACTCGCGCCTGGGACAAGCCGGAGCTCAAGCGCCGGGCCAAGGTCGTCTAGAACTTCGCGACGACCCGCTTCACCTTGTCGATGTAGGCCCTGAGCCCATCCGGCGACACGTTGTTCATGTCGTAGAGAGCGAGGTAGGTCGGCGGCAGCCAGCCGCCAAAGGTGACCCAGCCCCAACGCTTGGCCATTCGGCGCGGCGGGTCGCCCATCAGCCATGTGCGCCAGCGATCACCGCCATAGGACGTGACGAACACCACCTTCTTGATGTGCTTGAGGTTGGGGACGAGCTTGCCCTTGTCGGGACTGTCGCCGCCCTCGAGGACGAACGACACGCCTGGCATGAAGACGCGGTCGAAATAGCCCTTGAGGATGGCCGGGAAGCCGTAGTTCCAGACCGGGTGGACGATCACCAGACCCTCGGCGGCCATCAGCCGGTCGACATAGGGCTTGAGCTCGGGCGTGACGTTGTCGGGCACGTGGTGGTAGTTGAGCCGGCCGTCGCGGCTCATCACCGGATTGAAACCCTCGGCATAGAGATCGACCGGATCGACCTGATGACCGTTGGCCTTCAGCGTCTCGATGACCGCGTTGTACAGGGCGTGATTGAAGCTTTCCTCGACCGGATGGGCGTGCAGCACCATCACCCGCATCAGGCAGCCCCGAGCGTCTTCAGGCCCTCGAACAGCCAGGCGCGACCGGCGTCGAAATCGAAGTTCGGGTCGTCCCAGGCGATCATCTTGCCGGGGTTGAGGATGCCCTTGGGGTCGGCCTGCTTCTTGAACTCGAGCTGGTTGCGGTCCGTCTTCTTCATGCCGCCCTCTTCGAGCGTGTAGCGGTGCGGGTTGAAGACCAGGCAGCCATTGGATTCATGCAGACTGATAATCTCTTCGAGCCGCTCCTCGGTGGTGTAGCGGACGATCGGCAACCCGGCGAAGACGATGTTGCCGTCGAAGCGCGTCATTTCGAGATGCATCGGCATTTCGTCGCCGAACAGGTCTATGGCCCATTTCACGTGTGCGATGTCGGGGTACTGGGTCTGCAGATACGTGATGCCGGGGTCGAGCTTGAGCCCGCGCAGCGTCGTATGGTTCCAGGCCAGCTCGTAGATCGGTGGCAGTTTCTTCTTTTCGTCTTCGGGCAAGGTATCGGTGCGGACCAGCAGGTCGCCCTTGTGGAAGGCAATCAGGTCCATGAGGGCCGGAACTGAGGCGGGAGCCGCCATCAGCAGCACGACCGACTGATCGCGGTGCTTGATGTAGGGACGGTGACGGTTGAACCAGTCGAAGGGGACAGGCGCAGCGACCGGCGAAATCTCTTTGAGCAGCAGTCCGTCCTGACGGGCGCATTGCTCGCCGAAGCGGCAGGCATCGAGGATGGTGTCGAAGCCGACCATGACGTCGACCCAGTCATGTGCCGTCGACAGCGGGATCTCGGCCTCCACGATGATGCCGTTGGTGCCATAGGCATGCGCGACCTTGAGGATGTCCGGGCCGGTGAGGTCGAGGATGCGAGGTTCGGCCTCGCAGGTGATGACCTTGAGCCCGAGGATGTTGCCGAAGTTCCTGAGCCCGCCCCAGCGGATCGAGCCGACACCGCCCGAGCCGCCGGCGATGAAGCCACCCAGCGTCGCCATGCGATAGGTCGAGGGGTGAAAGCGCATCTCGCCGCCGACCGCAGCCTTGGTCTCGTCGTCGAGCTTTTCGAGAATGATGCCGGACTCGGCCCGGACGCGATCCTTTTCGATCCTGATGACGCGCGTCAGGCTCGACAAATCGAGGATCACGCCGCCCGAGAGCGGCATGGCCTGACCGTAGTTGCCGGTACCGGCGCCGCGCGGCGTCACTGGAATCCCGCTCTTGAAGGCCGCGGCAAGGATGGTCCTCACCTCCTCCTGCGTACGAGGGGTCACCACCAGCTGCGCCGTGACGTTCTCCAGCTCAGCCTTCAGGCGAGGGGAATACCAGTAGTGATCGCGGCTCTTCTGCTGGACG
>Ga0207674_10003841_pt1 | contig 18310 bp, 10 predicted proteins | sample KBSCornC72_FD_184303 | JGI IMG/M metagenome (GOLD analysis project Ga0207674, IMG submission 184303) | Corn rhizosphere microbial communities from Kellogg Biological Station, Michigan, USA - KBS Corn C7-2 (SPAdes) (version 2) | ecosystem: Host-associated > Plants > Roots > Rhizosphere > Soil ... | reverse complement strand
GATGCTGTCCACCTCCGTGCCGACCAGGCGCACGGTGCCGGCCTGCACGGCCTCCGGGCGCTCCGTCACGTTGCGCATGACGAGTACCGGCTTGCCCAGCGACGGCGCTTCTTCCTGCACGCCGCCGGAGTCGGTCAGGATTACGTGCGCACGCTGCATCAAGCGCACGAAGCGGGCGTAGTCCAGCGGCTCGATCAGGTGCACGTTCGGCAGGCCCGCCAGGGCGGTCTGCACGGGCCCGCGCACGTTTGGGTTCAGGTGGATCGGATAGACGATCTGGATGTCGTCGCGGCGCGCCAGCGTGGCCAGTGCCTCGCAGATGTTGGCAAAGCCGGAACCAAAGTTCTCGCGGCGGTGGCCCGTCACCAGCAGCACCTTGCGGTCGTCCTTCAGGAACGGGAAATGCGCATCCAGCTCGGCGCGGAAGGCATCGTCCTTCAGGATGCGCTGGGTGGTCTGCAGCAGCGCGTCGATCACGGTGTTGCCCGTTACCAGGATGCGGCCGCCCAGGTTTTCCGCCTGCAGGTTGCGGCGCGACGAATCGGTCGGGGCGAACAGAAGATCGGCACACACGTCGATGGTGCGGCGGTTCATCTCTTCCGGCCACGGCTGGTAAAGGTCGCCTGTGCGCAGGCCGGCTTCCACATGGCCGATGGGAATGCGGCGGTGGAACGCCGCCATGGCCGACATCATCGCGGTGGTCGTGTCGCCGTGCACCAGGATGCGGTCGGGGCGCACCGTCTCCAGCACGTCATCAAACGCCGTGAGCAGGCGCGCGCTCAGTCCGTTCAGCGTCTGGTTTTGCGTCATCAGTTCCAGGTCGTATTGCGGCGTGATGTCGAACAGGTCCAGCACCTGCTGCAGCATCTGCTTGTGCTGCCCCGTCACGCAGACGACGGACTCCATGGCCGACTGCTCGGCCAGCGCCTTGACGAGCGGCGCCATCTTGATCGCTTCGGGCCGTGTGCCGAAAACGGAGAGAATTTTCATAGCCGGATAGAAGAAGCACGGCATGCGCATCGCAGACGCGCATACAGCACACAGGACTGACGAAGGGAATCGGGTGACGCCTCCTCCGTGCCTCCTTCTTGTTCTTATGCGACCGTGGGGGCGGGGAAACCGGGCGTCGTGCAGGCCGCAATTTTCTCAATGAACACGCCATTACCGCCACCCCTCGTTTTTTTAAACAGAAAGGCTGACTAGGATTACCCCTTCTTTAGGGGGTGCCGGAAATAACGGGCGCTAACGGAGAAAATGAGATGGAGGATCACGTGCGTTGCTGAAACTGTCCGCAAGGCGCGGATCCGCACTGACATTTGCGTTGCAGCAGGTTGATTGCCTGAACGCGGATTATCGATGAATCAATCTGCGTTTCATCTTCGGCTTTTCTTGAAGTCGAAGCATGCGTAATTGCAACGCAAATGAAAACACAAAAAGGATAAATTATTCCCACCCATTAGTGGGGTATGCCGATTTATCTGAAAAAAAACGCGGCGTCTTCCAAACGCCGCGCGCTGTGCACTTTGGGGGAAGCACAGGAGTTAAATCGATTCGAGTTCGCGGCCGCGTGTCTCCGGCAACGTGAGTGCTGCCACGATGAGCAGCCCATAGGCGCCCGCCGCGAAGATGCCAATGGCATGCCCCAGCGACGAATGCGCGCTCACCTGCCCGATCAGGAACGGAAAGCACGCGCCCACAGCCCGGCCAACGTTGTAGCAAAAGCCCTGGCCGGAACCACGCACCGCCGTCGGGAACAACTCGGTCAGGAAGGCGCCCATGCCCGCAAAGATGCCCGAGGCAAAGAAGCCCAGCGGCAGGCCGAGCAGCAGCATTGTGCTGTCGGTCACCTCCAGCTGCGTGTAGGCCAGCGCCACCACCATCGAGCCCACGGCAAACAGGATGAAGTTGCGCTTGCGGCCAAGGCGGTCAGTCAGCACCGCGCTGGTCAGGTAGCCGATGTACGAACCGATGATCACCACGGCCAGATAACCGCCCGTGCCCAGCACGGTCAGATGGCGCTCCGTCTTCAGGAACGTCGGCAGCCACGTGGTGATGGCGTAGTAGCCGCCTTGCGCACCGGTGGTCAGCACGGCGGCACGCAGCGTGGTGCTCAATAGCCGCGGAGAGAAAATCTCGAAGAAGCTCGTACGCTCGGCGGCTTGTGACTTCGCTTCCTGAAACACCTCCGGCTCTTTCACCAGACGGCGCAGGAAGAACACGAACACCGCCGGCACGATCCCCACGAGAAACAACGCGCGCCATGCGGTTTCAGGCGGCATCACGCTGAAGAACCACGCATACAGCAATGCCGACGCGCCCCACCCCAGCGCCCACCCCGCTTGCACCATGCCAACGGCCTTGCCGCGATCCTGCGAGCGAATGGCCTCGCCGATCAGCACCGCGCCAGCCGTCCATTCCCCGCCAAAGCCGAAGCCCATGAGCGTGCGAGCAATCAGCAATTGTTCGTAGTTCTGCGCGAGGCCGCACAGGAAGGTAAACACGGCAAACCAAAGGATGGTGATCTGCAACGCGCGCACGCGCCCGATACGGTCTGACAAGATGCCCGCTACCCAGCCGCCCGCCGCCGATGCCAGCAGCGTGCACGTGCCGATCAACCCCGCATCGGCCTTGGAAAGGCCCCACACGCCGATCAACGTAGGGATGACGAAGCTCAGGATCTGCGTGTCCATCGCGTCGAGCGCGTAGCCCACCTTGCAGCTCCAGAACGTACGGCGCTCCTGCGTGGAGATCTCTCGGTACCAGCGGAACAAACCGCCGGAGTTGGCTGCGGCAGTGGCGTCCGTCCCAGCGGGCGCTCGCGCAACCGTTGCTTCGGTTGTCATGGTGTTTCCTCCTTGTTACTGATGCTGTCTCGATGCGTCTATCGCTTATTGCTATAAACCAGCGCCTCTGCGTGCGCCAGTTGGAACCCCGGTACCCGTCCGTCTTGCGGTCTTTCGGTCTTTCGGTCTTTCCGACTTTTGGTCTTGCAGCTGCGTGTTCAGGCCAACGCCGCGGTACGCAGGTCGGTGATCAACATGTGCCCCGGCGCATGCGTGATGCACAACTCAGGCCGCGCCTGTTGCACCACCGCCTGGGGTGTCACGCCACAAGCCCAGAACACCGGCACTTCGCCCGGCTGCACAGGCACCGCATCGCCCCAATCGGGCTGTGCGAGATCAGCGATGCCGATGGCCGCCGGATCGCCAAAATGCACAGGCGCGCCGTGTGCACGCGGCATGCGCGAGGTGATCTCGATCGAGCGGATGGCATCGGGCACCGACATCGGCCGCATTGACACCACCAGCTTGCCCGCCAGGCGGGACGTGCCGATCGTGTCGACCGACGTGCGATACATCGCCACGTTGCGCGACATGGCGATATGGCGCAGCGGCACGCCCGCTTCCATCAACGCATGCTCGAACGAGAACGAGCAGCCGATGGCGAAGGCGACCATGTCGTCGGTCCACAGCGCTTCAACGTCGGCCGGCTCGTCGGCCAGTTCGCCGTTGCGGTAGACGCGATAGCGCGGCACGTCGCGGCGCACGTCAACGTCCTGCCCCAGATGGCGGAACACGGGCACGCCGGGTTCGGTCACGTCCAACAGGGGGCACGGTTTCGGGTTGAGTTGGCAGAAGCGCAGAAACTCGTTGGCCCACGTATCGCGCAGCATCACGATATTGGCCTGCACGTAGCCATCGCACAGGCCGCTGGTGTGGCCGCGCAGCACGCCCGAGCGCGCCGCAAGGCGGGCGGAATACGGATTTGCGTACGCCACGCTGGCACCCGGGCGGGTGTGTACGGGCATCGGCGCCGGGTGTTCCGGCACTCTTTTTGCCTGGGCTGTCTCCACTGCCGTCATCATTCAAGCTCTTCCACAAGGTTGTTCGTGCGCCAAATTGTGAAAGCGCGATGAAACGCGGTCCAACGAAAGTTTCGGATTGCAGGCGATAGGAAAAGGTGATTGCCAAGGCGGGTGCCGCATCCGCGCGTGTAGAATCCGTCGCCCCTCCGTTTTGCCGCTCTTCGCCCGACATGGACTACCAAGCGATCCTGGACACCATCCACCGCGACATCCAGCCGTATCTCGGCCAGGGCCGGGTTGCCGACTACATCCCCGAGTTGGCCGGCGCCAGCGCAGCGGATTTCGGCATGGCCCTCGTCACGCTCGGCGGCGACGTCTACACGGTGGGCAAGGCGAATGTGCCGTTTTCGATCCAAAGCGTCTCCAAGCTGTTTGCCTGCACGCTGGCCTTCCAGCTCGAAGGCGAAACGCTCTGGCAACGCGTCGGCCGCGAACCCTCCGGCAATGCTTTCAACTCGCTGGTGCAGCTCGAATACGAGAACGGCATCCCGCGCAACCCGTTCATCAATGCCGGTGCGCTGGTCGTGACCGACGTGCTGTGCCGCCGCTTCGTGCAGGCTGAAACCGCACTGGTGCAATTCATGCGGCGGCTGGTCGACAACCCGCGCATCGACTACGTGCGGCGCGTGGCCGAATCCGAACTGGCCCATGCCGACCGCAATCGCGCAATGGCCCACTTCATGAGGAGCTTCGGCAACCTGCACATGCCGGTGGAAACCGTCATCGATGCGTACTGCCGCCAATGCGCCATCGAGATGGACTGCACCGACCTCGCCCGCGCGGTCCTGTTTCTCGCCAACGGCGGCGTCGTGCCATGGAGCGGCGAGCGCATCGTCGATGCCAGCCCCGCCAAGCGCCTCTCTGCACTGATGCTGACCTGCGGTACCTACGACGCGGCAGGCGACTTCGTCTATCGCGTGGGGCTGCCGGCCAAGAGTGGCGTGGGCGGCGGCATCGTGGCCGTGCTGCCGGGCGAGTTTGGCGTGTGCGTGTGGTCGCCAGGGCTGGACGTCAGCGGCAACTCGCTCGCCGGCCTGCAGGCGCTGGAATGGCTCACGACGCTGACCGGCCGCTCGATCTTCTGACGCTGCCGCGACGGCACGCTTGCGTGGCTCAGGCGGCCTAGGCGGCTTCCGTGTTGCGCTCGACTTCTTCGGCAATGGCATAGCGCGGGCCGACCGACAGGCAGAATTCCCGCGCCATCGTTCGCGCCAGGCCGACAATGGCTTCGTGCACCTCCAGCCCCGCTCCAGCGCGCCACGACGCGATGATCGGCAAAGTGGGCAACGCGGGCTCCACATCCAGTACCGTCAATGCGCCGCTCTCAATGCGGTCGCGTACCAGCACGGTGGGCAACGCGCCCACGCCAAAGCCATCACCCACAAGGCGCGTCATGGCGGCCACCGAATTGACGCAGTTCACGCGCGGTGACTCCACCCCGCTCAGGTGCAGCAGGTTCAGCATGTCTTGATGCGGCCGCGAGTTGCGCACGAAGGTGATGAGCCGTTCGCGCGCCAGTTCACCCAGGCTGCCGTACGGGTGGGCCAGCCGGGAGTTGGTGGCGACCACCCAGTGGATCGGGTACTGCGCGAGCTGCACGTTGCGCACACTTTCGGCGCGCAGCAGATCGGTCTGGAAAGCAATGTCGAGCGCGCCCTTCTGCAAGTGCTCGACGAGGTGCATCGCGCTGTCGGCCACGAGTTCGATTTCCAGCGCAGGAAACATCTCGGCCGTGCGCGCGATGAGCGGCGAGAGCCACGTATGGATGACGCTGTCCATCGCCCCCACCCGCACGCGCCCTTCAAAGCCCGGGCGTTGTGCCACGGCTGCCTGCAACTGGTGCAGCGTGCTCACCATGCGGTCAGCATATTCGAGCACCTTGTGGCCATCGGGCGTGAGTTGCACGCCGCGTGTGTCGCGGTCAAACAGGCGCACGCCCAGCTCTTCTTCCAGCGCGGCAATCCGCGCCGAAATGGACGCCTGCGTGGTGAACAGCTTGTCTGCGGTAAGGCGAAAACTACGCAGCCGCGCCACCCAGACAAAGGTTTCCAGAAAACGTAGGTTCATGCCCTGCCCCTCGTGTTGTTGTAGGTGGCTCGCTTGCGTTGCACCCGCTGCGCCATCGGCCCATGCAGCGCGTTTAGATTACGGATTTTCGTGCTGCGGCGCACGCTCATGCACGCCTGTTCGGCGGTTTTTACTAAAGCCCCGCCAAAACTGCCACGGACCCTCGTAGTTTCTACAAACGCGGGCGCGCCCACACCGCGGCGCACTACGTAATTTGCCAATAGCTGTGCTGGCAACCGGCGTCCAGAATGCCCTTATCACCCGCTTGCTTTCAATCAGGCCCACCCCGCATGGGGCGCAGCTGGAGGACACCATGCCTGCCATCGACGAGATCAACGGCCGCATCGTCTACTACCGTCCGCCGCCCCCTCCGCCTCCCCCACCCACCCCCGCGCAGAAACAAGCCGCAGCCGACGCAAAAACCAAGACGGACGCGGCCATCCAGACAGCCAATACGGCGGTCAACGACTACATCAACAACGGCGACGACTCCACGGCCGCGCAGGACAAGCTCGACAAGCCGCTTTCGGACGTCATCAACTCGGTGCAGAACGAGTTGCGCCGGCAGGCCGACGAAGCGCCCGGCGGCGGCGAAAAGAAAGCCATTGAAGACGCGGCGGACGCCATCAAGAAACGCGATCCCGATGCCAAATGGCTCGACAAGATCGTCGACGACGCAAAAGACGCGGTTGAGAAGCAAGACCTGAGCCAGCGAACCGCATCGGAAGCGCGCGACGGCGTGCTTGATGCCCAGGACAAGCTGCAGGACGCGCAAGACATCAAGGTCACAAACCGGACTATTGCTGAAGACAAGCAGGACTCGATCAACGCGGCCCAGGCCAACCTGAACCAGGCCATCGAGGACTTCAAGACTGCCCTTGGCGGCGAGCTTTCCACCTACGAGAACTTCGGCTCGGGCGACAACCTGCAGGCCGCCAATGACGCCACCGATGCGCTGGCAAAAGCCCACCCTGATTGGGACGACGGCAGCCTTGCCCTTGCCAGGAACATCGCCACGGCCGATGCAATCCAGTACCAGATCAACCACATCAACCCGAACGACCCAACGCTGTCTGCCCAGGACAAGGCACTCGCCACCGACGACCCGGTGCAGTTTGCGTGCGTGCAGCTTGCGCGGCCGCATGCCAATGACAAGAACGCCGAGCAGATCTACGAGCAGATCGGCGCAGCCAGCTACGACGTGCGCGTGAACTTCACCAAGGACCAGGTCGCAGCCAAGATGAAGGCGGGCGATGCTCAGGGCGCGCTGAAGATCCTGTCGACCAACATGAACGACGTGTCGGTCACCAGTGCCGACCCCGACGCGCGCGACCATCTGTATCAGGTGGCCGGCGCGCCCTTCTTCAACGCGCACAGCGACTACTTCAACAAGCAGATCAGCGACCTCACCCAGGTCTACAAGTACAACCCAGACGACCCGGACGCCAATCGCAAGATGGCCGACAGCACCGTCAAATACGACGCCGTCGGCAAATGGATGAAGGACCTCGCCAAGGTGGCGCCACCCGAGGTGGCAAGCAACCTGCTGACCACCGTAGAAGATCGCTTCAACGACAACGGCCACTGGTTCCAGAGCAACGCCGGCGCCGACACGTCTGGACTCGTGCCCCACGGCTCGGACTTTTATGGCGGCTTGAGTCTGACGGCTGCCGTGGCCGATTCGCCGCGCTTCGCCAGCGACCAGTCGAGCACCGACCACGCCCAGCAGGTTGCCAACTGGCTGACCACCAACTCCAACGCCAAATCGTTCCTCTACAGCATGCAGACCTCCGGCTCGGGTGGGAGCATGCCGTCGTGGGTGCCGGTGCAGAACGCCGTGGGCGACGGCAACGGCGCCACCGTCACCGATGCGCTCATCCAGCAGCACGGCAAGGACTTGCCCAACGTCGACATGCTGCAACGCGCCTTCGACCGCGGCAACGAGAAGGTCCAGCAAAAGCAGGCAGAGGCTGACTACAAGACGTTCCAGTCCGACCAGAATGCGGGGCTGAAGAACATCTTCGGGCAGATGTCCAAGGCCACCTTTGGAAAGGACACACCGCTTTACAACGACAAGGCGCAGACCTTCAGCGGACCCGATTCCGACACGCAGCTCAAGAACTACATCGGCGGCGCGCTGATGATCCAGGCCGACAACGCTGGCGCGCAGAGCAGCGGCGCCACCGGCACCGCGTGGTTCACCGGCGGCAACAGCACCAAGGTCATCAATGAGGTCAACAAGACGATCCACGAGGCGGGCGGAGACAACCCGACCGTGAAGGCCATTCCCATCGCCTATGTGGACAAGAGCGCGGGCGTGATGCCGACGGCGTTGTTCGAAGTGGCCGACAAGAATGGGGGTAAGCCTCACTACATCGACGATCGCGGCTGGGACTACAGCAGCCTGGATGATTACCGCCACAACAACGCCCTGTCTGACGGCGGCACGATCTACGTGCCGAAGAATCTTGCCGGCACGGTTTCGCTCGACAGCAATGGCATTCCGGACGTCGATCACTTCAGTGCACATATCACCACGACGGGGCAGAAGATCCGGCACGTTGTGGACATCGTGGCCGGTGTAGCCACGGCGGTGGGCGGCGTAATCCTGTCAGTCGGCACGTTTGGCGGCGCGGCACCCATTGGCGGGGCCTTGGTTGCGGTCGGCACGGGATGGATCGTGGGCGAATCGATCGATCACCTCGACACACTGGCGGATCACGGCCGCTCGTGGTCGCCGCTGAACCCCGAAGCGACGAATGACTGGCTGGCCATCGTCACCTCTGCTGCGGGCGAGTACAGCCTTGCGGGCAAGGGCCTGGTCGCCGTATCGGACGTGGCCAATGCATCGAGGCTCTTCAAGATCACGCGCTCGGCGTCGGACCTCGTGGCTGGCGGCGGCGGCATGATCATGACGGGCGCGCAGGTCAAGGACCTGCTGATGTACGGCGACCGGATGTCAGGCTCGCAGAAGGCCGAATCCATCATGTTCCTGGGCCTCGGCCTCGGCCAGGTGGGTGCAACGCGCATGCTCGAACGCGTTGGACTGTCACAAGGCACGGAACGCGTCGGCCTGCTCAACGCACTGAAGAACAACGCCGGCCGCTACAAGCCCACCGAGGTGGTGCCCGAGCCCACTACGGTGGCTGCCAATGACCCAGCCACTGCGGGCCGACCAACCACCGATCCGACCACCGAGCCAGTGATCACGCAAGCCGGCGGCAAGACCACGGAGCCTGCCGGCACCACCGCTGGCAACGATGGGAAAGACGGCACGACTGGCAAGCCCGGCACGGACCCGACCGCCCCGATCGACCCGGTCACAGGCAAGCCCAAAACTGCCGGAGACCCCGTCACTGAACCAGGCAAAACGGGTACATCGGGCGACGAAAGCAATCCGACCAAGCCGGGGCCCGCGCGCCCCTCGCGGCCGCTGCCGGGTGCCCTGGACGACCTCGCCAACCCGGAAATTACGCTCACCAGCTTTACCGACACACAAAAGGCTCTGGACGCCGGCACGCAGAATGCACTGTCGCAGCATGCCGATCTGCTGCTCGATGCCGAGAACTACCGCACCGACGGCACAACCAATGGCCGCCACCCACACGGCATTGGCGTGCGCAGGCTGGCCGCCAAGCTGGCCGAGATGAGCGACGAGCAGCGGCGCCTCATCCTGAACAAGGCCGAGTTCGCGCACGACACCGCCAACATCAAAGACCCCGTGCGCATGAGCTGGCGCCAGCGCATGCAGCTCTATCGCGGCAAGTCGTCGGTATTCGGCCGCACGGCAGATCGGATCATGTCGCCGGTGGACCGCATCCAGGCGCTTTTCGTGGATCGCGGCATCCGCAAGTTCTTCGTCAAGGGCGGCACGGAAGACGCCGCCACCGCGCTGAAAGACACGCAGCGCATTCTGCTGGTGACGGGCTTCACCGTCGGGCGAGACCCGGTCTCGGGCCGCGCCCTGCCCGAAACGGACGGCCCCGTCGGCACCGCTGAAATGGCGGCCAAGCTCGCGCTGGCCGGCCGCGACATGACCATCGCCACCGATTCGGCCAACATGCCGGTCGTGCAGTCGGTGCTGGCGAGCCTCGATGGCGGGCATCTCGTCAAGCTGGAGCCGTTCGATGCCAAGCGCGGGCAGCCCGCTCGCGATGCCGCAAACGAACTGCTTGACCGCGTGCAGCCCGATGCAGTCGTCGCCATTGAACTGCCGGCCCGAAATGCCGACGGCGACTACCTCAACATGCGCGGCATCTCCGTGGCGGAGGTGAATGCCCCGAAGGATCAGATCGTGCTTGAGGCCAACAAGCGCACGGGGATTGTCACGGTAGGAGTGGGCGACGGCGGTAACGAGGCCGGCATGGGCAGCCTGCGCAGCAATATCCCACCCGTCACGCTCGCCGATAACACCACGATCGATTTCGCATCGACCGTGCCGGTGAAGTATCCCGTGACTGCGTGGAACTCCAACTTTGGCGCACAGGCCATCCTGGCCAACATGCTGCACCAGATGGGCCGCATGGACCTCATGACCACGCCGGAAGAGCTGCACGCAGCCATCAAGGCTTCAGTGGATGCAGGAGCGGTGGACGGTGTCAGCCGCAAGAGCGAAGCCAGCGTCGACGGTTTCCCCTCACAGGTGCATCAGGGCATGCTCGTGCTGCTGCGCAATGCCATGAACCACATGCCTGACGGCAAGACGTTTGACGAGGCCACGCCCAACGAGCCCTTCACCGTTGCGGCCTTCGACTCCAGCAACGGCGGACTGATCGCGGCCAAGAACATGCTGGCCATCATCAAGGCCGAAACGGGTGAAGACTTGCAGATGGTGCCGGTGGTGGACCACGCCAACGCACCATATGGCCCCAAGAGCCCGGACACGCTCATCCGTCTTGTCGGCAATGGGCTGCAGACCGCACAGCGTCTGAAGGCCGCCATGGTGGCCATGGCGTGCAACACGGCGTGCACGGCGTTCCCGAAGGCGCTGGACAACGTTGATGTGCCTGTCATCAACCTGATTGACGTGACGTCGCGCGCCATGGTCGAACACGGCGGGGACCGCCCTGCCGTCCTTGCCACGGCGGGCACCGTCAAGAGCGAGGCATACCAGAACACGGTCGCTGAGCTGTCCGATGGTCGGATCACCCCGCAAGCCGTTGCCGCCCACAAGTTCGCGGATTTCGTCAACGACCTGAAGCACAAGAGCGATGACCCAAAGGTGAAGGAAGAGCTGCAAGACGCCTCGGACGCATACGTCAACGAACTCCACCCGGAGACCACGTCGCTGTGGCTATGTTGCACGCACTACCCGGCGATGAAGGATTTCCTCGTGACCTCGCTGCTCAAGCGCGGCATGGATATTCCGGTGATCGATCCGATGGAGTACCAGGCCAGGGCGCTGCTCAATGAAATCGGGAAGAGCGATTGGCACACGCCAAGCGCGGCGTATTCCACCGATCCGTACGTCGTCACCTCGGGCAAGACCGGCCCGGTGAGCGAATCGGCGCAGAACCTGATGGAGCGGCCCAACGTGCCCGTGCAGCGGGTGCGCAGGTTCGGCCCCGGCAAGACGCTGGATGGCGCCATTCCACCGAACCCCCGCATGGAGCCCACGCCCATCAGCAACGCCGTGATGGCGCTGTTCAACCCGGACATGGCGCGCATTGAAAATCCTAACGGGGTCGGCAACGCCGCCGCTGCGCTGCAGGGCAGCAACCGCATCCTGGTGCTGGCCGGGTCGCGCAACGCGCATGGCGCGGTGGATACCGACGGCATTGCCGGCGCCGCCGTGTTCGGCCATGACTTGCAGGCGGCGGGCAAGCAGGTCGTCTACGTGGTGCCGCACGAAGCGGTACCGGCACTCGATGCCGCCTTGCAGGCGCGCGGGGCCGCCGTCAACGACTACAGCATCGTCCCGTTCAACGCGGAGCCCGGCGAGCAGGCGCGCACAACGGCGCAAGATCTCATCGATCAGGCGTCGCCCGACACGATCGTCTCCATCAACGTGCACGGCCGCAATAGTGAGAACCGCTACGTCGATCAGAACGGCAACGACGTCACTGACCAGACCGTCCCGCTGGACGAGGTGGTCATTGCCGGCTGGAAGACCGACGGCGTGACCACCATCGGTGTCGGCTCGCGCGGGCATGAAGCCGGCATGGGCAACACGCGCCGCACCGCGCCGCAGGTGATCCTGCCCGACGGCACGGTGGTGGACCCGCGTTCAGTGGTGCCGGCGGACCACTATGTGAGTGCATCGAACTCCAACTGGGGCGCGCACGGCCTGGCGGCTTCGGTGCTGGAAGCCGCCGGCCGCACGGATCTGCTGACGACTCATCAGCAGCATATGGACGCGCTGAACGCCACCGCCAGCGCCGGCGCGGTCGATGGCGCGACGGGCCAGGCCACCGGCACCGTCGGCGGGCACGACAGCAACACCTACCAGACCGTCGTGCAGATGATCAACCTGGCGGCAGGCAAGAAGCCCGACGTGCCGCCACCCACGCCCGCAAGCGCGACAGGGCCGAAGGAGCCGGGAGGCCCGCAGCCCACCGGCAGCAAGACCACTGAGCCCACCACCCCGGCCATCAAGACCGGCGAAGCCGGCGACGATGGCAACGGCACCCCGCCCACCGAGCCCGACAGCGCCGCCAGCGCCGGCGAACCCAAGCGCAAGCCGTGGATCCGCTGGATCTTCGCGGGCTCGCTCACGGGGGCGTTCTCCACGGCTGCGAGTTCCGCCACGCTCACCGGAAGCGCCGCGACGCACGCGGTATTCGATCCGTCCGTCACCAGCCCGCTGTCGTTCATGTATCGGGGCGGCATCGCAGCGCTGCGTGCCAACAAGACGCGCGCCGTGTCTGACCAGGTCGGCAAGTTGGGCACTGAAGATTCAGACTCGGCACTGGCCTGGCTCAAGACCAACATGTCGGATCGCGGGCGCCGCTGGGGCGTGACAAAGGGCGACCGGAAAACCATCGCTGACGCAGTCGCGCGTTTCCAGGACAACCCGGATGCGCTCACTGCAGCGCTGTCCAAGGTCGACGATCCCAAGGCCAAGGACGACCCCGATGTCCAGGCACTGATGGCGCTCAAGGGGGCGCCGGGCAAGCTGCTTTCGCCCAAGAGCCCCGTAGGGCGCGCGAACGACACGCTGCAACTGCTGACACTTGCGCTCAATAACGGCAACACGGCTTACTGGTTCGCCACGCATGGGGCGCACCTGAACACGCCATCGTTCTGGAGCAATGCGCTGTTCCTGAGCGCCAACCTGGCGCTGTCCAGCCGCAACTTTGCCGGCCGCCTGGGCGCTACATTCAACGACAAGGCGACCAACACGAGCCCGTGGCTGAACCGCGCGCAGGCATTCACGATGTCGCTGTACACGGTCGGTTCGGTGCCCCTGGCGATGAACGACGCGCTCATGCACACCAATAGCCCGGCCATGGGGGCCACCAAGGCCGCACTGGACCTGGCATTCGGTGCGGGCGCCCTGCGCATTGCCGGCGACCTGATGCCCAAGGTCGGCCAACGGCTGCCAAGCAACGCCATGCTGCCTGGCGGTGTGATCCTGGGTGTGGCGGCGGTCACGCGCTTCGGCATCGAATTGTTCGTGCCCAATCAGGCGGCCAAGCCGGCCGTCGCTCAAGTGCAGGCCAACGGCAACGGGCAGGATCAGAACGACCAGCCCATTGCCGCGTTCCCGCTGCCCGACATGCAGGGCGTAAGCGGTGATCTGCTGCGCGCCAATGCGCCGCACGCGTTGCCATCGATCGGCACAGGCACCTCGCGGCAGTACGCGATCGTTGGCCCAGGCGGCACGCTCTGGCAATTGAGCGCTGCCGATTCTGCCAAGCTGCTTGGCACCACGGGCCCGGCATCCGACGCGCGCACGGCTGCCGCGCTCGACAAGCTGGCACCGATGAACAGCCAGTTCGACTGGGCAGCGCTGGATGGCAATCCATATACGCAAGGCGCAACGGGACAGGACCCGGATCTCGTCGTCCCGGGTGACATCGTGCGGATCGGATAACGGGGAAAGCGGGCAACGATCGGCGGGCGCAGCAGTCAGGCGCTTGCCGTTCTTTTTTTGCGCTCCCTTACGCGCTCAGGAGGTGGACGACACGTACGGATTACCCACTGCATCCGCGCCTTCAGCCCAGCGCAGCAGCGCCGCCACATCGCGGAACAGCGTGCGGTCAATGGTGGTATCCATCGGCACGGTGTCGTGCAGGCGCTCCGCCAGACCGGCGTTGGCTGCGGTCGGCACGAGATGGTATTCGGCCATCTGCCGGATGCGCTGGACAGATTCGCCGCTGCCCTTGGCGATCACCATCGGCAACGTGCCATCGCCGGGGTAATACAGCGCCACCGCATGCCGCGCGCTGAACACGATGGCGGTAGCAATGCGCATGCGATCTTCCAGCGCGCTGTATTGCACCTCCAATGCAAGCTGGCGGCGGCGCCCCACGATGTGCGGATCGCCTTGCAGCTCGCGGTGCTCACGGCGCAGTTCTTCGGTAGACATGCGGTTCTTCTTGAAGAACTCGAAACGCACGTGCCAGTAGTCCAGCGCGGCCATCAGCACGTACACCACCGCCGCCCAGCCGAACAGCAGAAGAATCATGTGCGCGACCACGGCCAGGATGGTCGCCGGCCGCCCGTAGCCCGCCTGCAGCGGCAACGCCAACGACGCGCGAATCACCACGAACAGCGTCAACGCCAGGCAAGCCACCTTGAACAGCATGATGGCCAGGCCGATCAGGTTGCGCACGGAGAACATGCGCTGGATGCCCTCCCCAGGATTGAGCCGTGACATTTGCGGCGTCAGGCGTTTGGGCGCGAACATGCCGCCCACCTGGGCAAACGCACCCAGCACAGCCAGCACGGTCACCAGCACCAGGACGGCTGCGCTCAACAGGATCCACTCCGCCCCCGCCGATACCAACGCCTGCCGCACCGCCGCGGCTGGGTCGCGCGCCTGCGCCACGGCGCTCACGTTCTGTATCAGCAGGCCGCGCATGCGTTCGAGCAACCACGGCCCGCCTTGCCACAACAGCACGAGCATCCCGATAAAGACCAGCGCGCTCGTCACGTCCGTGCTGCGGACGACTTCGCCTTCGCGCCGTGCGTCCTCCAGACGGCGCTGTGTGGGCTTGTGCTGTTTCTCGCTCATGCGCCGGGGCTGTGCAGCAGCGCGCGCAACAGCCAGACCATCTCGCCATTGCCGGCCAGGAAGGTGCGCATCGATTCGAAGACAAAGCCGAGGAACAGCACCATCATCAGCACGGCCAGCAGGCTCTTTACCGGCTGAGCAAACAGGAACACGTTCAACTGCGGCACCGAGCGGTTGATCAGCCCAATGCCCAGCTCCGCCACCACCAGCACGATGATCACAGGTGCGGCCAGCTTGAGCGTCCAGCCAAGCACGCTATCGGCCTCGTGCACCGCAAACTGCTCCAGCGCAACCGATGCGCTTGGCAACATGCGCTCGATCGGCCAGAGCTTGTACGACTCGAAGAACGCGCCAAGCATCACATGCAGGCCGCCGCCTGTGACGAACAATGTGACAGCCATGAAGCCGAGAAAACTGGCGGTCGGCCCGCTCTCATGCCCGGCCACCGGGTCGAAGAAGGATGCGTTGCCCGAGCCGGTCTGAAAGTCGATCAGGTGGCCGATGTTCTCGATGGCCCAAAGCAGCGCGCCAAACGCCATGCCGAGCAGCACGCCGATCAGCGCTTCCTTGAGCGCCAGCGCCATCCACAGGCCGCCGCCCTGCACGTTCATCGCCGCGCCCGCCATGGAAGGCGCCACGAACACCGCCAGGATGGCGATGAACCCGCTGCGCACCATGCCCGTCACCACCCGCCCGCTGAACACGGGCACGATGAACATGATGGGCAGCAGACGCGGCAGCACCAGCAGCGCCTGCCGGAACAAGCCTTCCATGGAGTGCGGATCGAACCCTTGCATCGGCTCAGGCGGTGATCTTCGGGCTGACAAGCTGGCGCGCGAGCTGGGCTTCAAGCGCGGCGTCTTCTTCCTGCCATTCCGCCGCGCGGCGCTGGGCGGCCGCCACGCGCTGCTCGGCGCGGTCGACGGCTTCACACTTGGCGTTCGCGCGGGCCACATGCCGCTGGGCGCGTGCCTGCGCCACCTGCTCGGCCGCCAGCACTGTGCTGGTCTGCATGGATTCGACATGCGCATTGACGATGGCACGATCCAGCGCCAGCCGCGCGGCATTCGCGCCGCACAGCAGTGCGACAGCGCTGCGCGCATCCTCACGCACGGCCTGTTCAATGGCAGCGTCGTGCGCAGAGCGCGCCGATACCTTTTGCTGCAACCCTTGCTGCGCCGCCGCGTTCTGCGCGGCCGCCTGGGCCAACAGGGCAGCCTGCTTCTGCGCACGTGCCATGGCGCCGAGCTTGCGCGCCTCGCGCACGCGGGCGAGCTGACGCAGCACGTCACTCATAGCGCCCCCACCACGGTTTCAAGGTCGGCCACGGTGCGCTCCAGCTTCACGCGCGTATCGGCGTCTTGCTCAAAGAAGCGGGCGAGCGCGGCATGGGCGCGCAATGCGGTATCGCCCAGGGCATCGCTGCCTTCGCGGTATTCGCCAATCTGCACGAGCAATTCGATCTCCTGGTATTTGGCCAGCAGCTCGCGCACGCGTTGCGCGGCGGCACGGTGCGCAGGCGTGGTCACCTGCGGCATCACACGGCTGATGCTGGCAAGCAAATCAATAGCCGGATAACGTCCCGCCAGCGCCTGCTTGCGCGATAGCACGATGTGCCCGTCGACGATGGAGCGCACCTCTTCGGCAATCGGATCGCTCTCTTCATCGCCCTCCACCAGCACGGTGTAGAAGGCGGTGATGACACCATGCGCCCCCGCGCCCGCCCGCTCCAGCAATTGCGGCAATACCGAGAACGTGGAGGGCGGAAAACTCCGCCGCGTCGGCGGCTCGCCGCTCGCCAGCCCGACCTCGCGCTGCGCCCGCGCAAACCGCGTGAGTGAATCCACCAGCAGCAGCACGTTCTTGCCGCGATCACGGAAGTATTCGGCCACGGCGGTGGCCACCAGCGCGCACTTCACGCGCTCCATGGCCGGCCGGTCAGACGTAGATACCACCAGCACCGTCTTGCGCCGCGTCGCCTCCGGCAGGCACAGCTCCAGAAATTCACGCACTTCGCGCCCGCGCTCGCCAATCAGTGCGATGACGTTGACGTCGCTCTGCGCGCCGCGCGCGATCATGCCCAGCAGCGTGCTCTTGCCCACGCCCGACGGCGCAAAGATGCCCAGCCGCTGGCCAATGCCCACTGTCAGCATGGCGTCGATGGCGCGCACCCCGGTTGAGAGCGCCGCGTCGATGCGGCGGCGTGACAACGGGCTAGGCGGCTCTGCATGCGTTGAAACACGCTCCTTGGTGAACAGCGGCCCGCCGTCATCCATGGGCGCACCCAGCCCATCGAGCACGCGGCCAAGCAACGCATCGCCCACGCCAAAGCGATGCGCGCTGCCAGAGGGAATCACCTCCGTGGCGGCCGACAAGCCGTGCACGCTGCCCAGCGGCGTCAGCAAAGTGGACTGCCGCTCGAAACCAACGACTTCCGCATAGACGCTGCGCTCGCCAGGCGTGCGCAGTTCGCACACCTCGCCCAGCCGCGCCTGGATGCCCGATGCATTGAGCATGAGCCCGACCGCACGGTGAATGCGCCCGCGCATCTGGACGCCCGCAGCCATCCCGTCGGTGCGCTCCAGCACGTCGCGCAGGCTACGTTCCAGATCGCCCGCGTCAATGATGTGGCTGACAGCGGGCTCGGTCATGCTTCGCCTCCCACCAGGGCGGCGTGCAGCGCTGCCAGTTGCGTGTCGATGCCGGCTTCGACCACGCCGGATGCGGTCTCCACCACCAGCGCCTCTTCCGACAGGCTGGCATCGGGCACCACGCGCACGCGGCGGGTACCGTCGGTCATGGTTCCCAGCACACGCTCCAGATCCGCCACCTGCTGCGGGGCGATGCGCACCGTCAGCACGGGTTCGTGTTCGACCAGGGTTTCGATGCGCGCGAAGGCCTTGGCATAGATCGCCTCGCGCGGCAGATCGGCCGCCAACTCGCGCACGGTGCGCGTGACGAGTTCGGCCATCAGCTGCTTCATGGCCGCCAAGGCCCGCGCGTTGGCGAGTGCATCGGCATACAGCCGCGTGGCGGCTTCGCGTTCGCCCTTTTCATAGCCTTCGTCGTAGCCGGCCTTGAGTTGTTGCTCACGTTGCGCCTCGGCATCTTCCAGCAGGCGCTCCCGTTCTTCCTGGGCGCTGCCGAGGATGCTCGTGGCATCGAGCAGCGCCGCATACTCGTGCTGCTTGAGCACCTTG
>Ga0207674_10003840_pt1 | contig 18315 bp, 12 predicted proteins | sample KBSCornC72_FD_184303 | JGI IMG/M metagenome (GOLD analysis project Ga0207674, IMG submission 184303) | Corn rhizosphere microbial communities from Kellogg Biological Station, Michigan, USA - KBS Corn C7-2 (SPAdes) (version 2) | ecosystem: Host-associated > Plants > Roots > Rhizosphere > Soil ... | reverse complement strand
CTGCACCTCGAGCCCGACCAGGTCGCGCGGCTCGACTTCACCATTCCGCTTCCGCCCTCGGAAGCCGCTCGCTCGCAGTGAGCTCCGGAGGGGAGAGCCAGAGTTCCCTCCGTCAGTTCCGGAGGCGCGGCGCGCGCCTTGGCGTTAGGCTCGCCGCGCTGAGCGCCATGGTGACCGCGGTGGCGATCGCGGCGACATTCGCGGTGCTCAGCGTGAGGACGCGCGCGACGACCCGCTCGCTGATCACTGACGACGTCGGCCACGGACAGAACGCGATGCTGACGCTCCAGCGGCGGCAGGATCGCCAGTTCGTCGCCTCGGCCGCGTTGCTCGCGACGAACCCCAGCCTGCGCTCCGCCATGGCGACTGCGCGGCTCGAGGGAAGACCAGGCGACCCGGCGGCAGGTGCCAGCGGCCATCACCCCGATCTCGTGCGCACCGTTAGGCGCGAGCTGGAGCGGGTCGCGCCCGAGCTGGGGTCCGATCTCGTCGCGACGACGGACGAGCGGGGGCGCATCGTCGCCGCCTTCGTGGTACCAGACAGCAACGGGACGAGCCACGGTGCGCCGCCAACTGGCGCCGACCTGTCCCGTCTGGCGGCCCTTCGTCACGCGCTCGATCCGACCCTCGACGGAGGACCGAGCGAGCTCTATCTCTCGGTCCTTCGCGTCGACGACAGTCACTTCCACATCGCGGCCGCACCGATCGTCGTCGATGGGTTCACGATCGGTACGGTGATCCTCGGAGATCGACTGGACGCCGCGCACCTGCGATCGCTGGTGCAAAGCTTCGGCGGCGACCTCGTGATCACGTTCGGCGGACGGGTCATCGCGTCGACGCTCGTGCGGCGCCCTCCGGGCCTCGAAGGCGTGGTTTCGCCTGTGGATGCGCGGCCGCGGCTCGTCCGACTCGGCGACGTGGAGTACGTGGCCGCCTCCCTCGTGATGGGCGCCGCCGATCAGGACGCCCCGGCGCGCCTAACGCTGCTTCAGGCCGTCACGCCAACGCTGCGCCGAACGACACGCGCGCTGCTGATGGACTTCGTCGTGCTCGGCGTCGTGGCCGTCGCGCTCGCCGGAGCAGGTGCCGCGCTGCTGTCGCGCGCGATGATCGGTCCGCTCGAGTCGTTCGTGCGGCGGCTTCGCACGGCCGTGGGCGCCGTTGGAACGTTGGAGCGGATCGGCCGGTTGGACGACGACGCGTCGGCGGCCGTCGAGATCCGGTGGCTCCACTTGTCGTTCGCCCGGTTGATCGCCTCGCTCGCGCGCAAGCGCGTGCAGCTCGAGCAGCGGGGAGCAGATCTCGCTGCAGCGAACGCGGTCCTGACGGCGGAAATCCGCGAGCGAGAAGTGGCGGAGCAGGCGCTCCGTGAGAGTGAGGCGAAGCTGTCGCATCAGGCATATCATGACCCGCTCACCGGGCTCGCGAACCGTGCGCGCTTTCGCGCGGAGGTCGATCGCGCTCTCGACCGCGGCGCCTCGGCGCCCGAGTCGATCGCGGTGCTGTTTCTCGACCTCGATAACTTCAAGAACGTCAACGACTCGCTCGGCCACGCCGTGGGTGACCGGCTGCTGATCGAAGTCTCGAGCCGGCTACTGAACGCCACGCGCGGGTGCGACACCGTCGCGCGGCTCGGCGGCGACGAGTTCGCCGTGCTCGTAGACCGCGTTCGGACGAGCTCCGACCTCATCACCGTGGTGGAGCGCGTTCAACGCGCGATGCGTTCGCCCATCTCGCTCCAGGGGGCCGAGGTCCCGGTCGGCGTGAGCATTGGCGTCGCGCGCGCGACGCGTGACGACGGCGCCGAGGAGCTCCTGCGTAACGCCGATGTGGCGATGTATCGGGCGAAACAGCTCGGCAAAGGACGGTACGAGTTATTCGCGCCGGCGATGCACGCGGCCGTCGTCGAGCGGATGGCGCTCGAGGCGGATCTGCGCCGCGCACTCGCCGAGCCTAACGGGGCGCTTCGCCTCGTGTATCAGCCGATCGTCGCGCTGGACACCGAGCGCATTGCGGGGCTCGAGGCACTCTCCCGGTGGCACCATCCGACTCGCGGGCCGATGAGTCCCGACCGGTTCATCCCGCTCGCCGAGTCGACCGGGCTCGTGGTCCCGCTGGGCCGGTGGGTGCTGCACGCTGCCTGTCGGCATGCGGCACTGTGGTCGCGCGAGAGCCGCACGACGGATGCGGGGACGCAATTGCCCTACGTCTCGGTCAACATCTCCGGGCGGCAGCTCGAGCACGCCACGCTGGTGGACGACGTGTCCGCCGCGGTCACGCAAGCGGGGATTCATCCGAGCCTGCTCCTGCTCGAGATCACGGAGAGCGTCCTCATGCAGCGCGCGGACGCGGCGCTCCGGACGCTGCACGAGCTCAAGGCGCTGGGAGTGCGTCTCGCCATCGACGATTTCGGCACCGGCTACTCGTCGCTCGCGTATCTCCATCGCTTCCCGGTCGACGTCCTCAAGATCGACAAGATCTTCATCGATCGCTTCACGCACGGCGGGTCGGATGCGGCCCTCGGCCGCGGGATTGTCGGGCTGGCGAACTCCCTCGGCCTACAGTGCGTGGCCGAGGGAATCGAGCACGCGCAGCAGGCGGCCCAGCTTCGTGCGGCGGGGTGCGGGTTCGGCCAGGGCTTCTACTTCGCCAAGCCGCTCGGTGCGGATGAAGCCGTCACCGTGGTGCAGGCGCAGGCGTCCGGCGCCGTGCCGCGCGTTGCGGTTGCGGGCTGACAGACATCCATGTTCGCCATCCATGTTCGCCAAACCTTTTCAGGGAACAACGATGAAGCGGATCCGGCTGAAGCGACCGGATACTGCCTAACGCGTATGCATACTCGCGCCACGAGCCGGGATCCTTTGGTAAACAGCAACGGCGGAGCTCATGCGTCCCGAGGTCGTTCCCAAGAAATCCCGGCTCGTTGCGTGAGCCCGCGTGGATGCAAAGCCGGATCCGGCTGTTTCGGCGCAATCCGCTTCATGGTTGTTCCCGAAAGATGTTGCCCCGACACTGAAGTCGTACGGGGTGCCGGAAGCAATCCGCCCGATCGTTGTCCGCCTAACGAACGACGTCGAACGACTGCGACAGCTGCAGCGCCAGCGCGGTGCCGTTGCCGAGAAAGGCGCGCATCTCCGGCGGAACGTCCCATCGGTCACTGCGGACCGACGCCTTGACCAGGGTGCGCGACGTGACGCGGAAGCCCAGGCCCGCCTCGCCGTCGTACATGTTCGTGGGGTTGGCGATCCAGGCGACGTCCGACAGCGGCTGAATGTACGGGTAGTCGTTACGCTCGAAGCGGCCGGCCGCGAACAGTCGCGGTGTCAGCGTGTACTTCGCCTCGGTGTAGTAGGTCAGCCCGCGCACCGTCCTCGAGCCGGTCTCACCCTCAGGCACCTCGTAGCTCGACTTCGCGAGCTCTCCTCGAAGCTCGAGGTAGCCACGGCTCAGCTGCACATCGGCCGCGTAGATTCGCTCGCTGTACGCCCGCCATGAGCGACCCGCGAGCAGGGTGGGCGCGAGATCCTCGTTGAGATACGGACCCCACGTCGCCGACGCGCCGATGCGAGCACCCGTAGTCGGTGTGAATCCCGCGCCAAGTGCGGGGCGCGGCGCCGGCGTCGGATTGGGTGTGTACGCCTCGTGATACGTCGGCAGCGAGACGACGGCGGCTCGATAATCGAACCGGCCGCGCGTGCCCGAGGCTTGCACGCCGAGCGGATACTGCAGCGGGTAGCCGTCGGGCATCCCGATCAGCGGGTTTCGTGTGGAGTACCGCCGCGCCGCGAACGTTCCGATGACGGGCTGTATCTTGCCCGCGTCGATCACGAACGCATCCGACCGCGTGTACCGCACTCCGGCGAGCTCGGTGTACCACTCGGTGCCCGACTCATTACGCGCGTCGCCCGTTTCCGCAGTGCCGGCGGCATAGACGACGACGTGTCGACCGACCCCCGCGGCGCCCCAGAGATGCATGCGCCCGAGGAAAGACGGGCGCCCACCGTTACGCGTGAGGAGGATGGACCCCGAATCGGTCTTCCAGGCTTCGGCGTCGGCGATCCCCTGGACGAGGATGCCCTGTGCCTGCGCGGCGCGCGTCGTGGCGGCTGCTGCGACGGTGGCGACGGAGATGCCTAACAACGCCCGCCGACTCGCTGTGACTGCGAGCCGGCGTGGCCGGCCTAGCACGGCAAGAGTCAGCGGGCGGCACGACATGAGAAGAGGACGACAGGCGTACCACTGGGTCACGTCCAGTGTCAGCTGGCGCTGAGCTTGAATGTGATCACGGACACGGAGGCCGCTGGGTGGTTAACCCCAAACTCGAGGCGTTGGGCGCCAGGGGCGGCAGGACGCGAAGCGCCCGCGTATCCCAACCGAGGCCGAGTGCGTAGGACCAGGTATGGACCCCTCCGTTGACTCCACGCCCGTTGGCGTGTTCGAGGCACGCTACCTCGCGTTCCTCGAGACCATCCGCCATCTCCGTCCGAGCCTGCATCGATACTGCTCACGAATGGTCGGGTCCGTTCTCGACGGCGAGGACATCGCTCAGGAGGCGTTGTTCCTGGCATACCGAAAGCTCGATACGTTCGAAGACGGTCGGCCGCTCGAGCCGTGGCTGTTCCGTATCGCGCACAACCACTGCATCGACTTTCTCCGTCGTCGGCGCGTTCGGCGAAGCGCCGAAGCCGAGGCGGTGATGCCCGAATCCGTGGCACCGGTGGAGGCAACCGGTCGCGGCGTCGAGCGCGCGATCGAGCATCTCGTCCTGGCGCTTCCGCCGAAAGAACGCGCGAGCGTGCTGTTGAAGGATGTGTTCGACTATTCGCTCGAGGAGATCGCAGAGCTCGTCGACTCGACGGTTGGCGGCGTCAAGGCCGCGCTCAACCGCGGTCGCTCGAAGCTGGCGAAGCTGACACCGATTCGTGCAGGGTCGTCGTCCGCCGCGGAGAACGCCGAAGCAACGCGTTTGCTCGAGGTGTACGTCGATCTGTTCAACCGTCGCGACTGGGACGGGCTTCGCCAGCTGATCTCGACCGACGCTCGAGTGCGTGTCGCCGATCGGTTCGTTGGGCCGTTGTCGGCGTCTCCATACTTCGGCCGCTACGACCGTCTGACAACGCCGTGGCGCGTCGCGTCAGGCCGAATCGACGGAGAGCCTGTAGTGTTGACCCTCCGGCAAGGCCCGCAGGGATGGACGCCCAACGCAATCGTCCGCGTCGAGCGCGCCGAAGGACACGTCGTGAGCATCAGCGACTACACGCATTGTCCGTGGGTGCTGTCAGCAGCGACGTCGGTGATCGTCTCGACCGCGGCCTAACGATCGTCGTACGTATCTCGCCCCGGTGGAGGAACGTAGTACTGAATGAAGTCAGTACAACCTTCACCCGAGAGACGTCGACATGTTTCACCGCACACTCACCTTGCTTTCACTGATCGCCGAAATGGGTGGCGCTCACGTGCAGGCGCAGACTCCGAGCTACCCTCCCTTCCGTGACTACGCGATGCCGCGCGACGCAGAGTTGGCGCTCGCTCGCACCGCTGCGCCGCCCACCATCACGGACCACGCCACGCTGAAGATCCTGACGCAGAAGGGCTTCGAGGTCGCGCACGAGGGCAGCAACGGGTTCACCTGCGTCGTCATGCGCGGCTGGAGCGCACCGACGTACACACCGAACCAGTTCATCGACTTCACCTATGACGCGACGATCCGCGCTCCGATCTGCTTCGATCCAATCGCGTCACGCACGGTGCTGCCGTACTACGAGCTCCGAAGCAAGCTTGGGATGGAAGGGAAGACGCCTAACCAGATCGCGGAGCTGGTCGCGAGCGCGTACGCCAGCGGTGCGCTCCCAAAGCGACCAGGGGTGAGCTTCGCCTACATGTGGTCCGCGGAGCAGCAACTCGGCCAGGGTATCGGCCACTGGCATCCGCACGTCATGATATTCGCACCGGGCTACACGAATGACATGGTTGGTGGCAACGCATTCGGCAGCGTGCTGCCGCAGTTGAGCGATGATGCCGGGACGCCATTTGCCGTCGTGGTCATCCCCGTGGATCAGAGCCTCGCGATCAAAGGCAACGGAGCGCGCCAATGAAACGGATGATGGTGCAGTACCGAGTGCGCGCCGATCAGGCGGCCGCCAACGAGCGGTATGTCGTCGCGGTGTTCACACAGCTCGCCGAGCGGCAGCCGCCGGGATTGCGGTATGCATCGTTCAAGCTCGACGACGGTGTGAGCTTCGTGCACATCGTCTCGCAGGAAACCGATAGCGGCAACCCATTGGCCGAGTTGCCGGCGTTCAAGGCGTTCACGGCCGCGATCGCCGAGCGGTGTGACGAGGTGCCAGTCGTGACGAAGCTGAATGAGGTCGGGTCGTACAGAATCTTCGGCGACTGAACAGCGCGCGTTTCATGGCGACGTTTCATGCACGCCTCGCGTGTTGCACGAAACACGAGGTCCATACCCCCGAATTCGCGCACGAGAAGATCCGCTACCACCATTTTGGTGAAGGGAGGTACGAGGAGCAGGACGCTGTGGGCGAGCTGCTGTCGGAACGCACCCCGTAGAAGATCCTCCGATCCCGCACACGCCGGGGCATCACTCCATTGCGGCGGTGAATCAAAGGCATACGTTTGCCGGGCCGCTCGCGCTTCGGCTCGACGCGGAACGCTTCACCGCCTTCGGAGGACCTGACGATGGGAGTCTGCCACGACAAGACCACCACGATGCTGCGGACGCAGAACTACAACGTGGTGCGCCATCCGCGCGACGGGATCAACCCGCTGGACCTGATTGGCGCGTTCAAGGACGCCGTTCACCAGTTAGGCGGGCTCGATAAGCTGATCACCAACCCACCCGCGAACGCCCCAACGATCACGCGCGACCAGATTGCAGCAGACCTCGAAGGCCAGCAGTCGGACAAGCAGGCAGCAGGCATCGGGCTGAGCTTTCTCAGCAGTATCCTGAAGGCACTCGGTGGCGACCTCGATGTGAGCGCGCAGTACCAGAAGGCTCGACGACTGCAGTTCACGTTCAACGACGTCGTGACGGACACGGTCGCCCCGCTCGACGTTGGTGAGTACCTGAAGCAGGGCCAGGTGAACGCCGACAACCTCGTGCTCCAGCAGTTCGTGCTCGGCCAGGGGACGCTGTTCCTGATCACGCAGACGCTCAAGGCGAAGCGGATCACGGTCAAATCGGAGAACGAGAACGGCTCGGAGGTGAAGGTCGACGTGCCGGTGATCAAGGGCATCGCGAGCGGCAAGGTCAACGTCGAGGCAAGCGCCGACCAGTCGTCGCTGGTCACGTACTCCGGCGACAAGAGCATCGTCTTCGGCTTTCAGGCCTTCCGCGTGGGCGTCGCGGGTGGCGTGCTCTCGCTCGTGCCGGCTGCGCCGGGGTCGGTTTCGTTCGGCGTGACGTTCGATCCAACCAAGTCAAAGAGCCCCGGCGACCCTGTGCTCATCGAGGACGAGGAAACGCTGCTCGACTTCTCGACCGACGACTGGGAGGCCGAGGCGAAGAAGCGTCTCGGGAAATGACCTCGCCGCTTCCATGCTTTACGCCGATCTCGAGATCAGGATCGTCGCGCGCGATAGCCAGGATGGAACCGAGGGCTACCGCGTCGAGTTGACGCTCGATCAGGGACAGGAGTTCGGACCGGGGTTCGCCAGGAAGGATGGGCTGACGACGTTCGACGCGACGGGCGCCGAGACGAAGCAGGCCTACGGCGAGCGCCTCTTCGAGGCTTTGTTCGCTGACCCGAAGATCAAGTCCGGATGGGATCGCGCACGCGGCCAGAACCCGCGGCGGCGCATCCGCCTGCGCATTGATCCGGAGCTGTCGGAGCTTCATCCCATCCAATGGGAGTTGCTCCGCGCACCGAGCGACGATTCCGCCCAACTCTCGCTACAAGCCGCAACACCGTTCTCCCGGTATTTGCCCCAGGAGTGGCAACCCGGCACGGCGGTGCTCGAGCGCCCCATCAAGGTGCTCGTGGCGGTTGCCAACCCATCGGACCTCGCCGACTGGAAGCTGCAATCGGTCGATGCGAAAACCGAGTACGAGAGCCTCCTCACGGCCACCGCCGATATCAAGGATGAAGATGGCGCACCGGCGATCCGCTTCGATCTGCTTCCCCACCCGTGTACGCTCGACGCGATTCGAGACGCGCTGAAACAGGGCTATCACGTGCTGCACTTCATCGGGCATGGAACGTCCCGGCTGGAGCAGGACGAAAACGGCGTCGAACGGCTACGGACGAGCCTCCTGCTGCCTAACGCTGCCAAGAGTGACAAGGTGGAGCAGGTAGCCGACACCGCCATCGCCGACATGATCGATCGCCAGCTCGGCGACGCCACGGTGAAGAGTGACGAGCGGCTGCGCCTCGTCTTTCTCGAGAGCTGTGAGACGGCCACGCGCGACGCGAACGACGCCTATCGTGGCCTCGCGCCTCAACTCGTCAAGGCGGGAGTGGCGGCCGTCGTGGCGATGCAGGACCTCGTCGAAGTGAAGACTGCGCGCCCGTTCGCGAGCACGTTCTATCGGCAACTCCTTCGACACGGCCAGGTGGACCTGGCGTGCAACGAAGCGCGCGACGCCGTCCGCACACAGAAGCTGCGCGGTGACGACGTGCCGGTGCTGTTCATGCGCCTGCGGTCAGGCGAGCTGCTTCGCGTGCGAGGACGTGTTGCGCAGACCGACAGGGCTACGTTCTGGAAGCGTCTGAGCGTCAACATCAACACCGAACAGTGCGTGCCGTTCCTCGGGCCGCGCATCAACAGCGGCATCGTGCCCCGCCCCGAGGCGATCGCTCGGTGGCTGGCCGCGGGGAACGGCTATGCGCTCGCGGATGCCGACAAGCTCGCGCGCGTGGCGCAATTCGAGGCCTACAAGGATCCCTCGGCATTCCGCTCGATGTACATGAAGCGGCTCAAGGAGGGCGTCTACCGCTCGGTGGGCCGCGCACCGACCGCGGCAGAGGTCAAGCAATTCGACAAGCAAACGCTGCGAGCCGTCACGGACGCCGTCGGTTGGGGCGAGGCCTCGAAGAAGGTCGAGGAGTGTCGGATCTACCACGCGCTCGCCGATCTGCAGCTGCCGCTCTACGTCACGACGAACGTCGACGACTTCATGTACGAGGCGCTGGCGCATCATCCGGCGCTCAAGCCGGAAGACGTCAGGCGTATCGGGCCGCGTTGGCAGAAGGCAACCGAGGGTGCTCCGCCGCACTCCGTACTGGAGCCGGAGCCAAGCAGCACCACGCCCTACGTCCTTCACCTCAACGGCTTCGACGATACCGCCGACCCCTCGCAGCTCGATCATGTCGCGCTGTCCGAGGATGACATGATGTCAAAGTACATTCGTCTGGCTCGCGACCAGGTGGAGATCATCCCATCGAACATCGTGACGAGACTGTCCGACAGCAGCTGGCTGTTCCTCGGCTACGATATCGACGACTGGGAATTCCGCGTCGTTGTGCAAGGTCTGCTGCAGCCAATTGCGCAAGCGAGGGCAACGACCAAGCTGCACATTGGCGTCCAGCTCGAGGTCGGGCCGGGTGGAACCGGGATCGATGAGCAGGCCGTGCAAAAGTATCTGCAGGGATATCTGGAGCAGCGGTTCAGGATCACGGTCTACTGGGGCAGCCCGGCGCAGTTCGTGGCGGAGCTGAACCGACGACTACTCGAGGATTGAGAGGCCGCGACATGGCGGAACTGAACCCGTATGTGGGGCCGCGGCCGTTTGTCGAGACCGAGCACCGCTTCTTTTTCGGCCGCGCCGAGGAGGTCGAGATCCTCACGAGCCTGGCGGTGGCGCGTCGCGCGTCGCTCCTGTTCGCGCAGTCGGGCGCCGGGAAGTCGTCGCTCCTGCGGGCCGGCCTAACGCCGCGCTTACTCCGCCACCGGCGACTCATCCGAGGGCGCGAGACGTTCCAATCGCTCGTGAGCGGGGTCCGGATCGCACGTGTGGGAAGCGGTCGGGAGGAGGCGAATCCGCAGAACATCTTCGTTCAGAGCGCATTGCTCTCGGTTCAGTCCGATCCAGCGGTGGATGTGTCGACCGACCTCACGTTGAGCGATGCCCTCGCCACCTGGCTCCTCCCGCAGCGCCAACGATTCGCGACGGCGACCGACGAAGCGCCGCTGCCGTTCCTGCTGGTGTTCGATCAGTTCGAGGAGCTGTTCACCCGGCACACGGCGTTCCGGCACCATCGCGAGCCGTTCTTCAAGCAGGTGACGCAGGCGTTGGCAGACCACGAGTGCCTCCGGGTGCTGTTCAGCATGCGCGAGGATTACATCGCGGAGCTCACGCCGTATGCGCACTTCCTGCCCGACCAGCTCCGCCCGCGCTTCCGGCTGGAGCGTCTGAAAGGCCAGGCCGCACTGGATGCCATCACGCGTCCCGCGGACCGCGCCGATGTCGCGCGTCCATTCGAGACGGGCGTTGCCGAGGCGCTTCTCAATAACCTGCAGGCGGGAGGCGCGGACGACATCGAGCCGATCCTCCTGCAGGTCGTCTGCAAGCGCCTGTGGCAGAACCTTTCGGCGGACGCCGGCTCGATTCGGAACGAGGACATGCGGCAGCACGGCGACGTGGACCGGGCGCTGATGGATTATTACAACGACGCCGTGGAGACCGTGGTGCGCGAGGTTCAAGCGGGCGGCGCGTCGGTCGGTCAGCGGCGGGTGCGGCGCTTCTTCAGCGACAGCCTGCTGACGCCCGCGCGCACCCGCGCCCTCGTCTATCGGGACGACGTGAACGGCGTGACGGCCGGCCTGCCTAACGGCGCCATCGACATCCTCAGCCGCTCGGACGTGAACATCATCCGCGGTGAGGCACGCGGCCAGAGCCGCTGGTACGAGCTGTCGCATGATCGCCTGATCCCGCCGGTGCTCGCGGCGAACGAGGAATGGACGCGGAACAACACGACACCGCTCCAACGGCGCCTCCTCGAGTGGACGAGCCGCGGGCGACTGGACAAGGATCTCCTGAGCGCGAAGGAGGTGCGTGCCGTCGAGGATTGGCAGCGCAACTACCCGGATGACTCGCTCACGCCGCTCGAGAATGAATTTCTGCAGCGCAGCCGCCAGGGGTTGGCCACCGCGCTGGCGCTCGTTCGGGCAAACATCGACGAGCTTGGCTGGGCGGTGCTCTTTGCGGACGACGATCCGATGCGCGAGGCGATCCGTCGCGCGTTAGGTCCGTTGCTCGAGCAGCGGGGCCGCCAGACCAGAGCGCGATTTACGCGATCCGAGTACGCCGTGAAGCCGGGCGAGAAGGCACAGGAGTTTCTGAAGCGTCACGGCGCGCTGGCGCGAGGCGTCGAGGACGCCGATCGGATGCCGTACTACCTCCTGATCGTCGGTGATCCGGAGCGTATCCCGTTCGAGTTCCAGTATGCGCTCGACGCGCAGTACGCGGTTGGGCGGCTGCACTTCGAAGGCGTGACGCGAGAAGAGACGCTCGCCATGTACGCGCGATACGCGCGGAGCGTGGTCGAGGCGGAAAGCGGTCAATGGGGCCTGCCGCGTCAGGCGGTGATCTTCGGCCCACGCCATGAGCAGGACCCCGTGACCGCGATGCTGGCGCGAAACCTCATCGAGCCGATGATCCAGGAGCTCAGCCGTCCGGGTCTCACGGTCGAGGAGTGGCGGGTCACGCCTGTCGTCGCGGACGTCGCCACCAAGGGGCACCTGCTCCGACTGCTCGGCGGCGACCGTCGTCCGGCGCTTCTGGTGGTGGCAGCGCACGGCACGTCGTATCCCAAGGGGCACCAGGATCAGTACGACGAGCAAGGTTCGATCGTGTGTGCGGACTGGCAACCGAACACCGGACCGCTCACCGACAACGAGTACCTTGCCGGGCGAGATGTCCCGGATGACGCCAGCCTCCTCGGCATGATCGTGTTCACGGTAGTCGGGTTCAGCGCCGGCACGCCGAAGCTCGAGAATCAGGTGAGGAATGAACCACCGCGGGAGCTTTCCGACCGAGCGTTCATCTCTCGTCTCAGTCAGCGGCTGCTCGGCCACCCGAGGGGCGGAGCCCTCGCCGTCATCGGTCACGTCGATACGTCGTGGTCGGACACACTCCAGGAGTTCGCGGACGCACCGGATGGCGCGAAGCAGTGGAAATCGGAGGGAAGCGACACGTTCGTCGGTACGGTCAGTCGACTCGTCCGAGGGTTTACGGTCGGGTCAGCGATGGATTTCTTCAACACCCGATATGCGCAGACTGCTGCCGAGCTGGTGGATCGACTGCTCACTCCGACGCTGCAGGGTGGCATCAACGGCAAGCGCGATCGCCTGATCAACGAAGCGATCGACGTCCGCAATTACATCGTGCTTGGCGACCCGGCGGTGCGGGTGGCGGTGGAGGGGCCGGTGCCGGAGCACCCGGCGTCGATCGCCATAGACTCCGCCGAGATCGCGGCGATCGCGGCAAGCCTAACGCCGCTCCCAGCGCCGCCGGTTGCACCGACAACAGAGCCAACGGCCGAACGACCTGTCAGCGGGGTGGGTCCGACGGGGGAAACGGCGGTCGTCGGTCCCGAAGACATCGCGAGTGGCGGGCCTGTGTCGCTCGACATTGAGCCAACGGACGCGGCGACCACGAGGGGAATCGCCGACGAATTCGTCTTCTTCAACGGCATCGACTTCGGGTCCGGTCAGTACGCCTACCCGACGCCGACGCTTCCCGCGCTCGTGCAGTTGATCGTCGCCGGTACCATCGACCTCGACCTGATTCAGTTGGGCGGACTGACCGATTACCGGTCGAGCGCGGCAAGCTATTTCGAGCGCGGACTCTGACGCATGGCACTGCCTCCGACATTCGACCCGAATGACCTGCGGCAAGCCGGTTGGGGCGTGATCTTCGCGCCTAACGTGTACCAGGCTGTCCGACCGGCGCTGGAGCCGCTGCTCCAGTGGCGCCGCCAGCAGAGCGGGGACCTCTATCGTGAATTCGCGGGCGATGATGGCTATCGAGCGGGGGAGAGCGCCGGAAGTTTTCTGTCACGGCATGGCATTGGCCTGGGCCGCGTCGTGCCGGAGCGGGTACCGTACTATCTGCTGCTGGTCGGGTCGCCGGCGGACATTCCCTTCCGCTTCCAGCAGCAGCTCGACCTCAACTACGCGGTCGGGCGGCTCTACTTCGATGACGTCAACGCGTATCACCGGTACGCGACCAGCGTAGGAGAGAACGAGCGCAACTTCGGGCAGCCGCGACAAATGACCGTGTTCGCCCCGAGATTCCCGGGCGACACCCATACGGCCACGACCGTCGACGAGCTCGTCGTACCAATGGTCGCCGAGCTGCTGGAGCGCGCTCGGGGCTGGAGAATCTCGACCGCCATCGGCGACGAGGCGACGAAAGCGCGCCTGGGCGCGGTGCTCAATGGCGACGACGATGCCGCGTTGCTGTTTGCCACGAGCCATGCGGCGGTTCTCCCGGACTCGCACCCCCTTTTCGACGCGAGACACGGCGCGCTGGTGTGCGGGGACTGGCCAGGTCCGCCTAACGCCAACGCGGTCGCGACGGGTGTGTCGCCGGGACCCGGCATACGCGCATCGTTCGGGCGGGATGATCTCAATCCCGCCCGAAAAGGCGTGCCGGAGAGGATGGCGATCCTGTGGAGCTCGTTCAGTGCGGGATTCGGGCCGCTCGAGCTGCGACCCAATGCGCCGCAGCGCCCGTCGGTGGCCCCGCTGGCGCAAGCGCTGCTCGGTGCTCCATCGGGCGGAATGCTGGCCGTCATGGGGTTCGTCGATCGCATGCTCGGCTTTTCGTCGCCACGGCTCGCAGCCGTGGACCGTTACCGCGAGGCCGTGGCCCGCGCGATCTGGATGCTGCTCACCGGCGCCCGAGCCGGGTTCGCGACGCAGAACTTCGACGAGGCGTACGCCGAGCTGAGTGTGGCGCTGAGCGCTACCCACGAGAAGCGACGGTACGGGCAGGAGATCGCTCCGTCCGAGCTGGTCGGCCTGTGGGCGGCGACGAACGACATGCGCAACCTCATCCTGCTCGGGGACCCGGCGGTGCGGCTCCCGGCGGCCATGCCTCTGGTAGGGTGATGGACCCGGCCACGAGGGAGCCCGCGATGCCTAACGGGACACCGGAGAGTATGTACCACGCGAACGGCATCGATCCGGATGGCAAGTACCTGCAGCTCCCCGTGCCCGAAAAGCTCCTCGCCGACGTGGCGGTGGGTGATCCCATCGACCCGGGTGCACTGGCCACCCTCCGCGAGCGCTACGAGAAAAAGGACGCGGCGACTTTTGGTGTGCTCGGTGACCGAAGCTCGCTCGCCAGCGTCGGCTGGGGCGTGCTCTTCGCGTACGACGACAACGATCGAGTCCCGGATCTGAAAAAGGCGCTCGCGCCGCTGCTCGAACGCCGCAAAGCCCAGGCGGGCAGTGGCTACTATGAGCTCGATGGTGCCCGCGCATACCGTGCAGGCGAGAGCAAAACCCAGTTTCTCAAGCGGTTCAACCTCGGGCCGGGTACCGTCGATCCCGCCAAGCTGCCGTACTACCTCCTCATCGTGGGCGATCCGCGCCAGATCCCATTCCGCTTTCAATATCTGCTCGATGTGCAGTTCGCAGTGGGTCGCATTCACTTCGATGCCGACAATGCACACGACGCACTGGAGAAGTATGCACAGTACGCCAGGAGCGTCGTGCAGGCCGAGGAGAAAGCGGAGCAGGGCGTGCTGAAACTCCCAAGGACCGCGGTGCTCTTCGGCCCGCAAAACCCGGGTGATACCGCCACGGAGCTCAGCGTGCGCGATCTAGTCGTGCCGCTCGCCGACGAGCTTCGTCACGATGCGCCAGCCGGCTGGACGATCGCCGACACCGTCGAAGATGATGCCAGCAAGGCAGCGCTGCGCACGCTGCTCGGCGGAAGCGCCGCGCCCGCGTTCCTATTCACGGCGAGTCACGGCCTCGGACTCAAGCTCGATGACCCGCGACTGCTCACGCACCAGGGAGCACTGGTGTGCAGCGGGTGGGAAGGGCCGGGGTCGAAGGTGACGGACGAGGCCATCTTTGGCGCAGACGACGTGGACCCTAACGCGAATCTGCTCGGACGCATTGTGTTCCACTTCGCATGCTTCGGCGCGGGTACGCCGAGGCTGGACGACTTCTCGACCGCGGTGGGCGGCACGGCCATCGCGCCGTACGAGTTCGTCGCTCGGCTGCCGCAGGCGATGCTCTCACACCCGGGTGGGGGGGCGCTCGCGGTGGTGGGCCACGTCGATCGCGCGTGGGACTGGTCGTTCCATTGGGGCACGGCCGGCGCGCAGCGCGCCGTGTTCCGGAAAACGATCGGCGATCTGCTGGCCGGGTTACCGGTCGGCGTCGCGCTGGACGAGTTCAGCCTGCGCTACAGCGAGATTTCGACGTTGCTCACCGAGGAGATCGCGGACGTCAAGGCGGGCAAGGCGCGGGACGACGCCCTGCTTGCCCGCTACTGGACCGCGAACAGCGACGCGCGCAACTACGTGCTGCTGGGCGATCCGGCTGCGCGGTTATCTCCGGCCTGATCGCCCGGTCTAACGCCTGAGACCCGGATCCTCGCTATGTCAGCTCCGGCATGTCTTTCACCCGAAGCTGCACCGCCGGGTCCCCGAGGATCAGGAAGTTCCGCGCGTCGTCGCGCGCGACCCAGAACTGCCCGAGCAGCTTGAGTGGCACATCGGCGCCGTGCTGCAGATCCACCTGCAGCTCGGCGAGCCGAGTCGAGAGCGCGGCCCATCGCATGTTGAACGTGTCGGTCGCCTGACCCACGCGGTCTCCGTTCATGAGCCTCGCGAGGACCTCGCGAAATCCCTGAATCTGCCCGCCCCCCTTGTCGGACTGGAACGAGTAGGCCCACGCGCGCTCCACATGGGCGATCGCGGCGAGCGCGCCACCATCGTTATGCGCCAGCAGCGCCTGCGGCAGCTTGGACAGAAACGGCCGAGCGGCGATGCGCTTGGGCTCCTTGTTGAGCCGGTCGTAGTTGTCGAGCTCCGGCATGCCGCCGCCGTAGCACGCGAACATGAAGTGAATGAGCCCGTGCACTTTCGCGTCGGTCGGCACGTCCGACGCCGAAAACCAGTGGTCCGCGGTGATCGCACCGCTCCGATCCCAGTCCTGGCAAACCAGCGCTCCCTGCTTCTCGGTCTGGCGGGCGTCGCCCATGTCGAAGGCCATCCCGTGGCCACCGCTGAACAACACCGCCGGGGCGCCGCCGGGGATGTCGCCCCGAAGGATGCGCGCGAGGCCGTTTTTCGTCGCGTCGTCCGCGAGGAATGGCTGAAGCTTGAACTTCTGCCGCTGACCGACGGGCACGGGCTTGAGTCCCGATCCATCGCGCATTGGCTCGGCGACCTGTCGATTGAACAGCTGCGTCGCCGCGTCGAATTCGTGTTCGGGGGCGAAGATCGCCATCTGCCGTACGGTGGATACCGCCGCGGCCTTCTCGTACTGAACGACGCTCTCCGCATAACGCCGGAACTCGTCAGGCGTATCGAACCACAGCCGTCCCACCGCCCAGTACAGGTCGAGAACGTACTGGAACTCGAACGGGATCACATCCGGCGGCGCGACGATGAGCAGGTAGAACGGCACGCCCTGGTTCGGGTCGACGACGTCGAGCCGACTGCCGCGTCGCTTGAGCCAGTCGAACGCGGTTTCGCCCGGCCGGTAGCCGTCCTGGTCGTAGATGACGAACGGGTTCGCGCCCATCTCCTTGCGGTGATCGATGAGCGGTTTGAGCGCGTCCTTGATCTTCGGGTCGACGTTAGGTGCAAAGATCACGCCCCAACCGACGTCCGCGAGGTTGTTGCCGTCGAGCCCTTCGCCAACGGCGAAGGCCTGCTGTCCCGCTCCCTCCGCTCGTGCAGCCTGCGCAGTCTTCTCCGGACCCGGTGGTTTTGCCTCACCCACCTCGGCCTTGATCGCATCATCCGAGAGGTCGTTGAGGGGCTTGCCGGTGGTCGCGGAGACGCCAAGCGCGTGAAGCGCGTCCGAATCGTCAGGCATGTTGACTCCTCAGGCGGAGGCAAGCGCCGCCGACCAGATCGCGTGCGCAACCTCGGGCCCAGCGATGTCGCTATGGGCGCCGCTCGGGCCTTCCTTCTTGGCGATGAACTGCGACGACTCGAGGTTGTAGACCTTTCCCTTCTCCAGGCTGTAGGAGCCGTCAGCCGCGAGCATTTTCAGATCGTTAGCGATGCCGTTGGCGACTCCCTGGATGCCGAAGGCGCCGATGGCGCCGAACTCGGGCAGCTTGGTCGGGTCGAAGGACGCGGAGCCTTTGACCTGTGAGGCCAGCGGATAGAACACGCCCACGGCCGAGTCGTACCTGGACCGGGTGACGATCATGGGGCCACTGACCTTGCGGTCCCCGAGAATGGGATTGAAGTAGCCGGCGCCGCCCCCGCCGAACGGGATGGCGTTCGCGTAACACCAGAGCGACACGGCACCCTGCACGAGCGCAACGGAGTCCACGGCACGCGGAAGCGGTCCCCTCGCGTTAGGCCCGCCGAGCATCCCGGAGACGACGATGGTGCCGAAGCTATGTCCCATGAGGTGGACACGGGCGGACGACGTGTTCTGAAGCGCTTTGAGGAAGGAGTGCATTCCGCCTTCGCCGACCGAGCGCCCTCGCTTTTTCATGGTCCAGTAGGAGAGCCCACGGAGCGGTTCGAGCAGGCTGCCGAGGTTGATACCGCCGAACGCCGCGCCTGCTTCATTCCCGGCTTCGAACGCCGCCTCGGGGTCGAAGGCCTCGCGGTCCGCGTCGGGCGGGCCGGCGACGCCCGCGCTCCCGAGACCTAACGCCTGGTTCAGGTCGAGGTATGCCTGGCGAACCTGCGGAGACAGCTCCTCCGGCGCGATGTCGGTGCGCGCCGCGTTGATGATGACCTCGAGCGGTCGGCGGATCTCGGGACGATCACCGAGTCGGTCGAGGTACGACCGCAGCAGTGCGTCGGGCGAGACGGCAATCTCCGGGGCGCCGAACGCACCACTCCCGAGCTCTTCGTCGCCCCACGGCTGGCTGGGCCAGTGAAGCCCGATGAACAGCGGCGTGAAGTTGGGAAACACGGTCGACGCGCTCTGACGCTCGGGCGCTCGCGCAAACGCACCGATCCAGCGGTTGTATTGGTCGCGCGCAGCCGGCAGGTCGCCTTTCCACCCGTGGCAGAAGAAGAAGACGTTCGTCACGCTGTCTCGCTTCGCCTTGTCGATGAGCTGCTGGCTCATGAGCGCCGTGCCTTCGGGTCGCTCCTTGCCGTCGGCGTCGAACGAGATCAGCCCGTACTCGATGTC
>Ga0207674_10003838_pt1 | contig 18318 bp, 19 predicted proteins | sample KBSCornC72_FD_184303 | JGI IMG/M metagenome (GOLD analysis project Ga0207674, IMG submission 184303) | Corn rhizosphere microbial communities from Kellogg Biological Station, Michigan, USA - KBS Corn C7-2 (SPAdes) (version 2) | ecosystem: Host-associated > Plants > Roots > Rhizosphere > Soil ... | reverse complement strand
CTGGGGCTCGTATCCCGTCTTCGCCAAGGTCGCGCTCGCCCACTTCCCGCCCTATGTGCTGGTGGCGCTCCGCACCAGCCTCGCCTCCGTCTTCCTCGCCGTGCTCCTCTTCCGCCGGGGCTTCGACGACTTCCGCGCGCTCTCGTGGGGGGATCTGCGCACCTTCGCCGTTCTGGGATTCACCGGGATCTTCGTCTCCACCGGCGGGACCTATCTCGGCATCGCCTTCACCACCGCCTCCAGCGCGGCGCTCCTCCAGGCGGCCTCGCCGGTGATGGTGGCGATCGGGGCCTGGCTCTACCTGCACGAGCGGCTGCGCCGGCGCCAGTGGGCGGGCGTGATCCTCTCCGCGCTCGGCGTGCTCCTGGTGGTGACGCGGGGCAGCTGGCGGGCCATCGCGCACCTCGAGCTCCTGCCCGGGGACTTCATCATCCTGCTCGGCCAGGCCGGCTGGGCGGTGTACACCGTCTATGGCAAGCGGGTGCTCGCCGTGCACTCACCCGCCGTCGCCACCACCGCGGCGTATGTCCTGGGCTCGGTGATGCTGCTGCCCGTCCCCTTCCTCACCGCCCGGTTCTTCCCCGCTCCCGACTGGACCTCGGCCACCGCCTGGGCGGTGGTGGCCATCCAGGGCATCCTGGGCGCGATCGCGCATGTGTGGTGGTACGAGGGCGTCCATCGCGTGGGCGCCAGCCGCGCGGGGATCTTCATGAATCTCCAGCCGGTGGTGGGCGTGGTGCTGGCGTGGGTCATGCTCGGGGAGACCATCGAGCCCGCCGAGATCGTGGGCGGGCTCGCCGTGCTCGCGGGCGTGGGGCTGACGACACGAGTCGGGCCGCGGGCGGGGCCGGCCGCCCGTCCCGCCGGCTCGCCCTAGCCGAGCTTCTTCACCTCGGCCAGGATCTTGCCCGGCTCGGGCAGCTCGCCGCGCGCGTAGCGCTCGATGTAGCGCACCGTGCCCTGCGCGTCCACGATGAAGGTCGCCCGCACATTGGCGTTCCACTCCGGCCAGTACACGCCGTAGTCCTTCGCCGCCGTGCGGTGCGCGTCGGACAGCAGCGGATAGTGCGAGATACCCACGGATTTGGCCCAGTTCTCGTGGCTGAAGGGACTGTCGGTACTGATACCCAGCACCTGGGTATTCGCCGCCTCGAAGTCGCTCACGCGCTGATCGAAGGCCGGCATGCACTTGGATCAGCCGGGGGTCCAGTCCAGCGGATAGAACAGGAGCACGACGTTCTTGCCGCGGAAGTCCCGGAGACTCACGTCCTTGAGCCCGATGCCCTTGAGCGTGAAATCGGGCGCGGGGTCGCCTACCGCCAGCTTCGCGTCGCTCATCGTCCGAGCCCTCCCTTTGCTTTGCGAAACGGCCGCCGCTCCAGCTCCGGCTCGGCGAGCCGGCGCTCCGCGGGACGGCGCGGCAGCGCCCCCGCCGGCTTCCGCTGCGCGCCCCACAGGGCCCGGCGCTGCGTCTCGAGCGGCGTGTCGGCAAGCCCCAGATAGCCGGCCGCCGTCACCACCTGGCCCGTGTCCCAGAGGCGCCGGAAGCGGTCCCGGAAGTTGGAGATGCGCACCGCGTGATGGTCCATGATCACGCGACACCCGGCGCGATCGATGATGCGCAGGAGATGCTCCACACCCTGCTCGACCAGGGCGTGGCCGATCCGGTGCTCCAGATACGCGGGCGGCCCCGACAGGTAGAGCACGCTCGGCCGCTCCCGGGCCAGATAGGCGGCGGCGACGGGAGACAGCGGCCCCTGGACATCGGAGGCGTGCACGAAGCGCCGGCCCGAGCGGCGGTCGGTGACCGTCAGCGCCACCAGGTAGCCCTGTCCGGACAGCTCCGCGCCGTGCGGCAGCGGCGGCGAGCAGGTCAGGATGCAGTCGGGTGTCTCCACGCAGCGGCCGTCGGCGGAATCGAGCCGCGCCCCCTTCTCGGTCTCGAGCCAGAACTGCCGCGCCCGCTCCGCCTGGACCCCGGAGACCATGCGCTGGGGATCCTTGGCCAGCACCCCCCGGCCCGCGTAGAACGCGGGATCGTGGCGATAGTGCTCGTCGTGGTAGTGGCTGACGAAGATCCAGCCCGCGCGCTCCGCATAGGCGGCGATGCGGTCATTCGCCCGGCGCAACGCCTCCCATTCCGCCTCCGCCGGCGGCAGCCCGAAGCGTGAGGCTCCGAGCGCGGCGCCCGGATCGATGAGCAGGCGCGTCTCGCCGCACTCGACATAGGTCGCCATCGACCGCACGCCGAGCGAGTCCGCCGCCAGCGGGACGATGTTCATGGTTGCGCCGCGCTCAGATGCATCGGCCGCCGTCCACCTCGAGCGCCGTGCCCGTGATCATGGCCGCGTCGTCCGAGGCCAGGAAGAGCGCCGCCCGCGCGAGGTCCTCGGGCTGGTTGAGCCGCCCCAGCGGTACGGTGGCGCGGTAGCGGGCCATGCCTTCGTCGTCCACCTTGTCCTTGCCCATGAAGGCCGGGAGCATCGGGGTCTCGGTGGCCACGGGCGCTATCGTCACCACGCGGATTCCGAAAGGGGCCAGCTCCAGCGCCAGGCTCTTGGCCATGACGTGCACCGCCCCCTTGGAGGCGGAATAGCACTGCACGCCGGGCCGCGGCCGCACCGCCGAGGTGGAGCCGGTGATGAGGATCACGCCGCTCCGCTGCCGCTTCATGATCGGCGCCGCGTACTTGACTCCCAGGAACGGCCCCTTCACGTTCACCGCCATGATGCGGTCGAAGGTGGCCTCGTCCACGTCCTCCACGGGGGTGGGCCGCTCGGGGACTCCCGCATTGGCGTAGAAGATGTCGAGACGGCCCCAGCGCGCCACCGTCTGCTCCACCGCCGCCTGATTGTCGGCGGCCCGGCTCACGTCGGCGCGGAGCGCCAGGGCCTGGCCGCCCGCGCGCTCGATCTCCTGCGCGGTGGCCTTCGCCGCCTCCTCCCGCACGTCCACCACCGCCACCCGCGCGCCTTCGCGCGCGAAGAGCAGGGCCGTCGCCTGGCCGATGCCCGAGCCCGCGCCCGTGATCAGCGCCACCTTGTCCTTGAGCTTCATGACCGGCCTCCCTGGCCCGGCGGGTCCTGCTTGACGTCGGCCACGGTGCCGCCCGTCCCCCGCACGAGCTCGTCCAGCGTGAGTGGGAACACGCATTCCGGCACGCCCGCCGCCGCATAGATCAGCGCATGCCGGCCCAGGTCCGCATCGATCCAGATCGGCAGCTTCGAGGCATGCCCGAAGGGCGGGATGCCCCCGATGGCGTACCCCGTGGCCTGCCGCACCACGTCCGGATCCGCTCTGCGGACGATTCCACCGGCCAGCCGCCCGACCTTGCCCTCGTCCACCCGGTTCACTCCCGAAGCCACCACCATGATGGGCGCGCCGTTCACGGTGAACACCAGCGACTTCGCGATCTGCGCGACCTCCACCCCCAGCGCCGCCGCGGCTTCCTGGGACGTGCGCGCGGTCTTCTCCAGCTCGATCACTTGGCGATCGAGTCCCCGCTCGGCGATGGCGGCCTGCACGCGCTCGGCGGCGGCTTTCACGGTTGGCTCAGAGCGCCAGCTCCGCCATCAGGCGCAGCGCCTCCGGCGACTTGGCCCCGCAGATGAGGGTGGTGATGCCGGAGCTCTTCCAGTCCGCGAGGCGCTCCCGGATGCGCTCCTTGGGGCCGCAGAGCGCGATCTCGTCCACCAGGGAGTCCGGCACTGCGGCGGCCGCCTCCTCCTTCTTCCCCGCAAGGTAGAGGTCCTGGATGCGCCGGGCCTCGCCCTCGTAGCCATAGCGCGTCACGAGGTCGTTGTAGAAGTTCTTCCCCCGCGCGCCCATGCCGCCCACGTAGAGCGCCAGCCGCGGCTTGATCTCGGCGCGGCAGCGGTCCACGTCGTCGCCCGGCACGATGGCCACCGTGGGCGCCACGTCGAAGCTTGCCAGCGACTTCCCGCCGCCCGCCGCCCGGAAGCCCGCGTCCAGGTACTCGCGAAAGACCTTCATGCGCTGGGCGGAGAAGAAGATGGGCAAGAGGCCGTCCGCGATCTCGGCCGCGAGGGCGACGTTCTTCGGGCCGATGGCGGCGAGATAGATGGGGATGTCGGGACGTCCGTGGAGGATGGACTTGAGCGGCTTGCCCAGGCCGGTGGCGTCGGCGCCGCGATACGGAATCTGGTAGTACTCGCCCTTGAACTCCACCGGCCGCTCCCGGCGCCAGACGGAACGGACGATCTCGACATACTCCCGCGTGCGAGCCAGCGGCTTGCCGAACGGCACGCCGTGCCAGCCCTCCACCACCTGCGGGCCGGAGACGCCGAGCCCAAGCAGGAAGCGCCCGCCGGACAGCTGATCGAGGGTGAGCGCGGTGGTGGCGGTGAGGACGGGGGTGCGGCCGGCGATCTGCATGATCGCGGTCCCCACGCGGATGCGCTCCGTGCGCGCGGCCACCCAGGTCAGCGGAGTCACCGCGTCGGAGCCATAGGCCTCGGCCGACCATACCGAGTGAAAGCCGAGCCGGTCCGCTTCCTGGACCAGCGTGAGGTCCATGCCCATGGCCGAGCCGGAATATCCCAGGTTGAGTCCCAGCCGCATATTGTCTCCCCTTCTCAGAGCCGATCGAGCGCGGCCAGGCGGAGCCGGCGCACCTCGCGCGCGCCCGTCCACCGGTACCGGTCCAGGTCGAGCCGGCCGCGCCGGACCCTGACCCCTTCCTGTTCCAGGAGAATCCGCTGCGTCAGCATGCTCCCCACGTTTCCCCGCAGGCTGATGCCGCCCCGCGCATTCACCACCCGGTGCCACGGCAGCCCCGCCGGGCAATGCCGCATGGCCATGCCCACCGCGCGCGCCGCCCGCGGGGCCCCGAGCAGCGCCGCGATCTGTCCATAGGTCACCACCCGGCCCCGCGGGATGGTCCGCACCAAGCGGTACACCGCCCCCCGGAACCGATTCACGCCGTCTCCCGCCCGAACTGCAGCTCGTATAGCCGCGCGTAGATGCCGCCGGCCGCGAGCAGCGCCGCATGCTTCCCTGACTCGCGCATCCGCCCCTTGTGCAGCACCAGGATCCGGTCCGCGTTCTGGATCGTGGACAGCCGGTGCGCGATGATCAGGCTCGCCCGTCCTTCGAGCAGCTCCAGCATCGCCGCGCGAATGAGCGCCTCCGACTCCGGGTCGACGCTGGAGGTCGCTTCATCGAGGGCGAGGACCCGGGGATTATAGATGAGGGCGCGGGCGATGGCCAGCAGCTGTCGCTGCCCGTGGGACAGATTGACGCCGCGCTCCCGCACCTCCGCGTCGAGGCCCTCGGGCAGGGAGGCCACGAGCCGCGCGGCCTGCGAGCGCTCGAGCGCCCGCGCCAGCTCCGCTCCCGACACCGCCCCGTCGCCGGCCAGGACGAGGTTCTCCCGGATGCTGCCCGCGAAGAGAAACGCCTCCTGCGGCACCAGCCCCACCTGACGGCGCAGCGCGCGAAGATCCCACTCGCGCACGTCCACGCCTCCCACCAGCACCTGCCCTTCCGTGGCGTCGTAGGCGCGGATCATGAGACGCGCGATGGTGGTCTTGCCCTCGCCGGTGGGACCCACCAGCGCCACCCGCTCATCCGCGCCGATGGTGAACGAGCAGTGGCGCAGCACCCAGTCGCCACCCGGGTAGGCGAAGGATACGTCCCGGAACTCCACCGCGGGCGCCACGGCGCCACCGCGCGATGCGGGCGAAGGCCCGGGCGCAGACGACGCCGGCGACAGGATGCTGGGGGGCGTGTCGAGGAGCCCGAAGACGCGCTCGGACGAGACCATGGCCGCCTGCATCACGGTGTACTTGGCGCCGAGGTCGCGAATGGGCAGGAAGAAGCGGCTGGTGTACTCGATGAACGCCACCAGGCCGCCGAAGGTCAGCGCCCCCGCGAGCACCTCGCCCCCTCCGTACCAGAGGAGCAGGGCCACCGCCGCCGAGCCGATGGCCTCCACCGCCGCGTAGAGCGAGGCCTCGTACACCGTGGAGCGGAACTGAGCCCCCCGGAGGCCGCCGTTGAGCCGCGCGAAGGCGGCCGCCTCCTGGGGCTCGCGCGCGAAGAGCTGGATCACCGTCATCCCCTGGAGCGACTCCTGGAGGAACGCGTTGAGGCGGGCCAGCTCGAGGCGCACCGCGCGGTAGCTCTCGCGAGCGCGGAGCCGGAAATACGCGACGCCCAGCGCGAGCACGGGCACCAGCGCGAAGGTCACCAGGGCGAGCTTCCAGTTGAGGAAGAGGAGAATGATCACCACCCCGGTGAGGGTGACCACGTCGCCCACGATGGCCACGACCCCGCTGGTGAACAGCTCGTTGATGGCCTCCACGTCGTTCAGCACCCGGGTCATGAGCCGGCCCACGGGATTGCGGTCGAAGAAGGCCGAGTCCTGGCGCTGGAGGTGGGCGAACAGCGCCTGCCGCAGGTCGTGCATCACCCGCTGCCCGGTGAGCTGGGTGACGTAGGCCTGCACCGCCCGGAGCGCATAGAGCGCCACCAGGGTGACCAGGAAGAGCGCGGCGATGCGCGCGAGGCCCTCCCAGTCCCCGGCGAGGATATGGTGGTCGATGGCGACCTTGACGAGATAGGGCTGCAGGAGCTCGGCGGCGGCGGTGAGCGGAAAGAGGGCGAGAGAGACGAGGACGAGTCGCTTGTGCGGGCGTGTCACCGCCCACAGCCGCGACATCAGGCGGGCGTCATAGGCCTTCCCCAGAATCTCGTCGTGGTCTTCAGGCCTGGTCAAGCTCGGCCTCGATCTGCTGGGTGCGCCAGAGCCGCGTATAGAGGCCGCCGGCGCCGACGAGCTCGTCGTGCGTACCCGCCTCCACCACCCGGCCCTCCTCCAGCACCACCACGCGGTCGGCGGACTCCGCGACCCGGAGCCGGTGGGTGATCACCAAGGTGGTGCGCCCGCGGAGCGCGCCGCTCAGGCCCCGGAGTATCTCCGCTTCCTTGCCCGGATCCACCGAGGCGAACACGTCGTCGAGGATCAGATAGGCGGGGTCACCCAGGAGGGCCCGCGCGAGCGCCGCCCGCTGGCGCTGCCCGCCGGACAGCGTGAGACCGCGCTCGCCCACCACGGTGTCCCAGCCTCCGGCCAGCGCGTCCACTTCCTCGGTCAGGCCGGCGGTGAGCGCCGCCGCGCGCACCCGCTCGTCGGACGCCCCGTCGTCCGCGAGGCGGATATTGTCCCGCAGCGATCGGGAGAAGAGAAACGCCTCCTGCGGCACGTAGCCGATGCTCCGGCGCAGCGCGGACGCGGGCAGGTCGCGCACGTCCACTCCGCCCACGAGCACGGTGCCGCGCGGCGGCTCGTACAGCCGGCAGATCAGCGCGCCCAGGGTGGACTTGCCGCTGCCCGTCGGCCCCACCACCGCCACCACGCTCCCCATCGGGACCGTGAAGGAGACGTCACGCAGCGTGGGCTCGCGGCCCGGATAGGCGAACGTCAGGCCGCGGAACTCGATCGCGCCGGGGGGAGCGAGCGCGCGCGGGGCCGCCGCGCGGGGAGCATGGTCCGGCCGGTCGGACGCCGCGGGCGCGGAGTCCAGCACCTCGGCGATCCGCTCCATGGACGTCATCCCGCGGCGCACGATGGCGAGCGTCCAGCCCAGCGCCACCGTGGGCCACGCCAGGTAGGCCAGATAGCCGTTGAAGGCCACGAAAGAGCCCAGCGTGATGCGGCCCTCGACCACGGCGCGCCCGCCCAGCCAGAGCACGATCAGGCTGCCCAGCCCCGCGACCAGACCCATCAGGGGCCAGAAGCCGGACTGGGTGCGGGCCAGCCGGAGGCTGCGCACGAGATACTCGGCGTTCAGCCGGCCGAAGCTCTCGATCTCGCGCGCCTCCATGGTGTAGGCGCGCACCACCGGCATCCCGGTGAGGTTCTCCTGCACCTTGGCGGAGAGCGCTCCGAGCTGCTCCTGGACCGCCACCGACTGCTCGTCCACCGCGTGGCTGAACCGCTTGGTGGCGAGCACGAGGAGCGGCGACGGCGACAGCGCCCAGAGCGTGAGCCAGGGGTCGATGCTCCACATGGCGGCCAGCGTGCCCGCGAAGGCCAGCGTGGTCGCCACCAGCATGGTGCCGCCGAAGCCCGCCAGCGCGCGGACATTGCTCACGTCGCTGGTGGCGCGGGACATGAGATCGCCGGTGCGATGCGTGTGGTAGAAGGCGGGCGGGCGGCGGAGAAAGGACGCGTAGAGGTCCCGGCGCACGTCGTGCTCGACCCACTGCCCGGCGCCGATCATGGCGAAGCGCGAGCCGAGCCGGGCCAGGCCGTGCAGGACGGCCAGCGCCAGGATGAGGAGCGCGAACCCGCCCAGCGTGTGCCCGTTCGTGCCCGCGCTGAGGGCGTCCACCGCGCGCTTCACCGTCCATGGAATGGCCAGCGAGAACGTGGTCGCGAAGACGAGGCACGCCACTCCCGCCAGATAGCGGGTGAGATAGGGGCGAAGGTAGCCGAGGAACCGCCGAGCCGGCGACATCGACCCAGTATAGACGCCGCCCCCAGGGGGCGGGGCCGCTTCAGCCGACGGCTTCGCGGGGACGACCGTCGCGGAACGGACGGAGGCCCGCGTAGAGCGCGGCCAGCGCCGGCGTGGGGATGCCGTGCCGCTCGCCCAGGCGCACCGCATGCCCCTGCAGCGCCTCCAGCTCGAGGCGCTTGCCCTTGACGAGATCGAAGTGGAGCGAGGAGAAGGCGCCGGGTCCCAGCGTGTCCAGGCGGCCGAGGAGCCCTTCCGTCAGCGTCTCGTCGATCGCGGCGCCCTCGGCGCGACCCAGCCGGACCAGCTCCTCGAAGAGGCGGCGGTACATGGCACGCGTCTCCGGCAGCGCGCGCAGCACGCCGACCGGACAGCGGGTCAACGCGCTCATGCCGGACTGGGCGACGAGAAACACGTACTTCTCCCACAGCATCCGGAGGGGATCGGGGGCGAGCTCCGCGGGGATCCCGGCGCGCCCGCAGGCGGCAAGGAAGGCGCGGACGCGCTCCGACTCCTTGCCGTCCATCTCGCCGAAGCGTATGCGCCCCAGCAGCCCGTGGCTGATCACGCCCGGCGCCTCGATGGTGGCGAACACCTCCGCGATGCCGGCGATCACGTGGCCCGCGCCCAGGATGGCCCCCAGCTTGTCCTCGTTGTCCACGCCGTTCTGGATGGAGAGCACGCCGGTTTGCGGCCCCACCACGGGGCGGACAGCCTCCGCGGCCGGCTCGGTGTCGAACGACTTCACGCAGAAGAACACGAGGTCGGCCGGCGGCAACCCGTCCAGCCGCTCCACCGCGGGCGCGCGGACCTCGAACTCCCCCTCCAGCGCGGACTTGACGCGGAGCCCGTTCGCCTGGATGGCCCGGAGATGCTCGCCCCGCGCCACGAAGGTCACGTCCTCTCCCGCGCGGGCGAGCTTGGCTCCGAAGAATCCTCCCGTGCCCCCGCTCCCCATGATCACGATGCGCATCAGAGCCAGTCCGCGCGCTTGAAGCGCCAGTAGAGCGCGCCGCACACCGTCACCATCAGGCCGATGGCGAAGGGGTAGCCGAGCCACCAGTCCAGCTCGGGCATGTGCCGGAAGTTCATCCCGTAGACTCCCGCGATCATGGTGGGCACCGCGATGATGGCGGCCCAGGCCGCCAGCTGCTTCATGGAGTCGTTCTGCGCCACCGCGATCAGCGAGAGGTTGGCCTCCAGCGCGGAGGTCAGGAGCTCGCGGAGCGTGTCCACCGTCTCGTTGATCCGGATCGAGTGATCGTAGACGTCCCGGATATAGGGGCGCACTTCCTCGGGCACCAGATCGACGTCGAAGCGTACCAGGCGGTTGCAGATGTCCACCAGGGGCGAGACGGCGCGCTTCAGCTCCAGCAGGCTGCGCTTGAGGTTGTAGATGGACTCGGTGGTCTCCCGGCCGAACTGATACCCAAAGATGGCCTCTTCCAGCCGCTCGAGCTCCGCCTCCAGCTCGTCCACCACGGGGAAGTACTGGTCCACGATGAAGTCCATGATCGCGTAGAGCACGAAGCCCGGTCCCATGCTGAGCAGCCGCGGATTCGCCTCGCAGCGCGCGCGGACGGGCGCGTAGGAGAGCGAGGCTCCGTGGCGCACCGACACGATATAGCGCGGCCCCACGAAGAGATGGGTCTCGCCGAACTCGGCCGCCTTCTTCTCGCGGCTCATCTGCGCGGTCCGCAGCGCCATGAAGAACGAGTCCCCGTAGCGCTCCAGCTTCGGCCGCTGATGAGCGAGGAGCGCATCCTCGATGGCCAGCTCGTGCAGCCCGAACTCCTCCTTCACCTTCTGCAGGAGCTCGGGCCCCGGCTCGTAGAGCCCGATCCACACGAACCGATCGGAGAGCTTGAGGACCTCGCTGATGTCCTCGATGGCCACGTCGGCCACGCGGCAGCCGGCCGCGTAGGCCACGCAGTTCACGACACCGGGCTGAGTCTTGGTCTCCATGAGGGTCCGCGCCCACTGTGCCGAGGGACGCCGATGGTTGTCAAGGCGCGCGACGAGCCGGCGCGCGGCGCCGTGCTACGCTCGATGGCCATGAGCGACGCATTCCGGGAGGTCGCCGTCGCGGCGGCGCGGCGCGCGGGGGCCTTCCTCCGGGCCCACCGCGGCGGGGCCCGCGACGTGTCCACCAAGACCAGCCCCATCAATCTGGTCACCGAGATCGATCGCGGCGCGGAGGCGCTGGTGGTGGAGACCATTCACGCGCGCTTCCCCGATCACTCGATCCTGGGCGAGGAAGGCGGCGCCCAGCGCCGCTCGGCCACGCACCGCTGGGTGATCGATCCGCTGGACGGGACCACCAATTTCGTTCACGGGCTCCCGCTCTATTCGGTCTCCATCGCGCTCGAGGTGGACGGCCGCCCCGTGGTGGGCGTGGTCTACGATCCGAACCTCGACGAGTGCTTCGTGGCCGAGCGCGGCGGAGGCGCCTTCCTCGAGGACCGGCGCCTCGCGGTCTCCCTCACCGCCGGCCTCGGCGCGAGCCTCCTCGCCACCGGCTTCCCCTACGACGTGCGGGATACCGCGGACAATAACCTGGCCGAGTATGCCGCCTTCACCCGTCGCAATCGGAGCGTGCGGGAGCTGGGCTCCGCCGCCATCACGCTCGCCGCCGTCGCCGCCGGCCGCCTCGACGGCTACTGGGAGCTGGTGCTGGGGCCCTGGGACGCGGCGGCCGGCGCGCTGCTCGTCGAGGAAGCGGGGGGGCGGGTCACCGCGCTCGACGGCGGCCCGCTCGACCGCGAGGCCCCCGCCCTGGTCGCCTCGAACGGCCACATCCATTCCGAGATGATCGCCGTCCTCCAGGAAGTCCGCGCCCGGTGAGCCAGGCCCACCCGCTCAGCCGCCCGCGACGCGGGGAATGACCCAGCGCCGCGCGCCCAGGACCAGCGCCGCGCCCCCGGTCTCCGGATCGTCCACGAGGCGCTGCAGGAGCTGATACGCGGCGGCGCGATTGAAGCGCGCCTGGAAGCGCCCGTCCTTCACCGTCGCGTACGGGACCTCGCCCGGCCCCAGCCGCACCGTCTCGGGGCGGAGCGGCTCACGACTGCCGTCGTTGAGGATCACTGCCAGCCCATCGCCATCGTCCTCGGCGCGAATCACCACCAGCGGCGCGTCGTCCACCGCCACCGGCACGCGCACGGGGCCGATCTGGAGATAGTGGCCGTCGGCGTCGTGGAGCAGGCCCGCTCGGAGCGTGGCGAGAATGCCCTCGTGGGTGACCTCCTGGTCCTCGTGATACCAGAGCCCGTCGCGGTCGATGCGAAGCCGGGGGAGCTTCCAGGTGGAGGGATCGGAGGCCATGGAAGCGTCGCCCTCAGGAGAACGCCGCCGCGCAGAAGCTCACCGTCCCCTCGGGGTCGGGCCACTGGCGGTAACGGATGAGGCGGCCCTGCGCGCCCGGGAGCACGCGAAGAAACGAGTAGATCGGCGAGAGCCCGCAGATGCGCCGCGCGTCGCGGTCGGCTCTCACCGAGGCGAAGAAGGCGGGGGCGTCCCCGGCGGTGATGGTCTCCAGCATGGCGCGATCGGCGCGCTCGACCTCGGCGAGGAAGACGGGAGTGTTGGGCTCGGCATCGCCGAAGCGCGGGCCCACGTGCGCCAGATCCACGCCGCCCACCACGCAGACGCGCCGCCCCGAGGCGGAGAGCGTCTCGGCGAGCGCGCCAAGGAATCGGGGCACGCGCGGATCGGCCTCGGCCTCCTGCCCTGTCCACACCGCCTCGTGCAGGAACGAGGCGAGCAGGGGCACCATGGTGAAGGGCCGATCGCCGAGCGCCCAGCGCAGCATCACGGCCTGGAACTCGATGGAGTGCTCGATACGATGCGCCCCCTCTGACGCGAAGAGATCGTGGCCGTACCGACGGCCCAGCGCGTCGAGGAAGTCGCGGTCCGCCGGGACGGGGCCCAGCGGGGTATCGAAGGCCTTGAGCGTGGCGGCGAACGGCTCCGCCATGCCCGCGTGGCAGGTGCCCAGCACCACGAACAGATCGGCGTCGCAGCGCTCCAGGATCTCCTTGTACGCCCACGCGTAGACCGGCCCGCCCCGGTGAAAATCAATATGAGGTGCGAGCAGCCCGCGCATTCCAGAGTCGCGAAGCCTCCCTATAGAGGTCGCCCCTTGGGGCGACCGTAGATCAAAATGCCGAGCCGCCGCCAACTTTCCCGACGACGAGTCGGGATCAGATCCCCGAGCCGCCGCCAACTTTCCCGACGACGAGTCGGGATCAGATCCCCGAGCCGCCGCCAACTTTCCCGACGACGAGTCGGGATCAGATCCCCGAGTCGCCGCCAAGCTATCGGGTGCCGTACCGGGCCCGTCGGCATCCGAGAAAAACCCCGCGATCTGCTCCCGCAGCGCGTCCGCCTCCCCTGCATACGCGCCGCCCGCATGCGCCGCGGGCCGATCGGGTCGGGCGGCGAACTCGGCCTCGATCCGCCGGCGCCGCTCCGCGAAGCGAGGGCTGTCGAGGAAGCCCGCCTCGTCCAGCCGCTCCGCGACCGCGACCACGTCGGCAGCGGAGAGGCCCCCGCCATGGCGGGCGGCGACGATGTCCCGGATCTCGTCGATCGCGTGGTCCCCGTCGAACAGCGAGACCACGTCCAGGAGCGGGATGGGCAGCATCGCCACCTGCTCGGTGAATCCGGCCGGATCGCGGAGACCGACCATGCGCCGCCCGTCCTGCTCGATGGGAAACGCCTCGAGCGAGCGGAGGCGGGGCCGCTGGGGGAGAGCCACTACCCTTCGAGGTAATTGAGAGTCGATGCCGCGTAAATATTTGCCGAATCAACCAATTCTGCGACGTCCACATACTCATCCACCTGGTGCGGAATCTGCCGATTCCCGGGCCCGCACGTCACGATGGGCAACCCCAGCTCCATGCGCAGGATGGTGCCGTCGGTGGAGCCCGGCACGCCGCCCCAGCGCGGGCCATGCCCCGTGGCCTGGCGGACCCCCTTCACCATCGCCTGCACGAGCGGCTCGCCCTTGTCCACCTTGGTCGCGAGCCGGAAGGAGTTCACCGGCTCCCACTCCACCTTGACGCCTTCCACCGCGGCCTCACCGGCGCGGCACAGCGCCTCGAGCTCGGCATGCAGCTCGTCCGCGCCCACGCCGGGTGTGACCCGGACGTCCAGCGTCATCTCGCCCAGCGCCGGGATGACGTTCGACTGCGGCACCCCTACCCCGCGAGGCGGCGCCTGGACGATGGTGGGCGTCACCGTGGGCGGCTGAAGATAGGGGCTCTTCTCGCAGCGGCGGCGCAGCCGGCGCTCGAGCGCCGGCACCTCGCGGAGGATGGCCCCGAGCGCGGTGATGGGATTGAGCCCGGCCTCGCGGATCGCCCCGTGCGCCATCTTCCCGCGCACGCGGAAGCGCGCCCAGACCACGCCGCGCTGCACGAGGCAGAGCTCGTTCTCTTCCGGCTCGCAGATGATGGCGGCGTCCAGCTCGCGCCCCACCGCGGTGGTGACGAGGTGACGCACCCCGAGCATCCGGTCCTCCTCATCCACGAGCGCCCCCACCACGAGCTTGCCCCTGGGCTCCACGCCGGCGCGCCGGAAGGCGGCCGCGGCCACCATGGCGGCGGCGAGCCCGCCCTTCATGTCCGCCGCGCCGCGCCCGTAGATGCGTCCGTCCACGAGCTCGGCGCCGAACGGCGGGCGGCTCCAGGCCTGCGGATCGCCCTCGGTGACCACGTCGGTATGGCCTTCGAGGAGCAGGCTGCGGGTCCCGGGCCGCTTCTCGCCGAGCGTGCCGATGACATTGGGCCGGCCGGGCGCGACCGCCTGGATCTCGACGGCGAAGCCTTCCCGCCGCAGCCACGCCTCGACATGCGCGGCCACCTTCGCCTCGGTGGCGGCGGGATCATCGGGCCGATAGACACTGGGAATGCGGATCAATTCGCGGGTGAGCTCCACCAGCTCATCCGCGTCGATCTTGGCCAGTATCTTCTTGAGCGCGCTCATGCCGTGACTATAGGGCTTCCCGCGCCCAGTCGGCAAGGAAGCGGCGGGGCGCCAGCGAGATCCAGCCGTCGTCGGGATCGCCGACGCGCGTGGCCAGCCCCAGCGCCCCCGCCGCGGCGGTGAGCGCGCAGACGGAGGCCGCCCGCTCGTCGCGCTGCGTGAGGGCAGTCAGGCGCGCGGAGATCGGCGCCGAAGCCGCGCCGTAGAGAGCGGCGATCACTCGGCGGAGGATGCCGTCGGACGCGCACCGCTCCCAGTACACCTGGCTCTTCGCCCCGCGCGCGACCCGACCAAAGGCGTCCGCGCCGAGCATGGTGCGCAGGAACGCGTTGGGAAAGGCCTCGAACACCCGCACCCCGGGCTGCGAGGCGACGAGCGCCCGCGCGAGCCGGGTCGCCTCCGCGTGGAGCCGCTGCCCGACGGGCGCCTTCGTGGACCCCGGCTTGCAGCGCAGATGGAAGGGCGCGCGCCCGAGCCGCCGCTCGCATTCGCGCCCGAGCCGCGTGAGCTGGAGGTCGGGACGCACGGGGCCGTCGAGACCGACGGCGGCGAGGGCGCTTCCCCGCAGGAGCGCGCGCGCCGTGGCGAGGGCCTCCCCGGCGCGCACGTGCGCGCAGCGCACGGGCTCGGGATCGCCGGGGACGATGACGCAGAGACCGGTGCTGGGGCGGTTCCGGGAGTAGCCGACGTCGATCCCGAGGACGGCCACGCGAGACGGAGGAACGAAGAGGCTCGCGCTACTCGAGAGGAAAGGAGAGGATGACGGCGTCGAGCCGGATCACCCGGTGCTCCTCGCCCGCGATGTAGAAGTAGTGGCCCTCGACCTCTTCCGGATTCTCCTCGAAGGCGACCACGGACTTCACCGGCGGCATCTCCCGGAAGGCATTGGCGCCCTCGTCGAACCCGTCGCCGCGGTTCACCACCTCGCCGTAGCGGATGGGAGAGCCCTTGGGGCAGTGCACGCGGACATCCGCGGGCGGCTCGGCCAGGAGACGGACGAGGAGATTGATCCCGAAGACCTGGAACTGGATGTCACTCATATCGTTATCGTATCACAGCGGCTCGACCGCAGGCGGCGGCGCCAGCAGCGACTGCTGGGCGTCCTGGCCCTCGGCGGCGCGCCCGATGGCGCCGAGCTTGGCCTCGAATCGCGCCAGCGCCCGCTCCGCGTCGGTGTACTGCTTCTGGGCGTTCCCCAGATGCGCGCCCAGCTTGCCCATGTGCTCCTGCATGCGGCCGAGATCGGTGGTGAGCCGCGCCAGGTCGTCCTGGATGTCGCGGGCGCTGGCCTCGATGCGGAGGCCGCGCAGGCCGAGCACGATCACCTGCAGATAGGCGTAGAAGCTATTCGGCGACACCGGGATCACGCGGCGGGCGAGCGCGTAGGACGAGATGGGCTCGTCGTCCCCCTCCTCCGGGCTCACGATGATCTCGTAGTACACGTTCTCGGCCGGCACGTACATGAGCGCGAAGTCGAAGGTGCCCTCGTCGGGCAGGATGTACTTCTTGGCGATCTCGTCCACGCGCGCCTTGACGTCCCGGCCGAACTGCTTGCGATGGGGCCGGCGCTTGTCCTCCTCGGGCTCCTCCAGCATGCGGCGGAAGTTCTCGAGGGGAAACTTGGCGTCCACCGAGACCATGCGACCGCCCACGAGGACCACCGCGTCCACGCGGTCGCCGGACCGGAAGCCGTGCTGCAGCGCCCAGTGCTCGCGGGGCAGCATCTGGGACAGCACCTGCTCCAGCAGGGTCTCGCCCAGGCCGCCCCGGATCTTGGGCGAGCGGAGCACCTGCTCCAGCCCCTGGATCTCACGGCCGACATCGGCCACGCGCTGGGTCGCCTCGCCCAGCTTGCCGAGGCTCCCCTGCACTTCCCCCACCACCTGCGCGGCGCGGTCGAGGCGGTCGCCCATGGTGGCCTGGGCGGACTGGAAGAGCCGCATCCCGTCGCCCAGCTGCTTGGTCACCTCGGCGCTGACGCCCTTGAGCTCGCCGGCCAGCGCGAGACGCAGCGCGCCCAGCTCGTCGCGGACGCGGCCACCCAGATCGCCGACCTCCTGACGCAGGCCGTCCTGGCCGGCCCGGCCCTCCGCGCGCACGGCCTCGATCTGACGCTGCAGCAGCTCTGCCACCGGATCCGGCCCCGGCCGCCGGGCGGCGTCGAGATCGCGCCGCATGCCCGCCAGCACCCAGGAGAGCGCGACCAGCCCGCCCACCAGCACCACCACGAGCGCGATCTCCAGCGGCGTCACGCCGGCCGCTCCAGGGGGCGCCAGCCGCGCCAGTGCGCGCAGACCGGCCGGAGGCCGCAGGGCGCGCAGACCACGGCATCCCGCCGGCCCGGGCAGTCGCCCGACATGCGCTTGTGGCAGAGCGCGAAGTCGTACTTCACCGGATCGGCGGGGTCGAGCAGCCGGAGCCGGCTCGTGATCTCCTCCGCCATGAGCCAGTTGCGGCTGCGACGGCGCGTGAGCCCCACCGCGCGCGCCATGTGCTCGATGTGGGTATCCACGGGGATGACGAGCGCCGAGGGCGGGACGCGGGTCCACAGCCCGAAGTCCGGCCGCTCCCGGCGAATCATCCAGCGGAGGTAGAGCAGCAGGCGCTTGCACGCCCCTCCGGTGGACGGGCGCGGGAAGAGGTGCTGGTACCCGTAGGAGAAGCGGCGGCGCGGGAAGAGGGCCGCGATCCGCGGCGAGCGGAACTCGCCCACGAAGCGCTCGAGCGCCGGCCCCACCGTGGCGTCCTCCGGCGAGTAGCCGGCGGCGAAGAACGCGCCCAGCGTGCCGTGCGCGCGGAGGATGCCGCCGGCGGCGGCGCAGAACGCCACCAGGTCGCGCGGGCGGTTGAAGCGATAGTGGAAGCCCGCGAAGGCCTCGCCCTGGCGGGCGGGGTCGAAGTCCCGCACGAACCCGTGCGGCGAGGGCCCCATCCGCTCGAGGGCCCAGGCCACCCAGGGGCCGAAGAGGCTGACACGGCCATAGGCGAGGCACGCGGCGAGGAGCGCGACGACCTCCTGATCCCGCGGGTCGGGGTACGCGAGGGGATAGCGGATGGCGTCGGCGGGCGTCCGGGCGGCCCAGTCGAACTCCTCGTACAGGCGCTCCATCGGGGCTTTGAGGCGGGCGGGCGAGCGGAGCGGGCGGCGGTGCGACGGAGCCATCGACGGAGCAATTCTAGCATGGGCCTGCGCCGAAATTTCTTGACTCGGCCTTCTCCGCCGCAGTATTGCGGAGTTGAGACGCGCATGGCCATCTCACCGGTGGATTGGGCGATCGTCGTCGGCTATTTCGTGCTCTGCACGGCCATCGGCCTCTACTTCACCCGTCGCGGCGGCCAGAGCCTCGACCAGTACTTCCTCTCCGGACGGCAGGCGCCGTGGTGGCTCGCGGGCACCGCCATGGTCGCCACCACCTTCGCCGCCGACACCCCGCTGGTGGTCACCGGACTCGTCGCCACCAAGGGCGTGGCGGGCAACTGGCTCTGGTGGAACTTCGTGATGAGCGGCATGCTCACCGTCTTCTTCTTCGCCCGGCTCTGGCGCCGGGCGCGCGTCATGACCGACGTGGAGCTGGCGGAGGTGCGCTACAGCGGCGGGCCGGCGGCCTTCCTGCGCGGCTTCCGCGCGCTCTATCTCGCCCTGCCGATCAACCTCATCATTCTCGGCTGGGTCACCCGCGCCATGATCAAGATCCTCACCATCGCGCTCGGGCTCCAGGACGTGTCCATCCTGGGGGTGGTGGTGAGCGGCGAGGTCCTCGCGGTGGGGATCTGCTTCCTCATCACCTTGCTCTACTCGGTGGCGGCCGGGATGTGGGCGGTGCTCTGGACCGATCTCGTGCAGTTC
>Ga0207674_10003835_pt1 | contig 18320 bp, 15 predicted proteins | sample KBSCornC72_FD_184303 | JGI IMG/M metagenome (GOLD analysis project Ga0207674, IMG submission 184303) | Corn rhizosphere microbial communities from Kellogg Biological Station, Michigan, USA - KBS Corn C7-2 (SPAdes) (version 2) | ecosystem: Host-associated > Plants > Roots > Rhizosphere > Soil ... | reverse complement strand
CGAGCCCGACCACGCCAACTCGATCCTCGCCGCCGGCCGCGCCGATCTTGTCGCGCTGGCGAGGCCGCACCTCATCGACCCCTTCTGGACTTTGCGGGCTGCGGCGCAGCTCGATTACCGCGACGTCGCGGTTCCGCCGCAATATCTCAACGGCCTCACCCAGCTTGCCCGCAATCTGAAGCGCGACGCCGAGGCGGCGGCGCTGAGGGTGTGATGATGAAAAAAGTGCCGAGTTTTTACGAGCGACCTTGCGATGCTCTTTTTCAGTGCATCGGCGGATTGGGAGTCTGGGTTCACTGGAGCGTGTTTGTCAGCTTGCCGCGGGTCACAGAATTTCTTTGGTTTTGGCAGTTCAGAACAAACAAGAAGGGGTGTTAAAGCGACACCGGTTCCGCAAAGACGCCGCCGGCTTCCTGCCCGCAGGCCCAGCAGATCAGTGCCTTGACCGGAAACTGCTTCGCCGCCTCGAGCGTCACCACCCAGCCGACCTGCAGCGGGTTTTCCAAGCGAAGCCGAAAGCCGTCGGCCGACAGGTTCACCACCTGCGCGTCGATCTCGCCCGTCTGGCAATGCACTCGCACCGGAAATTCGGCGTCGACGCGCGGGTCTCTGGAGAGCAGCTCCTGCCCCTCCAGAATCGCTTCATGTTTCATGTCACATCCACTTTCACTGGCACAGCGGCGTCCACTCCGCTTGCACCCCGTTCCACTCTGGCCAGTTAGGGCCAATTGCTTGACGACATTCTGAAGGAAGCTGGTTGCTTAATCGTTTACCAAGCGGAACGACTAGTTCAGCGGCGGAACAGGCGGAAGCTGTGCGCTGGGATTGATGCCGTTTCCGTCGCTTTGCGACCGATGCGGGCGATGCGCACCGTCGCCGCATCGTCGCGGTAATTCTCAACGATGAACGCGCCATTGTCGTAGGTGAACAACGCAACATGATCGGGCGCGTCGATCCGCACCGGCGCATCTGCGAACAGATAATCCTTGATCCGAGTCACCATCGGCCGCGGCAGCGAATAAAGGTCGCCGAAATTCTCCGGCATCGTCCACAGGTAGATCGTGCCCTTGGAATAGTGGTTCATCAGCAGGATCGGAAAGCCCTTGGCCGCCGCAACGCCGCGGATGATCCCCCAGCTGTCGTTGGTGTAGAAACGCACTTCGGGGAAGAGCACCGGCCTCGTCTTGCCGACCTCCTTGAGCTCGGTCCCGTTGCCGGCGCCGAAGCCGTCGAAATAACGATCGATCGCGATCGTGTGCCCCGTCGTGCGCCATTCCGCTAGCTGCTGAAACCCCTTGTCCTGCGTCGCTTCGAGAAAGCCCGAGGTGATGATCACGTTGGCGCCGGCGTGCAGGCTCGCGTCGATCTTGGCGATGATCTGCGGGTCGGTTGCAGCGGCCTGGGTCAGGAGGATCGTGCGCGCCTGCGCCGGATATTGCGGGAAGAGCTCGATCGGCACCCCGAGGTTGCCAATGTAATTGTGGAGGAAATCCTCGCCGGTCGCGTGCGGCGGCCGGTAGCTCGCGATCCCCACCGGATTGCCGAGTTCGCCCAGCACGCCGTCGGCGATGTGCAACGCTTCGTTCGCCGCGCTCGCCCAGCCGGCGTTGGGGCGCCCCTTGGCAATCGTGTCCCACTCGAAGCTGGTCTTCTGCTTGGCCCACGGCCGAGTCCCCGCAACGGCCGGCCTGTCGCTCGCCATCGCGCTCCATTCGAACAAAGTCTGTTCGGGCGCCTTGGCGAAGAGCGTGTCCCACAACTGCTCGGCGTAGCGGTCGATCGAGCGGATGCTGTAAGTATCGACCCAGCCGCCGAGGTTCGCGCCCGGTCGGATGTTCGAGAAATAGCGGATAATCGCGTAGCTTTCATACTGCTGCAGCAGCTGATCGGTGATCACCGGATCGCGCGTCTCGGTGCCGGTGTAGATGGCGTCGAACATGTGCGCCTCATCGGCGAGATCGTAGCCGAGTCCGTGAAAATGCTCGTACCAATTGGGATATTTGATGATGACGCGGACTCGCGGATTCTCCTGCTTGGCAGGGCCAAGCACCAGCGCGCGGCTCGCCTCGCGCATCTTCGCCAGACGATATTGCGTCCAGCTGCGATTGCCCTTGGCGGCGATGTCGGCATCACTCTTCGTCGTGTAAAAAAAGAAGTCGTCGAGGATCACTTCGTCGAAGTGTCGCGCGGCGAGGCGCGATGCGCGCTCGCATTCGGCGCGGTCGGCGGGATTCTCATAGTCAAAGGTGCCGAACTGCCCGCCAGGCCAACCGCCGGCGGCCAGCGTGACGCCGCCCGAGGTTTGGATGTCCTTCGCTTGAAACTGGCGCTTTACGGCCTCCAGCTCGGCATCGGTGGCGAAGGCGCGGTCGCGGTACGCTTCGATATACACCTTGTCGAACTTGAGCTGAGACGAAACGCGGGCGAATTCGCGCGCGAACACCGCTGGATCGGCGAGCCGCTTGGTGCTGTTGACGGGAATGTAGATCGCCGCGCGGAAGTTCTTGTAGGCCGCCGCTTGCGCGCTCTGTCCGAGCACCACCAGACACATGAATGCCAGTGCGCAGATGATCCGCTTCAAACGCATACGATCCCCCGTTCGCTGTTAGCGCTAGCAATACCGGTTGCGGAGACTGGAGCAAGCGAGCGCCAGGCGCGTTGCGGCACGAAATGGTCCGGGTCGAATCAGAAGCGGTCGCCGAGATCGATTATGACTCGGACACCTCGCGGATGTTTGTCCGCTTCGCCAAAGGCAATTGGTACACCTATTTCGCAGTACCGGCGCAGACGTACGAAGCGTTCGTCGCGGCACCATCGCACGGCTGCTTCTTCAGCGAGCGGGTCCGCGATCGCTTCCCGTTCCGCCGGGGCCGTTAGGCTCCCGTCACCGGCTCGGCCCACTCGCGCGCTTTTTCGACCGCATTCAATTCGCGGATCAGCGCATCGACGCTGCGCGTCAGCTCACTTAGGAACGTGACCTCGTGCCGAGCGCCGCGATAGCTTTCCGCCATCAGGATGGCGTCGATAAGGATCGGCACGACCAGGCTCTCGGGATCATCGACATCCTCGAGCCCGCGCAGCTTGGCGAGCGCCTTGCGCCGCGCTGCGATCGGGTCGGCCAACGCCTCGGTTCGTCCAATGCACCACGCCATCATCCAACCTCCCGCTTCGTTGGCCAAGAATACGCCTGTTGCGGGCGGCGGGAAGTTCGAGCCATCGCAGCAGCAGCGCGGCTCGGCGTAGCTGCGTTAAGTTTCGGCGAGCAAACACACCGCGTCCGCCTCCAAAGCTCGAGCGCCGAGCTAAAGGAAGGCTCAGCCTGGACGTGCCAGTTTATCGGGACGAAGGCGGCGTGTACGGCCGAGTTCCGCACACGGCGGCAAAGTTAATCGGGGTGGTGGCGCGAGAGCTCAACCGCCTGCCCTCGCATCAGCAGCAGCGGCGGTAGCCATAGGTCGAGTAACCGTATGGATTGTAACCGTAGCTGTAAGCTGAATAGCCGTAGGCCGGGTAGGAGTAGCGGTACGTCCGGTATCCGTAGCTGGGATAGGCGTAGGTCCGGTAGCCGTAGCTCGAATAGCGATAGGGTGAGTAGGCTACTGAGCGATAGCCGTAGGGTGAATAGCCGTAGCCGTAGCTGTAGTAATGATGGTGGTGATGATGGTGCCGGTGGCGGTGCCGGGCGTCCGCGGGCGCGGCGATCAGCGCGGTCGCGGCGCCGGCGAGAATCAGGGTCTTGAGCATGACGGGCCTCCGCGGCGGACCTGGGATGGTCCGCTTTTGAAGGTTACAACGTGACACCAGCCCGTCTGTTGCTGCATTGCGCCCAGACGAGGCCTTCGAGCGCCTGAGCGCGGGATCAGCTACTGATTCATCTGGAGGCTCAACATGGCGCTAGGCACCACAAATGAAAGGACGGCCTCCGACGCGTGAGGGGCCGCCCTTTCCAGGCAACGGATTGACCTTAGGCGACTTGCGCGAGCACCGGTCGCGGGCGACGCCGCATCGCAAAACCGATGCCGGCGAAGCCGAGGAGCATCATTGCCCAGGTGCCCGGCTCCGGAACGGCAAGACGGAAGGTCAAATTACCGCTTTCCGTACCGCCGAAAGGCGAGTTCCCGGAGAAGGAAAGACGGTAGCTGCCGACGCCGAGGCTCCCCGGCAGCAGCGTAATCGCTGCCGTCGGCGGACCGGCATAGGTGATGCTGCCTGAACCGGTGATTGGCGTGACGGTCAGCGCGGTGAACAGGAGATCGGGCGTGCTGGTGGTCAGCGAGACCCAATAGTCGCCGGCAAGATCGTTGGTGAAATCAATGTTCGCGCTGAAGGTGGGCGACGTGACGCTTGCGTCATGCCAGGCGAGCGTGCTCTGCGCTGGCGCCAGCGTATTGTTGGCCGTGCAACTGTCCAGACTAGAATCGCAACTATCCAAGGTGATGGTCGCATTCGCGGCCGAGCTCAGGGCCAGCGTCGTCGCGCCGATCACTCCAATAACCAGTTTACGCATAAGCAACTCCCGCCGTTTTACTGTCGTCGAAGATGATATGGTAAACGGCAATTTAACATATGGGGTTCCGGACGAAGTACTGAATTTAATTACTTAGTATTCTCCGCCAGTCCCACCGACTGGGAGTGTCGATCTGCAAATCGTTTGATCGCATAAGAAGGGCGGCCCCCGACGCGTCGGGGGCCGCCCTATTGATGCAGCTGGATTGAGCTTAGGCGACTTGCGCGAGCGCCGGTCGCGGGCGGCGCCGCATCGCAAAACCGATGCCGGCGAAGCCGAGGAGCATCATGCCCCAGGTGCTCGGCTCCGGAACGGCCATGCGGAACAACAGATTGCCGCTTTCCGCGCCGCCAGACGGCGAGTTCCCGGAGAAGGAAAGGTGATAGCTGCCGATTCCGAGGCTCCCCGGCAGCAAGGTGATCGCAGACGTCGGCGCACCTGCATAAGTGATGCTGCCTGAACCGGTGATCGGCGTGATGGTCAGCGCAGTGAACAAGAGTTCGGGCGTGCTGGTGGTCAGCGAGACCCAATAGTCGCCGGCAAGGTCGTTCGTGAAATCGATGGTCGCATTAAAGGTCGGCGACGTGACGCTAGAGTCATGCCAGGCGAGCGTGCTCTGCGCTGGCGCTAGCGTGTTGTCGACCGTGCAACTGTCGAGACTCGAATCGCAACTATCCAATGTGATGGTCGCATTTGCCATCGATGCCGTGGCCAGCGCCGCGGCCCCAACAGCGCTAAGAATGAGCTTACGCATTATTCAACCTCCCAGTTATTGCCCCCGACTCGGGAGGGGCGTTAACGAGGCGTTAAACAGATTCATTGCGTTTTGTTAACTGTTTTTTTGCTTGCGGTTTTTCGCCAACGCAGATGCGCATTACAGCGCCTTGTCTTGGAGCAGCGCCCTAAAACATTGGTCTTGCGGAAGATTTTGGGCCATTTCCAAACAGTCTATCGTGGGTTGAGGCGGCCACAATAAACCTTACGAAAGTTAGCCGAGCAGGATCGATTGTCCTTAAACGCTCGCCGGTTGCGCGGCGACTCGGGTGATCGACGGCTCCGATTCGGCAACCTGCTCAGCCGCGGCGAGATATTTGTGAATCGAGGCGACCACTTGCGCGCCATCTCCGACCGCGGCCGCAACGCGCTTCACCGAGCTCGAGCGGACGTCGCCAGCAGCAAAGATGCCGCGGCGGCTCGTCTCCAGCGGCAGCCGCTCAGAACCGATTTCGTCGTCGGTCAGGATGAAGCCACGCGGATCGAGCGTGATGCCGGAGCTTTGCAGCCAGTCGGTGTTGGGCTCGGCGCCGATGAAGGAGAAGAGGAAGCGCGCGGGCCGCCGGATCTCATTTCCTGATTGGCGCTCGCGGATGGTGATCGCTTCGAGTTGCCCCGGCGCTCCCTCGAGCTCGGCAACCTCGCAGCCGATGACCACTTCGACGTTGGGCTGCGCCCGGATACGCTCAACCAGATACTGCGACATGGTTTGCTCTAGTGGTCGGCGAGCGACGAGCGTGACGCGGCGTGCGCGGCTAGCGAGGAAGACCGTCGCCTGCCCAGCCGAATTGCCGCCGCCGACCAGCGCGACTTCCTGATCGGCGCAAAGGTCCGCCTCGAGCGGTGAGGCCCAGTAATGGACCGACGAGCCTTCATATTGCTCAAGGCGCTCGACCTCCAGGCGGCGGTAGCGAGCGCCGGTTGCGATAACGATGGCGCGGGCCTGAACCCGCTCGCCGGTGGCGAGCTGGATATGGCATGGGTCGTTCCCGCATTCGAGCTTCACCGCTTCGTCCGGGATTGCAATCTCGACGCCGAACTTCTGCGCCTGACTGAACGCGCGACCCATCAACGCCATGCCCGAAATGCCGGTGGGGAAGCCGAGGTAATTTTCGATTCTGGCAGAGGCTCCGGCCTGGCCGCCGAACGAACGGCAATCGATGGTCAGGACTGAAAGGCCTTCGGACGCAGCATAGACGGACGTTGCAAGACCCGCGGGCCCTGCGCCGATCACGACAACATCGTAGAGGCGGTTGCTATCTATTGGACCGACCAGACCGACGCAGCGCGCGAGCTGGTCTTCGCTCGGGTTCCTGAGCAGCTGGCCAGTTGGACAGAGAACGATCGGGAGCTCCTCGGGCTCGACCTTGAAGCGCTCGATCAGTGCTCGCGCGCAGCTATCGTTCGCCGGGTCGAGGTTCTTGTACGGGTGGCCGTTGCGGCGGAGGAAATTGACCAACCGGAGGACATCCGCGTTCGCCTCGTCACCGACGACGATCGGTCCGGCGCCGGTCTCGATCAGGCCGACGCGGCGCAGGATCAGCGCGCGCATGAGGCGCTCCCCGAGATCCGCCTCGGCGACGAGCAGCGCACGCAGCCGATCCGCGGGGATAGCGACCGCCTCGACGTCGGTCAGCGCCTTCTCGTCCACCAAAAAGGGCCGGCCGGAAAGCTGCGCCAGCTCGCCCATGAAATTGCCGCGCTCGTGCACGACGATCTGCTTGCGCTCACCCCCGTCTTGCCGGGTGACCTCAACCCTTCCCGACAGGATCAGCACCAGGCCCGGGCCAGTCTCGCCAACGCGCACGATATAATTGCCGGCCTGATAGCTGCGCTGCTCGCCGAACTTGGCGAGCCGGGTGATTTCCTCGTCGTTGAAGCGCAGGAACATCTGGTCCCCGCGCGTTGCAGTCGTATCCTGCGGGGTATCGGTCATGGCTTCTTGTCCAGCGAAGCTTCGGCCAGGAAGCTCCGGATTGCCGCCATGGTCGCTTCGGGCTGCTCCTCCATCAGCCAGTGCCCGGAGTTCGGGATGCTGAGGGCGCGGACATTGTCGGCGGCAAAGCCGATCTCGTTCGCAAATCCGATGCCGAAGCTCTTCTCGCCGCCGATCGCGAGCACCGGCATGGTGAGCTTTCCTTCGGCGAGGAACTTTAGATTGTCGAGGCCGTCGCCGCGGAAGGCGGCGAACTGCGCAAACGCGTCGTGAATTGCGTGCGGGCGCGAATAAAGCGCCGCATAATGTTGCCGCGTTGCTTCGTCGATATGCTTGGGGTCGGCCGACAACTCATTGTAGAAGCGGTCGAGGTAGAGGCGCTCGCGGCCGGCGATGAGCCGTTCTTCGTCGGGGCCATAGAAGTCGAAATGCCAGGTCCGGTGGTCCTTGATCACCTCATCCCAATGGCCCAGCCCGGGGAGCGGCGCGTCCATGACGACCCAGCGCATGACGCGGTCGCGGTTCTGCGCCGCGAACGCATAGCCGACCATATTCCCGATATCGTGGGTGACGAGCGCGATCGGGCCGTCGATCTTCAAATGTCGCAGGAGCGCGGCAATGTCCTGGCCCTCGGTTTTCTTGTCGTACCCGCTCTCGGGATGGGAGGAGAGGCCCATCCCGCGCAGGTCGGGAACGATTACGGTGTGATCGGCGATCAGACTGGCGGCGAGCGGTGCCCACATGTCGCCGCTGTCGCCAAAGCCGTGGAGTAAAACGACCGCGGGTCCGCTACCGCCGACGCGGACGTGGATCGTCGCGCCGGGGACGGCAATGTCGGAAACTTGGAACGCAGGCGGGAAGGGAGTGACGGCAGCCGCTGCGGGCGCGGCGACTGCCAGGCTGGCTGCGAGGCTCAAGAGCGATGAACGCAACCACTGAGACATGATGTTGAGCCCCCTACAAGTTAAAGGATGAGCCGGGCCGCGTGATGCGGCCCGGCTGATGCCGTCGTCACCCGACCGGAATGGGTTCGGCGACGATGGCCGGCGCCGCTTCGGTTGGTTGGGCGACCTCCTCACCGCGAATGAAGGCGAGAAGATCCTTGTTGATGACGTCGGCGTGGGTCGTCGCCATGCCGTGCGGATAGCCCGGATAGACTTTGAGCGTACCGTGCTTCAGCAGCTTGATCCCGATCAGCGCGGAATCGGCGATGGGCACCACCTGGTCATCGTCGCCGTGCATCAGGAAGACCGGAACTTCGATCGACTTCAGATCTTCCGTGAAATCGGTCTCCGAGAAGGCTTTGACGCAATCGTAATGGGCTTTGACACCGCCCATCATGGCCTGACGCCACCAATTGCGGATAATACCGTCGATCGGTTGCACCCCAGGACGGTTGAAGCCGTAGAACGGACCCGAGGCGATCTCGAGAAAGAATTGCGCGCGATTGTAGGCAGTGCCCGCGCGGAATTGGTCGAACAGCTCGATCGGAAGGCCGCCGGGATTCGCATCGGTCTTGAGCATGATCGGCGGAACGGCGCCGATCAGCACGGCTTTGGCGACGCGGCCGGGCTCGGCGCGTGCGACATAATGGGCGACCTCACCACCGCCGGTCGAATGGCCGACGTGGATTGCGCCTTTGAGGTCGAGGGCGCGGGCAAGCTCGATCAGGTCCGCGGCATAGGTGTCCATGTCGTTGCCGGTGTCGGTCTGGGTCGAGCGGCCGTGACCGCGGCGGTCATGGGCAACGACCCGATAGCCTTCGCCGAGGAAGAACATCAGCTGGTTGTCCCAGTCGTCGGCGCTGAGCGGCCAGCCGTGGTGGAAGACGATCGGTTGCGCGTCTTTGGGTCCCCAATCTTTGTAGAAGATGTGGGTGCCGTCTTTGGTGGTGATGAATGGCATGGCCTGCCGCCCCTTAATCGATGAGTGCCGGCCGGCGGGACCGGCGCCGGTCGCGATCGGCCGAAAGTGGGCTAACTACAGTCCCTCGAACGCTCGGGAGTCGTGACGACGACGGGCCCGTAACAGGTTTCCGCTCGCTACGGAAAGGCAACGACTCGGCGGCGCGGCGACGGAGCGAGGGAATACGAATTCAATAATTGTTCATCGAAAATCCGCTCGGCTGGCGCGACGGGCGTTGCGCCAGGCTTATCCGTTGTTAAGGTCGCTCATCTGCTCGGGAAATTACCGGAGAATTCAAGCTGATGCGTTACCTCAGCCGCTTTGCACTGCTCGCTGCCGCAACTGCTCTCACCGCGCCCGCATTCGCTGCGCCGGCGCAGTCAGTGCCGATCCCGGCGCTGGTCAAAGAAGTGTCGATCCCGCACACGACCTTCCGCCTGAGCAATGGGCTGACGGTGATCGTTCACGAGGATCACAAGGCGCCGGTGGCCGCGGTCGCGGTGTGGTACAATGTCGGATCGAAGGATGAGCCGCCGAAGAAGACGGGCTTCGCGCATTTGTTCGAGCATCTCATGTTCAACGGCTCGGAGAATCTGCCGGGAGACTATTTCACTTACCTGCAGCAGGTCGGCTCGACCGATTACAACGGCACCACTTATTACGACCGCACCAACTATTTCGAGACGGTCCCGGCGGGCGCGGTCGAGCGGGCGATCTTCATGGAAAGCGACCGCATGGGCCACCTGCTCGGCGCGATCACACAGGGCGTCCTCGATAACCAGCGCGCGGTGGTCCAGAATGAGAAGCGCCAGGGCGACAGCCGGCCCGGCGGGCTGGTGCAGTACCAGCTGTTCGGCAATCTCTTCCCGCCGGGGCACCCCTATCATCATACGGTGATCGGCTCGATGGCCGACCTCGACGCGGCGAGCCTCGCCGACGTCAAGCAATGGTTCCGCGACAAATATGGTCCGAACAACGCGGTGCTGGTTGTCGCCGGCGATGTGAAGCCGGATCAGGTCAGGACTCTCACCGAAAAATATTTCGGCCCGATCCCGGCGGGGCCGGTCAATCGCCCGGCTATGGCAACGGTGCCGACGCTCGCCAAGGCGAAGTCGATCGCGATGAAGGACCATGTCGCGACCACGGTCATCCAGCGCTATTGGCCGGTGCCGGGGCTGCTCGACAAGCGCCTGGCGGCGCTCGACATCGGCGGGTCGGTCCTGGGCGGGCTCGCGAGCTCGCGGCTCGACAAGATCATGGTGCGCGACGAAGGCCTCGCCGTTGCCGTCAGCGCGGGCCTCACTCCGCTCCAGCGCGCCGGCATCTTCAGCATCAGCGCTTATGTGAAGCCGGGCGTCGACCCCGCCAAGGTGTCGAAGCGCCTCGACGAGGTCCTCGCCAACTATATAGCCAAGGGGCCGACCGCGGACGAGGTCGAGCGCGCAGTGATGAGCGAAGTCTCGGGGCGGATCCGGAATCTCGAGCAGGTCGGCGGCTTCGGGGGCAAGGGACAGACGCTCGCTGAGGGGCAGACGTATGCTCACGACAGCGACTTCTACAAGAAGACGCTGGCCTCTTACGCCGCGATCACGCCCGCGGCAGTTCGCGCCCAGATGCAGCAGTGGCTGCGCCGTCCGGCGCTGACGATCACGCTCTCGCCGGGCGAGCGCGAGGCATATTCCGAGGCAAAGACGGTGGAGCCGCCGAAGACGACGAAGGACGCTGGCGCGGTCAAGGGCAACCGCCCGCTGCCGCCGGTCGGGCAGCTCGCAGCGCTCGACTTTCCGACGATCACCCACACGAAGCTCGGCAACGGAATCCCGCTCGATTTCGTGCAGCGCAGCGGCGGCGTCCCGCTGACTCAGATCGCGCTCTCGTTTGACGCGGGAAGCGCGGCCGATAGCCCGGCGGAGCGCGGGCTTGCAGCGATGACCATGGACTTGCTCGACGAGGGCACGTCGAAACTAACCTCGCAGGAGGTGGCTGAGGCCGAAGAGCGGCTCGGGGCCGACGTCAGCACCAGCAATGGGGCGGATCGCTCGTACGTGATGCTCAATGCGCTCTCGCCCAACCTCGCGCCTTCCCTCGACCTCATGAGCGACGTGGTGAAGGACGCGGCGTTTAGGCCCAACGACGTCGAGCGGATCCGAGCGCAGACGCTGACCGCGATCGCCCAGACGCAGAAAGACCCAACGCGAGTCGCGCGGCGCCTGATGCCGCTCGTGCTCTATGGTCAGAACCATCCTTACGGCGGGCCCGCCGGGGGCGATCCCAAGGCGATTGCCAAATTTGGCCGGGCCGAGCTGATCGCCTTCGAACAGCGCTGGCTGCGGCCGGACACCGTCAAGATGTTCGTCGTGTCCGATCGCCCGCTCGCCGAGGTCCAGCCGTTGATTGAGGCCCGTTTCGGCCAGTGGACAGCGCCTGCTGCACCGAAGGGTGTGAAGGCGTTCACCGCACCGCCGCCGCGGCCCGCCGCGCCGAAAATCCTGCTCGTCAATCGGCCTGGCGCCCCTCAGTCGAGCATCGTCGGCGCCCAGCTGCTGCCGATCGACCCCAAGGGCGACATAATCCCGTTCGACACGGCCAACGATGCTCTGGGTGGCAATTTTCTGTCGCGGCTCAACATGGACCTGCGCGAGGAGAAGGGCTGGTCCTATGGGGTGAGCGGCGACGAGCAGCTGATGCTGCACGGCGTCTCTTACGTCGTCTCGGCCCCAGTCCAGGCAGACAGGACCGGCGATTCGCTGCTCGAGCTCAACAAGCAGATCACCGACTTCGTGACGACCAAGGGCGTAACTGAGGAGGAGCTAAGCCGCGTCGTCACCAACAATGTGAACCAGCTTCCGGGCGAGTTCGAGACGGCTGGGGCGGTGTTGGGCGCGATGATGAACATCGACATGCTTCAGCGGCCCGACAATTATTACGAGACTCTAGCGCCCGAATATCGCGCGCAGACGACCGCCTCACTCGACAAAGCGGCTAGGGCGGCGCTCGATCCCAAGGGCTTCACGTGGATCGTTGTCGGTGACGCGTCGAAGGTCAGGCCGCAGCTAGAGAAGCTCGGCATGCCAATCGAGGTGGTTGAGGCGCCGTAGCTGACCCTTGGCGCTCAGGTCCGCTTTCGACCCATTGCGGACATTAGCTCCACGGCTATGCCGCTTAGATCATCCGGCAGAATGGCGGCGGTGCGGGCTCATTGCACACGTCAGGTTTCGTGTGCGTCGTGGTCCAATAATTGAGCAGGCCGAGTTGCTTCGCCACCGCCGGGAAACCCGGATCGGCCAGGGCTCGGCGCATGTTCGGGTGCCAGAAGACCGAAGGCCCTGGCCCGTCCCGCGTCGTCGCCAGTCGGGATGCGACCTGGAAGGCTTCGTGATCGGCGCCGAGACCGGCGAGGAGCCACGCGACGGAGGCAGTCTGCTGGTCCACGGGCAACGCCAGCAGGACCCGAACCGCCTGTGTCTTTGCGACGGCGTTGCCCGAAGCATGTGCGCGATACCCTTGGAGCAGGGCTGCGCGCAGTTCCGCGGAAAGCGGCAATGTCGGGTCGGCCAGCAGTTTGGCCTCGCCGAGCCGGGTGGCCTTGTACATGGCCAGCGTCCTCGCAAAGGCTGCGTCGGGCGCCAGGTCGATCGCCGCATCGAAAAAGGGCTTCGCCTCGTCGGGTTTCCCGGCGACCGCGAGCGCATTAGCCAAGGTAAGCGGCGTATAAACATAGAGCGCCAACATGTCGTCGGCCTGATGCAATTGTTCGACCGCTTCGGCTGTGCGCCCGACACTCAGCAGCAACCAGCCATATTGGTGGTGCTCGCACCCGCAATCCAGCCGACGCGCCGCGACGGCGCGCTTGAACAGCGTCTCCCGACCGATCCAATCGCGCGAATCGAGCAGTACAGCCTTGATATACAATGCCTCGCTGTTCCGGCTGTCGATCGCGACCGCTTTATCAGCCGCCTGCCGACCACTCGCCCGTGCTTCGGCGGCGATCGATTCATTGGCCGCGCTCCCGGCGACTTTCCAGTAAGCACCGGCAACGGCGGCCCAGCCCCAAGAGAAATCCGGAACGGCGGCGACGACCCGTTGCGCGGGGATCAGCGCCTTGCGTCCCTCCTTGAGATTGGGGTCCCAGTGGCCCTGGCAAAACTGCATGTAATCCCGAAGGACGGGGTCAGGCAGCGGCTTGTAATAAGTCGAGGCCCCGAACAGGCCGCAGCGAACGACATTGCCGGCGTCCACGGCGATGTGCCGCGGCACCCTGGCGACCTCATTACCGTCATAGTTGAAGGTGTCGGTCCACAACGTCGCGCCCGAACGCTCGTTGACCAGGCGCGTGATGACGCGGATGGCGCGTCCATCACGCTCGATTGTGCCGCCCAGGGCATAAGCGGGCGCCGCGCCTGGCGGCGGGGCCACTGCCGTCGAAACGCCGACCACGCCGTCGACATTGAACGCGGCGGTGACTTCGGCATCGACCGTCGCGCGAAGGGTGGGCGGCAAGTCCGCGGACAGTAGCTGGAAACCCGACAAGCGGACCGCCATGCTGTGCGCGGCGGCCGGGGTCGGGCGCAGCGCCCACCATGCGCCGGCCGCCACAATGAGCACCAACAGGCTGGCGGCGGCGATCGCCATCGGGCGCGAAGCGGTGAACGCCTTGCGGCGCGGCACGGATGGTGCGGCCACGGGCTCGGAACCGGAAAGCTGCGCGATCCGAGCAGCCAACGTGTCGATCGATCGGTCCCACCCTTTGAAGGCGTCGATCCACTGGCGGGTCGATAATTCGTAAGCGAAGGCGTCGCTCGGCTCGACGTCGTGCAGGCGGAGCGCGATCACCGGCACATGGTAGCGGCTGGCGAGCGAGAGCTCCTTCTTGATCTCGTCGCTGGAGTTGGCCGCGTCCGAGAAGACCAGGACGACCGTCCGAGCGGTCCGCAGCGCCTGGACGATCGACTCCTGATAATTCGCGCCGGGCGGGACGTCGCGCGTCGAAATCCAGCACTTGGTGCCACGACGTTCGAGGGCTTTGCAGACCTTCAGCGCCGGTGTGCGGTCCGCGGTCGCATAGCTGATGAAGACTGGGGACCGTGCCCGATCTTCCTCGCCGACTGCCGATCCCTGATCGTTCACCGCGCCCCCACTATCGGTAAGAGAAACGTCTACGGCGCATTGGCCACCGTGAGAAGCGAATAGGACGCGGCCATGCAAGTGGCAGCTTTCGACCCATTGCAGACATTAGAGTTCCGTGCAGGAATGCAACGATGCGACGCACTCTGTTGCTCACACTGATCAGTCTCGGCGTCGCGTCATGCGGGCCCAAGACTGTCACGCTGGCTGATGGCAATTGCGAGAAAGTCAGCGTCGGCGATCACGTGAATGGCGTTGCAGTGTTGCATTCCTACGCGGGCCTGGGTTGCGTCGAGTGTGGTGCGTATCTGACTAGAAACGGTTGCGACGGAATGATTGGTTTCAGAACAGGAACCGAGGAAGTAGATCACGCCTACGATGCGATTACGGCTCGCCGAAAGGGTGATGTTAATGGGGAACACGTCACCCGCCGCGTTCTGGTGGCAGGACCAGTTATTGCCAATGGAGCCACAGGCAAGCCCCTCTTGAACGCGGACAAGCTAGCATCCGCTGAGTGAGACGTCTGCTTTCCACCCATTGTGGACGCTTCCTCTAGATCGAAGTTCGCGCCCCGTCGATTTGGCCGCTCAGGCTGCTGCTGTTATTATATTTCTATTAACTCACATGCGTTCTCGGGGGGCGAGTCGCGGATGGCTGAGATCGGGTACCGCGCGTTCTTGAGCTATAGCCATCGCGACCGGCAGTTCGCCGAATGGCTGCATCATGAGCTGGAAACCTACCGCGTACCAAAGCACATGGTCGGCGCCTCCACCGACTTGGGCCTGATCCCCGCTCGGCTGCATCCGATCTTCAAGGACCGGGAGGACCTGTCCGCCGCCGGCAGCCTGAGCGAAGCGATCACCAACGCGCTCTGCCGGGCATCCGCGTTGATCGTCGTCTGCTCACCCGCTGCCGCGGATTCTCCGTGGGTCAATGAAGAGGTCCGAACCTTCAAGCAGATGCACGGCGCCTCACGCGTGTTCGCCGTTGTCGCGGACGGCGAGCCCGGGGCAAGCCGGGTGCCTGGCCGAGAGGACCAGGAATGCTTCCCGCCCGCACTCCGCTTTACGGTCGGTGACGATGGCAAGCTGACCGACGTTCCGGCCGAGCCGATCGCCGCCGACTTTCGTCCCGAAGGCGACGGCAAGCGGATCGGCAAGCTGAAGATCGTCGCGGGCCTCGTCGGCGTTGGCCTTGACGAGCTGGTGCAAAGGGAGACGCAACGGCGACAGCGGCGGCTTCGATATGTCGCCGCGGCCTCGCTCGCCGGGATGACAGTGACAAGCGGACTTGCGGTCGCCGCCGTTGTCGCGCGCGACGAAGCTCGCGACCAGCGCAACGAAGCACAGCACCAGCGCGCCGAGGCCGACGGGCTCGTCGAGTTCATGCTGACCGATCTCAGGAAGAAGCTAGAGCCGGTCGGGCGCCTTGACGTTCTCGACACGGTAGGCCGGCGAGCGCTGGCCTATTATGCTGGACAGAATCTGGCCAAGCTCGATCCCGACGCTCTCGGCCGGCGTTCCCGTGCGTTGCAGCTTGTGGCGGAGGTGCGTAACCTTCGTGGCGACAGCGAAGGCGCACTCGCGGCTTTCAGGCAGACGGCCGCGACAACCAGCGAATTGCTCGCTCGCCAGCCCAATGACGGGCAGCGCATCTTCGACCATGCCCAAAGCGTTTTCTGGGTCGGCTTGATCGCCTGGCAGCGCGGTGACCTCGAGACCGGTCGGCGGTATTTCGGCGAGTATCTCAGTCAGGCACAAAAGCTCGTCAAACTCGACTCCGGCAACGACACTTGGGCGGCGGAGCTTGGATACGCCAACGGCAACCTCGGCTCGTTGGAGGCCGATGACGAGCAACCGGCGAAAGCGCTGACCTATTTCACCAGCGCCGAGCAGGTCTTTCAGCGCCTACGGACGCGGGCAAGCGACAAGCGTGACCCGTCCTACAATCTTGCGCAGGAGATCGCTGGAAAGGCCGACGCTCGCCGGGCGCTTCTGGATCCCCGAGGAGCGCTGTCTGAACGCCGCCGCGAAATTGCACTGTACCGCGACCTGCTCGGCCGCGATCCTAACGATAGCAAGGCGAAAGAGGGCCTCGCCGTCGCGCAATACCGTTCAGCACAATTGCAGCTGGAGATGGGCTCTGCCGCACAGGCTGCCGTGACCGCTGACGAGAGCCTGACCGGTATCCGCAAGCTTTTGGCGCAGGACCCGTCCAACCGTGTTTGGCACGAGATGGCGGTCAAGGCCGCGAATATCCGGGTCGAGGCGCTGATGATTTCTGGCGATCGGGCAGGCGCGCGCGAAGCGAATGCCTGGGCGCTCGATAGCGCGGCAAGGCTCGTTTCGCTCGACCGCACCGTCACTGACTGGCGCACCGATTGCCTGCTTCCCGCCCGATGGATGCAAATCGCGCTTAACGGCAGCGACCATGCCACAGCGCGCGAGAAGATCGCCGCGTTCGGACGCGATTTCACCTGGAACGGAAACGGCAAGGCGACGGAGGACGAGCGCTTTGCTTGGATCATGGTCGACGTGCTCGATGGCATCCAGTGGCGCTCGCTCGGCGATAGGGTCAGGGCGCAAGCAAGCTTCGCCCGCGCTGCGGCCCGCTTCCCCGCCACCAACCTCATGGACGCCCGGCTCCTCGCCGTCGCGTCTTACCTCAACCGCTCGGAGAAAATTTCAGGCCTGCCTCAAATCGCTCCCGCGATGGCCGGCCGCGTTCGGTACGATGTGGGGGCGCTGCTCGGCAACCAAAGGGGATAGCAAATGCCAAAGCCAGACATGTCACTCGCAGTGAACGTTCAAATCACCGGCACGATCGATAATAGCGGTGCGCTGCACGCCACCGCGGCTTATTCGCAGGGCACCACGATACCGGCGAGCAGCAACGTCGTTGACGCGAGCGGCGACATCAATCTCAACAACATGAATGATTCGAACAACAACTACAGCAATCAAACGGACATCACGTTCATGCTGTCAGGCACGGTGACCGATCAGCAGGGCAATTCCTACGCGGTCGAATTCCCGGCGCCGGTATCGAACGCCATCAACATTCAGCAGAAGGGTGGCGGCGGCAATGGCCAGCTGACACCGAGCCTCAATTCCGGCACCCAGCTGTTCGTCGACGATGCCGACCAAGACGGCCAGGATTACACCTATTGCCTTACCATTCAGGCCGACACGATATCCGCGAATGGCGAGCCGACCTGTTCGCTCGACCCGCAGATAATAAATCGCTGAGCAAGGGACAGCGCGGTCGGCCGGCCGTCGGCCGCGCTGCTCTCATCACCGATACTTGGGCTCTCGCTCGAACACCCACCCACGATCGAGAGCGACAAGAATGATCGATGCTGTCCCCTGATGTCAGCTTTCGGCCCATTGCGGACATTGCAGGTTCGCTTCAGACTGATCGAGCATGGATGTTGCAGCAAACAGCGGGACAACCACCGCAAAGCGTTGGGGACGGGCGAGCATCGTCAATTCGCTGCTGTTGCTTCCAACGGCTGCACTTCAGTTCAATATGCTGTTCTGGGTGCTCGTGGTGACGAACTTCGCGTTGATGCACGGCGTGTGGGTCGTTCCGCTCCTTCGGCGTAGGGGTGCGGTAGGCTTCCGCTCCTTCGGATGGCCGCTGATCGCGTTCGCAGTGCTGGGCAACGCCGCCCCTAGTTCTGTGGGGCGACCGGCTCTTCGCAGTGTTCCCCGCCTAGCGTCCGCTTTCCACCCATTGCGGACATTAGCTGTATCGCTACTCTCTGCCATATGACGCAGCGCGCCTATGAATGGGACCCGCGCCCTCCAACGAAACGCGAGCGCATCATCTGCGGCTTCTGGTTGGTCGCTTTTGTGACCGCGATGGCCAATTACTATGCCGGCTGGCAGCTGTTTCGAGGCTATGACAAGTGGGTATTCGGAGGCTTGCTCCTAGGCAGCCTTTTCCTCTTCGCTCGGCTGCCGGGCGTTAGGCGAACCGAAGGCGTAGGGGCGGCCACTGACCTATTGGGTGATCATCGGTGTCGGGGTGGCGGGAGCCATCATCCTTTCGCTACTGAAGCCCGGAAGCTAG
>Ga0207674_10003834_pt1 | contig 18322 bp, 17 predicted proteins | sample KBSCornC72_FD_184303 | JGI IMG/M metagenome (GOLD analysis project Ga0207674, IMG submission 184303) | Corn rhizosphere microbial communities from Kellogg Biological Station, Michigan, USA - KBS Corn C7-2 (SPAdes) (version 2) | ecosystem: Host-associated > Plants > Roots > Rhizosphere > Soil ... | reverse complement strand
CTCGACCCCGAGGAGCAGGGGGTAGTGCGGCTGCCCGCCGTCGACGACGCTCACCCCGACACCGCGGTGCGCGCGCTCGACCTGGTCGGCCACGGCCTGGGCCGCACCCTCGGGCGCCTGCTCCCCGCTGACCACGGTCACCAGCTCACCGCCGCCGGCGAGCAGCCGTGCGACGACCTCGAGCGCCACCACGCACAGGTCCGAGCCGATGACGACGACGTCGCCGCCCACCGCGCCGAGCACGTCCCCGGGGTGGCACCGGCCCGCGCTGGTGAGCGCCTCCGTGCTCGCCACGGCGACCGCGCCGTGGCGGGTCGCCGCCGCGGCGACCCCCATCTGCGCGGCGTTGCGGGCCGGGCTGGCGTCGGGGTCGAAGACCGCGAGCGCGGCGAGGCCCTGGACCGCGGTCCCCGAGGGGACGACGTGCACCTCGAGCCCGTCCTGCTCGGCGGCACTGGCGGCGGCCTCGGCGGCCAGCACGGTGTCGGCGTCGTTGGGCAGCAGCACCACGCCGAGGGCGTGTGCGTCCCTGGCGGCCTCGAGGAGCTGCCCGGCCGCGGCGCGCCGACCCGGGCCGCTGGGCACGACGTGCGCCCCGGCGCGCTCGAACACCGCCGCCAGCCCCGGGCCGGCCGCACACGCCACGACCGCGACTCCCGAGGCCGGTCGGCGGGCGCCGGACTGGTCGGGGAAGTGCGTGACGCGCACGCGGTGGGGGCGCCCGGCGTCCAGCCCCGCCTCGATGGCGGCACCCACGTCGTCGACGTGCACGTGGACGGTCCACACCTGCGGCCCGCCGACGACCAGGACGGAGTCGCCCAGGGCGTCGAGCACGTCGCGCAGCGCGCCGACGCGGTCCTCGTCGGTGTCCCGCAGGAGATACATGACCTCGTATGCCGGGCCGGCACCGTCCACGGGATCGTCACCTCCCGCTGGCGGGCCCTGCGCAGGCGCCCCGCCGGTGTCCACCCCGGCCGTGGTCACCGCGCCCGCGCCCGCGTCCACCCTGGGCTCGTCGGCAAACGGCTCCATCCGGGCGCCGACGTGGCTCGCGTCCTCGTGCACGACGCGGGCCAGCGCCTCGAGGAGCAGCAGGTACCCGGCTGCCCCGGCATCCACCACCCCTGCGCGCTCGAGGGTCGGCAGCTGGCTGGTGGTGGCCCGCACCGCGTCGGTCGCCGCGTCGAGGGCGCACTCGGCGACGGCCGCCAGCCCACGGTCCACCGCGGCCGTGCCCGCCGCCGCAGCCGCCTTGGCCACGGTGAGGATGGTGCCCTCCGCGGGCCGGGTCACGGCGGCGTAGGCGCGCTGGCTCGCCCGGGCCATCCCGTCGGCGATGGTGGCGGCGTCCGCGACCTCGGCACCACGTGTGGCGATCGCCTCGGCAAACCCCCGCACGAGCTGGCTGAGGATCACCCCCGAGTTGCCCCGGGCGGTCAGCAGCATCGTGCGGGCAAGGTCCGAGCACTCCTGCTCGAGAGTGGCAGTGCCGATCCCGGACTCCTCGTGCTCGGAGCGCACCGCGTCGAGCGCGGCGTCGAGCGTGAGGTAGAGGTTGGTGCCGGTGTCACCGTCGGGGACGGGGTAGACGTTGAGCGCGTCGATCTCGCTGCGGCGTGCGGCGAACGCCGCCCGGGTGAGGACGGCCCACCGTCGCGCGTCGGCGGCGGTGAGGGCTTCGAGCACGGTGGCAGGCTAGTCGCCGCCGCCGTCACCAGTGCGGACCCCGACGCCGTTTTGGTCGTCACGGCCACCCTCGGCTACTCTTGACCGGTTCCCGTGAACCCTCGAGGCGCTGGCTCCTGCCTGCCCCCGACCCGGGACCACCCAAGTCTCGTACGCATCGAAAACCAGGAGAACACCCGTGGCTGCCAACTGCGACGTCTGCGGCAAGGGACCGGGCTTCGGTCACAACATCTCGCACTCGCACCGCCGCACCAAGCGTCGCTGGAACCCGAACATCCAGCGCGTGAAGGCGCTCGTGGGTGACGCCGGCGTGACCCCGAAGCGGCTCAACGTCTGCACCTCGTGCCTCAAGGCCGGCAAGGTCAAGCGCTGACCCAGCCACCCGGCATACCACGCTGAAGCCGGTCTCCCACGGGGAGGCCGGCTTCGTCGTCTCCCCGGGTCGATGTGAAACCGCCGGGAGTCACCGGCGCGTCGACGTCCACTCGCGGGACGGTGCGCCCGGCTACGAGGCGAAGTGGTCCCAGCCGCGCGGCTGCTGCGGCGCGCCGTCGAGGGTGACGCCCCCTCCCGTCTCCACGAGGCCGATCGCCGCCCAGCCCTCGGGCGGCTCGCCGGGGAAGGTGGCCAGCAGCGAGTGCTCCTCGCCACCGGCCAGGACGCACTCCAGGGCGGCGTCGTCACCCACGGCGCCGGCCAGGGAGCGCACGTGCGGCTCCAGGGCACCAGCCTCGAGCGCGAGGCGCACCCCGCTGGCCTCCGCGACCCGGTGGCCGTCCCGCAGCAGGCCGTCCGAGAGGTCGATCATCGACGTGGCCCCCGCCTCGGCTGCGCGCGGCCCCTCCGCGAGCGGCGCGGTCGGCCTCAGGTGGTGCTCCAGGCACGACGTCCGTATGCCGGGTGGCCGGCCGTGCGGGTCGGCGCCTGCCTCGAGCAGGGCCAGCCCCGCCCCGGAGAGGCCGAGCGTGCCGCACACCGCGACCACGTCGCCGGGTCGCGCACCGCTGCGCAGCACCGGCGGCCGGCCCTCGAGGTCGCCGAGCGCGGTCATCGACAGCACCAGCACGCCGGTGGGCGCCGACGACAGGTCACCACCGGCCACCGCCACCCCCTGCGGACCTGACGAGCGCGCCCGCTCGCCCAGGACGCGGGCGAACTCGACCACCCAGTCCGCCGGTGCCTGCGGGTCGGCGACGACCGAGAGGAGCACGGCGGTCGGGCGCGCGCCCATGGCCGCCACATCGGCGAGGTTCTGGGTGAGCAGCTTGACCGCCACGTCCCCCGGGCCGGACCACTCGTCGAGCCAGTCGCGCCCGCGCACCATCGAGTCGGTCGTCGCGACGGTCGACGGCCCGGTCGTGAGCACGGCCGCGTCGTCGCCGGGCCCCACCGGCAGTGCCGGCCCGCCCCTCAGCAGGGGGAAGAGCTCGGCGAGGAGGGCACCCTCGGACACGTCGGCGAGGCGGCGCTGCCGATCCGGCACGTGACCTCCTTGTGACGTGGCTGCGACGATCCGGGGAGACGGGTGGGACACGCGCACGGTAGCGTCTGGCGTGGCCGAGGGCTCCCCCCGGTCCGTCCGTCCCCGACAAGATGAGGTGTCACGTGGTGGTCCAGGCCTACATCCTGATCCAGACCGAGGTCGGCAAGGCGGCGACGGTCGCCGAGGCGATTGCCGGCATCCAGGGGGTGGTCCAGGCGGAGGACGTCACCGGTCCCTACGACGTGATCGCGCGCGTCGAGGCCAACACGGTCGACGAGCTCGGCAAGCTCGTCATCGCCAAGATCCAGGACGTCGCCGGCATCACCCGCACGCTCACGTGCACGGTCGTCCACGTCTGAGCCCCCACCCGTCCCACCCGTGAGGCGCGCGCGCCCCGGCGCGGCGGCCGCGCGGCACACCGCCACCGGCCTCGTCCTGATGGGGATCGCCGGTGGCGTCCTCACCGGCTGCGCACGGTCGGTCGAGGTGACCCCGCCGCCGCACGCGCAGGCCTGCGAAGCCGCGACGAGCCGGTGGCCGGACCAGGTGTCCCACCAGGAGCCGCGCTCGGTCACGGTCCGTGGCGGCGACGGCGACGACGCCCGGGCCTGGGGGGACCCGGCCATCATCGCCACCTGCGGCTGGCCGGCGCTCGGCCCGACCCCTGACCAGTGCCTCGAGGTGAGCGGGGTGGACTGGGTGGTCTCGCCGCTGAGCGACGGGACGAAGTTCACGACCTTCGGCACCGACCCGGCCATCGAGGTGCTCGTGCCGAAGGCCTACGCCCCCGAGCCGCTGGTGCTGCCCGCCTTCGGACCCGCCGCCACGGCGCTGCCGACCAACGGCCGGCACTGCACCTGAACCCTGGGTGGGTCTCGTGGTCGGGCTGCGCTCAGCGCAGGCCGACCGGGCGGTCCAGGGCCAGCTGCACCAGCTCGTCGATGAGCTCGGGGTAGGCGAGGCCGCTCGCGGCCCACATCTGCGGGTACATCGAGTGCGGGGTGAACCCTGGCATGGTGTTGATCTCGTTGACGAAGATGTCGCCCTTGTCGGTGTAGAAGCAGTCGACCCGGGCCAGCCCCTCGCAGCCGAGCGCCTCGAACGCCGCAGCAGCCAGGCGACGCACCTCGGCTGCGACGTGGTCGGGCAGCTTCGCCGGGCAGCTGAGAACCACGCCCTGGTCGTCGAGGTACTTGGCCTCGAAGTCGTAGAAGTCGTGCCCGTGCCCCTCCTCGACGACGACCTCCCCGACCTCGGAGGTGCGCGGCGGGTCGGTGTCGCGGCCCTGCAGGACGGCGCACTCGATCTCGCGCCCGACCACGCCCTGCTCGACGACCACCTTGCGGTCGTGCTCGCGGGCCGCGACGATCGCCGCCTCCAGGCCGTCGGGCTCGGTGACCTTGCTGATGCCCAGGCTCGAGCCGCCGCGGGCCGGCTTGACGAACACCGGGTAGGTCAGCGCGCCGACCGCGTCCATGGCCGCCGCCTTGTCGCGTCGCCACTGGGCGTCGGTGACGACGGCGTAGGGCCCGACCGGCAGGCCGGCGGCGGCGAAGACGACCTTCATGTAGTGCTTGTCCATGCCAGCGGCGGAGGCGAACACCCCCGACCCGACGTAGCGGATGTCGGCGAGCTCGAGCATCCCCTGCAGGGTGCCGTCCTCGCCGAACGGGCCGTGCAGCAGGGGAAAGACCACGTCGACATCGCCCAGGCTGCGGGGGACCTGCTCGGGCTCGAGCACGGTGAGGCCGCGCTCGGTCGTGGCCAACGGCACCAGCACCCCCGTGCCGTCGGCATCCACCTCCGGCGTCTGGCTGGCCGTGAGCTCCAGGAGCCTCGGGTCGCCGTCGGTCAGCACCCAGTGCCCGTCGCGGGAGATCCCGATGGGGACGACGTCGTAGGTGTCCCGGTCGATGGCCTGCATCACGCCTGCGGCCGTCGCGCACGAAACGGCGTGCTCCGAGGAGCGGCCCCCGAAGACGATCGCGACCCGTGGCTTGCGGTGGGCTGGCTGGTCGGTAGTCATCGCCGCCGAGCGTATCCCGGCCGGACTGCGGGCAGCCGCGGCGACCCACGGCGGCGCCACCTACGCTGTCGACGTGACCGACGAGACCCTCGCCCCCGCCACCCGCGCCGTCGCCCTGGGACGCCAGACCCGCTCGCCGGGTGCCGGGGTGAACGCGCCGCTCGAGCTCTCGTCGACCTACATCGCGGACGGGCCGGTGAACTACGCGCGGGCCGGCAACCCCACCTGGACGGCGTTCGAGGAGGCACTCGGCTCCCTGGAAGGTGGCGAGGCGCTGGTCTTCGCCTCGGGCATGGCCGCCGTGTCCGCAGCGCTGTCGCTGCTGCCGCCCGGCGGGGTCGTGGTCGTGCCCCACCACTCGTACAACGGCACCACGTCGCTGCTCGACGAGCTCGCCGAGTCCGGAGCGGCCGTGGTGCGCCGGGTCGACCCCACCGACCACGCCGCCGTGCGCGCCGCCCTCGCGGGTGCCGCCGTGCTCTGGGTCGAGTCGCCCACCAACCCGATGCTCGAGGTCTCCGACATCGCCGCCCTCGCGGCCATGGCACGCGAGGCCGGCGCGACCACGGTGTGCGACAACACCTTCGCCACTCCCCTGGTCCAGCGCCCGCTCGAGGACGGCGTGGACGTGGTGTTGCACTCCGTCACGAAGTACCTCGCCGGGCACTCGGACGTCATCCTCGGCGCCCTGGTGACTCCGCCCACGCAGGCGGGCCGGGCGACCCGCGAACGGCTGTCCCGCCACCGCCTGCTGCATGGCGCCATCGCCGGCCCGTTCGAGACCTGGCTGGCCCTGCGCGGCGTGCGGACCATGCACCTGCGGGTCGAGCGGGCCACCGCCAATGCCACCGAGCTGGCGGCCCGGCTGGAGACCCACCCCGGCGTCCTGCGTGTCCGCTACCCCGGATTCGGCGCGATCGTGACGATCGAGGTGCCGGGCGGCGCGGACGGCGCCGAGCAGGTGGCGGCCTCGGTCCGGCTGTGGATGCACGCCACCAGCCTGGGCGGGGTCGAGTCACAGCTCGAGCGCCGCCGACGGCACGCGTCCGAGCCCGCGACCGTCCCGGAGTCGCTGCTGCGGCTCTCGGTCGGCATCGAGGACGTCGAGGACCTGTGGCGCGACCTCGACCAGGCCCTGCGCGAGCGATGAGCCGACCGTCCTCCGGTGGTCTGACAGGCAACCCTCGAAAGGAGCAGTCCCATGTCCCTGGCTCGGGTCCACAACTTCTCGATCTCCCTCGATGGCTTCGCCACGGGCGAGCCCCAGTCGCTCGAGGCACCCTTCGGCCACGCCGGCCAGCGGCTCCACGAGTGGATGTTCGCGACCCAGCACTGGCACAGGATGAACGACAGCCCGGCGGGCAGCACCGGCGCGGACAACGCCTTCGCCGCACGCCACGAACCGGGCATCGGAGCCGAGATCATGGGTGCCGGCAAGTTCGGCCCACCCGGCTGGCAGGACGACCCCGGCTGGAGGGGCTGGTGGGGGCCGAACCCGCCGTTCCACACCCCGACGTTCGTGCTGACCCACCGCCCACGGACCTCGATCCCGATGGAGGGCGGCACCACGTTCCACTTCCTCGACGCGACGCCGGGTGAGGCGCTCGAGCAGGCCCGTGCCGCGGCCGACGGCCTCGACGTGCGGATCGGTGGCGGGCCGACGGTGGTGCGCGACTACCTCGCTGCCGGCCTGGTCGACCACCTGCACGTGGTCCAGGTGCCCATCCTGCTCGGGCGCGGCGTCCGGCTGTGGGACGGCCTCGAGGCACTCGAGGACCGCTACGACATCGAGGCCGTCTCGACACCCAGCGGCGTCACCCACCTGACCTTCACCGCCCGAGGACGCTGAGGGTCCCTCGGCGGTGTGCCGGCGCCCGCGCCCGCCGGTGAACGCTAGCTGGCCTCGTTCTTGAGCGCCCGGCCCATGAGCGCTCCCACCACCTCGGCCGGTGGCCGTCCGTCGTGGACCACCGCAGCCACCTGCTCCACGATCGGCACCTCGACCCCGTGCGCACTGGCCAGCTGCAGGATCGACTCGCAGGACTTCACGCCCTCGGCGGTCTGCCGGGTCTGGGCGACGACGTCGTCGACCCCCATGCCCTGCCCCAGCTTGACGCCGAACGCGTGGTTGCGCGACAGCGGCGACATGCAGGTCGCGATGAGGTCGCCCACCCCGGCGAGCCCGGAGAAGGTCACCGGGTCGGCGCCGAGCGCCAGCCCCAGCCGGGTCGTCTCGGCGAGGCCGCGGGTGATGATCGAGGCCTTGGAGTTGTCGCCGAACCCGAGCCCCTCGGCCATGCCCACCGCGAGCGCGATGACGTTCTTCAGGGCGCCGCAGAGCTCGGTGCCGACGACGTCGGTGTTGGTGTAGGGCCGGAAGTAGGGCGGGTTCGACGCCGCTGCGACCATGCCCGCCACGCCCTCGTCGGTGCAGGCCACCACGCTGGCCGCGGGCTGCTTGCGGGCGATCTCGGGTGCGAGGTTCGGCCCGGACAGCACGACGATGCGCCGCGGGTCCACCCCGCCGACCTCGGCGATGACCTCGCTCATCCGCTTGGTGGTGCCCAGCTCGACGCCCTTCATCAGGGAGACCACGGCGCCGGTGCCGCCGAGTACCTCGCCCCACTCTCCGAGGTTGGTGCGCAAGGTCTGGGACGGCACGGCCAGCACGATGAGGTCGGCCCCGCGCGCCGCCTCGGCCGGGTCGGTGGTGGCGGTCACCGCGGGTGGCAGGGCGAGGTCCGGCAGGTAGTCGGCGTTGCAGCCGGCGTTGACCTGGTCCACCACCTCCTGGCGCCGGCCCCACATGCGCACCGTGGTGCCCCCGTCGGCGAGCACGCTGGCGAAGGCGGTCCCCCAGCTGCCGGTGCCGAACACCGCTGCGTGCGTCATCCGGCGTCCTCCTGCGGCTTCGTGGTCCGGCGGAAGTTGCCGGTGGTGGGCAGCCCGTGCTTGCGCGAGTCGAACCGCTCGGTGGGCGCCTTCTCGCCGCGCAGCACCTCGAGCTCGGCGGTGATCGCGGTCATGATGCGGTCGGTCGCCTCGCGCAGCACCGTGGCGGTGACCGGCTTGTCGTGGAGGTCCTGGAGGTCGACCGGCTTGCCGGCTCGCACGTGCATGGTCTTGCGGGGGAACAACCGGACTTTCTTGGAGTACGGAGCGAGGATCTCCTGCGGCCCCCACTGCGCGACGGGGATGACCGGGCACCGTGTCATGAGCGCGATCCGTGCGGCACCCGTCTTGCCGACCATCGGCCACAGCTCGGGGTCGCGGGTCAGGGTGCCCTCGGGGTAGACGCCGACGCACTTGCCCTCGTCGCTGATGGCCGCCACGGCGGCCCGGAACGCCTCGGCGGCCTGGCCGCTGTTGCGGTAGACGGGGATCTGCTGGGCACCCCTCACGGCAGCCCCGACCACGGGCACCCGGAACACCGACTCCTTGGCGAGGTAGTAGACCTCGCGGCCGTTGTCGTACATGAAGTGGGCGAAGGTCAGCGGCTCGACATAGGACAGGTGGTTGGGGCAGACCACGAAACCACCCGTGCGCGGGAGGTTCTCGGCGCCCTGCCAGTCGCGCTTGGTGAGCAGCATGAGCAGCGGCCGCACGATCGCGACCACGACACGGTAGGCGAAGGGCAGTCGCGCTCTGCCACTTGCGGTCACGGGCTCTCCAGGTCGAGGGGGTTCGAGTGTGCATCCTCGCGGGTCGCAGGGGCGGTGTCGAGCAACGGCGCGCGCGCTGGGACGATCGTGGGGATGACCACTGCGACGTCCTGGCACCTCGTCGTCCCCGTCAAGGGCGGGGCTGGCGCCAAGTCGCGCCTGCATCCCCCGCCGGGCGTGGCCCGCGAGGACCTCGCGCTGGCGCTGGCCTCGGACTGCCTCACCGCGTGCAGTGCAGGTATGCCGCGTGGCCGGCTCCTCGTCGTGACCTCCGACGAGCGCGCGGCCGGCGTCGCACACCACGTGGGGGCGGGGGTGGTGCCCGACCCCGGCCGGGGGCTGGACGCCGCCGTCGACGCCGGCGTCGACGCGGTGGTCTCGGCGGTCGGGCCACGGGCTCCGGTCGCGGTCCTGCTCGGCGACCTCCCCGCACTGCGCGAAGGCGACCTGGCTGCGGCACTCGGCGCCGCCGCGGCATACCCCTTGGCCGTGGTGCCGGACGCCGACGGCGAGGGGACCGTCCTGCTCACCGCGCTCGAGGCGCACCGGCTGGCACCGCGCTTCGGTGCGGGGTCGGCGGCCAGGCACGTGGCCGGCGGGCACCACCGGCTCGACCTCGACCTGCCCCGGCTGCGCACCGACGTCGACGACGACACGTCGCTGGCGGCCGCCCTGCGGCTCGGGGTCGGGGTCGCCACCGCGGCGGTCCTCGCGGGCACGGATACGCTGCCAGACATGCAGGCCAGCGTGCACACCTTCGACGAGGACAGCGGAGCCGGCTCGGTGCTGCTCGACGACGGCCGCGAGGCGGCGTTCAGCAGCGAGGTCTTCGCGGCGAGCGCGCTGCGGCACGTGCGACCCGGCCAGCGGCTGAGCATCGAGGTGGTCGACGGGGGCCGGGACGTCTCACGGCTGTGGCTGGTCGGCGTCGGCGACGACCAGACCATCGGCTGACGTCAGCAACTCACCCACATGGAACGAGATTCACGCCCTTCGCCCGGCGGCGAGACCGGTCACCCGACCTCGTAGTCCGCGCCGAGCGCGTCGAGCTTGTCGGAGAACCGCTCGTAGCCCCGGTAGATCAGCTCGATGCCGTGCACCTTGGACTGGCCCTCGGCCGCGAGCGCCGCGATGAGGTAGCTGAACCCGCCACGCAGGTCAGGCACCGTGATCTCGGCTCCCTTGAGTGGGGTCGGGCCCGAGATCACCGCGCTGTGGCGGAAGTTCGCCCGCCCGAACCGGCAGGGCGAGCCGCCGAGGCACTCGCGGTAGAGCTGGATCACCGCACCCATCTCACCGAGCGCGTCGGTGAAGCCGAGGCGGTTCTCGTAGACCGTCTCGTGGACGATGGACAGGCCAGTGGTCTGGGTCAGCGCCACGACGAGCGGCTGTTGCCAGTCGGTCATGAACCCGGGGTGCACGTCGGTCTCGAGCACGAGTGAGTCGAGCGGCCCGCCGGCATGCCAGAACCGGATGCCCTCGTCGTCGATCTCGAAGGCGCCCCCGAGCTTCCGGAACACGTTGAGGAACGGCATCATCGACTGCTGCTGGGCGCCGCGGACGTAGATGTCCCCGCGAGTGGCCAGGGCGGCGCACGCCCACGAACCAGCCTCGATGCGGTCGGGGATGGCCAGGTGGTCGTAGCCCCCGAGCCGCTCGACGCCCTCGATCTTGATGACGCGGTCGGTCTCGACGCTGATGATCGCGCCCATCTTCTGCAGGACGGCGATGAGGTCGAGGATCTCGGGCTCCACCGCCGCGTTGCGCAGCTCGGTGACGCCGTTGGCGCGAACCGCGGTGAGCAGCACCTGCTCGGTGGCGCCGACGCTGGGGTAGGGCAGGCTGATCCGGGCGCCGTTCAGGCCGTTGGGGGCGGTGAGCCGCAACCCCTCGGGACGCTTCTGGACGTCGGCGCCGAAGTGGCGCAGCACGTCGAGGTGGTAGTTGATGGGGCGCTCCCCGATGCGGCAGCCGCCCAGGTCGGGGATGAACGCCTCGCCCAGCCGGTGGAGCAGCGGCCCGCAGAGCAGCACCGGCACCCGTGAGGAGCCGGCGTGCGCGTCGATGTCGGCCACGTGGGCCTGCTCGACGTTCGTCGGGTCGAGCAGCAGCTCGCCGTCACGGTCGGTGGAGTCGATCTTGACGCCGTGCAGCTCGAGCAGGCCGGAGACGATCTTGACGTCGGAGATCTCCGGGACCCCCCGCAGGCGGCAGCGGTCCTCCGCGAGGAGCGCGGCCACCATGGCCTTGGACACCAGGTTCTTGGCACCGCGCACCTCGAGGTCGCCGACCAGGGGCGCACCGCCGTTGACGGTGAGGATGTTCGCCATTGGCCAAGCATCCCAAACGACAGCGGAGGCCGACACCCCGAGGGTGTCGGCCTCCGTGTGGTCGGGGCGTCAGGCCTTCTTGGCAGCCCGCTTCGTCGTGGCCTTCTTGGTGGCCGTCTTCTTGGCGGTGGTCTTCTTCGCCGGTGCGGACTTCTTGGCCGTCGTCTTCTTCGCCGTGGTCTTCTTGGCGGCGGTCGACTTCGTCGCGGTCGTCTTCTTCGCCGGCGCGGTCTTCTTCGTGGTCGTGGCCTTCTTGGCAGTGGTCTTCTTCGCGGTGGCCTTGGTTGCCGGCGCCGTCTTCTTGGTCGCGGCCTTCTTCGCCGGAGCCGCCTTCGCGGTCGTCTTCCTGGTGGCGGCCTTCGTGGCGGGTGCGGCCTTCACGGTCGTCTTCTTGGCGGTGGCCTTCTTCGCCGGAGCCGCCTTCTTGGTCGACGCGGCGACCTTGGTCGCGGTGCCGGCGGCGGCACGGGCACCGGCCACGGCGGCCTTCGGCAGCGAGCTCGGCTTCTTCACGACGTCCTTGAACGCCGAGCCAGCACGGAACTTGGGGACGACGGTCTTCTTGATCTTGACGGTCGCGCCGGTGCGCGGGTTGCGACCGGTGCGGGCTGCGCGGGCCGACCGCTCGAAGGTCCCGAAGCCGGTGATGGCGACACTGCCGCCCTTGGCGACCTCACGGATGACGACGTCGACGACGGCGGTGAGGGCGTCGCTGGCGGCCTTGCGGCTCCCGAGACGGGACTCGAGCTCCTTGATCAGTTCTGCCTTGTTCACGTCTTACCCTCCACAGGGTGTGTGCCGCCGGACCCCTTGCCCGACGAGGTGAGGGTCGGGCCGCTGCCCGACTTGGGTCTGACGTTAGGGGTCAACCGCGTGAGAGTCCACCATCCGGGCGCGCAGATTCATATGTCCCACAACGGAATCTGCCCCGTGTCGGCCCCCGGGATGACCCCTTTGCCGGGCGCTGGCTCTGCAAGGCCTCTCGCGAGGAAGGCCCACGGTCGACCATGGCCCACACGAATACCATTGTCCTGCAATGGGATTGGCGGATACGACAAACCTCGACGCGAACCCGGGGCAACACCGCAGCTGCCCCGGCCCGACCAGGCCCGCCCAGGGCCCGCCACGGCCGACCCGGATCGCGCAACATCCCCGGAGAAGCGCCCCGGCGTGTCGCGTCAGGCGACGGTCGTGGTGGGCCGGTAGGCAGGGCGCCGGCTCTCGAAGTCCGTGACGTCCTGCTCGTGCCGAAGCGTGAGGCTGATGTCGTCGAGCCCCTCGAGCAGTCGCCAGCGGGTGTAGTCGTCGACCTGGAACGGCGCCACGATGTCACCAGCCGTCACGGTCCTCGAGACGAGGTCGACCGTCACCGAGGCTCCGGGCTGGTTCTCCAGGTACTTCCAGATCAGCTCGATGTCGTCCTGGGCCAGCTCGGCCGTCAACAGCCCCTGCTTCCCGCTGTTGCCGCGGAAGATGTCGGCGAACCGCGCGGACAGGACGACCCGGAACCCGTAGTTCATCAACGCCCAGACGGCGTGCTCGCGCGAGGAGCCGGTCCCGAAGTCGGGACCCGCGACGAGGACCGACCCCGCGGCATACGACGGGTTGTTGAGGATGAACGTCTCGTCCTTGCGCCAGGCGGCGAACAGGCCGTCCTCGAAGCCGTCCCTCGTGATGCGCTTGAGGTAGACGGCCGGGATGATCTGGTCGGTGTCGACGTTGCTGCGGCGCAGCGGCACCCCGATCCCGGTGTGCGAGGTGAACCTCTCCATCACTTGCTCCCCTCGGTGGCGTCGACCAGGTCGGCGGGGCTGGACAGCGTGCCGCGCAGCGCCGTTGCCGCCGCGACGAGCGGGCTCACCAGGTGGGTGCGGCCGCCCTTGCCCTGGCGTCCCTCGAAGTTGCGGTTGGACGTCGAGGCGCACCGCTCCCCCGGCGCGAGCTGGTCGGGGTTCATGCCCAGGCACATGGAGCACCCGGCGAGGCGCCACTCGGCACCGGCCGCCGTGAACACGCGGTCCAGGCCCTCCTCCTCGGCCTGCAGCCGAACCCGCGTGGACCCGGGCACCACCAGCATCCGCACGCCCTCGGCGACCGTGCGCCCCTTGACGATGTCCGCGGCGGCGCGCAGGTCCTCGATGCGGCCGTTGGTGCAGGAACCCACGAAGACGGTGTCGACCCGGATGTCACGCAGCGGCGTGCCGGCCGTCAGCCCCATGTACTCCAGGGCGTGCCGGGCAGCCGCCTTCTCGTTGTCGTCCCCCATGGCCTCGGGGTCCGGGACGGACTCGCCGAGCGGCAGGCCCTGGCCGGGGTTGGTGCCCCAGGTGACGTACGGCGTCAGCGCGGTCGCGTCGAGGTCCACCTCCACGTCGAACACCGCGTCGTCGTCGCTGCTCAGGCTGGCCCAGTCGGCGAGCGCGGCATCCCACTGCTCTCCGGACGGGGCGTGCTCGCGACCCTCGAGGTAGGCGAACGTGGTCTCGTCGGGCGCGATCATCCCCGCGCGCGCACCCGCCTCGATCGACATGTTGCAGATGGTCATCCGCGCCTCCATCGACAGGGCGCGGATGGCGCTGCCGCGGTACTCCAGGACGTAGCCCTGCCCGCCACCGGTGCCGATCTTGGCGATGACCGCCAGGATGATGTCCTTGGCCGTGACCCCGGGCTGCAGCTCGCCCTCGACGTTGATCGCCATGGTCCTGAACGGCTTGAGCGGCAACGTCTGCGTGGCGAGCACGTGCTCGACCTCGGAGGTGCCGATGCCGAAGGCGAGCGCCCCGAAGGCGCCGTGGGTCGAGGTGTGCGAGTCGCCGCAGACGATGGTCATGCCCGGCTGGGTCAGTCCGCGCTGCGGGCCGACGACGTGGACGATGCCCTGCTCGGCGTCGCCCATCGGGAACAGCCGGATCCCGAACTCCTCGCAGTTGCGGCGCAGGGTGTCGACCTGGGTCTTGCTGACCTGGTCGGTGATGGGGCCGGGCGTCGTCGGGACGTTGTGGTCCTCGGTGGCCAGGGTGAGGTCGGGGCGACGGACCTTGCGACCGGCGAGGCGCAGCCCGTCGAAGGCCTGCGGGCTGGTCACCTCGTGGACGAGGTGCAGGTCGATGTACAGCAGGTCCGGCTCACCCTCGCTGCGTCGCACGACATGGGCTTCCCAGACCTTCTCGGCGAGCGTTCCAGACATGGCTCCCACTTCCCTCTCGAGCTGTCCGTCACCAGCACGACGGTTGTCCGTCACCAGCACGACGGCGTGCTGTGACCCGAGGTTCGCACGCCCAGCGCCCCCAGGAACTTGCGTCTCAGGCAATGAGACGTCAGTATCAGTGCATGGACAACACCAGTGGAGTCGGCGTTCTCGACAAGGCGGCCATCGTCCTGGGCGCCCTCGAGGCCGGTCCGTCGACCCTCGCCCAGCTCGTCACGGCGACCGGGCTGGCCCGCCCGACGGCCCACCGCCTTGCCGTCGCCCTCGAGCACCACCGGCTGGTGGCGCGCGACCTGCAGGGCCGGTTCGTGCTCGGGCCCAGGCTCGCGGAGCTGGCCGCCGCCGCCGGCGAGGACCGCCTGCTCGCCGCGGCCGGGCCGGTGCTCGGCGCCCTGCGCGACCACAGCAACGAGAGCGCCCAGCTGTTCCGCCGCCAGGGCGACCAGCGCATCTGCGTCTCCGCCGCCGAGCGCCCGGTCGGGCTGCGCGACTCGATCCCCATCGGTGCCACCCTGACCATGCTCGCCGGCTCGGCCGCCCAGGTGCTGCTCGCCTGGGAGGAGCCGGACCGGCTGCACCGCGGGCTGCACGGGGCCAAGTTCACCGCGACCACGCTGTCCGGCGTGCGCCGCCGCGGCTGGGCGCAGAGCGTCGGCGAGCGCGAGGCCGGCGTGGCGTCGGTGTCCGCACCGGTGCGCGGTCCGTCCGGCCGGGTGGTCGCGGCCGTGTCCATCTCCGGGCCGATCGAGCGGCTCTCGCGCCAGCCGGGCCGGCTGCACGCCGCCACCGTGGTCGCCGGGGCGAACAAGCTCACCGAGGTCCTCGCCCGCCACCACGCCCAGCAGCAGCAGCAGAACCACGCCTGAGACGCCGCCACGGCTGCGCCACCCGGCGCGCCCAGCGGCCGACCGCGCCACCCGGCGCCCCAGCGGCCGACAGCGCAAAGGGCCCCCGTCCGCACCGGACGGGGGCCCTTCGACCGCGTAGCCCCGACGGGATTCGAACCCGCGCTACCGCCTTGAGAGGGCGGCGTGCTAGGCCGCTACACAACGGGGCCCTAGCTGGTCTGCCGCGTCGCCGCGAGGCGCCGGGCAGCGGAGAGAACCATACCTGTGGGCGGTGGTTTTCTCCGAATCGGCTGCGCCACGAGGGGCGCCACCGTGGCTGGGGTACCAGGACTCGAACCTAGACTAACTGAACCAGAATCAGTCGTGCTGCCAATTACACCATACCCCAAGGGGGTATCACTCCCCGCGCGCCCGTAGGCCTTCGGGGGTGAACCGAGTCGCGATACTACCGGCCGCCTTCGCGGCTCCCCAAATCGGCTCGGTATGCCGCGTGGTCATCGTTCACGGGCGCGTCGAGAGCGCGCGACACGCCATCCCCGGCGACGGCCTTGGGCAGGTCGCGCGCTCTCGACCAGAGCAGGGCCACAGGTCACCAGCCGTCGACCGGTCAGGTGAGCTCGTCGTGGAGGCGGTGCAGCCGCGCCAGCGTCGAGGTCTTGCCGAGGATCTCCATCGACTCGAACAACGGTGGGCTCACCCGCTGCCCCGACACCGCGGTGCGCAGCGGCCCGAACGCGAACTTCGGCTTGATGCCCATGCCCTCGACGATCGCCGAGCGAAGGGCCGCCTCGATCGCGGCGGCGGTCCACCCTGACTCCGAGCCGAGCACGCCGCGGGCGTGGTCGTCGATGTCGCCGAGCGCCGCGATGGCCGCCGCCAGCACCTCGCCGGCGTCGTCCTTGAGCTGGGCCCGCGCGTCGTCGGCGATCTCGAGGGCGTCGTCGGCGACGTAGAACGGGCGGACCAGCGCGGTGGCCTCGGTGAGCAGCGCCATCCTGGTCTGGATGAGGGCGGTGACCTTCTCGAGCCGGGCCAGCTCCCCGAGGCTCGGGCTGCCCGAGAGCACGCCGTCCGCCTCGAGGTGGGGCAGCAGCCTCGAGGCGAGCTCGCCCACCTCGAGCGAGCGGATGTGGACGCCGTTGAGCCAGTCCAGCTTCTTGAGGTCGAAGATCGGCCCGACCGGGTTCACCTTGCGCCAGTCGAAGTCCTTGCTGAACTCCTCGAACGTGAACACCTCGATGTCCTCGCCGTCGTCGCCGGTCTTGGGCGGGTAGGCCAGGAGCGCGAGGAAGTTGTCGAGCGCCTCGGGCAGGTACCCCTGCTCGCGGAACCAGGTCAGCCGGGCCGCGGGGTTCTTGCGCTTGGAGATCTTCGACTTGTCGGCATTGCGCAGCAACGGCATGTGCGCCCACTTCGGCGGCTCCAGGCCGAGCCACCGGTAGAGCAGGATGTGCTTGGGCGTGCTGGAGATCCACTCCTCACCGCGGACCACGTGGGTGATGCCCATCTCGTGGTCGTCGACCACCACGGCAAGGTGGTAGGTCGGAAAGCCGTCGGCCTTGAGGATCACCTGGTCGTCCGGCCGCGGCGCCGACACCCGGCCGCGGATGAGGTCCTCGAAGGTGAGCTCCACGTCGTCGGGGATGAGCATCCGCACCACCGGGGTCGGGCTGAACCCCGGCAGCTCGGCGCGCTCCTCACGGGTCTTCCCGTGGCACAGCCGGTCGTACCCGGTCGGCTGCTTGAGCTTCTGCTGCTTGTCGCGCATCTGCGCCAGCCGCTCGGTGGAGCACCAGCAGTGGTACGCCCGGCCCTCGGCGAGCAGCCGCTCGACGTACGGCTGGTAGGTGTCCAGCCGCTCGGACTGCCGGTACGGCGCAAACGGGCCGCCGACGTCCGGACCCTCGTCCCACTGCAGCCCGAGCCAGTGCAGGGTGTCGAACACCTGCTGCTCGCTGTCCTCGCGGAACCGCGCCCGGTCGGTGTCCTCGATCCGCAGCACGAACGTGCCGCCCTGCTGGCGCGCGAAGGCCAGGTTGAACAGCGACATGTACGCGGTGCCGACGTGCGGATCGCCGGTCGGGGACGGCGCGACGCGCAGCCGCGGCGTGGTGGTGGCGGCAGAGGGGGTGGCAGCGGTGGTCGTGGCAGCGGCGGTGGGGTTCTCGCTCATGGTGGCCCGATTCTAGGGAGGGGTCCGCGGTGGTGACGTATGCCGCGGGGCCGGCCCCGCGGCATACCGCCCTGTTGGTGCGGGAATGCCCGGAAAGCCGGGCATTCCCGCACCGACTCAGCGGCGGACGAAGGTGTTGGTGAGCGTGCCGATCCCCTCGACCTCCACCTCGACGCGCTGGCCGGGCTCGACGAGGCCGACGCCCGCCGGGGTGCCGGTGAGGATCACGTCGCCCGGCAGGAGGGTGAAGGCCGCACTGGCGTGGGAGACCAGCGTCTCGACGTCGAAGATCATGTCGGAGGTGCGGCCGTCCTGGCGGGTCTCGCCGTCGAGGCGGCTCTGGACGCGCAGGTCCGAGACGTCGAGGTCGGTCACGATCCACGGGCCGAGCGGCTTGGAGGTGTCGAAACCCTTGGCCCGCGCCCACTGCCCGTCGCCGCGCTGCCAGTCGCGGGCGGTCACGTCGTTGGCGCACGTGTAGCCGTAGACGACCTCCTTGACCCGCTCGCGGGGCACGTCCTTGGCGATCCGGCCGATGACGACCGCGAGCTCGCCTTCGTAGGAGACCTCCTGCGCCCCGGGCGGCAGGACCACCGGGTCGCCGGGGCCGACGACCGCGGTGTTGGGGACGAGGAACATCATCGGCGCGGTGGGCGGCTCGTTGCCCATCTCCTTGGCGTGGTCGGCGTAGTTGCGGCCGATCCCGATGACCTTGCTGCGCGGGATGACGGGCGCGAGCAGGCGAACGTCCTCCAGCGGCACCCCCTCGCCGGTGAAGACGAGCGGCTGGTGGAGCGGGTCGCCCTGGACCTGCGCGACCACCTCGCTGCCGGGCTCGCCCTCGACCACGCCGTATGCCGGGTCCTCACCTGTGGTGTACCTCGCGATGCGCACGTGCCGACCCTA
>Ga0207674_10003832_pt1 | contig 18334 bp, 12 predicted proteins | sample KBSCornC72_FD_184303 | JGI IMG/M metagenome (GOLD analysis project Ga0207674, IMG submission 184303) | Corn rhizosphere microbial communities from Kellogg Biological Station, Michigan, USA - KBS Corn C7-2 (SPAdes) (version 2) | ecosystem: Host-associated > Plants > Roots > Rhizosphere > Soil ... | reverse complement strand
CGTGGCTACGGGCGGATCATCAATATCGCTTCGCTCAATACCTTCGTTTCTTTGAAGGAAGTTACCGCGTATGCGGCGAGCAAGGCCGCAGTGGGTGCACTGACGAAGTCGCTAGCCGTCGAGTGGAGTTCGCAGGGCGTCACCGTGAATGGAATTGCTCCCGGGGTCTTCCGGACTGCGCTCAACCAGAAGCTGCTGGATGAGAGCGACCGCGGCAAAGAACTACTGATGCGAACGCCCATGGGACGGTTCGGCAAGACGGAAGAGTTGGTAGGGTCCGCAGTCTTCCTCGCGAGCGATGCTGCGTCGTTCGTCACTGGAGAGATTCTTGTGGTCGATGGCGGATTCCTTGCCAGCGGCGTGAATCAGTAGACGGCACTCAAGTCCAAGAACAACAAACGCCAGCCGTCATCTCCATTGTGACGGCTGGCATTTTTAACCGAGCCACTTAGGATTAGCGGCAGTGCCATCAAAGTTATTGCTGGTTTTAAATAACTCAAATTTTCCTTCACTGGCGGCTGCACGGGTGCGATCAAGCAGAGCTGCAATCTGAGCCTGGCTGAGCGGTTTGAAGGTCTTTGCCGCTCGCAGTGCCTGATCGAGAATCGTGGACGATTCAATACCTGTGATGACAACGGAAACCGGCTGGGTGAGGCCGTAATGGAGAGCCTCCATGGGTTCAACCGTTTTGCTGCGCAGAATGTAGCTGCCGCCGAAGGTCTTCATGGCGAGGACGCCGGTGCCTTGCCTGAGCGCAACCGGGATAACCTGCTTCGTGAAAGAACGGAAGTGGGCATCCATCACGTTGACCGGCATCTGAACGGTATCGAAGCGAAAGCCGTGCTTCTGCGCGGTCTCGAACATATGCAGGTGGATCGCCGGGTCCTTGTGCCCAGTGAAGCCGATGTAGCGAATCTTTCCAGCCTGTTTGGCGGCAAGCGCGGCTTCGAGAGCGCCGCCGGGCGCAAAGACGCGATCAGGATCTTCCATGCGGATGATCTCGTGGAATTGGACGAGATCGATGACATCGGTCTGGAAGCGCTTGAGAGACTCTTCTAATTGCTGGTTGTAAGCCTTGCCGGTGCGACCGTCCATCTTGGTCATAAGGAAGACCTTTTTGCGGTAGCCGTCGCGGAGTGCCTGGCCCATGCGGACTTCGCTGTTGCCGCCGTTGTAGTCCCAACAGTTGTCCATGAAAGTGATGCCGCGGTCGATGGCCTGCCGTATCAGGCGGATGCTCTCGTTGACTTCAGGCTGGATTCCGATGTGGTAGCCGCCAAGGCCTATGGCGGAGACGCGCTCGCCGGTCTTGCCAAGTTCGCGGTAGATCATGTCGGGCGATTCAGGTCGAGCGGACGGGTTGAGAGATTGCGGAGAGGATATAGACTGACCGGAACTGGCGCCAATGGCGGCAGTGATTCCGACGGCGGTTGCTGACTTGAGGAAGCTTCTACGTTCCATGAGTGCTCTCCTGCCCTATGTCCGGATGTTTACGGATTTGGATGCGGTCGAGGCAGTCTCAGGTTACTTGTGAGCAGCGCGGGCAATGAGGGTGGCAGTGTAGGCAGCGCCGAAGCCATTGTCGATATTGACGACGCAAACGTTGGGAGAGCAGGAGTTGAGCATTCCCAACAGTGCGGCTGCTCCGGCGAAAGAGGCTCCATAGCCGACCGAGGTGGGCACGGCGATAACAGCGACGCCAACCAGGCCGCCAACTACGCTGGGCAGAGCGCCTTCCATGCCGGCACAGACGATCACGACATCGGCTGTGGCGAGGCGGTCGCGCTGCGCGAAGAGGCGGTGGATGCCGGAGACGCCGACATCGTAGATGCGGCTGACGCTGGTGCCGAAAAGTTCGGCAGTGACCGCAGCTTCTTCGGCTGCATGGAGATCGCTCGTCCCCGCGCAGAGGACGGCGAGGTGGCCCAACGGCTCGGTGGCGGGTCCCTGCCGCAGGGTGATGGCTCGTGCCTGCTTGTGGTACTCCGAGGCGGGGGCGACGGCAGCAACGGCTGCGGCAGTAGCTTCGTCGGCGCGGGTGGCAAGGACATCGGCGCCGGTGTCGGCCATGCGTCGGAATATCTCGGCAGTCTGTGCAGCAGACTTGCCTGCCGCATAGATGACCTCGGGCAGGCCGGTGCGAAGAGCGCGTTGATGATCGATCTTGGCGTAGTCGAGGTCTTCGAAGGGAAGGACAGAGAGGCGGGCCGAGGCTTGCTCCGGGGTAAGGGTGCCAAGTTGGACTTCAGCGAGCAGTTCGAGCAGGGACGACTTATTCATTTTGATTTGCCCGCGTGGTATGCGGCGATTGCAGACTGAATGACCAGTTTCACTGGAACATTATGTCCTGAGGCGGCAGCACGGCAGTCTTCGAACTCTGGAGTTGCGTTGAGTTCTTCCTTTGCAAGGGAGCCTACCTTGACGCGAATGTCTCCGTAGGGTGTAGCGACAGACTGATGGCTGCGGTCGAGGCAGGAGCGCCGCTCCTGATGGATGCGGAGGCCAAGAGTGCTGGTCTCTCGCAGAAGAAGTTGTTCGAGCACAGGAACTCTGTCGGGATCGCAGAGAATGGTCAGCAGAGTGCCGGGACGGCCCTTTTTCATCACAACCGGCGTCAGCATCACGTCCAGGGCGCCTTGCTCAAGTGACTGTTCGGCAACATAAGCGACGACCTGGGGGTTGAGATCGTCGAGGGCGGTTTCGAGGACAGTGACTGTATCACTAGCGGGCTCAGCAGCCTGTTCCAATTCTCCAATACTCAGGCGAAGAACATTGGGAAAGCCTTTGGGGTTGCGATCTCCCGCACCGTAACCGATATTTTGAATACGCATCGTGGGCTGCGGACCGAAGGCAGGAGCCAGGGCACGGATGAGTGCTGCGCCAGTCGGGGTAACGAGCTCCATCTGCGGATCGGCAGAGTATGTAGGGATGCCGCGAAGAAGGTCCGCGGTAGCCGGGGCAGGAACAGGGAAACGCCCATGGGCACAGTCGACCATGCCGCCTCCGATGTTCAGTGGCGAGCAAAACCACCGGTTGATTGCAAGCGCATGGATGCCCGCCGAGGCGGCTACGATATCGACGATGGCGTCGACCGCCCCTACCTCATGGAAGTGAATCTTTTCGACGTCCACATTATGGATCTTCGCCTCTGAAGCCCCAAGCAGTTCGAAGGTCTGTATAGCGATCTGCTTGACTTTTGAATCCAGGTTGCCGGAGTCGATGATTTTACGGATTGCGCTTAAATGACGTCTGTGATGATGATCGCTTTTCTTCTCGTGAGTGTGAGCGGCTTCATGGTGTTCGTGAGCGTGATCATGATGAGTCGAATGCTCATGAACGTGATCGTTTGTATGGGAATCAGTGGGTGCCGATTCCTTAGCCTCTCCATCAAGAACGATGATCTTTGTGGAGGAGATGCCGCTGCGGTCTACTTTTTCGATCTTGAGCGATGCTCCGATGTTGAGGGACGCAACTGCATCGTGAAGAACCTGTGGTGGAAGACCTGCGTCGAGAAGAGCGCCGAGGAACATATCTCCGCTGATACCGGCAAAGCAGTCGAGGTAGGCGATGCGCATGAGGCTATTGTTTCACGATAGCAGTAGTATTTGCAGGCGCCCTTGCTCGTCTCGATTGTGAAAAGTGGGGATGAAGATGAGGCGCAGTGTTTAGTTTGTATTGGAGGCGATCTTCGTGACGGGAAGGACCGCATTCATACTGCCGGAGCGATAGCCTTGGGTATCGAGGGTAATGTACAGGAAGCCGAGCGGGCGCAGTGCCTCCGTGATGCTATCAAGGGTCTCAAGAGAAAGAGCGCGCGGCAATTCCTCGCGGGAGATCTCGATGCGGGCGAGGTCGCCGTGATGGCGAACGCGAACCTGTTGGAAGCCAAGCGCGTGCAGGGCCTCCTCGGCCTGTTCGACCTGGGAGAGATTTTTTCGGGTAACGGGACGGCCATACTCGATGCGCGATGCGAGACAGGCCGAAGCGGGCTTGTCCCAGAGCTTAAGCCCGGCTTCATGGGCGAGCTGGCGAATCTCAGCCTTGGTAAGCTGGGCGGTGACCAGGGGCGCGACCGCATGATGCTCGCTGGCAGCTCGCTGGCCGGGACGGAACTCGCCGCGGTCATCGAGATTCATCCCGTAAGCGAGATGCTCAAATCCCCGCGCCAAGCGCTCGGACTGCATGCGAGTGAACAACTCGCTCTTGCAGAAGAAGCAGCGCTGGCTATCGTTGCGCTGGTAGTCAGGGTTGTCGAGTTCCTCGGTGCGGAGAATCTGGATGGGGATCTTATGTTCGGAAGCGAAGGCGAGAGCTGCGGTCAACTCGGCTCGAGGCAGGGAAGCAGAGTCGGCGATGACTGCCAGCATGTTGTCACCAAGAACCTCATGGGCCATGTAGGCGAGATAAGCGGAATCGGTTCCACCCGAGTAGGCGACGAGAAGGCTGCCGAGATCACGAAGCGTCGTCTCCAGCAGGGCGAGTTTGACGGAGAGTGACATCAACTCCATTGTAGGCCACTAGCGGATTACGAGAAGCAACCGGACGTTGGGATGATAGTTCGTCTGTAGCGCCTGCATTTCTTCCCATCATGCCGCAAAGAGGGATATCCCATTGAGCGAAAGAGGGGTAATAAACCGTGACTCAGGCTACATCTCACACAATTCGTCCAGGAGGAAGCCTCCATGTGCGACAGGGGTCTCAAGACGCGTTTTGCTTGTATCGCATTCGGGCGCGTTCGAGCTTTTCCAGATCTTCTTTGGTCAACGGGACTGCTCCACCAAGCTGTCGCGCGAGAAGGCAGACGTTGGCAAAGTGCTCAACGGACTCTGTCTTCATGAACGCGTCCAGGAGTGTGCAGCCATAAGTGAGGAGACCGTGATTGGCAAGCAGGATCGCGTCGCTGGTTGGTAGAAAGGGTTCCAGGCTGGCGCCCACCTCACCCGTGCCCGTAGTCGCGTAAGCTGCCAGCGGAACGACGCCCGTCGTCATAATGATCTCCGAGCAGATAGGCTCATCGAGCGGCTTTCGGCACGCCGCAAATGCCGTAGCTACAGGCGGGTGAGCGTGAACGATCGCATGAACGTCAGGGCGGAACCGATAGACGGCAAGGTGCATTCCTATCTCGCTGGTTACATTACGAAAGCCCGAGAGTTTGTTTCCCTCGGTATCGACAATAACCATGTCGGATATCTTCAGGAGCCCTTTGCTGCATCCTGTGGGAGTAGCGAGAATACGATGTGCGTCCATGCGCACTGAAAGGTTTCCGGCAGTAGCCGGGGCGTAACCGAGCCGGTGCATGGATCTTCCGAAGCGGACCAGTTGCCTGCGGAGATCGATTTCCATGGCACTCATCTTTCCCAAGTTATTACCGTCGATACGGATTTGTATAGCGTCTTCGGTCAGATATTGGGTCATGAGATTAGGCGGCTCCTTTCGACTGATCTCGAAACTTTCGGATAGCGGACCCAACACGATCGGAGATCATGAAGATCCGACCCGCAGTAAGGTTTCCGGCGACCTTATGATGTCCGACAGCTGCAAGACCCATAGAAGCGATACAGCCGCATTGAGAGCAATCGGGTTTGCCCCCGAATTGGCAGGGTGTAATTGCTGTCTTCAAATCGGCGGAGATGGTATGGGTGGTGCGGGCGAAGATGCATTCCTCGGGAGACTGGGGAGGGTGGTAGAACTCATTGAGACAGGACTCGTGCATGTCCAGAATCGGATACAGTGGGCGGAGGCGGATCAATTCCGCGATCACGGCCGAACGTACCTCAGGTGTCAGAATCTCCGGTCCTTCCGCCCCCACCTGTGGTGTGAAGATGCTCATCCAGACCTTCCTCGCCTCGGGCCTTGCGCTCCAGAAGCGAAGAAAATCTTCAAGGTAATGCGGCCGGCTGGCGATCTGTCCGGTGATGGTGCAGTGGATCGTGGCGCGGGCACCTTCAAGATTCTTCAGGATGCGGGCATAGGTAGCAGGCTTCCTGCGCTCGTCGTGCTCAGGTTGCAGCCCGTCGATGGAGACGACCAGATTAAGCCGTGGAAGTCTGGCCCAGTGTTTGGGAATCTCCCGAAATGCGCTGGTTACGATTTGAACGTGGACGCCGCGGCGGTCCAGTTCCGGCAGCAGAACTTCGAGTTCCCTGTAGCGAACCAGCGGATCTCCGCCGACCAGAGACAGGTGGAGCGGCTTATGGTAATCGACCAGGCGAAGCACGCCCTGCACCAGGTCGTCGCTCTTATAGTCGGCCAACCCGCGGAGGGTAACGCCCCCACCCCCGAGATGCGCATCATCGAAGGCATAGCAACCAGGGCAGCGAAGTGGACACTCCCGCGTGATTTCGATCGAGAGCGACGGACGCCTGCCCGTGAGGATACCAGCCCATGCATGCATCACTTCTGAAGTCTTCACTCAATCTCTCCCGGGGGTAAGCGCTGCCTGAGCTAATCATTCATTGGTTTGGATCTCTCCGTAATCTCCTGTTAGATCGTCAAAATCATGGAACTGTTGTCCGCTCTCTGCAATTCTTCTCGGCAGGGCGAGGGCATTCTGTCAATTTGACTATCTAATTTGCTGCCAGATCTCGGGGTCCACGGGAACGCCGAGGCGAACGTTTTCTTCGCGAAGTCGAAGCGATTGTTCGCCCGGATAGCGCAACGGACGGGCCGGGTCAATAGGAAGCGCATCATGAAGGCTGGCGATAACACCCTCCGCAATGTGGGTAAGTTCGGCTGCCGAGGCAAGGTTCGCCGGATCGATGGCCAGGAAGAACTGGGAGAGCCCGGTTTCGTGGAGCGGGTCAAGCGGGAGTTGGTGCGTGGCAAGTCCTCCGGAGAGCATGGCTCCCATCATGTCGAGAACCAGAGACAGGCCGGAGCCCTTCCAGTAACCGACCGGAAGCGCTCGTTGCGAGGCTTCGATGGCAGCAGAGTCGGTAGTAAGGTTTCCCGCGGCATCGTAGCCTCCGGGAACGGGCAATGGAACGCCGCGTCTGGTATAGGAGTCGAGAGCCCCGTAGGAGAACTGCGACATCGCCATGTCCAGAACGACATGCGCCGGCGGCCGCGGAATGGCAATGATAAGGGGATTGTTGCCGATCACCGGAACAGCGCTGCCCCATGCAGGCACATTGGCGAGCGTATTCGTCCAGCAGATGGCGAAGAGGCCTTGATCTGCGGCCTGCCAGCCATAAGTGCCGCCGCGCATCCAGTGGTTGGTATTGGCCAGCGCCACGGCACCAAGCCCATGTTGCCTGGCCAGAGCGATAGCCCGCTGCATAGCTGCATAAGCGTTGAGATTGCCGAGGCCGCGATGTCCGTTCCACCGCTCGATGCCGCCGAAGCTGGCCACGCGCTCCGGCTCGGCATTGACGTCGATGCTTCCATTGCGCACCATAGCCGCAAATCGGGGAAAGCGGTTGAGCCCATGAGTGTAGACTCCATCGCGAGTTGTTTCGGCAAACAGTTGGGCACAATGGGCAGCGCGGTCTTGCTTGAGGCCGAGTTGTTGCATGGCTCGACACAAGGCCTCGTAGAGATCGTCGTAAGGTACTCGGAGCATGAGACTAGTTTAGGACGCCAGACGTTCTTCCTGTTCCAAGAGAAGCCTGAAACACGCTTGTTTTCCTGATTCAAAATTAAAAGCTTGACGGATGCCATGCCGAAGGAGCTTAATAGCTAGCGCAGTTCAGACTTCATTTAGACAAACGTTTGTCTAAGCTGCAAGCGGGACTGTTTTATGGCTGACGATTAGAAAAAAGCGTTTAGTTGCAAAATTTTTGGAGGCGATACGATGAAAATTAAATGGCAAGCGCTGATGCTCGCCGTCGTCCTGATGGGAACGGGTTATCTCGGAATAGGGTTTGCTCAAAGCACCAATTCGGGAGACGTTCGCGGCCTTGTGACAGACACGACCGGAGCCTTGATCCCGGGCGTGACCGTGACGGTTACCAATAACAACACCGGGGTCAGCAAAGTCCTCACGACAAACAACGATGGCTTGTACGATACCTCTTCCATCGTTGCCGGCAACTACAAGATCACCTTCGTCAAAGACGGCTTCACCAAGCTGGAACGGTCGTCGATCACGGTGAACGTTGGAAATACCACGGTCAACGCCGAACTGAAGGTGGGTTCCGTGACCGATCAGGTCGTCGTCAGTACGGACGTTCCTCTGCTGCATACGGAAAATGGCGAGCAGACGACCACCCTTGAAGCGAAGACGCTGTCGCAGCTTCCTCAGGTAGGCCAGAACTGGGAGAACTTCACCATCTTGCTGCCGGGATCTTCAGGCGCACCGGGCGGCTCCCAGGGAGCAGCCAATCCAGGTCAGGTCGCTTCCGTGAACGGCAATCTGCCGTTCAGCAATGTGCTCGCCGACGGCGCATCGACGACGCTGCCGTCGAGCGCGAACGCCGATGTGGCGGTTCTCGAGACTGTCCAGGAACTTCAGGTCAGCTCGTCGGCCTTCTCCGCACAAAACGGGGTTGGCGGCATCATGTTCAACCAGATCAGCAAGGGCGGTACTGATAGCTTCCACGGTTCGGCCTACGAATATCTTCAGAACGACGCTTTCAACGCCGCCAGCTACGCCTTTGCCCAGAAGACCCGGAAGCAGGCGCTCGGGCGGGCCCGCTTCAACAACTTTGGATTCTCCGTCGGCGGTCCAATTATCAAGAAGAAGCTCTTCTTCTTCTTCGACTACGACAAGACCATCAATCATGGGGCAGCTTCAACCAGCACGGTAACGGTTCCCGACGCGGCAGCGCTGAACGGCGACTTCTCAGCTCCCGGCCTGGCAACGATCTATGACCCTGCGACGACGACCGTCGTTCAACAGACCGGCACCCGTATCGTCAACGGAAAGACGCAGACCTGCCCCTGCATCGGCCGCATGTCCTTTGCCGATGAGTATGGGAATGGCAATCGCATTCCGGCAAGCAGGATCGATGCCGTTGCGAAGGCTATTCAGGCTTACTATCCCACGCCGAACACTCCAGCCAAGGTTGTCAATGGCATTCCGACGCTCAATTTCTACTACAACGTTCCCAACTCGCAGCCATTCACCAAGTACTTCGGACGTCTGGACTACGATATTCGTTCCAATAACAGACTGACTATGTCGGAGACGGAGAGCGATAATCCGGCCTACTCCAACGGTCAGGGGAATTGTCCCATCAACTGCCAATCGCAGGACGTCAGCCGGCATAATGCCCAGATCACGGATGTATGGAGCATCAGTCCGACTACGATTAACGAACTTCGTATGGGTTATACCAACCAGTTGAACTTCTTCGTGCCCGCCTCTCTGGGTGGAGGTTTCCCGAGTAAGCTGGGATGGCAGTTCGCCAAGGCAGATGTTTTCCCCATCGTCAACGTGACCGGATACTACGGTCTCACCTCCGCCATCAACGCGGTCTACAAGGAGCACGTTTACGATCCCTCGGATGTTGTTACCCTGATCCGCGGCAAGCACATCCTTCACTTTGGCGGCGAGTTCCTGTTCTATCGTGACAACTCGACAGCCTGGGGCAACATCAATGGCGGCACCATGGGCTACACCGGTGTTTATACCGCGTCAACACAGGGCGACAGCTCGACCGGACTGGCCTACGCGGACTTCCTGCTGGGGCAGACGCGTAGCTGGAGCGCGCAGGTCACGCCGGAGTATGGCGGAAGAATGCGGCTCCCCCAGATGTTCGTTCAGGATGATTACAAGGTCCGTCCGAACCTGACCTTGAACATCGGCCTGCGCTATCAGATTCAGTCGGGCTGGGGCGAGGTCAAGGGCAACATGCGCGCCTTCGATCCAAACGTGCGGAATCCGGCTACGGACACGATGGGAGCCATGTGGTATGGGTCGACCCATGCCAACGGCCGCACAACGCTGCAGAAACCCGTTTACAACACCTTCCTGCCGCGCTTTGGATTTGCCTGGCAACTCAACCCTAGGACGAATGTGCGCGGAGGTTTTGGCCTCTACGCGTATAACTGGAGCCTCGATACCTATTCAGGAGGTATGGGCTCGGCCTTCGGCACGCAGGGAAATCTAACCGATGCCAGCAACGGCGTAAGCCCAGTGGTGATTCTCTCATCGTCCGGGGCGGATCTCCCCTATATCCCCGCGTCCACCGACCCGGCTAAGTTCAACGGTCAAAGTGTGACCTACAACAACTACCACACTCCGGTCGGCGGATCGTACCAGTGGAACTTGAGCGTCCAGGAGGAGCTTAGCCCGAACATCGTGGCCCAGTTGGCGTATGTGGCCAGCCATGGACACGATCTGCCCTTCCCGGTCGACATCAACCAGATTCCAGAGGACAAGCTTGGTCCGGACGATGTGGCGCAGGGCCATCGGCCTTATCCGCAATATGCTGGAATCAGCGGGAATACAACCAACGCCATCTCCAACTACAACTCATTGCAGGCTTCGGTTCAGACGCGCATGACGCATGGGCTGCAGTTCAACGCCAACTATGTGTGGGCTCACTTCCTCGATGATATGGACTCATCAGGCTGGGGTAGCCGGGCCGGCGCTCAGACGTATCAGCGGTCGTACACTCCGTCCGCAAACTACGGAAACTCCAACTTCGATGTGAGGAATGCAATCAAGGGGAGCTTTGTCTATGAACTGCCGTTCGGCAGAGGCCGTCAGTTCCTCAACAACAACTGGCTGCTGGATGAGTTAGTTGGCGGCTGGCAGGGTTCGGGTACCGTGGTGGTCCAAAGCGGGCAGCCGTTCACTGTGACGATGAGCAGCAACAACTCTTACGCTCAGGCCGGAAGCTGGTTCCCCAATGTCGTCGATCATCCCCATCTGGCTGATCACAGCCAGTATCACGGGACAAACCAGTGGTTTGACGAAAGTGCGTTTGCTGCGCCCGATCCGGGAACCTTTGGCAACTCGCGGAGAAATAGCCTGAACGGTCCCGGACTCTCTCAGGTGAACTTCTCTCTCGGCAAGTCGTTTGCCATATGGGAGCAGGTTCGCTTCCAGATTCGAGCGGATGCAAACAACATCTTCAACCACCCCAGCTTCGGATTGCCCAGTTCCTCGCTAAAGGTTGACACCTCCGGCAACGTTGTTACCGGCAGTTCGACCATTCGAGGAACCACGGTTGGCGGTCGCACCATGCAACTGAGTGGACGAATCTCCTTCTGATAGACTTCCATGGGATGGCAGGGTAACTTGCCATCCCATGGCATTTTAATGAGCGATCGAATGGGATGATCTCTCCTGAGGTCAAATGGTTTCTGAATGAGGCTGTTTTCGTTTCTTCTTCTGTTCAGTTTATGTGCAGTGGGACTGGCTGGGGCGCAGTCCGGTCAGGGTTCCGTCTCGCAGCAAATTCAGGCGCATGAACGCCAGGCACACGAACTCCTGAGCCAGAAGAAACCGGAGCTTGCGGCAAAGGAGTTTGCCGCCGTTGTCGCCCTGGACCCCAATAATATCGATGCCCAGGCGAATATGGGAGTCCTCCTTTTCTTCCAGAAAGATTATTTGCAGGCAGAGCCGCATTTGCGCAAAGCGGTCGAGCAGCAACCGGAACTGACAAAGATTCGCGCCCTGCTTGGCATGGCTGAGAGGAATCTCGGCCAGGCAGACCTCGCGCGTGTCGACCTGCAGGCAGTCGTAGGTCAACTCAAGGAGCCCGGCGTGCGTCTTGAGGCGGGTCTGGAATTGATCGAGCTATACACCGCCACGCAGGACCTGCCCAAGGCGGCGGCTGTCGTCGAGACGCTGCGGCAGGGTGCGCCGGATGATCCTCGAATCCTCTATGCTGCTTATCGCATCTACTCCGACCTTGCCGGCGAATCGATGCTCGATTTATCGGTAGCGGCTCCTGAATCCGGCCAGATGCATCAGGCCATGGCGCACGAACTGAACCGCGAGCGGGACAACCCAGGAACGATTGCGAACCTGCGCAAAGCGCTCGCCATCGACCCCCATCTGCCTGGAATTCACTATGAACTTGCCGAAGCACTTCGTATATCGCCGGACCTGAAGCTCCGCGCCGAGGCCGAGCAGCAGTACAAACTCGCCGTCGCAGCCAACCCGCGGGACGAGAAATCCATCACCCGGCTGGGCGATCTTGCCGTCGAGAAGGATAACTTCGACGCTGCCGTCACCTACTACAAACAGGCCCTGGCACTTGCTCCGGGAGAGGCGGACGCTACTCTGGGACTTGCCCATGTCTATATCGAAAAGGATCAATCCGCATCGGCGCTCCCGCTGCTGGAGCCTCTGGTCGCATCGGACCCCACCAACGTCCTCGCGCACTATCGGCTCAGCACCGCCTACCGCAAACTGAAGCGGCTCGACGATGCCAAGCGCGAGTTGGATGCATATCAGAAATACAAGGGCATCAAAGACAAGATGCGGTCCATCTACAAGGAGATGCGGCTCGACACTCCGCAGGACGAGCCGGATAAGTAGATGAACGTCGCGCGAAGCGAGCAACGGAGAAGACGCAGGCACAGGATGAACTTTGCCTCTTACCTCGCAACGCTGTGCTGTATTGCCTGTCTAGCTCTATATGGGGGAACACTACCTGCCCAAAGCAGCGCAGCCGGCAAAATCGCAGCCTCCAGTGAACACACCACGGACCAGCGCGTTCCGCAGTTGGCAGATATTACCGCCTCGACAGGCATCCATTTCGAACACCTCTCCAGTCCCGAGCAGAAGTACATTGTCGAGTCGATGAGCGGCGGAGTTGCTCTATTGGACTATGACGGCGATGGCTGGCTGGACATCTACTTCACCAACGCTCCCAGCGTCTCCATGGCGCTCGCCGGAAAGAAGGCGCGTAGCGCGCTCTATCACAACAATCGCGATGGCACGTTTACCGACGTCACCGAAAAGGCCGGAGTCGGCTATCCGTGCTGGGCGATGGGCGCGGCCGTGGGCGACTACAACAACGACGGCAAGCCGGACCTGATCGTAAGCTGTTTTGGCGGAGTGGTTCTCTATCGCAATAATGGCGACGGCACCTTTACCAACGTTACCAAGGCTGCCGGGCTCGACAAGGATACGGGTTGGGCCACCGGCGTTACATTTGGCGACTACGACGGCGACGGCCACTCCGATCTCTTCGTTCCTCATTATGTCGATCTGGACATGAACGACCTGCCGCAGTTCGGATCGAGCAAGACCTGCCAGTATCACGGAGTAGCCGTTCAGTGCGGACCTCGTGGTTTGAAGGGATCGCCGGACACGCTCTATCACAACAACGGTGATGGCACGTTTACCGAGGTTGCAAAGCAGGCTGGGGTTGACGATGCCAATCGCTTCTTCGGCCTGGGCGCCGTCTGGTCCGACTTTGATAACGATGGCAAGCTTGACCTCTTCGTCGGCAACGACGGCGAGCCGAACTACCTGTATCACAACGAAGGCAATGGGCACTTCAAGGAGATGGCCTACGACGCAGGTGTCGCGGTCAGCGAAGATGGCACGGAGCAAGCCAACATGGGGCTGGCTCTCGGCGACTATCTGAACACCGGACGCCTGAGCCTGGTGGTGACCCACTTCAGTGACGAGTATGCCACCTTGTTTCGCAATGACGGCGCGATGACCTTCTCCGACGTCTCCCGCTCGGCCGGGATCTCGCGCGCAAGTTCGCCCTACGTCGGCTGGGGCGACGCCTTTCTAGATCTGGACAACGCGGGAAGGGAAGACCTGATTCTGGTCAACGGCCATGTCTACCCGCAGGTGGACAGCGTAAAGATGGGGACGAGATACAAGGAGCCGAAACTCGTCTTCCTGAACCAGTTCGATGGCAAATTCAGGGATGTGAGCGCGGAGTCGGGCGCGGCCGTACAGGTGCCGCAGGTGAGCCGGGGGCTGGCCGTCGGCGATCTCTTCAACCGCGGAAGGCTCAATATCGTCGTGGAAAATCTTACCGGCGAGCCGATGATCCTTGAGGCTGGAAGCGATCCGGCAAACCATTGGGTCAGCTTCGATCTCGAAGGCAGTCCGCACAATCGGTTAGCGTTGAACGCCCGCGTCTGGGTGACGACCGGAAAATTACGCCAGATGGACGAGGTGCGAAGCGGCGGCAGCTATCTCTCGCAAAGCGATCTGCGATTGCACTTCGGTATAGGGCGCAGCGCGCGCATCGATAAGGTCGAGGTGCTTTGGCCGAACGGCGGGCGGCAGGTGTTTGAGAATGTTGCCGGAGATCGCTTCTACCATCTGACTCAGGGTGGAGCTCTAACCGCCGCTAAAGCCGCGCCACGTGCCGGAGCTGCCAGATAGCGATGCTTGCTTTAATGTGCCGCCCGTTTTTTCTGCAACGATCTCGCTTGCGACGTAGACTCGCGAACGATCAACTCCGGATCGATGCGTATCAACTCCGGCGTCGTCTCGTCTGCCAGTTTTTTCAGCAGCATCCGGGCAGCGGTGCTACCCATCTTCTGTAGCGGCTGCCGGATTGTCGTCAGGCTGGGAACCTGAAACTGCGAGGACTGAATGTCGTCGAATCCCAGTACCGATACATCGTCCGGCACGCGAAGGCCAGCCTCATGCAGGGCACGGATTGTGCCCATCGCCGAAACGTCGTTGAAGCAGAGAACGGCGGTGAAAACATGATGGCTCCGTATGAGGCGGCGGATGCCCGGATAGCTGATTTCGGGAGAGTGGGAGTCCTTCTCCAGATGGATGGTCAATTCGTCGCTTACTGCGAGGCCGAGATTGCGAGCGACATGGAGCGTCGCAGCCCACCGAGTATCGGAGTCCGAACTGAATGGCTGCCCCTGCATAAACGCGATCTTACGGTGGCCGAGCTGGTAAAGATGTTGAAGGGCAAGCTCTGCGGCAAGCTCGTGGTTGAGGATCACATTCGTTACCTTTGACACGCTGGTGTGCCCGGCAACCAGCACCGTAGGCAGAGGCATAGGAGCGCCTTCTTCGAGGTGGGTGTCGATCGCCAGAATGCCATCCACCCCACGCGATCGCAGAAGCTCCGGATACGCCGATACCAGTTCCTTCTTGTGCCTGTGATGGACCGTGAAGTAGAAGAACCCCTCCTGCATCAGCAGGTCTCCGACGCCGCTCAGCACCTGAGAGTGGTAGCCTTCGCCCAACTCCGGGAGCAGAACGCCGATCGTCTGCATACGTTTGCCCTGAAGGGTTCGGGCGATCATGCTGGGCTGGTAGTTGAACTTCGCCGCTGCTGCCTTCACCCGTTGCCGGGTGGCTTCGGGAATGGATCGACCGGGCGCGTCATTCAGGACGAACGATATCGTCGATGGGCTCAGGTCCAGGTATTCGGCCAGCATTTTCAAGCTGGTCCGGCGCGTCGGGTGTGAATGCGATGCAGAAGCTTTCGGCATGAACGATGTTCCGAAGACCTCTCGCGTGCAGGGGTCTCTTTCAATTTAAGACTATCAGTAGCTAGGAATGGAGCCGCTATATGTTCATCGCAGTGAAGAGTGGACAAAAGACAAACGTTTGTCTAAACTTATTCCGCGACGCGGCCCTCGAATAGCATGTTCAGCCAGCCGGGGATTGCACCTGTACCCGTATTTTCTCGACAGGCTTGTTTTGAGTTACAACCGCTTCTGGAGCCGCTAATGACCTTTCCTCACACCGTACGCGGTCTGATCTCCCCATTCATTATCAGCAGTCTGTCGATCGCCTTGATGGCCGTGCTCTATGTGCAGCTCATATCGGCGCGCACGGAGCCGTCTCCGGCGAAGGGCAACGCCGGCGCCAACGATGCGGAGACATCCCGCTTTGTGAATGATCTGCTGAGCAGGATGACCCAGGAAGAAAAGATCGGGCAGATGAGCCAGATTGCGCTCAACCAGCCGCAGGATGTCTCACCCGATCAGCGAGTTCTGAAGGGCCAGGTCGGTTCCTTCCTCTTCCTGACGGACGCCAAGGAGATCAACCGGTTGCAGCACATCGCGGTCGATCAAAGCCGGCTACATATCCCGCTCATCTTCGGGTTCGATGTGATTCATGGCTTCCGCACGATCTATCCTGTGCCGCTGGCGCTTGCAGCATCGTGGGACCCCGCCATGGTCGAGCAGGTCCAGGGAATGGCGGCAAGGGAGGCTAGCGCCGTCGGCATCAACTGGACCTTTGCCCCCATGGTGGACATCGCCCGCGACCCGAGGTGGGGCCGCATTATGGAAGGCGCCGGGGAGGATCCGTTCCTGGGATCGCAGATGGCGGCTGCCCAGGTTCGCGGCTTTCAAGGACCGGCCATCGGCAGCCCAAATCACATCCTCGCCTGCGTAAAGCATTTTGCGGGCTACGGCGCGGCGGTGGGAGGGCGCGACTACGAGTCCTCGGATATCTCCGACGAGCAGTTATGGAACGTGTACCTGCCTCCATTCGAGGCGGCGATTCGTGCAGGTTCCGGTTCCATTATGCCCGCCTATATGGACCTGAATGGCGTGCCTGCCACGGGCAACAAATTTCTGCTTCAGGATGTCCTGCGTAACAAATGGAAGTTCAACGGATTTGTCGTGAGCGACTGGGATGCGGTGCGCGCCCTCACGACGCATGGCTTTGCATCCGGCCCGGAGGATGCCGCAGCCCGTGCCGTCAATGCCGGAGTTGACATGGAGATGACCGGCCATATCTATCGCGATCATCTCCTCGCCGCGGTTAAGGATGGCCTCGTCAAGCAGTCGACGATCGACGAGGCCGTACGCCGCATCCTCACCATGAAGTACCGTCTCGGCCTCTTTAGCCACCCTTACGTGAACCCGTCGCAGTCCGCCGCCCAACTCGTCACTCCCGAACAGCGCCGCGCCACCAGAACCGCAGCCGAGCGCAGCGCCGTACTTCTGCGCAACGAAGGTAATCTGCTGCCTCTCAGCAAGTCTCTAAAATCGATTGCCGTCATCGGCCCGCTTGCCGACTCCAGGCCTGACACCATGGGCTCCTGGAGCCTTGCAGGGCATCCGGACGACACCGTCACGGTGCTCGATGGCATCCGCAGGCGCTTTGGTTCAGGCACGACCGTGTCCTCGACCAAGGGAGTAGAGATTGAGCGAGGCCAGCCCTCCATCTTCGATAGCCAGTTTCCCAGCCCGCAGCCCACGCTCAAGACAGACGCGGAACGGAATGCGGAGTTTGCCCACGCCATCGATCTTGTCAAGCAGTCAGATGTAGCGGTGCTGGTCCTGGGAGAGGCGCAGAACATGAGCGGCGAACGTGCCTCGCGGGCAACGCTCACGCTCCCCGGACGGCAGCAACAGCTTCTGGAAGCCGCTGTGGTAACGGGTAAGCCCGTCGTCCTGGTGCTGCTCAACGCCCGGCCTCTCAATATCACGTGGGCCTCGTCGCACGTTCCTGCCATCCTCGACGCGTGGTATCCCGGTACCGAGGGGGGCAATGCCGTCGCGGACCTACTCTTCGGCGATGCCAACCCGGGCGGCAAACTGCCGGTGACCTGGCCTCGCAGCGTGGGACAGGTGCCGATCTACTACGCGCATAACCTGACGCAGATTCCCGAAGCTCCCGATACGCGCTACTGGGACAGCTCCAGCGCGCCGCTCTATCCCTTCGGCTATGGACTCAGCTACGCCAGCTTCAAACTGGACGGTCTCCGGAAGAGCGCGCCCTCGGTAAAGGCTGGCTCTTCCTTCACCGTGTCGGTCGAGGTACAGAACACGGGATCGGTTGCGGGCGACGAGGTGGTGCAACTTTACACTCATCAGCGTTCCGGCAGCACGTCGAGGCCGGTTCGGGAGCTCAAGGGCTTTCGCCGCATCACGCTCAAGCCAGGCGAGAAGCAGACCGTGACCTTCCCGCTCGACACCAATGAACTGGCCTTCTGGAGCACGCAGACGAGTCAACGCTCGATCGAACCCGGAGTCTTCGACCTCTGGGTCGGCTTTGACTCAACCGCAACCGATCACACAACCTTTACCGTATTGCCTCAATAGTTCGGAGAAGGAATACTATGCGCTCTAAAATCTCTGCCTGTCTGCTGATTGCGGCTTCGACGCTGCTGCCTTTAACCTTGATGGCGCAAAAGAGTGCCACCGTCTGGCTGACCACTACCGATAAGACCGCTCTCTTCGAGCAGCAGAAATCCACTCTGCACTTTACTCGAACCGCCGGTCCGGCCCCCGTCATCGAGGTCGATGACAAGCAGAAATTTCAGTCCATGGACGGTTTCGGATTTGCCTTGACCGGCGGCAGCGCTCAGTTGATCGTCCACATGCCGCCCGCAAAGCGAACGGAGCTTCTCCGCCAGCTATTTTCTACCAGCGGTGATGGCATCGGAATCAGCTACCTGCGCGTGAGCATCGGCTCGTCCGACATGAACGAGCGCGTATTCTCCTACGACGATCTGCCCGCGGGCGAGACCGATCC
>Ga0207674_10003831_pt1 | contig 18337 bp, 13 predicted proteins | sample KBSCornC72_FD_184303 | JGI IMG/M metagenome (GOLD analysis project Ga0207674, IMG submission 184303) | Corn rhizosphere microbial communities from Kellogg Biological Station, Michigan, USA - KBS Corn C7-2 (SPAdes) (version 2) | ecosystem: Host-associated > Plants > Roots > Rhizosphere > Soil ... | reverse complement strand
GAAACATCAGGTGTCTAATGCCGGAATACCTTCCCTGCCCTTCAAATTAAATACCAGCAATTACGATCCGCTGCCCGCCCGGTATATGGAAAAAGACTGTTTTCAGGAATTTGAATTGAAGAACAGTGCCGATACACCGGTTACCATATGCTTTATGCCGGGTTATTTTTGCCGCAACGTTTCTTTATTCAAGGCCGACCCCAATAATATTGCCTATACTTTTACGCGGCTACCTGATAGTTTAACGACCGATAACCGGTATGCAGGCATAAAACAAATTACGGTGCAACCGGGTGAACAGTCCGTATACTTTTGCCGCTTTAATTTTGTTCGTACGAATGTGAATTTGTTTAGCCCCCGCCTGATCGCTACTGAATATGTATCGCAATGGCTAACTGTATGGCGAAATCGTGATAACCTGCTCGATGTGTTTAATTTTACTATTTCGGGTGTGCTGCTGTTCATGATCTTTTATTCGCTGGCGGTTTATCTGCAAAGCAGGAATAAAGAATTTCTTTATTATGCATGCTATGCTTTTCTTACCGCTTCATTGTCGTTCCTGAAGTCGTACCTGAACATGAGCGCTACCCCTTTTAATTATTTCTACGAAGAATATCTTGATTTTATGACTTTAACCGGTAGCGTTATTACCTACCAGTTATTCATGCGAAAGTTTATCAACAGCCGGGAAAACTATCCCCTGCTTGATAAATACCTTCACTTTTCTTTTCTGCTGATGATTGGTTCGAGCATTGTGTTTTCGTTTGTTTACTTTTTAACAGACTGGTACATTATGCTGAACATTATGGAGAACCTTGTGATAAAGCAGGTCTTCTTTATTACCGGCGTATTTTTTATCGTTTACTGTATTAAAAAGAAGAGCCCGCTGCTGAATTACCTGGTGGCGGGTAATGCCTCCATGATATTTTTCTCTGTCATCTCCTTTATTATTTTAACAACAAGATGGAAGCCATTTAAAGCCGATGACCCTACCATCTTTAACCGGTCGATGTTTTATTATGAAATAGGACTGGTGTTTGAGCTGGGATTCTTTTTGAGCGGCCTTGCCTATAAAAACCGCCGGGATATAATAGAACGGGTAAAAGAAAGAGAAAGGTTAAAGCTGGAAAATGAACGTAAAGAGTTTGAAAAACAAATGGCGGTGATGGCGGCTAAGCAGGAAGAAAGAAATCGCATTTCTGCCGATATGCACGATGAACTGGGATCGGGTGTAACAGCCATTCGCCTGATGAGTGAAATTATGAAAAGCCGTTTGCAGGGGGATGTGGTTCCCGAACTGGAGAAGATCTCCAATTCAGCGAACGAATTGCTGGGTAAGATGAATACGATCATCTGGACCATGAAAAGCAGCAACGATACGCTGGAAAGTTTAATTGCCTATATCAGGGCGCATGCCATTGAATATTTCGATTCAACGCCGATTGAATGTAAGGTGATGCTGCCGGTGGTTATTCCACAGGCCGATGTAAGCGGGGAAAAAAGAAGAAATATATTTCTGAGCATCAAAGAAGCGTTGAACAATGCGATGAAGCATTCGCAGGCCACACAAATACAAATTTCCATTTCAACTACCAACAAAGTATTGACCATTAAGGTGGCTGATAATGGCATAGGCATTGATTCCGATAAACTGCGCCGTTTTGGAAACGGCCTCAGCAATATGCGCCGCAGAATGGAAAGCATCGACGGCATTTTTAAAATTGAATCGGGTAAAAACTGCGTACTTACATTTGAAGCGCCTATTTAGGCGTGTCACGGTTTTAAACCGTGGCCACGCTTACCAATTCCCAGAAACAAACAGATCCATCCGGCAATAAAAAACAATCCGCCGAAAGGTGTAATGATGCCTAATTTCTGCAAACCAACGTCATCTGTTGCCAGCACAGCGGTAAGCGCATATAATGAACCTGAGAATAAGATTACACCGGCAATAAAACAGATGCCGGCATAGCGGATCAACGCAACAGGGAACTTTTCAAATATAATGGCAACAGCGAGTAATGCCAGGGCATGATAAAACTGATAACGTACACCCGTTTCAAAGGTTTTGATAGCATCGGCGGGTACAATTTGTTGCAGACCGTGGGCGCCGAAAGCGCCCAACGCTACTGCCAGCAACCCCAAAATGGCGGCAGTGCGAAGAAATCCTTTATGCATGTAAAACGGTTTGAATAAAGTCGTTCATAGATATGGCATCTTCCTTATCGATAATTACATCCGCCTGTTCATAATACATACGGCGTTCGTTCAGTTTACGAATGATATAATACTTCAGGTCTTCATTGGTAATATCTTTCAGCAAAGGCCGCAGCTCGCGTTCTTTCATGAGGCGGTGCAACATTACATCAACCTGTGTATTGAGCCAAACGACGGTGCCATACTTCTTCATAAATTCTATATTATTGAAAAAGCAGGGTGTGCCGCCGCCACATGATAATACCATGTTGGTATTTTCATCTACCAGCTTTTCGAGCATTTCTTTTTCTTTATTGCGAAAATACTCTTCGCCGGATTCGCCAAAAATGTCGGGAATGGTTCGGTGTTCTGCAGCCACGATCACTTCATCCAAATCATAAAAAGGTAAATGCAGCCGTTGCGCCACCTGTTTGCCCCAGTGTGTTTTTCCGGAACCCATGAAACCGATTAAGAAGATCCTCATTGTGAATTAGCTAATTAGCAAATTAGCAAATGTGAAAATGCCTTTGGTGACAGGGATGTATTTTCATTGGCACATTTTCAAATTTGCACATTTGCACATTATTTAAACGCATTAAATCCCGTCACGTCCATACCAGTAATCAGCAAATGTATGTCATGTGTGCCTTCGTAGGTAATAACACTTTCCATATTCATCATATGCCGCATAATAGAATACTCTCCGGTGATGCCCATACCTCCCAGGATCTGGCGTGCATCGCGGGCAATGGAGGCGGCGATTTCACAGGCGTTGCGCTTGGCCATGCTTACCTGTTGCGGCGTTGCGCGGGCTTCGGTCATTAAAACACCCAGTCGCCAGTTGAGCAACTGCGCTTTGGTAATTTCGGTGATCATTTCGGCCAGTTTTTTCTGCTGCAGCTGAAAAGCCCCGATAGGTTTATCAAACTGTTCGCGCTCTTTTGAGTATCGCAAGGCGGTATCGTAACAATCCATGGCGGCGCCTACGGCTCCCCAGGCAATTCCGTAACGGGCCTTGGTTAAACAGCTGAGAGGGCCTTTTAATCCTTTTACTCCGGGTAAAATATTTTCTTTCGGCACTTTTACATTATCAAAAACGAGTTCACCGGTTGCAGAAGCGCGCAAACTCCATTTACCATGTGTGGTGGGCGTTGAAAAACCTTCCATGCCGCGTTCCACGATCAGTCCGCGCACCTCGTCGTTTTCATCTTTTGCCCATACTACAGCTACTTTTGCATAAGGCGCGTTGCTGATCCACATTTTGGCGCCGTTCAATACTACATGATCGCCGGCGTCTTTAATGTTGGTGGTCATGCTACCGGGGTCTGAACCATGATTGGGTTCGGTTAATCCGAAACAGCCCAGCCATTCGCCGCTGCCCAGTTTTGGCAAATATTTACGGCGCTGCTGTTCGTTGCCATATTCATAAATAGGAAACATTACGAGTGATCCCTGTACAGAAGCGGTAGACCGTACACCACTGTCGCCTCTTTCGAGTTCCTGCATCATTAGTCCGTAACTGATATAATCAAGCCCTCCGCCTCCATAATCCGTGGGTATGGTAGGCCCAAAACAACCCAGCTGCCCCATCTGCTGAACTATCTGCTCAGGAAATGCGGCTTTTTGCGCATACTCTTCGATAATGGGTGAAATTTCTTTTTTTACGTAATTACGAACAGCATCGCGGATAAGCTTATGCTCTTCAGTGAGTAGGTCATCCAGTAAAAAATAATCCGGGCTGGTGAACAAGTCGGTTCTGTTACCCATGATGTGACTGATTTTCGATGTTCAGCTAAAGTACTAAAAATGGCTCAATGGTTTGATTGCGTTGCTAAAAGCGTCGAAAAGGAGGAACGCAAAGAGCGCAAAGGAGACGCAAAGGACGCAAAGTTTTAAAAAACCGTTTTTGGTATGCAACATCGTTTAAAAACCTGTGTCTCTATATCAAACACATTTTAAACCGATCATTTTGGAGCTGACTGCAAACATTATCCGGGATGAACTGGTTGAACGCTGTAAGAACGGGGATGCCCAAAGTTACGAAGCGCTGTACCGGCAATATTCCAAAGCCATGTATAACACCAGTTTACGAATCGTAAACAATACGGCCGACGCAGAGGATGTGCTGCAGGAAGCTTTCCTGGATGCATTTCGCTCTTTGCACGATTTTCATTACCGGAGCACCTTTGGGGCCTGGCTGAAAAAGATCGTGATCAATAAGTCGATCAACGTGCTTCGTACAAGAAAAGTTAACCTGGTAGATATGGAAACAACCGATCTGCATGGCGTGAGTGATGAAGAAACAATAAATGAAGAAGAAATACAATACCGGGTTGAAGAAGTTAAAAAAACGATCAGAAAACTGCCCGACGGCTATCGTACAGTGCTGAGCTTATACCTGCTGGAAGGCTATGATCATGAAGAAATATCACAGATCCTGGGCATATCGCATAATACCGTACGTACACAATATGTTCGGGCCAAACAAAAATTACTGTCTATTATAAAACAAGGAGATTGACTATGGGTACCCGTTTAGAACAATTCATACAGGATAACCGCGATCAGTTCGACAGCGACGAACCCGGTGAACAGGTTTGGAAAAAACTGGAAGAAAAAATTCCAAACTTCAAAAAACAAGAACCAAAAAAGCTACAAGATTCAAAAGGTTCAAAAGTAATTGTGCTGAAGATGTTACGATGGAGTGCGGCCGCGGCAATACTGGTACTGGCCGGCCTGGGCGTTTATTCGCTGTTCAATGACCGAACCACCACAGCATCGCATGAAACCGCCCAACACACAACAACAACAACAACAACTGATACACCGGCAGCGGAAAGCGATCCGATCCTGAAGGAGATCAATCCAACCTATGCAAAAGAAGTATATCATTTTACACAGCTGATAGAGCTGAAGCAAAATGAACTGAAGGAAATTGAAAAAGAACATCCCAACCTGTATAAAAAATTCGTGTCAGACATAGATAAACTGGATAGTTCCTATAACGCGTTAAAAAGAGAATTACCGGTAAATCCCAATCGTGAACAACTACTCGAAGCGATGATTGAGAATCTTCGGCTGCAGACTGAGATCCTGAATCAGCAACTGAGTATTATTAATGAAATCAAAGATTCTAAAAACAACAACCATGAAAGGACTTCTAAAAAAGCATAAAACAACTTTACTTTATACTCACATAGTTCCCATGTTCGCTGCCGGTTTGTTACTGTCAGTTCATGCCCTGGCAGAAGACCCGCAGGTTGAAAAAAAGAAAACCTACTCAAAATCCTACACCGTAAGCGGCAACGACAGAATTTCCCTTTCGAATCAGTTTGGAGAAATGAAGATCAGCACATGGGATAAGAATGAGGTTAAGGCCGATATCACCATCACCGCCGAAGCAGGCACCGACGAAAAAGCACAGATGATCCTCGATCGCATCAGCATTGAAGACGGAAAGCAGAATGATGGTGTTTATTTCAAAACAAAATTTGCGAAAGAAAACCAGCACTGGGAGAAAGGCGAAAAACAAGGCTTTCACATTGATTACGTAGTGTACGTTCCGGCCCGCAATCCATTGACCGCCAAAAATGAGTTCGGTCCTATGACCCTGAGCGATTTCAATGGCGAAGCATCACTGGAAAGCAAATTCGGCAGCCTTACTACAGGCAAACTGGCCAATGTAAAAAAAGTGCAGGTTGAATTTGGCAAAGCCAATATAGGAAGTATCAGCAATGGCGACCTGGTAGTGAAGTTTTCCAAAGCTGCCATTGATAATCTCGACGGTTCTGTACATGCTGTTTTCGAATACTGCGACGTTGCGAAACTGCACGTAGATAACGACACAAAAGAACTGAGCGTAAAGAACAGCTACTCACATCTGTACCTTGATGTTAATACCAATATAAACGCCAGTTTTGACATCAGCACCAATTTTGGCAACCTTAACAACAAAACCAATTTTGATATAAAGGAAGAAGGTAACGATGATGACCGACATGGCCCGCGCTTTAACAAGCGGTATACAGGTAAAAGCGGTAATGGAAATATAGCCATGAAGATCAAATCAGATTATGGCGATGTAACGCTGGGTCATAACATCAATATCGACGTGAATAAAGACGACCGGAAAGACAAGGACAAGGAAAAAGATAAGAAACATACAGTGAAAATATGAAGTCTGAAGTCGGAAGTCAGAAGCCTGAGGTCAGAAGTCGGAGGTGAAAGAGGTCAGAGGTCAATCGCAGTCAGCGGACTTCAGACTTCAGACCTCCGACTTCTGACTTTAAAAGATCCAGTACCACGTTAGCCACACCTTTGCATCGGCAACACTCACCATATCGTAACTATAGGAGCTGCTTTGCACGAAATAAAATCCGTTCGGATTTAACATCTGGGTCCTGGTATCACCGGCAGGACCTGCAGGCCAGGGATCACTGGGCGCCTGCGAAGTTTCGGCAAAGCGTGTGCGACCGGTTGAAGGGGTAATAGTCATAACCAACCAGGAGCGATAATTGGCCACGAGGGAATTTTTGGCAGAATCAAGAAATACAGGAAAGAAAGCATCTACGCTGCCCGGGTTGGTCTTGTAAAGCAGGTAAAAATATTTGGTTGTATCGGTTTTCAGCGACTTAATATTGTATGCATCATCAACACCATTGACATGAAACCCATCTACTGAGATCCAGTAATTATCCCCCGCCCCGCTTTGTGCCGCCCAACGGGCAGCAGCATTTTTTACATCCGGATTGATTGGCGGACCATTATAACCTGTAATTGTAGCAGCTGTGCCGTTTACCGTTACATTCATCACCTGTGTAGAGCCATTGAAACCGGTAATGGTAAATCCCGGAACAGTTTGTGAACCATTTATAACAGGATCTGAAAAAGAAACGCCGTTTGCCCAGAAATAATATCCCCTTTTAACCGTTTGCGCCTGCCCCCCGGCCATCCATGAAATGGTTACGTTTTTAGAGGTACTGTCGAACTGCAATTCATATTGCGTGCCGCCATAGTTCAATCTGCGCCAGTACAAAAGGAATTTCCAGAAATTACGGAAAGATACCACACCTGCCTGCACCTGTTTATTTTGCCAAACGGCCAGGTCGCCCTGTGTAGCTTTTCGCAAACTTAATTTGCTACCGTTCTGCCGGCCGGTTAAACTAATACTGTCGGCAGTAACGGTATCGATCCTGAATTCAAAATCAGATTTCAGACCTACGCCATAAGTACCTCCATTAACACCGGCATCGGGATCGGCAAGAATATGAATGTAGGAGTATGTATCGAAAATGAGGCTGGGCTGCTGCAATGCCTTTAACCGGTAACTGCTTTCTTTTAGTACAGAAGCCGTGCTGCTGTCCCAGTCGCTATACATCTTTACACGATTGTTGTTGTCGAAAGAAAAATAAAACCTGTAAAAGCCACCGCTACCGGTAACCAGGTTACCATTCCATCCATAGGCAGAACCGCTGATGGCCTGCTGATAGGCAGTCAGTGTTTCATTGATCCGCTCATCGGGCGACTTATCAAACACATGTGTGTCTTTACGGCACGATGCTATCAGGGTTACTGCAAGCAAATAATATAGAAAGGTCTTTTTCATAATTATTTTTTTGGTCGTGATTCACCAGGCGTATCACGGTTTAGGCGTGCCACGGTTTGAAACCGTGACACGCTTACCCGCTATTTAATTAATGCATCAATGGATGCTCTGGTCCTGGCCTGTAAACTATAGAAGTTTATTCCCCATACGTTTTTATAATAGTCTACTACGATGGATTCTTTTTGTCGTAGTTTATCGCGCGCCGTTGCACTGGAAATGCTGTTCACCAAAGCATCAAAACCCGGTTTGCCTTCTATGAGCATAACGGCGATCATTTCAACAAAATCTTCATCATAGGCCGACTGGGCATAGGCGGTAACAAACCCGTTTTCGTTGGCCTGTTTATCGGTTGTATTGTTCCAGTTAGAGGTGTAAGTACCTACAGAGATCTGTTTAAACGCCGCCGGATACAACACTGTTTGATGCAGTATATGCCCGAACTCATGTTCGATGGTATGGAACATCAGTTTGATATTAAATGAGTCGGCGGGAACATAACCCGGCATTCCTTTTATTAGGAAGTCATTTAGCACATACAATACTATTTCGCGGCCGCCTTCTGCTGTGCCCAGCGTAATGGTACCGTCAATATTCCAGCTGGCGCTGCCCACGAGCACAAAGAACTTTGGAATGTATGTTTTCATGAAGGTCATTCCTGCTTCGGCCACATAGTTGTTGATCCATACTTTTTTTATGGAGCTTAATACCGGGATGATCTTTGCTTCATCGGGCGGTGTAAGATCCTTACTGAAATCGAGCTCGCCCTGGTCCCACCGGTACTTTGCCGACACATTAAACGGTATGGTGAGGGTATCCCTGATCCAGTTGTCGATAGCCGTGGCTGCCACTGAATCACCTCCCAAACCCGAGATGTTGCTCACATCGCCCGGGTTATCTTTTTTACACGACGACGCCAGTATGCCGGTTACCAGTATCGCTGTGAGATATATTCTAAGGTTGTTCATATGTTCAGGTACTATTTGAAGTTTGTTGTTTATAGTTTGTTGTTATCTCGGATTCAATGGCATGCCCGATGTTGATACCGATTCGGGCAGCTGGAACACGCGTTGCGGGGAGCCGCCCGGAAGCGTCAGCACCTGTCCGTCGGTTGTTGTATGCGTAACGGCTATATCGTACCGAAGCATATCGAACCAGCGCATTCCTTCCTGCACATACTCTGCGCGTTTAAAGTCAATCACTGCCTGCAGTGCAGCGCCTCTTGCATTAGTTGTACTATAAAAGCTATCCAGTTTATTAACGGTAATGATATGCTTTACAGGATCGTACTTTCTGGTAACGGGGTCGATAACACGTGTGCTGGCGTAAGTATTCAAATCCGCAATACTGGCGTTCAGGTTGTTAAGGTAAAGGTTGGCCTCGGCCCTGTTAAACAACACTTCTTCTGAAGTGAATAAAGGCACCATTACGTACGGGAAACCGATGTTGGCATTTACCGATGAACGCACAAAGTATTCATTGATCTTTGGGATCAGATAGTTGTTGGTACCGGCTGTATACACCTGGTAGCGGAAGGCCCAGTCTCCGCCGGTAACATTATCCCCCAGTATTTGATCGCGTATAGCTGAATTAAGTCCGTAACGAACGGTATAATAATTTCTTGCCCATACCGAACCGGTTTCAACCAGTAACAGGTTGGCCGGCTGGGTTGCCTTTTCATAATTGGCGAACATGTCGGCAGGCGTGTAGGTCAGGTAAGTAGTATTCCACGGCCGCAGCATCGAGATTATATTACCTGCAGAAAATACGGCATTGGCGTGGGTTACAACATTGGCATAATCCTGTTTAAACAAATAAAAGCGTGTTGCAAATGCATGCGCCGCCGCTTTGGTGAAATGATAACTGGGCACGGTGTATTTGCTGTCGTCGATAAGTGGTAATCCCTGTGTAAGGTCCTGCTCGATCATCTGGTATACATAGGCAACGGTTTTACGGTCGTACTTTTTAAACACCACATTTTCGGGTGTGGTTACATAAGGAATGCCCATATCGGTTGATGCTGTACCGGGATTGTACACTTTTGAAAAGAAGGTAACCAGCATAAAATGGGCATAGGCTCTGCACAGGAGCGCCTCTCCTTTCTGCGCCTTGTACTGCGTTGTGTCAGATGAACTCTGAATGGTTGCCAGGGCCTGGTTGGCGGCAGCTATGGCCGTATAACAGGCGTCCCAATAATTTTCGGGCGAGTCCTGGTCTTTCGACGTTACGTCCCTGAAAAAATACGGGTCAATATTGGTTTTGTCCTGAACACCGGCGCCCTTATCGGTCACATTATCTGAAATAGATTCACAAAAGGCCATATAGTTTCCCTGCGGATATGCGGTAGCAAGCAATTGCGACACCTGCGTGGGTGAAGTCAAAGAAGCCCTGTTATCAGGATTTTTTTCCAGATACTTCTTACAGCCTGCTGTGAAGAAGATCAGTAAAAAGCTTGTATATGTTAATATTTTTTGCATCGTTTCGCTTGTTTTCTTGTTTATTGCCGATTGACGATTGCCGATTGACGATTAAATCCCCAGTTTTACAGAAAAAGTAAATTGCTTTTGAACAGGCTGTGCCACGCCACCGGTATTAAAGAACTCAGGGTCCTGTCCGTGCAATTTTTTATCTGAATAGATCAACCACGGATTATTGGCTACGGCCGATAAAGCGAGGTTGTTTACACCCAGTTTTTTTACTGTTTTAGCAGGCACCTGCCACGTAAGTGATACGTTTTTTAATCTGACCATATCGCCTCTGGCTACCCGCGCAGTTGAATAGTTGTAATTATTATACGGTGTTGACCCGGCGAGCTGCGATTGCTCAAAGGCGCCCAGTATAGAAGGTATATTGGTATATTTTTCATCTCCCGGCATTTCCCAGCGATCGTAAAATTCTTTAGGCATAGCATCGAGATCGCTATAACTGTTCTTGAAAGCGGGATAGAGCCTTATCTTATTACCGGCCTGATAGGTAATGAACGCGCTTAATGTAAAGTCTTTATAGCTTACGCTGTTTAACAAGCCACCAGTTAATTTGGGATCAACAGGGCCTTCATATACAAGATAACCTGTGTTCTGGTCCTGCAGATACACAGCTGAGTTCATTTTACCGGTTTCATCAATAAACTGCGGTACACCGGTATTATGATCCAGTCCCTTAAAGTTCAAGGAAAATAAACTGCGTACGGGATATCCCTGTTTGTTACCTCCTTCTGCCGCTACGAGGTCCCATATAAGGGGTTCGTTTTTGGCATTGGTTATTTTGTTGGTATTGTAACCGGCAGTTACATTGGCACGCCATTTCCATGTTTTATTATTTACTATCAAAGCACCTACCAGCAATTCAGCGCCTTCAGATTCCATATCGGCATAGTTGGCTGCCTTATATGGTTCGCCGCCAACGCCTGATGTTTTAACCAGACTGATAAGATCGAAACTGTTGCGGTGATATACATCTACGCTTACATTAAGAAACTTGTTGAAAAGGGTGGCATCTACGCCGAGGTTGGCAGTATATAATTTTTCCCATGTAAGCTCTGAGTTCTCCAGATTGGCGAGTTGTATTACAGATTCCCTTTCTGTTAAGTAAGTTCTGTTGGTGGTAATATTTTTCAGAACAATGCTTGAGTTGGTAGCAGGTCCCATACTGGCGGTAAGGCCGTAGCTGGCGCGCAGGGTAAGCGCATCAACCCAGGATACATTTTCCATAAATTTTTCCTGCTCAACGTTCCATGAACCGGCCACGCTCCAGGTTGGCAGCCAGCGGGCCCTTGGTGATTTACCTAACCGGTTTGAACCATCATAGCGAACGGTACCGGTTAAATTATATTTTGAATTATAGGTGTAGGTGCCTGTTGCATAAAAAGCCACAAACCTGTCATAATCTTTCGACATGCCATAATAAGGGAAGTTCAGCTCGATGGTTTGTTTCAGAATACGGTAGTCGATAAACGGCACGCCGCCATTATCATACTGATACCCGTAACCGGTGTTGGAGAAGTTCTGCCGGTCGGCATATTTTACCTGCTGACCAGCCAGTAAGCTGATGGTATGTATACCAAATGTTTTATTATAGCTAAGGCTGTTCCTGAAATCGTAACTCACGAGCTGGTCTTCAACGCGATTGTAAAAACCACCGTAAGGCAATACAACCACAGGTTGTGCATTGGGGCTATCAGGATCGCGGTACAGGAATTTATTATTGTCGCGAATAGTTGAGTTGCCTGCGGCGCGGTAGGCATTGGCCATGTTGGAGTTTTCGGTGATCTGGTGTTCCTGGCTTGATTTCACATAGCGGAGTGCGCCAACAAATTCCCACTTGAGATCGGGTGTGATCTTATAGTTTAAACCACCCTGCAGGCGAAGATCGATCACATTCAGATCGATGTAGTTATTCGCCAGTTCGGTAAGAATATTGAAGGGGGCGAAATTTCTGCGGAAATATTCTCTTGCCCCCGTTTGATCGTATTCCGTTAAAGTGCGGCTGGTATTAAGGGCGTAACTGAACGGGTTGATATCAAAATCGCGGTCGTAAGTGCCAAATACGGGGTTGCTCTGGCGCGTAAGGGCGCCGGGCGCTCTTTGTTGCCGTACAGACCCTACCGTGGTAAAGTCGGCCGAAAGCCGGTCAGAAAAACGGTAATTATTTCTAAAGTTGAGTGTATAGCGTTTTACTTTATCGGCAACCGTCCAGCCGTTGTCATCATAAAAGCTGGTAGAAAAATACGACTGCGAGCGTTCGGTACCTGAAGAAATGGCTATAGAATGTTCCTGTATGAAGTTATTGCGGAAGAGAATGTTGAACCAGTCGGTATTTGCTTTGGCATAACGTTCCAGGAATTGTCTTCTGGCAGAGAGTGTATTGGGTAGTGCAAAAGATCCGTCGGGGTTTACCTGGTTCAGCATTTCGTACATTTTGCCAAATACGCCATTATCTGCCCTGTCGAGAATATTGGCATTGAGACTTCCTTTGCGTTCGAGTTCGGCAAGGACAGACATCTGATCACCCGAGTTCATAATATCATAATCGTAGTAACCGGGTTTAAGATAAGAACTGAAGTTGCCGGTATAATTTACCGATGGTTTGCCGGTACGGCCTTTTTTGGTGGTGATCACAATTACGCCGTTCATGGCTCTGGCGCCATACAGTGCGGCGGCGGCGGCGTCTTTCAGAATTTCGAAACTTTCAATATCGTTGGCGTTCAAACCTGCTACGGCAGAACCCAGTAAGGTAGTAGGGTCACCGCTCGACAGCTGATCGTTTGAGATGTTTACAATATCTTCAAGCACCACGCCGTCTACCACCCACAAAGGTTTATTATCACCGTTGATGGAAGTAGCCCCGCGCACCCTCACTTTAGGGGCCGTACCGAATGTACCCGATACGTTCTGGATCGATACACCGGCAGCACGTCCTTCAAGCATACGGCTGATATCGGTTTGTCCGTTCATTTTTATTTCATCCATTTTCACGGTAGCGGCTGCCCCGGCAAATTTCTTTTTATCGATGGTCTGATAACCGGTTACCACTACTTCTGATAATGCCCTGTCGCCTTCCGACAACTGCACTTCAACGAATTTCTCGCCTCTGAAAATGACGGTTCTGGGCGCTTTGCCGGCATAGGTGAACCGCAAACTGTCGCCCTTGTGTGCGCCAATACTGAATTCACCCTGTGAATTGGTAAATGTGCCTCTGTGGGTAACAAGATTTTCTACAGAAACTTCCGGCAGAATAATTCCTTCTTCGGCGCCCGACACTTTACCTCTGACAATGGTGGTATCCTGGAAAAAGAAATGGTTTTTACTATCGTGGCTAAGGTCAGAGGCGTGAGCAGCAGGCGAGCCATAGCACACAATCGTTACCAGCAGCAGAGCTTTGCACGTTGTTCGCAGCCCAGAGGCCCGAGAAGCGTTTCTCGTAAAACGCATAGCAGTTAGTTTTTAATTAGCGGAATGAAATTGATTAACAACTTACGGATTTTCCAATAAACAGGGGCGTGAAGAAAATAAACAATTTCCATTCTTATAGGCCGGAGGTTAAAGCCGGCTATAAGAATGGAAAAAAATGCGATGAATCTTTTGGTTTCCGCCGAAGGCGGTCAAAAGAGAGGTTTTTAAAGGATAAGTGTTACGGTAAGGATATTTACAAATTATCCGGCTTAGTCAGTTATATTTAAGTATTGCTTAACGGCCTTCCAATCATTATAATTGACAGCCGACCTTCCCGTACTTACACCGCCAGGTATAATAACATACCGGTATTGAAATGATTTACCGCTACTGCTTTGGTAAGTTGAGGCGTCCTCTGTAGAATACATTTGAATTTTTCCTACCTGAAAATAAGCGTTCAGGTTTTGAACACCGGTAAGGGCATAATAGTCTGTAAACGGTAACGCAAACACAGCCTCGTTAGTAGCCGTACCAACGTTTACATATACTTTTACAACGCCCGAATCGAGTATAGTTTTCGTTATTGCCGGCGCAGTCATAGTGGCTGTCCATGCAACTGTGTCACCATTATTGTTTTTAACAACTGCAAACGTCACATCCTGCCAGGCTGAAAACCTTACATTGGCCGTTCCGGTATCACCTTTATCACCTTTTTCCTTTTTACAGGAAGAGCCGGTTGTTGACAAAAAGAGAGTAAAGGCTACCACGCATGCAACAGAGAAAACCGAGAAGACGTGTTTCATAAATGTAAGTTTTGATTGTTGAGATGATCTTAGCGTATACGTAAAAAAGCCCCTAAAGGCTGGGTATCATTGCAATTTAATGATTTTTATACTCTATGGTAATTAAAAAGGGTATCCTTCGACGCTCGGGATTCAGTAAGTGGCAAAATAAAGGCAAAGGTGTCCTTTCAACTCCGCTCAGCAGGCAGTCGATAAAACACAGTGGGCAGCAGACTAATGCCTGCTGCCCACTGTTCTGAAGTCGAAGAACGACTAATTATATTATTAGTTGAATTTAATGATCTTAAACACTACGCGTCTGTTCTTTTCCCTGGCGGCGGGGTTGTCTGATCCGTCGGGGTTGGTTTCTTTTTCCAGCGGACAGCATTCACCCAAACCTTTCGGCATGATCTGGTCGGGCGAAATACCGGCTTTCATCAGGTATTCGGCGCAGGCATTGGCACGTCCCTGCGACAGGAACTGGTTCGATTTTACCGATCCTATACCATCGGTATGCACATCGATCTCAAGTACCACATCGGGGTTGTCTTTCAAATATGCTGCTATCAGGTCGAGATAAGGATAGGACGCCGGCGCGATTTCGGTTTTTAACTCAAACACGATCTGATAAGATACCTCATTACCAATCGTTTTGGTTTTTCCTTTAAACGGATCGGGCTTTTTGGCCAGGCATAACGCAGGTGCGTAAACGGTATCAACCCTGGAGGCGGGTGAAGTGAGCAGGCCGTTCTGGTACCCATCGAGAGAGCCGCCGATCTGCAGCGCCAGGCCGGCATCGGCCATAATACTATATTTTCCCTGTTCGTCTGTTTTTAACTGGGCTACCTGATTTCCGCGGGCATCTTTAACCAGTACGGTTGCCCCGTTCAACGGCGCTTTTGTTTCACAATCCATTACCACACCACTATATACCTGGGTATAGCTTCTTTGTACGCTGTATAGCTCATAGCAGCAAAGCGAATTGCGGTCGCTGCTTATCATAGCGTCCTGAAGCAGGTTTTTACCCCGGCTTATGAAATAGCTGTCATCTTTTTCTGAATTTACGGGGAAACCGAGGTTGGTGGCAGGCGACCATGAGCCGGTAAAATCACCGTTTGAAGCAAACAGGTCGAATCCGCCCATACCGGTCCTTCCCTTAGAGGCAAATACAAGGGTATTGCTGGGGGCATGGTAAAAAGGCGCTTCTTCATCTTCAAGCGTATTGATACCGGGTCCCATATTCATTACCTGGCCCGGGCGGCCATTGGCGTCGAGTTCGGCATACCAGATATCGAAACCACCGATCCCATCGGGGCGGTCGCTGGCAAACAACAGGTATTTACCATCAGCAGTTACCTGTGGCTGACGGGAACTATAACCGTTTTCATCCTCCATTTTGCCATCTATTAAAACGGGCTGCGACCACCGGTCGTCGATCCGCTGGCTCATATAGATGCCGGATAATTTTTTACCGCCTTTGGCTACCGTCCAACCGGTATAATACATTCTATTGCCATCGGGGGTAAAAGTGGGGGTACCCCACTGGGTGCTCCGGGGGAACGACACGTTCATTCTCTCAACTTTTCCGAATCCGCTGCCGGTCTGGTAAGATGCATTATAAAAGGTATTGTTGAAATCTGATCGGGTAGAAGTAAACACAAGGGTTGAATTATTTAACCAACTGGCTGCATAATTGGCCCCTTCTTTATTGATATTGGCGTTGAGCTTTTCAACTTTAACAACGGCGGTACTGGTGGCCATTTGCTGCTGAACAAAAATACAATCCTCCAGTTCCTTCTGAGCCCGTTTGCCTAACTGGTCGGCAACACCGTGTTGCTGAATGAACGCTTCCAGTTCTTTTGAAGCCTCTACAAATTTGCCACCGGCACGTAAACAAACAGCGTACAGATAAGGTACCTGCGGAAAAGAAGTGGAATCTTTATCCATCAGTAATTTATACCATTGCTGGGCATGAATATAATCGTTCAGATGAAAGTAGCACTCTCCCATGCGGAATAACAACTCGGAATTAAGGCTCCTTCCCTCGCGGTGGCTGGCCACGCCTGTTCCCTGCTTTTGCACCACATAGGCGCTGTAACCCGAATTGGGGGGAATTTTTCCACCAAGGAATTTCTCATAGTATTGGGCGGCAGAATAATAATCGCCTTTGGCATAAAACTGTTCGGCTACCCTTTTGTAATTGGTAACTACCTGGGTATGCGCAGCAGGCATCATTATTCCTAAAGCGACGATTATTATAAGATGCTTAATCATAATTGGAAAATTTCGTGAATCGTCAATCGTGAATCGTGAATATTCCCGAATTTCAATTCCTCGCTTTCTTACTTCTTTATAATTACGACTTATTACTTTTCAAATTATTGCTCACTACAATCTCGGACACACAAATGGTATTCCATCGGCCTCAGCCGGTTTGCGGCCAATAAGGGTAAGGGATATTTCAAAATTGTTGGCATTACCTGCCACTCTACCCAGATCGGAAGCATTTATATCGTAGCTGACCCCTATCATAAAGTTCTTATAGTATACGCCTGCATAGGGTGAAAGCGCATCTTTAAAGCGATAGTTGGCGCCCAGTAAAAAGTCGGTAGCCTCGTTCACTCTCATTTGTGTATAAGCGCCCACCATTCTTTCCTGCGCATTTCCTTCGCGCATATATAACAGGTTTGGTGTAATACTTACATCTTCATTCACATTGATCTTAAAACCTCCGTGCGCGGTTATACGCATCGGCATTCTTTCATTCACTGCACCCGAAATGAACGGGTCTTGCGGGCGCGATAAATGGTAAACCGATATACCGCCGAACGCGTTGGCTTTTTTACCGGGTGTACCGTCATAATATACTGCGCCCACTCCTGCATCAAATGCAGTAGCCGAGGTTTTATTTAATACTTCTGTCGACGGTACAGGATTGTACCCCGTTACAGGGTTCCATTGATCACCCGTCTGAAATTTACTGGGGTCGAACCGGCGGTTGATAATTCCCAGCGCCATACCAATTGAAACCGTTTGGTAGCCAAAACGAATACCGTTATAAGCCATGGTAGCATACCCGGTCAAGTAGTTGTAACCAATGTTACCGGCCTTTTGGTTCATAACACTCAAACCAATACTTACATTCTTATTGGTTGGAATGTCGGCCGAAACGCCTGGCGTTACAAAGGGATTGGTAACCCCTCCCCACTGACTTCGGTACATTGCCGTAACACGGTAGTTACCATCGATGGCCCCGGTCAACGCAGGGTTTAACCACAGGGGATATGAGTAGTATTGCGAAAAATGCGGGTCTGTTTGAGAATGCCCTGCAACTCCTGATATCAATGCCAGCACTAAAACACCGGCTTTTATTAGATTTCTCATTACAACCAGTTTTAGGGGTTATTTACCGGACAAGATTAAAGGTTCCTTTTTTGGTTACCGTACTGTTATTACTATCACTCAGTACCATATAAGCAACGTATACATATACACCAACCGGTTGCGGTTTACCCTTGTAGGTACCATCCCACCCGCCGTTGATGTCGTTGGTTTCGAAAACTTTTTCACCCCACTGGTTGAATACCATTAAATGCATGCTTTGAATGATATTGCTGTATACCCTGAACACATCGTTCTGTCCGTTGCCATTTGGAGTGAATGTGTTTGGAATAAAGATCTGATCGGTAACTGTTTGACCTGTTACGCGGTTTGAGTACGCGGGCGGACAATCCCATCGTGTACCCAAAGCCTTTACCATCAGACCTACGGTATCACGGGCTTTTAATCCGGCAACGGTATGGGTAGTGCCCATCGGCCCCGATGACGGAAGTGACCAGTTAACACCGTCGCGCGATACCAGGTAT
>Ga0207674_10003830_pt1 | contig 18339 bp, 35 predicted proteins | sample KBSCornC72_FD_184303 | JGI IMG/M metagenome (GOLD analysis project Ga0207674, IMG submission 184303) | Corn rhizosphere microbial communities from Kellogg Biological Station, Michigan, USA - KBS Corn C7-2 (SPAdes) (version 2) | ecosystem: Host-associated > Plants > Roots > Rhizosphere > Soil ... | reverse complement strand
GGAGAGGGGGATTTTAGCCGGTTTGTTATTCAAATGAAATAGCAAACAGAAATTCCCGACCACATTCGTGATCGGGAATTCCTGTAGAATTTGTTCAGTTGTCGATTTCCCACCAACCGTCATCCCACATGTTAGTGTTCAATTCGTTTTCGAGATCGGCGATCTGTTCGTCCAAAACAGCTTCGATTTCACGGATGATCGCGCGGATCTGAACCTGACGACCAACGGTGCCCCAGTGGGAGGCTGCGACGCGGAGAGCCTGAATGTCCACGTTCGCTTCACGAAGGGACTGCTTGAAGGCGGTCAGTTCTCGGGTGGTCGCGCGCCGGGTCATTTCGTCTCCCTGGTGTCCTGTTGTTCTGGTGATACGTCTAGTGTAGCACGACCACCTACACAGGTCTACTACTTTCGGTGGGAACGGCGGTGAAACTTCATGCGAAGCCTCGTTCCCAATGCGGAGTTACCGGTAATGGTGAGTCCGCATGTCATACACTTGAGTCGGTGTCGTGGTGGAAGACTGTTGGCGAGTGCGTCGTTCAGTCGGTCTGGCATAAAAGGCTCCCGGTAGTTAAACTCTGGGTTGAGATTGAACCATTCCCATAGTCGAAAGTTTACCAGTGGTACGGTGTAGATGCGGGGAATGTTTGCGTTGTTGGCTCGGGTACAGATGCTGTCACCACAGTGTCGTAGACACCAGTCGCATAAGGTATTGGTGTGTCCTGGTCGCCTGTCGAATTCGACAGGGTAGCGTTGTTCACAACAGGGACATAGAAAGAGTCGTTGTGAATTCTCTGGTGTGGTGATGAATTCGTGTTCTCCACTTGCCCTGTTGAAGAATGTCATCACCACATCCAATAGTATTTGAGGTCTGTGTACCAGTTGCTAGGGAATGTTTGGTTGAGATGCCAGGACATGCCGATCCCCTTGGCAATCGTAGAGGAGCGAATCAGCTTCACCGACATAGGTGTACCATGGTCGTCGCTCCATTGCTCCGTTTGAATAAGGCATGGGCGCGAGGGATTGAATGCATTCGAACAGCTGGCAGATTTCGTCCATGTCTGCTTGTGTTGGAAATGGACGACATTCCCGGTGGATTGCTCCTTGATTGTTCCCGCAGCGTACAGACAATAGCCGTTGGCAGGAATTGTCCAGTGGGTGTAGTGCTGAGCTCCACCAGTAGGGAGCGGAGTAATCGATGTAGAACAATTGAAATCACTCTGCCATTCTGTCGTGGTGGTGATTTTGTAATAAGTGTTGTTGTCCCACCAACCGTCCAATGTCACCCAGTCGCCAACGACAATGAATCGTTCGTGGTATGCAGGAGGCCATGTAGCGGGGTTACCCCACGAGATGTGTGATTCCGTGGAGGATTGCGGGGACCATGCCCACTGTCCGCCTACCTGGTTTCCGGTCCAGTACTGTCCAGCGCTTCGGCTGAACATCATGGAATAATCATTGTAGGTTTCACTGGCTCCGAACGCGCGAGACGGAGCGAAGATCACCAGAATCAGGAGAAACGTCAATACCAGTCGGAACAGTTTCTTGGACATTAGAGAATCCCTTCAAAAAGCTTACGGATGGTGTCGTTGTGAAGGGTGACTTGCTGAACTGTAGCCTGATTCTCATTCGAACGATCGTAGGTGATCAGACGAATGAACGTGTGATTAACACTGTAGGCGGATGATACTTCCACATAGGTTTCACCCACACTTGTACCCTTAGTGGAACGCTGGTAAACGTCATCCATTGTTTTGCATCCATTCCAATTCACTGTCGAGGTTGAGCATGGCGCGGTATACGATTTGGTTGTGGCACCAGCGGGTGAGCCATTCCATGACGAATGGGTATAGTCCGATAATGAGGAAGGCTGCACCGGATGCGATGAGAAGGAAATCTATCATAGTTCGATTCCCAAATCGGTAAAGTGGACAGGGACATGGTCGGTGAGAATTTCGCGGATAGAGAAGAAACGGTGTCGCCACTGTCGTAGAGCCACGAGATCTGCCTCACTCAGGGGTAGTGCGTCGTTGTCGTACATTTCGAAAACGAAATCCAATGCACGAGTACATTCGTCAACGTCGGTCACGGTAACACTGATGATAGCGCGACGGGAAGTGTTGTTATCCATACTCGTATTGTAGCATGGTTAACAACACTTCCCGTTAATTGTTATGCAGTTGTTATGCGCACCATGCTGTGTAGTTGTGGGTGGCTTCCGTAATCCACAGGGTGACGCATCGGGTGTTTTCGGGAATGGGAACGGGTCCGGGCCTGTCGGCATCGAAGTGCAGTGGCTGATCGCCCAGGTATCGTCCCTTATTTGAGTCGTTTGGGGTGTTTCCGATGAAGTAGGCGTGACAGTCGATGTGGTCGACTCCACCGATGGAAACGAACAGTTGTCGTTTCCCGTCACAGGGAATGGTCACGTAATCGTACGGGTTGTCCGTGGTTCCCTTGAATTTACTGCCCTGGACTACCATGTCTTCCTCACCATTTCCGGGAATGAAAGGTTCATCTTTCTTGTCTACACCAGGCCAGTAATCCAACACCACCGATAAGTCATAACCGTGCGGATCGTTGCCATGGTATTGCTTGGCCACACATCGTGCTTTGATCCATGAATCAGGAATATGAGGATCGTTGTCGTACTTGGCGATCCAGTACCACGGTTCCGCGACCTTGGCTTGATAGAATGCATCACGAACAATAGGCCATGTGGATGCGTTGCAATATACGGTGGGGTCTGCTCCGGCTTTCCGTCGCATGACTACCCATCCGGGTGCCTCTGCGGGTGTTGCGTCCCCGGGTTCGACGTCGAGGACGTGACCCCAACTAGAGGAAGCTTTCTTCACAATAGCGACACAAACAGCATTCGGGAATCGATTCCAGTCGTTTTGTGTCCACTGGGGAATTTTGATGGTATCAGCGTATCCGGCTACCATTCGAGCGTCAGGGGGAATGTTGGTTGCGGTGACGGCGTCGTACATTAATCTCATGGGGATACCATTCCGATGATGTGGAGGACGAGTGCGATACCGAAGGACAGTGAGGCGAGCCATCCTGTCCATGAGTAGTGTTCGGGGTTGCGTCGTCCCCATGCGGTAGTGATATGGAGTGCCATCAACAGGAAACCTGCGAGTACAAAGAGTCGTACGATGGCTTCGGACATGGTGTCACCTCACTTGTATCGGAATTTCAGTCCACTGAGAGATATGTCGGTGGCACCGACACATCCATAGCAGTAGAGTTTTCCATCAGTGTTGTAGAAGATACGGGAGTTAGCACCGCCACCGTTACTGATTGCGGGAGTTTGAATGTCGAGTTTGGCTGGAATGACAGGCATGGCACACAAGATGGTTCCGTCTGCATTGGTGCCACCTGTCATGGTCCCGTAGGTTTCGATACAACCATCGGGAGTGTACCGGTAGGCGGGCGCGTAGTATCCAGCTTTGCCAGTCCATCCATTCGACAAACCGAAATTGATCCAGTCGGTGAACAAACCAGATTTGATGGCTCGTAATTCTTCGGTGACGGGCTCGAATCCGTAGCCGTCGAATCCACTGGCGACATTGTAGATTCGCCAACCGTCGACATCATTGTGGATACGCCAGTCCCCACCGACCGCGTACTCTTCGTAAGCATTGTCGTTCTGGTCGTCAAAGGTTTGAAAGTACTGTTTTCCACCGGTGGAGTTACGTCCACCGAATGCAATCAATGGTGCACCGGTACCCTGATTCAATTGGATACCGATAGCCAACCCGGGGATAGCCTGGTTGATGATGTTGAGCTGTCCACCGATGTTGTTACCATAAATGGTGATACCGTTCTCATTGATGATAGCAATGAGGTTCCCGTTATTGTCGTACACTTCAAACGGGAATTGGGACTGATCGGACCACACCATGACTTAACCCTGTGCCTGAAAGAATGTTGCACTGACAGTTTCTGTACCGGTGAACGTGCCTGAACCCAACGGTGTCCACTGAATCGTGACGAATTGGCCACGAGGAATTTTACGGGGACCACCACTGTAATCAGCGGTGTTCGACTGACCACGTCTCGTTTGGTCAATCAAGTTCTGTGGATCGACATTCCCTAAATATACCTTGAGAAGAGAACTGTTAGGACCCTGAACAGATAGACCAGTGAGGTTTCGATCGTAAATCTCAGCATTCAACGTAGCAGTCCATACACCATTGGCAAACCGAGCTTGAACAATCACACTCGGTTGAACAATGTATTGGAATCCACTACTTGACATGGTCGTCTACCTCAACAGAATGAGTTTCCAGGACATACACAGTAGGTGTACCCGTCAACGCGTACGCGTACACGGCATCAGTGGTTTTCAATTCCACTTCACAATTGCCAGCGGTGACAGGATAACCAACAGTTTTCACGGCCTGAGCATCCGTGTGGACATACACCACGTCGGCGCCTAGTACCGTGAGCTTCAAATCTTCCCGAGTGTGCGACGCGGGAGCAATACGAACAGCTTCACCGGTAATGGGAACAACAAAAGAGTTGATGGCAACCCTATTCTGTCGTCCAATGGGTTCCGGCATGGAAATCACATCAACAGGAATAGGTTGAATGATGTGTTCTTCCATCACATCAACGGCAGAGGCCGCAGCCTCTTTTGCTTCCTGTTCTTCGTTGGCATCCGCCACGTCTTGAGGAAGGGGAATCAAATACTGTTGCGTACTATCGTACGCCACCCCGTGTTCCTCAACTCCACGATAACCAGGCATTTGCTTATCATCGGTGGGCGCCCATCCAGTTTGAACAACCGGAGGAAGTTCATACTTCGCAACCGATTCGTCAACCCAATAATCAGGGTCCTGCTGGTCAGGCCACGACCGATCTTCAACAGGGACAGGTTGCGGTTCAAGGAGAGCCTTCAGTTTATCGACAATACCCGTCATGACGATTCTCCAATCGGAGTCATGTGCAACGTAAATTCGTAAGCGGTAACCATGGTAATCACCGTGGCACCCGCTAGAATCAACGGTGCGCGATTACGTGTATAAAACGCCAACGCCCCGGCAAATCCCAGGGTCAATACACTGGCCAGCAATTCACCCTGCCGGAGATTCTGCTTAGTACCCATGTGTGGTGAAGCTTGATACAATTCCGATCTGTCTGGACACAACGCCGTGAACAACACAATACCCTGGGTGGCGGCCATTGAAGTAAATCCAATGAGATTACCGTCCATTATTCACATCCTTATAGCGAAAAGTAGGCATACAACACCGCCGAATACTTCACCCATTCGCACCCAGCTGTGAGGGTCTGTAAACCAACTCACCAATGAATCAACTCCACTCAACGCATCCTTAATCCCGCTGACAAAATCCACCGGTGAAGTGTTATTAGTGGCGGTGACTACTGCATTGGACGCGGGAGTGGTGATCCGGCGAATGGCAAAGACTTTCGAGTAAGAATCGATACGAACAGGGATACCGGTTTGAGGAGCATTCCACATCTTCCCATTACCGATACAAATACCTACATGCCCGGGATGAGTCATCACCAAATCCCCAGGTTGTTCAGTCCCTTGACTAATTCCATCGCCCATGAAACGGATGGTTGCCGTAGTCCACAAATGGGATGTCTGACGACCGGTCCCAGGTAGTCCCGCCCCGGCGAAAGCATAGTGGACCAGTCCGGAGCAATCAAATGTGTCGGGGCCTGCTGCACCCCATATGTAGGGTTTACCAGCCTGTTGTGCGGCAATGGTGATTGCTTTGTTAGCAACGCTACCGTCATCCTGGTAATACGACATTCCAACTCCATTAGATGTTCTGAGTCCCATTCCCAGGCTTGGGCTGAGTATTCGACGAACCTAACGGATTGAAATTGGGAGTGTTGATCGGCGGTTTATTACCTTTCTTGCCCTCACCAGTTTCACCAGGCTTGAGAAGCTTGTCGGCAAGTGAATAATTCTGTGTGAATGCTTTCTTTGGGTCTCGAACTAAATCACTCAGGAAAGCGGGAAGGTCAATGTCCTTGACACCGGAGTAAATGAGAAGACCACCAGCCACACCCAACACCAATTGAAGGAAACTGATATTCTTCATTTCTTCAGACCTTCCGAATAACCTCGAAGCCAGGGTACTATTTTCGTACTGGCTCCGATGGTTCCACCGACAAGCCACACAGCGGCTAGATTCTTGGCAAGATTGGGATTCCACTTTTCCAGCACAATGAGACCTAGCGCCACTCCGATAATACCCGCCCAGAATTTGAACACGTATGGAGAGGTACCGTGATGCTCGATACCGGGTGGGGTGATTCCACCACGGGCTATGACAGACAATCCAGCCGCCGCTAGAACAACGCTGGGAACGTTCACTTAGCCACCACCTTAGACATGACACCAGCCGCTTTGGCAATACCGGATGTGGGTAATGGCAAATACTTCACAACGGACGATGCCTTAACGGGAGAAGACATGTACAGAGCCACCATGAGTAGAGCTACTCCACCTAAAACCTCACCGACACGAACCCATAAATGGGGATCGGTCAAGGTAGTCACAGCTTTCTGAATAGACGAAAAACTGGATTCGTCATTACCGATGGTTGTCACACCACCGGTGACACTGGTATCGGCACCAGCACTGGCAGCCGCCATGTGAGTTAAATAGGCCCCAGATTTGTAGGTACTCCACGGTGACCAGTTTTTACCACCGTTGGAAATACTGAACATCATGGCAGCATTGTCGGAAGGGTCTCGCCAATTGTGACCATTCAACAATGCGCTGTGAACACTGTTGATTTGCCACAATCCATAGTCGGTTGATCCGTTCCGGTTGACGTGTGTAGCCTCGGTATCGCCACCACTTTCGGCGAGTGCAATCGCCGTGGCAATAGTCGCGTTCTGACCGGTAATACCAGCCTGAACAGCGTACCCTTTGATTTCACTCGCCGAAAGTGTAGGCATCTTTCACCCCGTGAACTGAGTCATATCCGGAAGCTGACGTGCCATCATGCCCGGCATACCACCAGCCATCTGCGCATTGCCAATCCCCTTCACCAGGTTCATGACAATCTCGTGCATTTCACTGACTTTCTGCTCGATACGATCCAACCGAGCTTCGATATCAGCGTTTTCGTGGAATTCCATTGCCCTGTTTCCTTATTCTCTTAGTAGCCCGGCCACGGGAGGGTGGTGAACTTTACGCCGTCGTTGTCGTCGCCGGAAACGTACTCCATTCCTTCCGGGAGGTCGGCGCGATCCTGTTCCTCTTCAGTGACAGCCTTCCGGGGTTCTGCCGGAGTGGCGTCGGGATGAGGAGAGTTGACCTGCGGAACGGTACGCGGGTCCCCTTCTTCCATCGGTGCAGGGACCTGGAAGGGCTTAGGGTCGCTGAGTCCCGAGGGGTCGTGTTCGTCGGCCATGTTATTGTCCTTTCTCAACTCTGGCGTTTCGCTCCGCTACGACTGATGTTCGCTGACTGCGGAATCTGTCCTGTGTCAATCTGCCATTCTCCGGTGCTCTTTGCAGCACCAGGGGCGGCAGTGTAACCAAACTGTGGCACGTACTGACCGAACCCAGGGAATTCCTGTGAAGACAGTACGGGAATGTACAGTTTCGTTCCCGGAGTCAGGTGCGAAGCGTCTGTGATGGTTTCGTGGTTGGCATTGAGAATCTGATTCGACGCGAACGACATTGACGAATAGTCGGATGATGCAAGTCCGAATGCCTTTTTGGCAATACTCGTCAATGTGTCACCGGAATTCACCGTATAATACGTGCCGACAAGACTGGCGGTGTTTTGCCGTGGTGTCGTACCCCAGACGTCATGCTGGGTGTTTTGCGGATTGTCCGGTGGCGGTGTTCCCGTGGTCGGTGGAAGACTCTGGGGAGGCGAGCCGATTCCACGGATCACATTGGAAATCATCGCGTTCTGTTTGGCACTCAACGCCTGAGCATTGACGTACAAATCGACCGCGTCAGAGGCTTCCTTTCCATCGACGCCTTGAGCAATCAACCAGTTTTTCGCGGCTTGTGCCCATGCTTCATTCGTTTGGAACCCTGTTGTTTTACTGCTGTTTGAATCAGCGCTGTCATCTGTTTGTCCGGTACCCGTATACACCAGTGCCGAGGGAGCCTGAGTGTCAGTACCATCGGAGGCTTTGTTCTTTGATTTGTTGAAATAAAACGCAACCAGAACACCGCCGCCAACAGCAATCAACCACACATACGGAGGAACACTCTTAGCCGATTTCGCACCGGTCTTGAGAGTGTTACCGACAGTTTCCGTCACATCAGCCATGTCACATCAACCTATTCGAGCGTTGTGGCCGTACACCAGCGGATTCGCTGGTGTATGTGACATAAGTTGACAGATCATTGGTAACAGTGTCGCCGACGAACACAGCCGTAGCATCGTTGGTTACCGGGTCAATGCGATACGAGTTGTTCCACGCATTCATTTGACCGACCGAACCACCGAGAATATAGGCCCGGCGGTTGTCTGCCAACGACCAGTGAACTCCGTTCAATTCCTTTTCAGTATCCTGACCGAAGGGACGGAGGAAACTGTAACCCATGGGGTTCAGAAAGGCAGTCCACCGTTTCACTTCCGGCGGATTCCAGCGAGGGTCATCAGCGTACTGAGTGGTACGCCCACCGTCCGCTTTCTCAGGCTTACCACTTTGTTTTTCGATACTGTCACGTTGCTGTTTGGCCCAGATATTCCGGTCATCCCACCAGTCTTGCGGATTCTGGTCTGCTGGTGGCCGGTCATAATGGACAAGAATCTTGTCCTGTTCTGGAACACTGGGAAAGTAATCATCCCCCAGATCAGGGACGTCACCCTCCCACCAATAAGCAGCGTCAGTACCGTTGGAACCAACTTTGTCCGTATAGGACAAACGGTCTTCTAGTCCAGCGGGCGCTTGAGGTGCCCGCTGGACTTTACCGAAGATACGCCCCAACAACGACGTTTTGCCGTTAGGGGTCTTTTCGTCAGTTGGGGCCGTCATATCAGTGTCCCATGCTTGCGCGGATACTTCCCGAGAATGCATCCCCAAACGCCCGGATGACATTCGCGGAGTTGGCGTTCGCCACTACCGTAGTCACGAGAGCTACGGTAACGATGGCACCTAGTACGTTGATGATGGTATTAGTCTGCATTCTTTCTCACCCCTCCCGAAATCGTTTCGTCACGATCAGCGATGGTATCTTTCTGGTCCGAAATCGTTTCCAGTTGATGCTCTACCTTGTCCATCAATCGAGTCAACGTACCATTCGTCTGTTGCTGAATGGTTTCCACTTTCTGCTCAATCTTCGCAGTTTTCACGATGTTGAACAGAATACCGGTGTTGACAGAAATGATGGTACCAAATACGTAGAGGAACTGGGTTGTGTCGACGTGCCGGATAGCCAGCCACCCATAGACCCCCAGGAAACAACAGATGAGGACTACCCCACAGACGGCGGCGGTACCCGCTCTCATTAGGCCACCTTCTTCGATCCGCTGTTGGCCTTCAGTCGTCCAAGCATCTGAGAAAGAAGGGGAAGAACGAACATCGAGAACAGGATACCGGCGGCGAACCAGATCCAGTCAATCTTACCGAGAAAACCCATGATTACGATCCCACCTTTGCAGCGAAGTTGATATTGACAGTGGCACGGTTCAGGAGAACCAGCCCCACGAGAGCGAGCAACACGATAGCTCCCGCTACCTGGGCGGTATCGAAACTCGTGTCATTTCCGGTTGCCTGCATTGAGAAACCCCTTAGTTCAGGAAGACATTGCCAGCAATGGCGACGTCATTCGTAATGACCGTGAGGGTACCCGCCACACCGAAGTTTCCAGCGAATTCGAGTCGAGTGGAACCATACGTTTTCCACCAGCCGTCCCGATTCTCGTTACCCACTGCTCCGTCGAATTCGTGACAGAGATCGTAGGGAAAGACACCGGAATCCTGGGTATTGACGGCACCGTCAAACGTGGTCCCGCTGTAACCGTAGCGCTGGAAAATGGTGTTCCGCCACGTGAGCTTTCGAATGTAATCGACCGGTCGGGCGTCAAGGTCAATTTCGAAGTTGGTAGCGGGGAAGTTGGTTTCACCGACCGTTCGAGAGCCCGAGCCATCGGTGAAAATCAGACCCAGGTTTCGAAGGTAGTTACCGACACGGGTGTGCCGGATACGGTTGTAACCGGAGACCACCGGATACGTCTGCACCGTGAGGAACTGAGTGGTGTTCATCGCGGGCGGAGTGGTCTGATTCGGGTTACCGTCCGTCTGAGCCTGGGGCTGGTCGTATTCCATGGCTTCCACGGTGACCTGAACGGTCGGTTGAGTGGTGGGAGTGGTGGTGTACAGAGTGGACGACGGAGCCACCTGGTACCGAAGCTGGAACATCGCAGCAGCGTTCTGATTGGGCAGAGAACCCAGACCGTCCCGAAGATCCAGCTCAAGCGGAATGTAAAGCTGGAACTGGAAGTTGGGCAGAGTGGCCGTGTAAATACCACCCTTGGGGTCACAGAACATCGCGGGAATGTTCCCGAAATACTTGTTCACGAGATACAGCTGGAAACCGTCGTTCAGCTGAACAATCGGAGCACCGTTGGGTTCGGTGAGCTGAATGTTCTGAAGAATGTTGAACGGAGCGTTCGCCGTGAACGCGGTACCAGCGACACCACCGGAGACGACAACCGTGAGCAGGAGACCACGAAGGTAACCGTACGCGGGAACAGAAATAGCGCCACCGGTGGGAGTCTGAGTACCGGTGGTCAGGGTGTACGTGGAATCGTTGACCAGTTCCCGGTGTTCACGAGTGGCTCGCCGGAACGGGACAATGGCACCACCAGTACCCTGAGTGCGGGCAGGCTGGGAGGTCTGTGCGGTACCACCAGCGGTACCGGTATTGGTCTGGGCGGGGTTGGGCATTGTCATCTCTCTTTCTCAGTAAATGTAAGCCATGGCCTTGCCAAGACTGGTGTTGTGATACTTGGCGGAAATCCAGCGCCACAAGAACCCGAAGATAATCAGGTAGAACGCGGTAGTCAGAAACCCGAGCGTCGACACAGGAAGATTCATTATGCTTTCCCTCCCTTCAATACCAACAATGGTGGCCGGAAGGTACACATACTTTTCTTCCGGGTATTCACATACAACACTTCGTATTCCACAAGTGTTGCAATCCTTGCGCGAATGGCAACAGAATTGAACGAGCCGACCGACGAAATCCTCTTGAGATTCGTTTCATCATTGTCTGCCCAAAAGAACAGGTGAGTACTGTTGTCGTAGACTTCCAGTGGAACCCAGGCAGGACGCTGAGTAGACCCCATGAAAGACAAGCCATTGGATCGCCCTTGCTGTAACAGGATTTTCATTTCCTGTTCCAACCCGAGAATCTTTCCCCACCACCACATTTCGTCGACACAAATACACCACCCACCAGCGGAATACATGTCTGCCAACGCATCCATGAACACACGCTGTTGAGTGGCTTTCATCGTGCGAATGTCCGAACCATTCGGCCAGAGCAGACGTTTCGGATACTTGTCGACTCTCAGACGGTCATTCCATTCACTGAGCTTCTTATAATGGAACGCCTTACCGAACAGATCCAACGTTTTATCCGCCGGTTTGGTGGCACATACCGTCACATAATCCCGATACCCCTGCATAAGCAACAATAGCGTGAGATTGGTCTTCCCATTCCCGGTGGGACCGATCATCCCGATGTGCTCACCCTGTTGCCATTCAAACGATTCGATGAATTGGAGCCACGACAAAGCGGGGATATCATTCGAATATCCCGCTGAACCCGTGGTCAAGACATCAACCGTCATGCTGCCTGCCCGTGTTCCGGAGCCCCCGGAGCATCCATGTTCCCGTATTCCTGTGTACCCGGGGTAAACCTATTCCGGAGCGCGGGGATGTGATGCATCGCGATACCAATAGCAACGGGCGCGTGTGCTCCGATGACTTCGGCGATTGCCGAACCCTTCAAAAGCTTATCCAGGAACGCACGAGTCTGCGGAGATTCCTTCGCGAGACGTTCCATGCTATCGCCCATGGCTTGCGCATTCGCCATGATCAAGGTTGCACAATGTGGATCGAACAACCCCACATACATACTGATACCGCCGTAAAGGCGTTTCATGCCTTCACCGATCAGACCCTCGGTGAATTCAGGTGCCTCAACCTTAGGCTTAGCGCCACCAGTGCTACTGGTCTTCTTCCGGGCTCGCGTGCTACGCGGCGGAGTATCTTTCGCCCCGGTTTCGCGTTGCGGAGCTCCCCTGCCGGGAAGTAGCCGACGCGGCGGAGCCTTTTCCGCTACGACTTCGAAATCCGGACCTGACTTTTCCGTCACATCCACGGGATCGATACCAGGATTCGTCATTTCACACCGCCAACCGTACGAATAACCAGACGGAAGGGTGCTCGTTCATCAACGGTAGTCAATGTCCATTGACCAATACCGTGGTGGTCATGGTTCGGCTTTTCCATTAATGCTGCCATAGCCTCTTCAGGTAACACGAAATCGTGTTGAATCAACGTGACACCCGCATGATCCAACAGCAACAATTCATACGTCTTTGTCATCGTGCACCCCACTTACGAGTCAGCCAATGTCCACGCTTGGATTCAGGTTCCGCGTCTACCTCAACAGTTGCCGGATTCTCGTCCATTGGTGGGGTATCCTGTGGGGAAAGTCGTTCCACCAATGCACCCAAAGTCGATTCCAGTCGGGAGACCTGTTCTCCCAGGGAATCCACCGTATATGCTGTTCGTTCAGCGGCTGCATTGGTTTCTGCTGCTGCGATTTGAGCCTGAGCCGCCGCTGTCATGGAAGCTGTTGCCGCATCGGTGGCCAAATCAGAATTCAATTCCGCCTTGTCCGCAGCTTCATTGGCCTGCTCTGCCGATTGTTCGGCCGCACCTTCCGATTTCGCGGACTCTGCTACGGCCTCAATTGCGGTAGTCTCTGCCGCTGCTTCCCCACTGTCGTCAGTGACTTCAATCGTCGTCTCCGCCATCGTTACCATCCTGTGACTATTTACCCTGTCGAACCCTGTTACGATGTAGGGGAGCACCAGCCCAGGCCACAGGGCGGAACCTAGACTGGTGCTCACTGACAGTGTATCATAGATATGCAACCCAACAACAGGGAGAATTGGCAATGCCTCCTCGTGCACGTAAGACGAGTGATGAACTCGCCGAAACCAGCGAAAATCTCGACACCAGCACCACGAAGGAAATCACCGGTGTTGGTACCTTCTATGAGGGTTTCGACGTCGAGGAATTCCCGGAAGCCGTTTCGGTCGGCGAGGGTGAACTTCTCGTGTTCAAGATCCTCGATTCCAACTGGGTTCCCATGGAACAGAAAGATGGTGAAGTGGTTGACACCGAAGTCAATCAGATTGTGGTGCTGGACGGCACCACGGCCACGGAGAAGGTGTTGGAGGGGACGGACTGGGTTTCCACCGGTGAACTGATTTCGGTAGGCGAGGTTCGTTCGTTCTGGATCAATTCCAAGCTTCTCCGTGACGCGTGGGATCTGTGGTCCGCGTCCATCGATGATGAGGGTGCCGTGAAATTCGGTGGGAAGACTGTGTCCAAGCGCAAGCGCGACTATCAGAAATGGTTCGTCAAGTTCAATAAGGACAAGCCCCGCCGGGGTCCCGCCACCCGGTGAGGGATAGAGCCTTATTCAAACCCCTCAAATAGGTTCAGTCTGGTGATGCTGAACCATTGAATATTGGCTCCGAAAGCCCCGGGAACGTACGGCAACCGTTCCCGGGGCTTTTGTTATCTGAAAGGACCACCATGGGGTTTTTCCGGAACCTGGCAAAACGTATCGGTGACTTCGTACGCGGAGAGCCACGCGAGCTACCGAAACCCACTCCCCATGTCAAACCCGACGCCGGACCACGTCACCTCCCGTCGGCTCAACAACGTACTGTTTCACGTGAAACACCAGACACGTATGTCGAGAAGCTACACCAACTGACTTCACAGCAAGACCGTATCCGCACCATCGAAGCCACCATGTTCGACGACACCCTACCGGTAGAAACCCGGAAAGCCGCACTCGAACAATACGTAGAAGAAACCGGTTGGTACCGCCCCGAAAACAACGACGCATGGTCAAACGAAGAATGGGCACGGTGGGCTGAAATCTACGAATCCGAACCGGAAGTCTGGTGACCAATACCAGCAAATATTCGTACACGGATATTCGTGAACGAAAGAAAATCAAGCACCACAAAGGACGTAGTCATATCCCCATGTCCGAACGTCCCTTCATTGCCTGGGATGGGGAAGGAGAGCATCCGAAAGATTCACAGGGTCGGTACCTGTTGTTCGGTTGCTCCACCGGTGAGGACATTGCCACACCAGACGACACCAGGGGGTTACGAGCCAGTGAATGTTTCGCCTTCCTGATTGACGTAGCTCGCCGACACCCACACGCTATTCACGTCGCATTCGCATTCAACTACGACGTTACCATGATGATAGCGTCCCTACCCATTAAGGTGCGTGAGAAAGTTGCCTCTGGACATGTCGTCTGGTGGAACCAATATCGAATCGAAAACCTCACCCGAAAATGGTTCAAGCTCTACGACAAGCGGTTGGGAATCTCTATTACCGTCTACGATGTTTTTACCTTTTTCGGGTGTTCCGCTCTACAAGCATGGAGGGAATATCTGCCGGGAGACACCGATTTGGCTTTGGTTGAAGAAGGGAAATCAAGTCGGGACAGCTTCACTTATTCTGACTTGCCCTTTCTGCGAGAATATATGCATAGAGAACTTGTGCTCTATGAAAGGCTGGTGGATAAACTTCGCAGGTTGTTGCTTCAACTCGATATTTCCCCTCGTGGATGGTACGGACCTGGGGCTGTTGCGAGTGCGTTCCTCAATCTACGGGGAATCAAGAATCACCGAACGCGAGATCTACCGGAAGGGGTTATACAGGCTTCCCAGCACGCATACTTCGGCGGACGATTTGAATGCATGAGAACGGGGCTTTATCGTGGACCAGTATACAAGAATGACATACGATCGGCATATCCTCACGCTCTTAGAAAGCTGCCTTCACTCACACAAGGACACTGGGTACACCGTGAGATTTATTCAGGGTTACCTAGTTCGTCCGGCATTTCTTTGGTTCAACAAATCAATAGAATCCGTGAATTTTCGCTGTACCGAGTGTCTTACCGGGGGAATGGTGATCGACATTCCCTGGGATACCATCAGATTATATCTCCATTCCCCTACCGAGACTTTCGAGGACTCATCCATTTTCCACGACAGGTTGACGGCTGGTATTGGGGAGTGGAGGTTCAGACTGCTCTCAAATGGGCCAGTCCAGGGGAGATACTGATACACGAAGCCTGGGAATTCATCGAAGATGAGAACTGTGAACGACCTTTTGCTTTCATCACCGATCTGTACACCCAACGGGCATTGTGGAAAGCAGAAGGTAACCCGGTACAACTCGCCTGCAAACTCGTCATGAATTCCCTCTATGGAAAACTAGCACAGCGCATCGGATGGAACGAAGAAACGAATGAACCCCCAACGTGGCACCAATTGGAATATGCAGGATTTGCTACAGCGTACTGTCGTAGTATGGTCTACGATGCCATGGCTAGAGATCCTGATTCTATCATTGCAGTTGAAACAGATGGCATATTCTCGACGAAACCCCTTCCACTACCTGAAGACCACAAACAACTCGGAGACTGGGAAGTAGAACGCTATGAAGGTATCGCTTACGTTCAATCAGGTGTGTACGGACTGCGAAACACCGATGACACTTGGAGCGGGCAGAAAATGCGTGGATTCTCTAAAGGTGACTTTAGTATGCCTGACGTGCTCAACTCAGCGAGTGATCTCACTCCCATCACTGCCCATACGCATCGATTTGCAGCCCTTAAAGGGTACTGGGGCGATAAAAGGCTCACTACTTGGCTCGACAACAGTCACGTTCTCGTTTGGGGCGGGGGCGGTAAACGCGCACATGATGGTGCTCTATGTAGAACGTGTCTTCGATTGCCTACTGCGAACATGGACGGGCTCCATGACTGTTACATCGGAAGCGGAGGTGGATTTTCAGAAAAACACATTCTCCCTTGGCGTACCGACAACCGAGATCTCTTCATCCGAAAAATCAACCACGAAATCAACCAACGACGATACGCCAACGTGTAACTGTGCCAGTTGCCGAAAATGCGAATGTGTACATTGTCAAGCCAAACAAGAAATCAACGGTGATACCAGACTGTGTAGTACTGGTTGTCGTTGGAGCGGAGGAGAAAATGTACCGTATTGTGCAGACTGTCCCGCCCTTATGGAAATTCGTTCAGAATTTCTGGAGTGGAAGAGACAACAACGTGAAATATCGTAAGAGATGGCATGGTGGAAAGATTATCTTCGATTGCCAACACTTTCACCCGTACCGTTCTCACTGGAAAGTCGGCGAACGACGTTGGTGTAACCGTTGCGGCGAGTTACACGCCGTCATGTTCGTTATCAAACCGAAACCAAAACCGGTACCTCAACCGGTAGATCCAAACCAACTTTCGCTAGACGACATACCACCGTTCTGATAGAATCAGTGGCATGGACACGATGACACGATGGGACAGGGACCTCCTGTTTCTCGACGTGCCCGGTCCAGCCCTCACCGAACCCATCTGGGGTGACGAAATGTTCACCCTACCCACCCAACAGGGAGTACGAAATGCCGACGTCCACGCGAACCACCCGCGTCAAGACCACCGCCACGGCTGGATCCACCGACTCGTCTGCGGCTGGTAAGAAGCCGCGCGCGAAGGGTGTCTCCGGTGCCGACGCTGAAGTCCTGGAAGTCACCTCCGTTTCCGTCACCGACGTTCCCCGCGCCGCGCGTGCCAGCAAAAACCGCAACAACCCGTACGACGCTCTGTTGACTGTGTCGTATGAAGAAAACGACGAAAAGAACGACAAGTACCGGGCCGTCAAGACCAGCACCGAAAAGGCTGACGCCCAGGTCCGACTCATCCGCTCCGCCGCCACCTTCCTCGAAATCGGCTCCCGCATCCTCAACCCCCAGGACAACGGAGACGGAACCACCACCATCTGGTTCCGAGCCCAGTCCCTCCGCAAGCGCGGACCGCGAAAGGTCAAGACCGAAGCTTCCGAGTGAGATTCCTGACCAGTTATAAGTGCTGGTAGGCATGTAAATCAAAAATCTCGGAATGACGAAACCCCACCGAATCCCGATCGGTGGGGTTTCGTTATGTCATCGTGACCTACAATCACACGTTGTTTGATAGACTCGACGTCATGGGTAAAGACAAAGTAGGCAGGACCGCTTCGAGCTGCAATAGCTGCGGGACCAACAAAACGTGTCAGGTCTGTGGTGGAAAAGGACACTGGGAAACCAACCCGGATATCCAGTGTGGTCACTGTAACGGTTCCGGTAGCTGTCCCATCAACAGCTAGGGAGACATGATGCAAGCGGAAATGTACTGGTGGTACCAACGATTGATGCACCACCACGGTTCACATTCCGAAGCTTTAGAAGCTCAGATCCGGCACATCGGGGCTGAATACGGTGAGCTTCTTCAGGAGATCCAGAAATACAACGGTGATAACCCGCGTCGCCCTGTCAATGACGAATCCGCAGGGCAACGGATACTTGACGAAATGGCAGATGTGGTAATCACTACTCTCCTTGCCATGACATTTGCTTACAGAGTGTATCCTGACAGTGATACCCCCGACCCCGTTGTTACTGCTCTCAGACTGGTCAACACACGGTTCCGATACACCGTAAAACGAATGCAAGAGTTTGACACGGAACAGTTGAACGACTAGACTCTAGTTACACCAACCGAGAACGGAGCACCAAATGTCCGACATCACCAACACCGAAGCCAAGAAGATCACCCTTTCCGACGTCCACAAGTACTTCAGTGACGGCTACGTCGAGCAGGACGGGAAGAAGGTCCCCGCGAACGGCTACTCCCTCGCCCGATTCCGCGACGACTGGAAGGCGTTGTCGGTGGACGAAAAGGAATGGTTCAAGAACGCCGTCGCCGCCGTTTCCGGTGAGTGACATGGCCGAGAACCACAGTCACATCATGCACGTGGTTATCTCCGGTACTCCGGAATCCTTGTTCGAAATCCAGCGGGAACTCTTCACCAACGCGGGTTTCGGTGACTTGGAAATCAAGAAATTCGAAATCCGTCCGTTGAATGAAAACGAAAAGCGATAAACGAATTCCACAGAAATTCCCGAGAGCAATTGCTCTCGGGAATTTCTGTTTGAATAAGAAATTGAATAACAAACCGGCTAAAATCCCCCTCTCCTGT
>Ga0207674_10003827_pt1 | contig 18344 bp, 23 predicted proteins | sample KBSCornC72_FD_184303 | JGI IMG/M metagenome (GOLD analysis project Ga0207674, IMG submission 184303) | Corn rhizosphere microbial communities from Kellogg Biological Station, Michigan, USA - KBS Corn C7-2 (SPAdes) (version 2) | ecosystem: Host-associated > Plants > Roots > Rhizosphere > Soil ... | reverse complement strand
GGCTGAAATTTTGGTCCAAACAATCCATGAGTGACACCTATCGAGGTGTGCGCGATGGCGGCCAGATCCCCGTTGCCAGCATTGATATAAAGCTCGTCGAAGTTGACACCATAGTCGTAAGCCAACTCACCCTCGAACATTACATTGTGGTGGATACGATACCCAAACCGCCCGCCGATTCCGAAGTTGCTGGTACTGGTTTCCGACACGCCCAAGTAATCCAGCAAAACACCGGCTTCAATTCGCTTCTGAGCCGAACCGAATGGACTTGCAAGCAGGAGCGTGAACAGGACAATAGAGGTTTTTGGCATGGGGAGAGTAGATTGTGGTCGTTTAGGATGAGCAGCAAACAAATCGAGTTGCTGGTCTATTTGCAAATCTGGAAAGGTGTTCTTACGTTACACGCACAACGGAGAATCGAAAGATGATGAGGGATATCGAGACTTACCGTCAACTACTACGTCTTGCGCTGAAAAAACGAGCGGGTGGTCGACGAATGTCACTCGGAAGACTGAATCAGACCAAATCGTTCAGAGGCAGCTCAACGGGCTGAAGGGAGATATGAAGAAGGTCTTGAGCGAACTTGTCGATGAACGATACAGAGATTTTCGACAGTTGCCCGATTCGTTACTATGAATGCGAAGAAGCTGGGTCGATTCTTGTAATTCATTTCGGCATTCAGAGAGTCCACATGGAAATAGCTGTCAGCAGCGGTCGTGAGAGCCAATGCAAAAGACCGCGAGGATGGATAGGCCGTTGGGTTCTGCGGAACATGAACTCGCGGCATTCTGATGTGACCGACTGGGGTTTGCATCAGATTTCGATAGGGCAGAGCTACACGATTCTCGATGTAGGCTGTGGCGGCGGGAGAACACTCAGCAAGTTAGCGGAGAGAGCACCGCAAGGGAAGGTGTACGGGATTGATTACTCGGAAGAAAGCGTCGCCGCAAGCAAGAGAACGAATGCCCGCTGGCTCGCAATGGGGCGCGTCGAAGTCCTGCACGGTTCCGTGTCCCAGCTTCCATTCTCAGATCGAACGTTCGACCTTGTGACAGCCGTTGAGACGCATTTCTGGTGGCCCAACCTGCCCTCCGACATGCAGGAAATTTTCAGAGTTGTGAAAGCGGGCGGCAACTTCATCATCATCGCGGAAGTCTACCAAGGTGCGAACACGAGGATGGCAAAGCTATGCGAGAAATACGCCTCACGAACGGGCATGACGCTTTTGGATCTGAACGGTCATCGTGGGCTGTTTGCTGAGACGGGATACTCAGACACGCAGGTTTCTGCGGAACCCGATAAGGGATGGATGTGTGCCATTGGCCGGAAACTCGGCGGTGCTCCACTCAGTGAGTGATGTAGAGCTTATCAACATGTAGGCAATGGTAGGAATATTTCGCGAGTACGGAGCTTTCCGTGCCAACTGAACCATTGCGTGGCCGGCGCGCACCAGGCCGCAATTGAGTTGCTCTTGCGCGATTCTTCCACCGATCTGCAGTCCGCGGGCACCTACGCTCAGTACGCGTAAGGGATTGACAAAGGGGCCGGGTCCCTTGGACTAGGCGGCAGCTGGATCAATTGGCTCAGCCTCCACGCCTAATTCAGCAAAATGTTCCGGGCTGAGCCAATGCAGTCGCATTTCCAGGGGAACCCTGCCGGATACGATTCCCGAAGGGCAGGAGCTGCACGGCAACTCATGCGGCAAGCGGTACTTAAGGTCTGGACGGTTCACCTCGCCAGTCTTAGACGAAAAGTACATATCGAACTGGTTTGGATGACCTTTAGAACAGGCGTAATAGACAACCACCCATAGATATCGCATATTTTCGCCCATCGTGCGATTTGTCGACAATTGACGGTCGAACCACCAATTGATCAATTCCCAGGTGAAAACAGGGAAACAACACGGTCGCCGGAGATGCCCTTCGGGGCTTAGTTTTCGCGGCCTTGTTCTTCGTAAAGCTCGTAGGCACGGGTAGGGACTTCTTCGGCCACCGTCTCTTCTCCCGTCTTGGCTGAGGGCGATGATGTCTGCATGGGAACCCTCATACACCCTCCATTCTTGCGCATTACCCGCTGGGGGACAAATTCTCGATGTAAGTGTCACCCTTGGTCACACCCAGCACCTCAGCCTTCGCTTGTAGCCAGTCGTCCAGCGCGTGGCCGTGTGCTCGTCCTCGTTTTTCATACAGTTGATAGGCCCGATTGCGAACTCTGTCTTCCAGTTCAGGGAAACCCACCTTACCGAGATCGGGGTGGGCCGGACTGAGTTGAAGCTGCATGACATCCACCTCGTCTTGCGTGTTTACTTGCCGAGATTTTCAACGTTTTTGATGCACGTCCACGCTGTGGAAAATCAGCGAGTTGAACCCCGCGTTACAATGTTCCTCCCCCTGGAACGACCTTGAAAGAAGACGAGAAGAAGCGGCTATCTGCCGTTCTCAATTCGACCGAGTACCTATTCCTGGGAGAGGCATGGTCCTCAAGCTAGTGCTTAAGCGTCGAGGCGTCGCCAATTGGCAGAAGGTGGTTGACCATCTAACGTCCGACGAAGAGATGCTGGGTGGTCGCGGCTGACATTCCGTGACCTGCACCTCGAAATCGAGCAATCAAACAACCCAACAGCAGCTCTGGAAGCCTTGCTCGGAAGGATGCCGAAAGCGCAAGATGGCTCAATGAGCCGATACAGAGACTTAACTTACGGTCCGGCAAGCCGTGAGCACAGATCATGCGAGGGCGAAGGATGGAGATTGACGTAAACTCTGTGGTTCTGGCGACGCGTGTTTACGCTGCGTTGCGCGGGCGCTTTTTTATAGGGAGTGCGCCACGGGATTCGGCGGAGGCGGACGGTGGTGAAGTGCTGGCTGCCATCCGCGGCGCCATCGTAAATTATTTGGAAGAACAAATCGGGGCAAGCTGAGGAAGACCTGCACCGTCCAGTTTGGCGCGCACCAAATGAGTGAAATAGAGTCCGCCAGGATTCGGCGAAATGGTATTGTGCGCATGCGAAAACCTATGGCGACTGAAATCAAGCGTGTCCAAGCTCCCCAGAAATGTCCCCGTCGTTAACTCGTTTAAGATGTCCCCCTTTTTGTTGTTGACGACGTCGGTGGAATACGCACTGAAGCGAAACCCCGATTTATCAGCAAACTGGCGCATCGGCCTGTGTGCGACTACGGCCATCGGCCACCTGCCGTTGCTCAAGTGTAGAATCGGCGCTGCCGTAATTTTCAAGAGTTGAGGAGCAGCAGATTACCGGATGAATGAGAACACGAGGTGCGTGATCGTGGGTGCCGGACCGGGAGGGTCGATGTTGGCTCTCCTGCTTGCGAGGCGCGGTGTGCCAGTAACCCTGCTGGAGATGCACAAGGACTTTGACCGGGAGTTTCGCGGCGACACTGTCCACCCATCGACGCTAGAAATCCTGGACCAACTTGGCATAGCGGAGAAGGTGCACCAGATTCCCCATTCCAAGGTCTATGGCCCCAGTTTCATGACCTCCAAAGGGCTCTTCCAGCCCTTCGACTTGCGCCGGCTCAAGAGCAAATTCCCCTACATTCTGCTGATTCCGCAGTCGAAGTTCCTGGAACTTCTGACAGAGGAGGCGTCTCGCTACCCGCAGTTTCAGTTGAGGATGGGAGCCAACGTGTATGACATAATCCGGGAGAACGGCTCCATCCGTGGTGTGCGATATCAGACGAGCGAAACCCAGGCCGAGATTCGGGCATTGCTCACGATCGGCGCCGACGGAAGGCATTCGCGGGTGCGGCACTTGTTGGGTTTCGAGCCGGTTAAGACCTCGCCGCCTATGGACGTGCTGTGGTTCAAGCTGCCCAAGCTCGGTGCGGATATCGACGCGGGCAGCGGCCTAATGGGCAGCTTCCGGGCGGGCCGCATTCTGGTGATCCTCGATCGCTCTGACCACTGGCAGGTAGCGTTTGTCTTCCCCAAGGGGCAGTACCAGCAGGTGAAGTCGGCCGGACTAGAATCCATGCGGCAGGCCATCGTTCAGTTGGAGCCTCGCTTCGCGGAGCACGTCGAGACCTTGCTGGAGTGGCATCAACTTACCCTGCTGTCGGTCGAATCCAGCCGCTGTCAGCGATGGCACCAGCCGGGCCTCCTGCTGATCGGCGATGCGGCACACGTGATGTCGCCAGTGGGTGGCGTGGGCATCAACTACGCCATCCAGGACGCAGTAGTTGCGGCCAACCTGCTCGCTAAGCCGCTACTTGAGGAGCGCTTGGAGGAGAAGCATCTCGCCGAAGTACAGCGCCGGCGGGAGTTCCCCACGCGGTTCATTCAGGGATTCCAGGCGATGATGCAGGAGAGAGTGTTGGCGCCGGCGCTGGCATCGACACAGACGACTCTTCAGGTGCCGACTCTTTTCCGATTGCTTGTGCGGATGCCGATCCTGAGAGACTTGCCGCCGCGGCTGATTGGGTTTGGGGTCAAAACGGTGCGGGTGGAGGTTTAGCGAGACTTCACTTAAACCCCCTGGAACAGTCATGCGCGAGAGGCGCTAACGCGTCGGCACGAATCGCCCCTCGATGATGTAGATCGCCAGGCCTCCCTTCAGCGCGCAGCTTTCTATCGCCGTCGCCACTCACTTACCTTCTTCTGTTCAAGTCCACCCCACTTGCAAGTCGGGTGAGGGGCTGAAGAAGATCTCTCGCACCTCGACCTGCCCCCGAGTTGCATCGACGCCTTTGCGTGCCCATGCCACCGCCTCGTCCATGTCAGCGCATTCCAAAATCCAAAAACCGCCGATGTGTTCCTTGGTCTCAAGGTATGGCCCATCGGTGATGAGGACTCCGCCTTTTGGTCTGCGCTCGCAGCAACTTCGCGGACCCAAGGCCGCAAGCAAATTTCCTGACGCCGGCAGCCATCATCTCTTTGTTGAGCGCATGGATTTCTCGGGCCATCGCTTCGCCCGCTTTGGATGGGTCGAAGTCGTCGGGGAGGTAACCAGCAACAAAATATTGCGGCATACGGGGTTCCGAATTGTTTTGTAACGGATACCCATCTCAGGGCACCATCCTATTAACAAAAGCAGTCCAACTGACCCAAACTAATGTTCGGTCCTGGCCCAGAACACTTCCAGATCGCGAGGAGAGACTATGAATTGGCAATGCACTCTAGTAGCTTGCCTGATAACTGCTGCCTGCTTTGCGCAGCAGGAGAAGGAACCGCCTCGCTCCAGCGAGCCTGCCATCGCAGCTCGTCCAAGCGAACAGGACAAGGCACGCGCCGCTGTGAAAGCGCCAGCCTTGAATGTTTCGGAGCAGGAAGCTGCCAAGGCAGCTGTCGCTTTCCTCGACTGGGCGGGCGCCTCCACTGCCGGGCAGCGTGAAGAAATCCGCCGCATGCTCGAGCAGGCAAGCCAGTACAAAGCGGTTGCCGCGGCCTTCTGCGATGAAGCGAACCGTACCGCCGAGTCTGATTTCACGCGCTCTCTTCTCGCGCTATCAGTTCTGGGTGAGATGCGCAGTCCAGTCGGCACGAATTGCTTTCAGAAGTTTCTTCACCGCCCCCTTCCAGAGAAGGGAATCGTAGCGAACGGCGAAAACGTGGAGCAAACAAAGTTGGCCATGCTCCAGGCGAAGGCGGTGGACGGCCTCGCCTATCTACGCACTGCCGCGACCGACCGCGAGGTCCTGTGGGCGGTTGGCAAGCATCCCTCGCGGATCGTTCGCGCCGAAGCTATCGAGGCGTATCTGTGGAACCATAAGGATTCCAAAGAAGCGCGTACCACTCTGCTGAAGTACGTCCAGCCGAAAGAAAGAGTCTTTGTGGATCGGGTACGCAGGGACCCTGCAGAAGAAGCTACGGTATTCAACCGCAAGCTGACCGCATTTCTGAAAGCCCATCCGGAGGCGGTTGCCCCTGCCCCAAAGCGGATCGAGCAAAAAGGTGAAGCGGCAAAGCCACCCAAAGAAGATGAACCACCGGTCCGGTAAATCATTTAAAGGAGCTGATCATGACGAATTCCTGGAAAGTGAAACTGGCGGTTTGCCTGACGGTGTTGTTCTCGGCCGTCGCCATGAGCGCCAACTGTAATCAAACGACTGCGAGCCAGGCTGACAAAGATCTTTGGAATACGCACGGATGCTGGCAGGAGTTTTTCTTGTGGCAATACCAGGCTTATGATATGCGGGGGTCGGACTGGGGTTCACGCGGCTGGAACGATGCTTGCAATGTGAATAAGGAATATCCCAAGCACTGGAACGCTTCCTACCTGCTCACCTATGGCTTGCAGGACAATTGGCAATTTTCCTTTCATGGCACGGTGGACTATCGCGGAACCGCCGAGCGCTGGGACAACCAGTTTCATGATGACCTCTACCACACGGCCACCGACGACACCAGTATATTCGGCTCTTTCTCCACTCACTTCTTCGGTCCGAATGAAGTGAAGACCTCGTGTTTACTTTATGACCCAAATCTCGCGACCAACGCTAACCCGGGTTCACGAGCCGGGGATTTCAACCATGAAGGCTGGCACGGCTGGATGGACAAGTACAACTGGGACAACGGATCGTGCGGCGGACACCGCTGCGGAACTCCCGGAAACTGCACGGCTAAAGACGCATGCGATTACTTCTACTTTCACGGTATTGGCGCATATGCCTTTGGCGCCATGTGGGAAAACAATGGCACGGCGAGTCGGTTCCACTCTCCCAACCAGGTGCAAGTGGAATTCCTGTGCGATGTAGCGGATTATCCACAGTCGTGGGTGCCGAATAGCGTGCGATTGGCTGCCAAATCCGATGCCAATACGCGCGCATCGACGCGGTTCATCAATGGCCCTGGATATTTTTGCGGAGATCCGCGACCCTGGTGATCGGGAAAGCATTGGCTACTCCGCGTATTGGCCCGCTCCAACTACCGGGGTGGTGGACACGCCGATCGCCTTCACACATGCGCGGTCAACCACCTAATAATTCAATCGCTCTAGTCGCGTGGGAACGACATTGCAAAATTGTCAGCGAACCAGGGAAGTGCGGGCAGACGTTTATCCCTGTAAAGCAATAGAAAGCCCGATGGCCACCATGTACCTCTGGGTATACAGTATGTACGGTATCGAACAATAGGGGAACCTTGTCTACAATTTCGACCATGCTCATGCCCAGGCAAACGAGACATTTGAACGAAAAGCTAAAGCATCTCGGCTTTGCACACGGAAATCGGATGAGACTCTACGGTGAGATATTTGAAGTGGCGAGTGAGCCGATAGTCGTGACCGAGACTGTAGTCCTTGTGGACGCAATCGAAGCGAGGTCGGGATCGCTCAGGCGTCTGAGGATACCGTTGCCAATTCTACGAATCGCATCTGAGAACAAGAAAGCCGCGTAGAGCGGAACGACCCTCTCTGACGCAAATGGACCCTGTATGGCACCTGCGGCATGACACGGTTGTTCCCGAACAGCCTTGTTCAGGTGAGGTGATCGAGCACGAAGAGTTTTCCCCGGGACAAGTCCGCGTTGCCATCTGCTCGGCGTGTGGTACCGAGTTTCAGTACGTACCGGATTCAGGCTGGCTAAAGATGATTTCTCCCGGAATGCGAAAAGCGGTATAGGTACTATCTCGACCGCCATCTACGACTACCCACATAGACGTTAGTTTGAGGAATAGGCCAATCGCATAAAACCAGATGACGTTGGGAGTCTCGCCATGAGACCTCACCAAAGTCCCATAATCGCGGCTTCCGTTGGCCCTGCTCTTTACCACCCCAATGCGGGCAGACGCTTCCCGTCGGAGAAGCGGCAGCCCTAGATATCGTCGTTATGCGGCGTGGGCGCCGTCGGCGGATCGCTCTTCTCTGAGCACCTCAAGTTCACGTTCAGAGACCTTGAATTGTGTGAATCCGCAATCAAGGCACACTCGGAGTTTCGGAAACACCCAAACAATCGGCTTGTTAAGCCCATCCCAACCGGAAAAGTGGATGGCAACTTCACCGTTAAATGTTCTTTGTTGCAAAGAACCACATGCCTGGCAAATCATGGCTGCTCCCTTCGAAACAAGCATCCATGCCGTCACTGACTCCAATAGAAGCCTGATCGGATATCCCCCTGAGAGGTGACTGGTGTAAATGAATGCGAAATTGTTGAAGACTCGCTTCTAACAGCGGGGGCACAGTGGTAGATCTGTCAGATCTGACAGGTGTTCACAAAAACGTTCTTATGGAATATGAATCAAGCTGAGCGCCAGGTTTTGGTCTGCAATTTCCTGTTTCCACGAGGGGGGTAGTCAAAGATGAACAAGATTCGAGTGCTTGTTGTGGATGACTTTAATAAATTTCGAGAGTGGCTTTGCTTGAAGCTGAAAACAAACGCTCGCTTTTTCGTTGCTGGCGAAGCAGCAAATGGACGGGAAGCGCGATATCACAACTTTGCGCTTTCGTTCGCCCGTTTTCGCGATTGCGGGTCGCCGAACGACGGTTGTGTCGCGTTTTCCCCGCGGAGCGGAACTGCTACCGAACGAGCGGGAGCGGCTAGACTTTGACCACCTACGATGTGGGAAGTGTGCGCGCAGACGTTCGTGCCGCCTCGGCATGAAATCCGTTAACGCCCCGGCCTGTCCTGGCACTTGGCTCGGACTATGCAACGGTCCTAGGAGGGTCTACCACATAGTGAAGTTCATCTTATCGAGATAGACCTTGTAATCGGTCATCTGCCGGTCCCCATCCTGTTGATAGTTGATGGTGATTCCGTTCCATCGGGTCGTACCAGGGTTCTTGTACTTGTTGACTGCGTGCTTGACTCCATTCAGGGTGATCGATTTGTAGAGTAAACGGTTGTCGGACGTCCTCTGTACCTGAATCACCAGGTGATTCCAGGTATTGCTCTTGGGCGAGCAAGAAATACCCGTGGCAACCCACCTCTTGTTCACGTTGTCATAGATGTCCCATTCGTGGCCGCCGGCGATGCGGCACTGGTGACCCCATATGAAGCCCTTGCCGAGCTTGCTCCCCATGAACTGGTTGATATCGAATTCGAGCGCCTGAGACGCTGACACACTAGAGGTGTAGAAATACGCCTCATAGATGAAATTATGCGCGCCATTGGTGAGCGCGTGGCTGTTATCGGGGAGACCCTGGGTGGTGAAGTTTCCCACCAAGTGGTCGTTCCAAAGGATGTCAGAGAACGCCAGAGTTCCACCGATGCTGTGCCTGGTAGCGCTGCCCGAAAGCGAGGGCGAAGAGATCGAGCGATTTCGGGACCAGTTAACCTTGCTCGAGGTCGAGGAGCAACTGCTGCAGATCGTCCAACTGGGGGGAAGCAGGGCATACCCCGGTCCCCAGTCGTTCTTATGGACATTCAAGAATTTATGGTAGTAAGGGCTACTGGTGTTTTGAGCGGACAACGCTGTAACAGAAGGCAGGGCAATAAGACATAATGTGGCGACTCGATACAAACCCATTCTGTTGTTTCTCCAGCAACGACTTTGGCCTTGACTTGCCGTGAGACTAGTGACGCATCTACTTAGGTTCAAGCAAAATCGAAAGAAGAAGAGGGATTTGCGCAACACCCTGGCGTCTCCTGGCGCTTGGCTCGGACTAGGCCACGGTCCTACATTGAGCTGCCGAGCTGCAATTCGCAGCACAAGGCGAATGTGTGGCTTCATCTAAGCCAAGCGCCAATGAGTGACATTTATCAACAGAGTAGTGCGCGCACCACTCCTGCTTGCTACCATGGGAGCTCGTTATTAGCTTCACCCGAGGGTCTTTTTGGTAATGCCCGAATCGGCTGCAATTCAGCAGTTAAACTCCGCCAACTATATTGACCTGCGCGAGATTTCCGAACGAGATAAGGGCGCGCTCAACTCATTGAGAATCATTGTGAAGGAAGCCGTGGTCAATGAAGCGGTTCAGGTGGCTAGCGACCGTCCAGAGCTTGCAGGTGTTTTGGCGGGAGCACACCCGATTGAATCTGTTGCAGGATGCAAAACGTTCCAGTTGTCGTGGACGCATTATTTGGCCTATTTGGTTACCGAGGAGCTCGTAGGCTCCAATGCTCCGAACGGCTATGACGACGAGGTTTACACGGGCAAGATTTTGCGGGTCTACACGAAATCGCACTTTCTCGACCACATCCTGCGTGATACAGGTGGCCACATCCAAACAGTCCTTCATTACAAGCTCGTTTGCCTGAATCACCTCGTCGATGTCGCTTCTTACTATCCGCCCACCGTGGAGATTCTTACAAAAACAAATGAGACGAGGGCAACAATCCAGTAGGCGAAGGCGTGCCCTTGCGCAAGATTGGTCCTGGGTCAATGAGCGATATAAAGATGTAACGACAGCCGAATGGCAATCGAGAAGGGATTCGCGCGCTTGGAAGGTGAATTGAACCGCTTACGCGAGTTCGGGCAGAAATCCCGAGCACAGCCCTGAACCGCCGTGCGGATTGCCATCAGATGTTGAGCCGCCCGTTCCAAGTACATTATTCTTCAAGCCATGCAAACGGCGCTCATGAACTACAACGCGAATGATGTACTTCATGCATTTCATGCGGATGCACCATTTCTTTTTCTCGGCTCCGCTTTTATCACCGTGGCGCTGGTTGCCGCAGCTTTTTCAGCCGTCCGCCGCAGGCTCGATCCACTGCTGATTTACTTCGCTCTATTTGCCGGATTCTACGGCCTTCGCCTTTGGCTTCGCGCATCTCTGGTGCGCGTTAGCCTGGGAAATCTGGTTCTATATCAGCGGCTGGTGCCGGGACTCAGCTACCTCATCCTGGTTCCCGCATTTCTATTTTTTGCTTCACTCGGGTTGCGAACGCGCAGCGACCGGCTAATCAACTACATCATGGCTGGCATCGGAGCGGCACTGGCTCTGGCCACGTTTGCCTTCGGCAACCGAGGCACCTATGATCAGATTAATAGTGCCGTCGTCATCCTCTCGCTCCTCTTCGTCATAGGACGGATTATGTTTGCCCGCGTCTATCGAACCGATCCCGACTTTGCCGTGATCCGGTGGGGGCTTCTGGTTTTCATTGTTTTTGCGCTGGCGGTAAATATGGCAAATCTCTTTTCCGTTCCACTGCAAAATCTGGAGCCGTTTGGCTTTCTCGCATTTCTTGCTTCTCTCGGATACGTGGCCGCGCGCCGAACTTTGAAGCGCGACCAGCAGTTGAATGAAATTCAGAACGAGCTTGAGGTCGCGCGTCGCATTCAGCTTTCGATTCTGCCTGCTGAATTCCCGCAGTCCGTACACTTTCAAATTGCCAGCCGGTATCTCCCTATGACCTCGGTCGCCGGGGATTTTTACGACTACGTCGTCTCCGACGATCATCAGGTCGGACTTCTGATCGCCGATGTCTCCGGACACGGCGTACCCGCCGCGCTGATTGCTTCCATGGTGAAGCTCGCAGCTTCCTCGCAGCGCAGCGCTGCCGATGATCCGGCGCGGTTCTTGAAGGGCATGAATGCCGCTTTATGCGGCAACACGCAGAGCCAGTTCGTCACCGCTGCCTATGTTCACCTCAATGCACAATCGGGAGAGCTGCGCTATTCGGCCGCAGGCCATCCACCCATGCTCTTGCTGCGCAACGGTGCAATCACCAGGGTTGAAGAAAATGGATTGATGCTCGCCGCCTTCGACTTTGCCTCTTACGCCAATGCGGTGCACAAGCTTGAGCCCGGGGACCGGCTGCTTCTCTATACGGATGGGATCGTAGAGGCTGCGAACGCCTCCGGCGACTTCTTTGGCCAAGATTCTCTCGGCGACCTTCTGAAAAGTACCGCGCAGCTCTCTTCTTCTTCAGTAGCCGATTCAATTATGGCGTCCGTGCGCCGCTGGTCGGCTAGGCAGGATGACGATTTGACGGTGTTGGTTTGCGACTACGCGAACACGTGAATTTGGTTGGGCCACCGAGAGGGTGTTCCCGCTGACGATACCGCTCCTTTGCGCTTTTCATTCGCCTCCGGACCGCTCGATGAGCGATATAAACGATTTACCACGAATTGAGGCGTAAGCGCCTGAGCCAAAGCCGTCGCCTCACTTTCCGAATTACTTCTCCCAGAGGCGAGTCTTCACGCGCCGGGAGTTTCTGGGCTTCTGCAAAGCTAGGTGCAGAGCGGTTCAGCCTGTTTGCCCAGACTAGAAGCGTCGTCATCTTTTCCGATGTTGCATTCGGCCCATGGACTTGGGCCCACAATAATGCGACCTGAGTTGTAATGTTCAGACCCCGGAATCGTATAAGGACACTCCTTCTTCTCGGTATGCCGCGTAGCTCATACCTGGAACGGAGTTTCTATACGTGCCGGATCACATTGGCTAAAAGTGATCTCTCCCGGAATGCGAAAACCGATATGGGACTGGCTCAATTTCCCGTATTTCCGCTACTACTGTTGTGTTATCACTCCACAGGCAATACGGTCACCGGCATTTCCGGCAGGATCGGTCTTCATATCGTCGGCGTGGGCATGGATAACCAGTGCTGTTCCGCCATTGCTAAAAATCGAGTGGCTATCCGTTCCCCAGTTCACATCCTTGTTGATAATTTTGGCCCTGGCCTTGCCCTTAGCGTCCACAGTGAAGTTGGGCAGGTCGCCAGCGTGGTGGCCCTCAGGATTCTCAAGCCCGTGTTTCTTAATGTCTGGATTGAAATGAGCGCCGGCTGACTTGAAATCGGGAGCCTCACACTTTGCATTCTGATGGATGTGGATGGCGTGTTCTCCTGGAGGCAAATCATGCAGATTGAGTTCAATCACCATGCCATCGCTTTCATACATAAGAGCGGAACCTACGCTCTTGCCCTGCGCGTCCTTCAGTTCGACACCAACTTTGGCGGCACTAGACGACGCCAGCGTTAAGACGGTAAGCAGCAGCACAATTACAAGTGAAGTGCGAGTTTTCATAACAGAAATTATAGCGATGCAGGGCAGCCGCATCGATGATTTGTTAGTAATGGCGTTTTCGCAACTGTGCGCTTTTCCTTCGCCTTCTTGCCTCTCAGTGAGCGATATTCAAGCTGCTCTCCGTTCCACGATGTGCTCCGTCTTCGCGCTCATTGATGAACGCACAATGTGTTCGACCCCTTTGAAGATGAGACGAATGCCCAACAACATGCCCACTGCCATCACACTCCGAGGAAGTCCAAACACAATAAGGACGCCAAGCAGCATCGACAATATTCCACCGGCGAATAGCCATCCGATTCTCGGATCATATGTGCGTCGCAACTGCACACCCAGCGCGATCTCTGCAATGCCATCTGCTATCAATAAGAAACCGATCGCTGCTGTTGCCGCGATGGCGCCGCTAACGGGTCTGCTGAGTAGCAGGCCTCCGGTCACCGCGTACAGTACAGCCAGCAAGACTTTGAGGAATAGGCCTCCCTCGCGCCTGGTTTGAAACGCGTAGATAACCTGCTCAATGGCCGCGAAGATGAGAAGCCACGTTAAGACCCGGATCACAAGCAGAGCCGCAAAGAATGGCACCAACAGCGCAATCGCGCCAAGGACAATGAGGAGCACGCCTAAGGTTGTGGATCCATGCTTCCGCCTTTCAGTCAAAAAAACACTTAGCATACGTACCTCCCTGCGCCTTCGCTCTGAGTGTGATCATCGTGCTTGCTCCCCCGCTTGTCGTTAAGAGGGCTCTAACACGGTTGGGGAGCTGTGGACATTATTTCTATTTCTTTCGGAGTTCCCGAAAACACAGATCAGAAAGAATATTTTTCTGCAAGTGGGCGCTGCGGGGTACTGTCATGGCTGACGGGGGCATGTCCCGAAGAGTTGCGCTCGGCTCCGAGCTCCGCAATTGGCTAGCCTGCTATTTCTGACAGTCGCGACTGCATTGACGCTCCGATAGGGTCGCAATCAACCCGGAGTCTCAGTGGCCTTGTGGGGCGCTAGTCATCCGAGCGAACTGGATCTGTTGAAAGACATCCTTGGATGGCACCTGGACGATGAGGCTAGTGCCCACATAGATGAAGTTCTCGCTCAGAGTGTAAAACACCCCGTGGGCCCGGAGTTTATGGCTCCCCGGAACATGCGCCAGTCACCGCAGCTTAGTCAACGCCAATGGAGTCTCAAACAAGGCATCGTTGCCCATCTGGACTGCTCCGGCTACAGCTAATAGTACGGCGGAGCGTGTCTGATTTTCGTCGTTTCGGCGCGGAGTAGGAGGCGCCATGTATAAAGTCGAAAGGCTTCTTTGTCCGACTGACTTCAGCGAAGGGTCTCTGCAGGCTCTTTCGGCAGCAACCGACATCGCTGCCAAGCTTGGAGCCGAACTGTCTATCGTCCACGTCGTGCCAATTATGTCCACTTTACCGACCGACCCGAACTTCGTTTTCGAGGTGCACCAGCGTCAGGACTCACTCTTTGGAGAAATGGAAAAGCGCTTATACGAAGTGGCTCGCGAATCGAAGGACAAAGGCATACTGGGCAGAGTGTTCGTTGGGCATGGCGATGCTGCAGCTGAGATCGTGCGCGTAGCTGAAGAGCAAAAAATAGATTTGATTGTTATCGCCACCTTCGGCAAGACCGGATGGCGTCGGGTTGCTTTCGGCTCGGTTACCGAGAAGGTCGTCCGTCTGTCGCCTTGCCCGGTACTAGTTGTCCGTGGCATTGAAGAACGAATTCGGGCCGAAGAAGCTGTCGCCTAGGAGACCTGTGTAGTTGCCCGAGCTACTTGCGATTGAAATGTCCATTCCCGCCGTGCCCCGCGGTAAGGTATCAAGATCACCGGCAAACCGGAAGTTAAGTGTCGAAATCCGGTTCTCTACTTCCTCTGTCGGATGGATACCCGGAGTGCAAGGGTGACGCCGTTGCTTTGTCCGTGAGCGAGATTTTGAGCGTAATGATTCCATGACAATGTCGGCTCCCACGCCCGAGTAAGCTTTGGTGGCGCTAACCAACCAAGGCCCGGGAGAAAGGAGCCGAACATGCTGATTATAGGTTGTGACTACCATCCGGGCTTCCAACAAATTGCGTACGTCGATACAGAAACTGGGGAACTGCAAGAACAACGACTCCCGCACCCTGAGGAAGCGGAAAGGTTCTACCGCGATCTAGCGGCCCGCGAAGCCAGGGTACGCGTGGGCATGGAAGCGAGTGGACACGGGCGCTGGTTCGAACGACTGCTGGCAGAACTGAACTTCGAGTTATGGGTCGGGGATGCGGCGGCGATCCGGGCTAAACGGGTGCGCAAGCAGAGAACGGATCGCCAGGATGCCCAGCATATTCTGAACTTACTCGTGGAAGACCGCTTTCCGCGGATCTGGGTAGCGAACTGGGAGAACCGCGATCTACGGCAGCTGTTGTGGCATCGTCATCGAATGGTGCAAGCCCGCACCCGAGTGATGAATCAATTGCCAGCGGTGGCCCTTAACGAAGGCTTACGTTGCAAGAAGAGGCTATGGCGAGAACAGGGACGACAGCAACTGGAGTCGTTAACCCTGGCACCGTGGACCAGTCGACGCCGGCGCGAGCTACTGGAATTGCTAGATAGACTAAACCCGACGATCGCGGAACTAAACCAAGTCATCGAGCAAGAAGCCGAGAAAAACCCGGAAGCGCAGCAGTTGATGACACATCCGGGAGTAGGTGCGCTGACGGCACTGGCCTACGTGCTGATCATCGGGGACGCCAACCGGTTTAGCCGTGGTAAGCAAATTGCGAGCTATCTCGGACTGGTTCCGACCGAAGAGTCCAGTGGAGACCGGCGACGACTGGGGCACATCAGTAAACAAGGCAACTGCTTACTGCGTTTCTTGCTGGTGGAAGCAGCGCAGGTGACAGTACGGACCGATGCGGAGTGGCGGAGCAAGTATTTCCACCTGGCCATGCGACGGGGACGAAAGATACGCCAAGGTGGCGATGGCCAGACGGTTGGCAGTGGCTTTGTTCTGGATGTGGCGTCAAAAATGGAATTACGAGCAGTTGCAAAAGTTCGGTTCGCACGTGGGACAGCCTGGAAATCGCTATGGTGTGCAGTAAATCACCGTCGTAATGATTGGGCGTCCCGCTCCTCTTCACGGAGGAGTCTGAAGTAGTAATCATGATCGCAGGGTGCGACCGAAGAGATGGATAGGTCGGACCGAGTTCCGACTTGAAACTGATTGCGAGCGAGCCTTGGTTGGATACGGCGCTTCTTCAACTAGAGCGAAATGGCGCGCTCTCCGGAGTGCATGGAGTAGTACGCTCAAAAAGAACTTGACACCGCCGACATTGTCAGAGATGGCGATTTATACACCAGCTTGGGGACATGGTAAGCTGTCGCGGGATTCCGATGAGCACCAAGCAATACGCGGTGTGAGGGGGAGTGGATAATGGAGCAGAAGTGCACAACGAAAATCAATCCTTCAGAAGAAACCATTGAAATAGGTCCCCTAAGCATCCGGTTCCTGGTTACAGGCGAAGATTCGCAGGGCAGCGTATCCGTGTTCGAGTTTTGCGTCCCAGTCGGGCAAAAGTTGGCCGCCCCAGCGCACAAGAACGACGCTTACGAGGAGATTGTCTATGGTATCGAGGGGATCCTTACATGGACGGTTGAGGGACAACCCATCGAGGTTGGTCCAGGGCAAGCGCTTTGTATCCCTCGTGGCGCGGTACACCGCTTCGATAATCTCGGCAGCAAGGATGTGAAACAACTAGCTGTAATATCACCGGCGATCATGGGCCCCGCCTATTTCCGCGAAGCCGCCCAAGTAATCCGCGCCGCCGGTGGCGGTTCTCCTGACCGCGAGAAGATGATAGATGTATTTCGGCGACATGGCATGACATTAGCGGCACCCCCAGCGGCCACCAAGTAGCAGGCGACCCACATGACGAATTTACGGACATATTGCAGCGTCAGTGCAACGTGCACCCGAAATCCGCGCATCTCGATGGCGACAAGAAACCTCAGCCCGTCGATGAGTGATTTGGGGATTTGTTTTCAGCCGTGATTGTTCCCTGGACTGTTGATGTTCGATCCTCAGTCTTCTAGGCACACACGAAACTGGCAAGAGTGACAGACTGACCGAGCACAGCCGGGAAACCCAGAATCTTGCAGAACCCCTTCGTCCCCTAGGAGGCCCAATGTGGTTACGATCTGTTCTCGCCGCGTTTCTTTTTTTCGCCCCCGCATTTGCTGCCAGCCATAAACCTGTTTGTCCAGGACCTGCAGCGCCCGGAACTGGGCGTTGTCACGCTCGCGTGGTTACTGACGACCACGGCAAGCCGCTCACCGCCGCGGGGCCCGTTGGATTCGGCCCTGTGCAGTTACGGACCGCTTATGGCCTGCCGTCATCCGCCAGCAAAGTCCAGACGATCGCGATCGTCGATGCCTACAACGATCCCAATATCGAGGGCGATCTCGGCGTTTATAGCAAGCACTACGGGTTACCGCCTTGCACGAAGGCAAACGGCTGTTTCAAAAAAGTAAACCAGACCGGGGGAACCAGCTATCCGAAAACCAACTCCAGCTGGGCGCTGGAAATTTCACTTGACGTGGAGATTGCACACGCAATCTGCCCCAACTGCAAGATCCTGCTGGTTGAAGCCACGTCGACCTCCTTGGCGAATCTGCTTGCGGCGGAAGATTACGCAGCAAAGCACGCCAACATCGTTTCGAACTCGTGGGGCGGCAACGAATTCTCCAGCGAGACCACCTCAACCTACAACGGGCATTTCAATCATCCGGGAATTCCGATTACCTTTTCTTCTGGTGACAGCGGATATGGTGTTCAATTTCCCGCAGCTTCGCAATATGTGACGGCAGTCGGCGGTACCACGTTGACACTCAATTCGAATAATACTCGGAGTAGGGAGACGGTCTGGTCGGGCGCGGGAAGTGGCTGTAGCGCTTACGAGGCGAAGCCCACGTGGCAGAAAGACTCGGGCTGCATTCGACGAACGGTCGCGGATGTCTCGGCTGACGCAAATCCCATTACTGGCGCTGCGGTCTACGACTCTGTCAGTTATCAGGGACATTCCGGATGGTTCAAGATGGGCGGCACGAGTTTGTCCTCGCCGATTATTGCGGCGATTTACGCGCTTGCCGGAAATGGCGGCAGCACGATCGATGGTTCTTATCCGTACTCGCATAGAAGCGGCCTGTTCGACGTGACCTCGGGCAGTAACGGAACCTGCGGTGGTTCGTATCTTTGTACCGCGAAGACCGGCTACGACGGCCCCAGCGGATTAGGCGCACCCAAGGGCAAGACGGGCTTTTGAATTCAAATCGGGCAATTCTGCGATCGACGTGATTCAACACGAAGAAGCTCTTCCTGGTTCGATGAGTGAAATAGAGAGTGGGTGTTGAAAAAGTCCGTTTTCGTCGAAAACACTCGAAATTTGAGGGATACAAAATGCCTTGAAATTCGAGAGGATCGCTTATAACGCATCCTGAC
>Ga0207674_10003825_pt1 | contig 18350 bp, 21 predicted proteins | sample KBSCornC72_FD_184303 | JGI IMG/M metagenome (GOLD analysis project Ga0207674, IMG submission 184303) | Corn rhizosphere microbial communities from Kellogg Biological Station, Michigan, USA - KBS Corn C7-2 (SPAdes) (version 2) | ecosystem: Host-associated > Plants > Roots > Rhizosphere > Soil ... | reverse complement strand
GGTCTACTAAATACCCACGATTAATCATAGCTTCTAATCGTTGATTCATGCGTATCTGACCAGTTGCTGCAAGTGCCTTAATAGCATTAATGCCTTGGGCTTCATTAATAGTACTAAAGGTTTTATAATTATTAGCCTCCGATTGGTCGCCAAAGTTTTGTGATACCCATGCTTTTGCAGAGGCAGGTATTCCATATCTTTCTTGTGGTACATTAGGTGCAAGAGTTTTTAAAGCTTCAATGTTTTGTACTATCTGGTCTACACCTTCTTGTGACCCAGCAGCCTCTTTGGTTGCCGCCCCTTGTGCTTTACCTACTTCTGAAGCGGCAGCATTAGCTTGAGCCATAGCAGGAGCATTATTTAATTTATATTGCTCAAATGCCATTTGCACACGGTCTTTATATGCAGGCAAAGTTTCATTTGCTGCTTGTGCTGGCGGATTAAATGGAGCAACTTTAGCAACATAATTTTGTGTTTCTTGTGGAAGTTGCGCTAGAGCAGCATCTACCCTTCCAGGACCTGCATTATAAGAAGCAGCTGCTAATTGTGGATTACCACCATTATGTTGTTGCATTGCATTTAGGTAATCATTTGCAAATCGCAATTGTTCCTGCACTGGCGCAGTAGCAGGATTAACACCATCCCACCCTTGTAATGGGGTTACACCATATCCAGGGTCTTTTGCTGTAGCTGGCATTATTTGAGCAATACCTTGTGCACCTGCTTGCGAAACTGCATTTGGGTTTCCTCCACTTTCAGCTTGCACCAATTTAGGCAACATAGGGTTTTGCCCAGGTATTTGAGAAGTTCCTTGGTTAGGAATAATATTCCCAATAATTGATTGTACATTACTACCTGAAGGCAAAACACCTGTTAATGAGGCCTTTGCCAAATCATTGGAATCCATTTTTAGGCCAGTGTTAAGGAGGGAGCCAATAGGTGATTGTGCTAAACGTGCAGCTTGTAATTGTTGTGATGCTGTTTGCACATCTGGCGCATAATTACTTGTGTCTATACCCTGAGCAGCTAACGTTTGACGTGCTTGGTCATAAGCCGGTTGTCCCCCTGCTGCTGCACCTGATAATAACTGAGTAGCATATATATTTGCTTTACTAGCAGCATCTATTCCCCCGCTCTGAATAGCTTGTGCTTCCAACGCTTTCTTTAACTGAAAATCTTGGTCTGCACGATTGTAATCAGCAAAGGTCTTAATGTTATTAAATACATTTGGGTCAATTGGCATAATAATTCCTTATGCGTATAATGGTTGGCCGTTTTGTCCATAACCAACAAGACGTTTAGCCCCACTTCCATTTAGCAAACTAGATAAGGATTGGTTTAGAATATTGGAGCTTTGTATGCCTGATGCTGCTTGAGCATTACCTGTGGATTGGTCAATATTGCCAAGATTAGTCGCTGCTGTTTGTCCTGTTCCAGATTGACCAGCCAACATGCCATATTGCTGCTGTTTGCTTTGAAGGTCTCGAGTGTAAGCATTGTTATAAGTAGTATCTGCCAAGCCTTGGCCATAATCCTGAGCAGCTTTAAGTGCTGCACCAGAAAAGTAATTGCCTTTAGCAGCCTGTTGCCTATCCAATGCTTGGTTGCCCTGTTGTAATTGGAATTGATAGCCTGGGTCATTTTGTAAATCAGCAGCGGTAAATGGTGTTGTTAATGAGCCATAACCAGCAGAAGTAGTATTACCACTTGTACCTAGCAAATCAGATAAGCGAGAGTTAGCGGCCTGACCACTAGCTAAATAAGGTGAAAGAACATCAGATGCTTTTTGATTAGCTGCTAGTAAGTCCTTTTGAGCTTGGTTATTAGCATATAAGCTATTAGCTGCACCGCCTAGGGCTGCAAGTGTATTGTAACCGCCTGTCCCACCTGAACCACCACCAAATAGTGAGCTAAAGCTAGAAGAACCTCCTCCAGTTCCTACATTAATCGATGGTGAAGCAAGACTAGGTAGAGCTGTCGTGCTACCAAGTATGCTACCGCTACCGGAGCCACTTAGACCATTTGAAAAGTCACTAATACCGGAACCAGTTCCGCCGCCTGTTCCATTAAATGCATCCTGGAAAGCTCCATTTAGTCCTGCACCTGTTGTTGCAGCTCCGCTTCCACTTAATAAACTTGAGAATTTATTTCCTATATTATCAACGCCAGTAGAAATGTCGCTACCTAATGTAGGGTCTCCGGCAAGCCCTCCAAGCCCATTGGCTGCATTAGTCCACCCAGCACCAATAGAGGATGCCGATGGAATGCCAGTAAAACTAGAGCCTACACCTGAGCCTGTTAATCCGGTACCTGCCTGCGCCAATTTTCCTAGAGGAGAATTTAATTGGTCTTGTGAACCCTTACTCGCAATCTTACTTGTTATCAAAGAACTTCCAGGTAATGCATAATTACCAGCTAATGTTCCTACAGTCTCTATAGCATCACGGATAGGGTTCCAACCGCCTTTCATGTAATAAACATCGTTATATTCAGCGCGATGCTCATCAACTATTTGACGTGCTTTCTCTAAGAATAAATCAAAGTTTTTCATTACAAGTCTTTCTCTAAATAAGTGTGGGTTTCTTTAAATCCGTCTTTAATCAAATCTTTTTTCCAGCCCAGACGTGGCACTGCTGAAAACTTTCTAGCACCGCGCTCACGGGCATAGCCTTCAATCTTTTTCATCAAATGGAACCATTCATGACGGTTCTTGCCCGCGCACATGACTATTTGAACTTCTTTGAGTTTTGGAAATTCGTATAATTGCGTCATGACAACGGCTTTGATTTCATCTTCTGAGACAACTATCCAAAGTTGAAATAATTTATCTTTAATTGCCTGTTTAATATCTTCGTTTTCGTATCTGCCAAATGACCTCAAAACATAGGATTCTATGTAAGGTAAAACCCTGTCCCATAATGAGTCTAAGCGCTCCGTAGGAACCAGATATAACTCTGGTTTTCCTGAGGTTTTATTCATGTTTTTTACAATCTATTGCTTTAATTGAATTAAGGGGTTAAAATGTATTAACAAAGGAAAGGTTTTTATGAAAAAAACTCTTATTCTATTAAGCTTTATTTTACTGACTTCCTGCGCCCATTGGGCTGACTATCAACCTAAACTAGCTAATGAGCCATTAGATAAAACTAAATACGAAGCAGATAGAAAAGCATGTTTAGAAGAAACCCTAGTACGAAAATCTAAAGCAGACCCTTTTTTCTCTTCTGATGGCAATAAAACATCAAGACAGATTGCTGACGAATGTATTGCTGCTAAAGGCTACAACGTAATTAAGGTAGAGCACTGCTGTTAATTATATGCAGAAAAAATTATTCTTATTTTTTGTATTATCTTTAATAGGCTGTCAGCAACAGAATATATTTGATATTTACAGACAACAAGCAATTAAAGAATGTGGAAGTTACGAATATTACGATGTCGATAAAAGCAACGTAATAGAAAGATATAATTGTCTTACAAATTTACAGAATCGTATTCTTTTACCCAATTCTCCCTATCCAGATATAAATGTTAAAACTATGAATTATATGGGATTGTTAGTTGAAAAATTCCATAATAATGAAATTACAAAACAAGAATTTTTGACTTACCGTTCTCAAGCACAATCCAATGCAATAGCGGAAGGAAGGAACCGAGAAATTCAGGATATTTCTTCTCAGCAACCAATAACACTACCGCAAATACCTTTAAATACCTACAATCAAACACGTTCATCTTTTCATTGTACAACTTATCACCTAGGCCAGTTTGGCCAAATGGATTGCAATTAATTAGCCTCAACCATGTTTAAGTGCTGCAATTGCAGTTAGTAGGCTTGCGCTGCCATATAGAGTCACATAGAAGAATGCTAAGAATATAATCCAATTTACATATTTATTAGGCACATTGACCTCATAATTCTTGTATTTAATAACAGTATTGCTATTCTTCATCTGAGTCTTTCAGTTGTGTTGATTGATTCCGCGCCTCTGGGGATTGCCGTCCCGCAGGGGTTTTTTTTATGATGCCTCTACCATTCCAACAATAGTCAATGGAACGGTTACTGCTGACCAAGAAGGAGGATATATGTTATTGCTAGATTTATCACACATGCCTGCATTTGTGCCTAGTAAGCCAGACACTGCTAAACATGCGCCATTTCCACTCATAACTAGCGGAAAGTTATTAATATAAGTCGTTCCAGCAGTAGCAGATGTGCTCGTACCCGGAGTTATCGTTACATTAAAATAAGCTAATGCTTGCCCAAATTGGTAAAATTTTCCTGTTATTGTTGGTGTCCCAACCGTTGTAAGATTAGTAAATGTTGGTGTCCATACGGTTCCAGTATCTCCAGTATAAATATTGCTAAAAAACAACACCCATGGCAAGGTAGCAATACCCCTATTATCAATCAGAGGATTATATATTGGCGGTGCTTCTACTGAACTCATTTCAAATAGCTCCCTATCAATACGCGCTTAACCGGGTCAGTAATACGAATCTTAAAAGTACATATAAACCTTATGCCAAGCCTTCTAAATACAGCCCTTGTCATATATTTGCCTACAGCTCCAAATGATGTCGTATAGCTATTGGAATAGGTTTTGCCACCATCACTACTAATCCACAAAGTAATCTGGGGATTAACCGCTGGTGCTACCTGATTGCCCACACCCGTTTCCATGGCTATTTCCAATTGGTTGAATTTTATCCGCGTATCTTCTTGGCTTAAATGTGTATAGACACGTTCCGATGAAATCTCGTCACCATCATCGCTATATAAATCCAAACTCATTTTATATATTTTACCATTTAACCGGCTACCAACTAATTGCTGGTTAAAGGCATACATTCCGCATGAGCCTAAATGAGGTTCATATACACCAAAGGAATTGAGGTAAGCCCTTTCATGCCATTGCTGTGTAGAAATGTCATAGACAAGCGTGGTATTCATTCCTCCACCCGTAATTACATAGAATGGATGGCCTTCTTCTTGGTATGTATAAGCACGTAGCGTAGAGGGTGTAGGTGCTTTTTGAATCAGGAGTTCAATGGGGTTTGTAGATATGCGTAGAGGTGTAAATCCCTGTGTACGAAACACAATGCCTGAACCGATATTATCCTGCCCTACCCAAAAAAGTGAGTTATCTACTGCTATTGCGGTATGCGGCGCAAGAATACCTGTTTCCATTTTTGCTCCCGATATACGGGCAAATGGGAAAGATGCGGCTCCGTTATTGCTCCAAATTTCTGTTGTTTTTGAACCTAATAGCCACAACTGTCCAACTGAGTTATATACCCTAAGTAGGTTATCAGGGCTTGATTCAGCAGTAGCAAAATCCAACGCAGCCCATGACGTACCGTCATATAAGGCAGATATGAAGAACTTGCCGCTGTTATTGACGTTAGCCGCAAAGTATCCATCAATGAAAGTTATTGTTCCAACAGAAGGTAAATCAGGGTCAGTTACCTGAACAAATACATTGGTAGTATAGGTAAATATATAGATGCTATTGCCATCACATATGCCTAATTGCAGTCCATTTTCATCTATAGAAACAATGCCAGAAGGTGTACTTAATGTGCCTTGAAGGGTAGTTGTCCCGTTAGAAAGCACCTCATATAAGCCTGAGTTTGAGACTACAAATGCCCTACCATTAGCAGCAGCAAATGCACCACGTATTGGCCCTATGCCAGCTGTAGCAAATAAAGATAATCCAGGTGTTCCATATAATGCTGAAACTTCCCTGCCCTTTTCATCCAATACCGGAAAAAGGTTAATTGTCCTTTGAGCATCGAAAGGGATTGACCGTTGTTGCGAAGATGGGCCAACAAGCCCAATCTTTGTCATGATACAATCTCAGAAAATAGGATTAACTCCTGTTCTATTCTGACCTTTATAGCTTCAGCCAGTGTATTGAAATATCCAAGATGGATATTAATATTGTCTTTTTTAATGTAGGCGCGCCATTTATTGACTCTCTTATACCAATTTACGCCCCTAATTCCTGAGGAATTATTACTCTGAATATTCTTGTTAAAATTATTTAAGCTTTTACTCGCACTTCGTAAGTTACATTTCCTGTTATCTAATTTATCTCTATTTATGTGGTCTGTTTCTAAACCATCAGGCGTATTATTTATAAAACGGTGCATATAAATCGTTTTATATTTGCCATTCACCTTTCCGTGTCTAACTGCATACCCTAGTGTTACCGTCCAATTATATTGATTCAGCAACTCATAATCCTCGTTATCTACTAAAATAGGAATGTTTTTGGTGGATAAAATAATAGCCATTAAGACCACCAACCGCTGTAGATATTTCCTTCCCTCACATTAGAAGGAAGTAATGGCATAGAATTATTGACTGAGGTCGATAGCTTTATGAGGCCTTTTGATTCCTTCGCCATTGCGATTACGGACGCAGGAACTTCAACCCCATATTCAGAAGCTAAATCAATTGCGAGATTGCTTTTTAATGCCTTGTTCCATCCGGGTGGAAGTATTACAGTAGATGTTAGGGATGAAAGATTAGATAAGGGCTTATTGCTTTGAAGAGTAAGAGTTCCACCTTGGGGAACATAATAAATACGCATAGTTCCAAGGGGATATCCGTTATCATAAGTAAGTAATTGCGGAATCGGACTTGCAATTGATTTAAGTGGTATTTCGGTCTGATATTCTTCTAGGGAAATAATATCCAGCGAGTAGTCAATACCCCCTACCCTTACAACAGCGCTTGCTATATCAATCGGACGAGAAGTGTTAAAGTCACCGCCAATACCGATAGTATAAGAAGCTGCTGAAGTAAGAGGGAAGCTTTCGAGTGTGTAGGCATAAGTCAATAAGTCTTCGTTTGACCAACTGTCTAGCATGTCATTAAGCGCAGTTAAGCCATCGTTGGCTTCATCTGCTGTAAGAACTTCTGACTTAAAGGTAACACCTATAAGTCTTGCCGCTCTATTAATGATATCCAATGCAGTTGTTGTCATAACTAGCTACCAATTTTAGTAGAAGCGACACCACTTTCAGGAGATACTAGAAAAATCACATATGTTTCTGAGCCAGCATCTATTGGTGAAGCGGTGTTATTAGAAAATGTAATGGCAAGCGTATTGGCAGCACTTATACGTGCACCTACAATACCTAAACCAGCGGTTGCTGTTGGCTTCATAACTACAGGCAAATGATATGTAGCAGCGCCATTTAGCGTAAATGTTTGTTCGGCAGTTGTATTGGCTGCAACACTTGCAGGGTCAATAACAAGGGAAACAAGGTGCATTGCACGGATGTTCCCCATAATAATTCCAGCGGTCATAGTATTTTCCTTTAAAAGTTGAGGGCAATAAAAAAGGCCGCTAAAAGCGACCCGACCTACTGCCCTCTAGTTGATGGGCTACGCTGTGATACGGCATGACCATTCAGGACGAGTAGCAGCAATGCCACCCAAGAAGTCGATACGTGTAATCATGCGGCGTTTGAGAACGTCAAATGCACGTACGATAGCAACCGTAAATCCTTTGTAAGTAGCCTGTTCAGCAAATTCGACTGCTGTTGGCATTACAAGAGGAACAGAAACCATGCGGAAAGCATCTGTGTGAAATGCAAGATTTTGCGTATAACCAGTAGAAGCATTACCAACGATTGTCACAACGTCACCAGAAGTTGGCAGTGAGCTGATATTCTGGAGTGACTTACCAGTAGCTGCATCATAGATAGTTGGGCTAATTGCAACACCTGTATAAGCAGTACCAGAAGCCGTGTTATCAGCTGTTACTACAAACTGTTGCAAGAAGTTCTGCGTTGCCTTGGTAATAGGATGAACAGCATAACGGCCAGCGATTGTAAATATATCGCCTTGTTTCAACGTACCACCGCTTGTACCTGTCAAAGCAATCGTAGAAGCACCATTAACAGACGTTGTTGCTACAGTGAAAGAACCTGTTTGCGTACCACGAGTATGAACTGGAAGCAGGTTATTGCTGAGATAGGTAAACCCATCAGCTATACCCATTGCACCTTCTTTATACTGTTTTGCAACTTCAGCAGCACTTTGGAATAGACCTTTACGAGCTACAACAGCAGACTGGCTTGCAATTGGGTCAAGCAATGCATAACGCTGTGACATAGGAGCCAAGAACTGGCTCATCTGTGCAGTAGCGCTCATCATTGTGTTGGTATCAAATACAGTAGAACCTGCCGTACCTACAGAATTGTAAGTTGCATTTACTGCACGTGTTAACATTACGGATTCAACGTTTTGTGCGATAGAATGAATAGCAGGTTTAATTGCACGGTTATAAACCTGTGAAAGGTCAATAGTTGATGCAAGTTCCTGTGAATCAAGCGCGATAGCATTGGAAGAGATAATATCCAAAGCCAATGGCGTTTTTTCTTCCACAAAATCCTGGATAGAGCTTGTGATGTCGAAAGAAGTCGTTGGGATAAAACGAGCAGGTTTGGAGATATAAATAGTATCACCAGCGCTGTAACCATTTTTTCCTTTGTAGTCTGTTTCATCTGCTTTGCTGATAGATTTTGCAAATTGCAAGTTATCTACGAGTTCGGCTGCCGCTGCTTTGGCAAGAATGCCAACGGCGGCTTTTACGGTATTAATAGCATTAGACATAATTTTAATCCTTTGGTTTCATGAGATTGAGTGCTTCCCGAGGCGTGTAATCCTCAAGACGCTTACCCGCAGGAACCGAGCCGCGAGATGCGGGTAACGGTGTGGGGGCTTTTGTTTTGGGTTTGGAGGGGGCTTTGGCTTGAGCCATGCCAATTTCCATCGCTGCTCTTGCAGGCGACATCGCCATAAGCGCTTCGAGTTTTCCTTCTTTAGCCAGATTATAAAACGCCAATGGCGCGTTATCGGCTTCTAGGAAAAGACGTTGCAACTCAGGTGAAAATTCATCAGCTATATCGGAGTATTCTTGAACAATTGCCAATGCATCAGGTGTTTCCTTAATGAAATCCTGTGCTTTCGTTGAAACATATTGTTCGCGCTCAGCTACCCATGCTTTCTCTTGCTGGGTACGATGAGTTTCTTGTTGTTTGCCATTATATTCAGCAAACTGTTTTTCAATCTTATAAGCTGTTCGTGCTTCCAAATATTCGGCGTAATTATTGAAATCCGTTTCTTTGGGGCCATCATCAGCTTTAGATTGATTAGGTTGCTTTGGTGCAGATTGTTCACGGTACTTATTAAGTTCCGCCATCAACTGTTCACGTTCAGCAGTTAGTTTACCGATTTTTCTCTCGCGTCGGTTAATCGCGTTAACTGCCTTCTTAGGAAATTGCTCCTCTCTGGTTTCATCACCGGACTCATTGGTCTCGGTATTTTCTTCAGCAGGTAATTCCTGAGTGGCTTCTTCTGGGGTAGGCACGTTTTCTTGTGGTAGTTGTGCATCAGTTTGTGGCTGTGCTTCAGCAGTGGCAGCCGCAATAGCAGCGCCAATATGGTCTGTTGTCATAGATAATCCTGGATTTGGGGGAAGTGGACGCTGCAAAGAGCAAGCGTATCAGCAGGGTATTCCTGTGATTTAATCAGGCAGCAATTTGCGCCTTATTTGGTAATTAAAGACCTATGGATAATCTTCCGCCGCCAGAACCACCTCCGCCACCTAAACTAATAGTGGCATAAGGGCCTGTGCCGTTGGCATTGCGGCTACGTACTTTAAATGTCTCAGGTAATGCCATGTTGGCTATTGTATAAGTTTGCGGTGATGAAACACCTGTTACAGGTGCACCATTGTTCTGAACATAATCAAAAGAGGTAACACCTACTTCAGATGTAGTTGCACCTACTGAAACACCTGTACCTGTAGGAGATATGGTTAAATTAGGTTTAGTGCCTGGATATACGGCAAGTGTAATATTGGCTGGATTAGATAACCCACCACCATTAGTCACGGACAAGGTATTGGTTTGGGCGGTTGAAGGGGTATAGCTAAATGTTACGGGATTTGTTCCATTAAGCGTTACAGTTGTTGGGCTAAAAGTCCCACTGCCTCCGCTGGTTGCAGGTGTTACAACTGCTGATGTCGAACCATTAGCTTGTAGGGTATACGTTTGTGCTACGCCGTCTTGTCCACTCGTAGGACCTGTAAAGGTATAAGACGTAGCTGCACTTGAACTCACTGTGTAAGCTATGCCTGATGGGTTAGTTATGGCTGGGCTTGACGTTGTACTAATTGTATGCGGGCTACCAACTAAAGAAGTAGGCGTATAGGTAAACGTTTGTGAAGTTGATGAGTTGCTAAACGTAAGTGATGTAGGACTAAATGTACCTGCACCCGTAGAAGCCGGGGTTATTGTACCCGTATAAAGTCCGCTAGGTGTTACCGTGAAGTTGGTAGATGCAACGTTTACAACACCACTAGAAGGGCCTGTCAAAGAATAAGATGTAGCAGCTACTGCTCCACCCACTAAGCCGCTAAATGAATCCGCGCTATAAGAGCCAAACCCATATGCAAATCCTGTTGTTACTTCTGTTACAGGAGGTGTGAGAGGAGCTAGATATCCTAATTGGAACGCTTTTATAATAGCACCGCCCGTCACATTGGGATGTAGCCCATCTGCGAATTTTGTGCCGTCAAATGCGCCACCCGTAGGCCAAGTAGCACCGCCTAATTGCATAGCGTCTACGTCACGGTAGAACACATTAGGGTCAGGATTGGGCGATTGACCTGAAATAGTACCTGCATTGAAAGCAGCAACAGTATCGCTATAACCACCAGCACCTTTATTATATTGATTAATATAGGCGTACGTATGGCCACTCATAGGGAGTATGCCCTCAACGTTAATAGCGCAGGTTGCCCAGCCACCGCCCTTAGCGCGTATCTGTTTAATTATTGAAGCTAGGTAACCACTTAATGTCGCGACAGAAGGAGGAGAACCTGTATTAATATCATTTATACCGCCACGTATCATAATCCCAGCGTACGGGACGGAACCATTAGTGAGTGACGATATAAGATTAGGTGTTGTTGATATAGTGGCCATGGAAATGCCATCAACACCACAATTAAGAACCGCTCTATTTAGAGTCTGAGAAATCAGCTCAGTCTCCATTAACCAGCAATAAATGCCAAGAGGATAATCTTGGGCTACGATACTATCGCCTAGAGTATTTAAATATTGCGCCCTCGTAAGAGCTGTCGATGTTGTAGTAAGGTCAATGCCAGTACCGCCTGATGTCATAATTCCCGAGATGAGAGCCCCAGCATTTTCACCTTGGAAAACTATTTCATAAATTTGCGAAGTAGTAGAAAGACCGTTAGCTAATAACTGCCATGGCCCATAAACACCAAATCCCGTATTTGGAAAATTAAGAGTAGCTAAATGTGTTGGTACACCACTACTGCCATTGAGTGGCAATGATTGTAAATGTATATAGCTATTAGATGCCATATATCCACGCAAATATATAGCTGAGAATGACCCCTTAAGCCGTATTTTTCCGCCCGCATAACCACCAAGCCCTAAGTTATAAGTAGCCCATGAAGCGCTGTCAGAACCTGGCTGTACAGAAATCTGTCCTTCTAGGCCAACTATACCCACTAGATTTGTGGGGCCGGTAAAGGCACTATCGGGTGCGTAAATCTGTGCTGGGTTATATCCAGTAACAGCTGATACGGAAGGTGTTGTTGACGCTCCTGATAATTGCACTAAAGCATCACTCTGTACAATCTGATTACCAAACCCTGTATATGATAGTCTCAACCAATAGGTTGTTGCGGGGGTTAGGCCAGTAAAATAATTAATAGTCTGGACAGTGGTGACATTACTAGTAAGCGTAGGAGTATTGGTATTAATAACTGTACCGCTTGTATCCATAAGCGTCGCAACAACAGACCCAGTAGTACCATATAGACCGCCATTTAGGCCTACTGTGTCAGCACCAGTAAAGAAAAAATCAAATGTACAATTATTACCATTGGTATGAACTTGAAAACCTGTGTTCATTGCTGTAGCAGTTAGCAAATTGCCGAACTGGGTAATAGCTGAGTTATTCCACGCTAATTGTAATGTTGCCATGCTTTATAACCCACTAATGCTAAACCATTTATTATTTGCAGTACCACCACCGCCGCCACCTCCTGGCGCTTTAAAAACAGCTATTTCGGATGCGCCAGTAGTAACGGCGTTGAATGTCCAAGAAGGGTTTCTGGCTGTAGCAGTTGTTTGAATTTGATATGCCATTGCTCCAAACCAATTTCCACCACCGCCTGCAATTTGGTCTGTTATGGTAAAGCTTGAATCTATAACAGCCGAAGCGACTGAGTTATTTGCGCCTGTGAAAGTAACTAATAGGGCATTATTAGCTGAGGGAGTTACGCTACCAGGCTGTGAGTTAAGTGAAGTAGAAAATCCTGCGCCGTTTTGAACATCTAATGGTGAAGATGTTGCAACGCCACTATATGCAGATACGCATATAGGGGAATAAATACTTACCCCTGTATATGTAAAAGTATGACCGGAACCAACAATGGGATTTGCACAATAGAATATTTGACTGTCAGGATTTTGCCCTGTTTGTGCTGTAAGCGGTGTCCAGGTGTTACCCTTAGAATCAGTTAGCGCACCAGGTGAGCTAGGATTATACCATGCGACGCCCACAATAAGCAAATTAGCACCAGTAGTATTTATTGCGCTAGTAGTACCGCCGGGCGCACCAAGATTAGCCCCTATATTTGCTACTAATGTAATGGCCATTTCTTACCTCGTACCAATAAGGGTAAATGGTAAGAGGCCAGTAAGTGATGATGGGCTTGTGGTTACAAAAGTTATAGTATTACCAACCGCTACTGTGTTGGCGGCCGTTGCAGTGGGGCTAGCGGGGGTTGAAGTAAGTGACAAAGAAGATAATCCGGTAACAGGTGTACCATTAATTTGCAGGGAGCCAGTGGCCGTGCCCCCAACGGTACCGATATTTTTAAGGCTATTGATAGTAAATGCATAAGCAGCATACTGAACAAGTGTAATGGTTTGTGCGGTTGTAACCGTGTCACCAAGATAAGACCCGCCAACGGATGTACCTGGCAATCCGCCATTTGCAGCAGGTAAAACACCCGTGACCCCCGTAGTGAGTGGAAGACCCGTGGCATTGGTAAGCGTCGCACTAGCCGGTGTGCCAAGTACGGGAGCGGTAAATGTCTGCGTACCTGTCCAAGTATTAGCTTGGGAGAGTAATGCAGTCTGACTTGCAATAGGCGTAATAAATACGTCTTTAGTGCCAGCAGAAAAAGATACAGCCGCCCCGCCATTGCTAGACTCAATAGGCGTTGTGCGTGTAAGGGTGTTAGTGCCTGAGTATGTACCAAGCCCTGTTTCCCATTCATCAGCCCCTTGATTGGCAATGCCATAATAACACGTATCATTGACCGACATAACGGATGAAAACGCCTGAAAAGAAGATAAATGCCCAAGAAGCGTTAAAGGGCCAGTACCCGTCGTAGTAGAGGTTTCATGTACCCTATCATGTTTTACAAATGCCATTACAATGTTCCTTTAGATATGAATAATTTAATAGAGAGCAACTAAATTGGTTGCCACTGTTCCTGTCGCGTTAACGCGCGTGGTCATCACTGGAAGAATACCAATAGGAACATTTGAAAATGTAATTGCAGTTCCTTCATTGTTAATGGCTACAATGTCTCCTGAAGAACCAACGTAAATCGCCCTGCAAATCCCATTAGCAAAATTGACTGTATCACTTGGTGTAATCGCTACATAATCAGTAGCAGGGCATGCATAATCTGATTTTGGGTTATTGATTAGAGTTGCCATTTTGTGCCTCAGGTTGCTGGTTTAATTGTGGTGAAATTGCGGGAGTAATTGCGGATTGAAATAAATCACGTGCTAGTTGGTTATCGGCTGCCTGTTCATCTAAGTGATGTTCCATAAGCTGTGATTGTGTGTCAGCAGCAGGGCCGTATTGGAGTTCAACTTGGCGAGCTTTAATATCTAGGTCTTTATTCTTAAGAAGAAGCTCATCACGTTTAAGCTGATATTCAGTATTTTTATTATCAAGCTGCTGTTTCATAGTGCCCATTTCTTGAGCGCCTTGCTGGATGATTTGTTCTAATTGCTGAATCTTTTGGCTAAGCTGAACGACTTGCGGGTCTTGCTGCATATTGTCGTCTTGCAATTGAGGCGGTAGCATTTTCTTTAATCGTGCTGCCATTGCTTGAGCACCAGGCATATCCATTGATTTAAATAGGATATCACCACCAATTTGCATTAGTTGTGGGTCTTGTTTGAATGCCTCTTGCAGGAATGCTGCTTCTTCCTGACGACGTGTTGTATAGCTTGCACCTGTGGTCACACGAACACGGTAACTGCCCTTGGTTAAATCATATGCTTGTTTCTGACCTGGTTGTAACGGAGCACCATTAATGCCCACCATTTCCACATCAGCTTCATCGTTTAGTGTCTGAATAATTCTTGGAGTATCGTAAATGGTTGGTATCATTCCGATAACAATCTCGCCCATATGCCCATAGGAACGGCGGACATTATCTGGGTAATGGAATGTCGCTATGTCACCACTTCTATCCAGTGCCTGTAATGCTACACCCGATGCATCACCTTCGCGTTTACCAAGGCCAGCATTGTAAATGCCCATGGATTCTTTGATATCTTCTTTAGCCCCAGCCATTGCGTTAATAACGCCGGTAGGAACTTGGGCAGGCTGTAACCTAGTAGGCTGTGGTGCTGGATCACCATTTAAATCTTTCTGGTCATATTCCAGAATCATTTCTTCGCCAGGCTTTTGCCATTGATTGCGTTCATTAGCTAATGTGCCACGAACAGCCATAATTGGCGCAACAGGTGCCATGGAAAGAATTTGTGATTCCTTGCCAGCCCAATGGTTCAACCTGCGCTGTGCATCTCTTGCATTGCGAATTAGGCTGCTTACTTTACGCTTACCATTAACCCAGGTCACTTCGCCGTAAATAGGCACAAGTGGGATATAAAACCCAGGGAAGGTTGTTTCGTTTAGAATGTCAGTACCAGAGCATTTATAGCGTCTGATGATTATATCATTGTCGTTTTCACCTGATTTCTCACGGATGAATATCTCAGCAAGTACAATGCTTTCTTTCTTTTCATTATCAACTTCTGGCTCAGTGAAAGAAATAAACTGCTTTCCCGGATAAAGCCTGTCGAAATCCGCTTTGTTTATCGGTTCAAGTGAAATAGCACCATTAGCATCACGGCCATCATATTCAACAGATGCAGGGTCAAGGTAATTGCTTAATGGGTCAGGAACCATTTTAAATATGATTTCCTGCACTTCACCATCTTCTTTGGTAAACTGATGGTCAACGCGCATAAAACCGATTGCGCATTTAACCGCATACTCAGCAGCGGTATCAACCACCTCATCAGCATGTGAGCAATCCTCAATGCTACGAAATAATCCAGCAATGATTTCACCTGTTTCAATATCTGCATCCGCTACAGGTAATGCTTTAAGGCTAGGTACATTCTGCCTAATATCATTGGTTACTTGGTGAACATATTGCGGTAGTTCATTGATAACTAATGCCGGTGAACCTATAGGAGGTGCACGGTAAGCATCATCCCAACCAGAACCCCAATGGGTAGCCCTGTCACCAACATACATTAGCAAATCAATCTTTGATTCGCGGTAGTTATCTTCCCAATAGTTTTTATATTGGTCGAACATTTTAAGGGCGGCATCTATCGTTAACGTAGGCTTGCTAGCCTCGTTTTCAGTAGATTCGTTGTCTTGCATGGTATTCCTATTGTGCCCAGAATGAAACGGGCGCTTGATATGTTGGTTTTGGCCTTATAACTGGCCGTTTATAATGTTGGGCAAAGCACAGGAATGCATCTGAACCATGTGACCAGTCATCATGTTCAGGCTCTTTACCTGTCTTGCCAGTTTCCGGGTCTTTCTTGTAAGCATAATGCCTTAAGCATTGCAGGCCATCAGCCGTCTTTTCCCTATCGAATAAACATTGGGGGAATATGGCGCGTGCTGCATCTATACCTAATGCCTTCTTGGGAATACGAGGCACAACATGTACACTCTTACCTAAGCTACTATTATTCTGAACTGCTTTTAACAGTTGTTGTTTAATGGTGGATTGAGCTGCTAATTGTTCGTGGTCTGCATCATGGGGCAAATAATGCTCACCATAATTATAATCTTTACTGGCTAATACATCAATGTAGTGAGCCATCTTGTGACCGCTTGCTTGGTAGTAATCCAATACGCGAAACTCTAAACCTACAATCTGGATAAACCAAATTGCCGTTGCATCGCTTTGGCCCAAATCCCAATAGGTATTGATAGGTATGCCTGCTTGTGGTGCAACACGTGTAATGCGCTGTTCTTGGGTAGCTTGCCTTAATTCATTGGCAAAGATTGCACCGTCAACTGACTCTTTACACTTACCTTCCCAAACATTCTCGTATTCAACTGGGTTCTTACGGAATAAGTCATCCTTCTCTTCACGCATTACATCAGTGAACCAAGGATTATCTTTCCAGCTTATATCTATTACAAATGAACTGGTAGGAGGGTCAGCAACAAAGCGTTGGTAAGTAGGGTCATCTTCCAATTCAGGATTAAAACTAATCCAAATCTCTGAGCCTTCTTTACGAATGGTGGGTATTAAAATCTTCCATGAGTAATTAGATACGTTCTTAGCTTCTTCTACCCAGCATATGTCACATCCCTCAAATGATTTAATGGATTCAACTGTATGGCTTGCTAAACCTGAGAAGCTAATGGACGTACCATTACGGCCACGTATTTCAGTGGCTAGTATTTCATAGAACTGGCTAAGCCCAAGCATTTTAATCTGGTCGCTTAGTAGCGTGTGTACAGACTGCTTAATGGATTTCTGTACCTCACGAGCACATAATATCCTAAGTGGTTTCTGTGCCCCTAATATGAGCAATGCTCGTGCTATTCCCCATGATTTAGCCCCTCCCCGTCCGCCATATAATATCTTATAGCGCTTGGGTTCGAACAAACACTGAAGTTTGTCCGGGAACTGTATATTCATGGATGATTATTTACATTTTTCTTGGTATTCTAAAATCGCCGCATTAGCAGCCTTAATAAGATGACAAAGAATCACTTTAGATAATGTATCATTCCAAGCCTCTTTAATAGCAAAGCCAATATAATGCTCTTCTTTGCTTTCTGGGTCAGTAGCTATGATTTTAATATCAATCATACAGGCTTAACAAAGCTTACAGTTAAACTCATGTCAACTGGATTGGTGCCATTTTGCCCACCCAGATTAATATCCTGTTTATCACTTAATGACGGGTCTTTCTTTGCTGCTATCCATTTATACACATCAACCTTAAGTCTGCTGCGTTGTATATTCTCACCATTTACAAAAGGTGTGCCATCTTGTTTAAAGCCTATATCAAGGCTATCATCTTCAGCAGTTTCAATAGCTTTCTCAGCAAATGCCTCTGCACTTATACGTTGGCTTCGCGCGTATTGGTTACGCTGTGCTTCTGTTGAATAATTCTCCAACCAAAACCATATATGATTTCTTGCCTTACCAATCTGTGAAGCAGCCTTACGTGTAGTAGAACCATCAGCTATTAGTTCGCAGTATTCATCAAACTGTTCTGTGGTTAAATATTCTGGGGAAATGTTTCCCATAGTATCCTCAATGCCAAACGCTTTCGCTTTACTTGGCTAATGTTGTTTTACAATCGCAACCAATACAATCCATTTGGTATATTGGTTCTTGTCTTTCGTTATATGTAGTTTCAATAAGTTTTAGTTCTCTTGATTTGCACCCAATATTTATTAAATTATCTATGACAGGTTGCGTATTTTCCAAAGTTGTTAGGATATATTTATGATAAGTCATAATTAATTATTTGGATATGGTTTGAATTTCTTCAATAAAGACTTCTTTAAACTCCTAACTTTACTATTTTTTTTATAAAGTGTTTTGGGGTCATCAGGTCGCTTTTCTAGCAGCAGAGTCTCTAGTTTATCTTTAAAACCACCCTCTAATAATTTCTGTATTTCTGATAATTCCTCATTAGTCCATTCAGATGCTGGCTTAGAAAGAATCGCACCAATATACGAACCAAAATTACTCATAAAAAAACCCGCACGGATGTTTAAACCAATGCGGGCACAAGTTAGGTATAACAGGGAGGCTGTATACTTGTACTAATTTTAAGGGGTAAGAAGTAATTATGAAATATGCTGCGAGTCTAAAAATATAAATGACCAATAAGGGTATTTGGCAAATTTTAGAGACAGTTCGGGTGACGCAACAATCATAGTTTTGCATAATCTGATAAATTGTCAATAGCGAATTATA
>Ga0207674_10003823_pt1 | contig 18354 bp, 19 predicted proteins | sample KBSCornC72_FD_184303 | JGI IMG/M metagenome (GOLD analysis project Ga0207674, IMG submission 184303) | Corn rhizosphere microbial communities from Kellogg Biological Station, Michigan, USA - KBS Corn C7-2 (SPAdes) (version 2) | ecosystem: Host-associated > Plants > Roots > Rhizosphere > Soil ... | reverse complement strand
TCGTCGTTGCGATATGGCACGTCGAGGCTATCTGCAATGAGGCGGAGCTTTGCGTTCGGCGAGCAGCTTTCAAAGTCGTCCTTCCATCCCTCAATGCGCCGCTCACCAATCGCATTGCAGAGGGCCTCAACCGCTAGTGCGGCAAATGTCATTGCGATCAATGTTTGATAGAGCGAACCAACGGCGTTCTCTTCGGCGTTGCGTAGTGCGTCTTCCGCAATCCGAACAAGCATATGGTGAGCAGAGAAATTACGTTCTTGGGTTCGCTGAATTTTCTGTGTGGACATTCGGAACGGCGTTGACGTGAGCAGGTGTTTCAGCGCAAAACTAGAAAGGCAACCAATCTGATGACTGGCACTTGCGCATCCTTTGGGCAGGTTCGCCAGCACATTGGGACAGACACTCTGCGTCTTTGCACTTGCTGAGGCAGGAGTTCGCGAGCGCTTGGTTCGTCCTTATGTCGCTCAGGGCTTGCTGGCGAGCCGCCATCAACGGCCCGACCTCAAGCGCCGAAAGACGTGGCAACAGGTACCGCTGCATATGAGCTAGGTTGTCGCGGGCCTTGGTCAGTTCTCTCATTAATAGATCATCGGCGTCGGCGGGCAATGCTCTGCCATCCTGGCTGAAGGACCCTAGAACACTAATTGCGTTCTGCGTTATGGGAATACAGTAGGCGGCCCGCAGATCGATGCTGTCGGGCAACGTCTGTGCGGCTGCGTTGGCCGACATTGCGCATAGCGCCAATATCAGAATGGAGGGTGTATGGCGACAAAGTTGCAAATAGACGGAGGCCATTCTCTCTCCCAATAGAAGGCAGCTATTTTTAAGACGTAACGCGATGCTCAAAGAACGGGGTTAGCTTATCCTGCAATATGCTATCCATTTCGTCTAGCTTGCTGGGGTCCGGATTGAGCCATGCATCCAAATGCTCTGGCTTGATCGGCACGGGACATCGATCATGCCCCGCCTCAGAGATTTCAGGGGGCGGGTCGGTAGTAATGATCGCGAAAGAAAGTAGGTCCTTCTCGCCGGGTTTCGCTGCGCGCCAGTGCGACCAAAGGCACGCTACCAGCATGGTCTGTGGCGGCTCTGGCCGGAATTCCAGTACTAGGTTCTTTCCCTCCTGCCCGGCCACGTTCTCGTAGAACGCGTCCACGAGAACAACGCCGTGCGTGTGCCCGTATTGCCCCCTCCAAAAGCCGCGCAGGTTGTCCATCCGGGCGTTGTATGTGCCAGGGTATTTTGTGTCGTAGAACGCCGGCTTCCCCGCCGGGCGGCACTGGTAGCGCATGGGCTTGACGACGCGTCGGCCGTTCTCCCACACCATCACAGGCGCGTACCAGCCGGGAAAGATGCGCGAATCGCGTGGCTTGATCTCGGTGCTTTGTAGGTCTTCCAGCTTGCCATTGATTGCCGCAATCTTGTTGGTGGCAATCCTCTCGTCGTCAGCCGCCTGCTTGGTGGCCTTCACCGCCAGTGCCTGTTGCGCTTTCTCAAGCCGCTCGCGCTGCTTTGCAAGTTCCTGCAGCAGCTCGATCTCGTCGGATTGCATCCGCGCGCACAGCACCTCTGCGATCTTCTTCTCTTCGTCCGTCACCGGCGATTCCAAGAATGGGGCCGTCATCGCTTTCGGCAGCCGGATGCGCTTCGGCTCGGCGAAGTACTCCATGATCATGCGCGTGAAGTCGTCCAACGACATGATGGCGCCGTACTCTTTGACGAAACGTCGGTAGTCCGCTTCGATCCTGGCCGAGTAGCACATTGGTGGCTCCCCTGGGGTGGGGCAATGATAGATCAGAGGCCCTCGATTTCCAGCCGTCTGAGCGCAACCACTTCAGCGCTGCTCCACTCCATGGGCGCCTCAGATGGATGGCTGGCAAGTGCCAAGTGTAGAGCCGACATGCGGGCGTCAAATGGAGGAACGCTGCCTATGGCTAAGGTGATTTCCGCCACATACCGAGCACGTTCAACCGTGTCCCTCAGGTACCAGATTTCCCACATGAGCCTGCGCACGTCTTCGGATTTGTTCCTTTCCCAGATGGCTCGGATCTCGTCGAGTGTCAGCCGGCCCGGTTGCGCTTTGGGCTTTTTTGCCTGCTTGCAGTTGATACCGGGGCCATGCATTGGATGGCCGCGGCCTCGATCTTCCCGTGTGCTCTCAACCGGCTCCCATTGGGAAACGGCAAAGTAGGGGTCTCGTCCAGGCGCAAAGAACACCGCAGCATCCTCTGCGCTCATATGGTGCCGGGTCATTTTCCATTTGCCGGTCTTGGCGTCCAGATAGCGGTACTTGTGGACGATATTGAGAGTAGAGACGGGCGGGTCCATGGCGCAAGAGCACTGTATTTTTATACAGTATCTTGCCGCCGTCGTCGCGGGTCAACGTAGACGTGGCGTACGTGATCGACTTGCCACAAAAAAGGGTGACAAACAGGTCACACTCGGTGTGCGAACAAGCTACTTCTCTATTCGCGATTCGTTACCTAAATCCAGCCGAATTGCATGGCCAACTTTCGTCCCTTGGTGTCAAGGCCGAACACTGGGCCGACGGCTGGGCTGAACACCTCTGACACATAACCCCATTCTGCAAGTTCCTCGACGTGTAGGGTAACCCTGTCGTAGCTTTTCCCGAGGCCTTTTGCGATGGATGTGCAAGGCTGCTTGACGCCATCTGCGGATGCCAGAAACTTCAAAACATCCGTGTGGTCCCCATTTAGCGTGATTTCCGCCACGGTCGTCGGTGCATGAATTGCAGCGGCCCGTTCGGCTGCCGCGGCAGAATCAATTTGCTGCGCAGTAGCGAGTGCGGCAGCAAGCTCAGCGGCCCGCGATATGCTGTCCGCTACCTTCATTTCGAGGGCGGGCCATTGCTCATCAAATCGCCGAAATAGATCGCTTTGCGAACCTGGCTTCGCAGTTGAACTCGCGAGACCTGAAATCAAATCCCGCACATCGTCGTGATGGAATATCGTGGCTTGGAATTGGGACAGTGGGCTAGGCAGGCTGTCGGGATCAACGCCCACCAGCAATGGGTGTACTTGCCCGTCCTCAACGGACTTTGAAAGGGCGCCAGCTTCAAAAAGCAGCCATTCAGACTGGAGGTTGTTGGGTGTGAGAACTATGATCCCTGCGTTAGTGGAGGACAGCTCTTTCGCCAGTTCGGTACCCCAGCGCGCGCCCCTTTTGATGTCGGCTGATGAAACCCAAGGAACAACATCTTTGCACAGCATGTCGATGAGATCTCGCAGCGCAAGCGCGATTGTTCGAGCGGGTTCGCCCGACCAACTCAGAAATAGCTTCATGTGAGTGGGATGCCTTCGAAATTGGACTGCTGTCTAATATGACGTCAGTTTGCCAAAGAAAAAAGCCCGTGCGATTCCTCGCGCGGGCTTTTACTTTGGCGCTCAGCTTTGGATTCGCTCCAGAGTGGAATCTACGGATTAACAGTCGTCCGCTCCGGCGTAGGAACCAGCGTAGGTTTCCCAAAAAAGGCCCGCCGGGGAATAGACAGTCCCTCCTGCATCATCGGGGTGTGCTTGTCGAAAGGGCCGTATTTCGGGTCGATCTCCAGAACCGGAGCGGAGTGTTCAGCCATGAGTGCTCAAAGCGCAGCGCGCCGCCCGATGTGATCCGATCAGGCCGCGCGCGGAAGGTGTTGAATCGCGCAATTGTTGCACACCCGCGATGCGGCTTCACCGTCCATCGTCGGTGAGCCGGGCTTCGAGAAAGTCGAGAAAGCACGCGATCCGCGAAGCCAACTGCGTGTTGCGGTAATACACCGCGTGAATCGGCTGCAGCACCTCGACCGTGGCATCCGGCAGCACCTGTACGAGATCGCCCGTGCGTCGGTCTTCAGCGCTCATGAAGTCAGCCAGGCAGACGATGCCGACGCCCTGGAGCGCGAGCTGCCGCAGCGTTTCACCGCTGGACGCCTTGAGCGTGGGTTCGATGCGCAACCGGTCGCCGTGCGGGCCGCGCAGGGGCCATTGGTTCAGCGATTCGGGCTGCCCGAAACCGAGCAGGATGTGCTTCTGCAAGTCGTCGACGTTGCGGGGCCGGCCGTGCGCTTTCAGATAGGCGGGGCTTGCCAGCACGCGCAGCCGCCGCGTGCCGAGCAGCCGCGCCCGCAGGGTGGAGTCACGCAGCGGGCCGATGCGGATCGCCACGTCGGTGTCTTCTTCCAGCAGATCGATGATCAGGTCGTCGGTGTTCAGCTCCAGTTCGATCTGCGGATACTGCGCGCGGAAGTCCGGCACCAGCGGCGCCACCACATGCAGCATGAACGGCATGGCAGCGTTGATGCGCAGACGGCCTGCGGGCTGCTGGCGGCGCAGGGCCATCTGCTCCTCGGCCTCGTCGACGGCGGCGAGGATGCTGCGCGCCCGCGCCAGAAATGTCGCGCCCTCGTCGGTGAGCGACAGCCGCCGTGTGGTGCGCGACAGCAGGGTGGTGTCCAGCTTCTCTTCCAGCCGGCGCAGTGCACGGCTTACGCCCGACACGGTCTGGCCGAGTTGCTCGGCGGCGGCCGTAACGGAGCCCGTGTCGACCACGGTGCGAAAGGCAAGCAGTTCTTCGAGCGTGGTTTTCATCGCTTATTGTCAATTCCAGATCAAAAGAATTCTGCCTAATGTGGCGCCATTTGCAAAGATCGCTGCCGGCGGTGTCCGCTCTGCATGGGTGCAAATGCACCACGGCCGGCTCTCGCGCGGGTGTGCCCCCTCAAGATTGGCGCTCCGCCTGCCGATAGACCATCCGGACCCCTAAAACCATAGCGGAACCGCATTTGCGCAAACGGCGCCTCGCGGCTCCGCATCCGGAGACTCTGGAATGAGCAAGCTCAGCTTTCGCCAAAAGCTTTGGCTGCCGTTGGTCATCAGCCTTGTCGCGCTGACCTTGATCTCGGTATTCAACGCGTATCAGGCGCGTGAGATCCGCGTGGAGGAGCGCAAGAACAACCTCGTCAGCGTGACGACCATGGCCATGAACCTGGCCAAGCAGTACGACGACCTGACCAAGAACGGTACGTTGACCAAAGACGCCGCGCAGAAGGAGGCGCTCGACCGCTTCAAGGCGCTGCGCTACGACAAGGACGGTTACTTCACCATCACGAGCTCCAACAACGTGGTGGTGATGCACCCGATCAAGCCCGAGTTCATCGGCAAGGACCAATCCGGCTTCAAGGATGCGCAAGGCAATGCGGTCTACATGGGCCTGACCAACGCGGCCAAAGATCCCAAGGGCGGATTCACCAGCTACGTCTGGCCGAAGGTCGGTGGCACGGAACCGGTGCCCAAGACGGCTTTTGCAATGCGCTATGAGCCGTGGGACTGGGTCTTCTCGACCGGCGTCTACATGGACGACATCAATGCCGCATTCATGACTTCGCTGTACCAGACGGGCGGCCTGCTGGTGCTGGTGGGCGGCTTGCTGGTGTTGCTGGGCGGCATCGCGAACCGCGGCCTGCAGCGCACGCTCGGCGGGGACCCTGCCTACGCAGCCGATGTGGCCAATCGCATCGCCGGCGGCGACTTGACCGTCGAGATCGCCACCCGTGCCGATGACAACCACAGCCTGCTCTACGCCATGAGCCGCATGCGCGGCGCGCTGGTGCAGACCATCGGCCGCATCAAGGGCGCCTCGGAAACCATTGGCACCGCCACGCGCGAGATTGCCAGCGGCAACCTCGATCTGTCGTCGCGCACCGAGCAGCAGGCCAGCTCGCTCGAAGAAACGGCTTCGGCCATGGAACAGCTGATGTCGACCGTGCAGCAGAACGCCGACAACGCCCAGCAGGCCAACCAATTGGCCGCGTCCGCCTCGGATGTGGCCGTGCGCGGCGGCGATGTGGTGACGCGCGTGGTCGAGACCATGGGCTCGATCAACGCGTCGTCGCGCAAGATCGTCGACATCATCGGCGTGATCGACGGCATCGCTTTCCAGACCAACATCCTCGCGCTGAATGCCGCGGTGGAAGCCGCCCGCGCCGGTGAGCAGGGCCGCGGTTTTGCCGTGGTGGCCGGTGAAGTGCGCAGCCTTGCGCAGCGCAGTGCCGCTGCCGCCAAGGAAATTAAGGCGCTCATCGACGATTCCGTCGTCAACGTGGATGCGGGCAGCGCGCTGGTGGAAGAGGCCGGCACGACCATGCGCGAGATTGTTGCGAGCGTGAAGCGCGTGACCGACATCGTTGGCGAGATTTCGTCCGCCAGCCAGGAGCAGCGCTCGGGTATTGAAGAAGTCAGCCACGCCGTCACGCAGCTTGATGACGCGACCCAGCAGAACGCCGCACTGGTGGAGGAAGCCGCCGCAGCCGCGCAATCGCTCGAAGAGCAGGCGGTGAGCCTGACGCAGGTGGTGGCGCAATTCCGCCTCGATACGCATGCGCTCCGTGCTCCAGCCATGGTCGCCAAGGTTGAGCCAGTGGTTGCGCCGGTCAAGCCGGTCGCAATTGCAGCGCCGGTAGCACCCAAGAACGAAGCGCCGCGCCGCGATGCCGCTAAGCCGAGCACCGATGCCGCCAAGCCCAGGCTGACCTCACGCAAGCCGCCTGTGCTGCGCAAGGCGGCGGCCAAGCCGGTCTCCCAGGCCGAGAAGAGTGCGCCCGCACCGGCAGTCATACCGGCAAGCCTGACCAAAGCGAGGCCGCTGGTGGCCGCCGGAGATGATTCGGACTGGGAAACGTTCTGACCCGCGACTGACTTTCACCTCGTTGATTTGACGCGCGCAATCGCGTGCTTGCCTGCCCGGATTCCGGAGACAAGATGGACCGCATTTTGAAGAACACCAGCGTGCGCGCTGGCCTGCTGGCGATTCTGATCACCTTTGCACTGATGATCGTGGTCGGGGCGGCGGTGGGTGTGCTGGCTTTGCGCACCACCAACGCTGCCACCGAGCGCGTGCATGAGATTTCCGACCGCAGCATGCTGTTGAATGACGCGTACAAGGACATGCAGCGCGCGCGCACCGGCATGTCGCGCTTGTACAGCGTGTTGCGCGAGAACATGGATGAAACGGCCAAGACGGCTGCGCTGGCTAGCTCGGAGAAAGGCTTGAAGAAGTCCATCGAACAGGTGGAGGCGTTCAAGAATGCGCCGCCCATCGAAGGTGTTGACGAGTCGCTGCGCCAGGCAATCGTCCAGGCCGCACAGACGCACATCGAAGCTGTGCAGCGCGCCCTTGCGGCCCTGCGCGCCGGAGATGCGGCAGCCTATGCCCCGATCAACTACAAGGACGTGACCGATACCGGTGCGGCCTGGTCGGTGCAGATCGAGAATTTCCAGCAGCTCGTCAAGAAGCTGTCCAAGGACGAGGCTGACAATGGCCGCTCGCGCTATGAAACGATCCTGAAGTTCGTCGCGCTCGGTATCGCCATGGCGCTCGCGTTGATCGTGGTGGTGTTCTACGGCCTCAAGGCCTTCGTGATCACGCCGCTCAACGAAGCGGTGACTGTACTCAGTCGCGTGGCCGAAGGCGATTTGGCCGTTCACGTCAAAACGGGTGGGCGCAATGAGCTGGGCAGCCTGCTGGCTGCCGTGGGCCGCATGCGCGAGAGCTTGGTGAACACCGTGCGTCAGGTGCGTAACAGCTCGGATTCGGTCAACACCGGCGCGCACGAAATCGCCAGCGGCAACCTTGATCTGTCCTCGCGTACCGAGCAGCAGTCGGCCTCGCTGGAGAAGACCGCCGCCAGCATGGAGCAGATGACCTCCACCGTCACCAACAATTCCGAGAACGCTCGCCAAGCCAGCGCGCTGGCGTCGAACGCGGCTGACCTGGCTTCGCGCGGCGGCGACGTGGTGCGCGGCGTGGTGGCCACTATGGACGATATCAGCGCGGGCTCGCGCAAGATGGCCGACATCATCGGCGTGATTGATGGCATTGCGTTCCAGACCAACATCCTGGCCCTCAACGCTGCCGTGGAAGCCGCTCGCGCTGGCGAGCAGGGCCGCGGCTTTGCCGTGGTGGCTGGCGAGGTGCGCGCGCTGGCTCAGCGCAGTGCTGCCGCTGCCAAGGAAATCAAGACGCTGATCGACGATTCGGTATCGCGCGTGCAAGCGGGCCACACGCAAGTCGCGCAGGCCGGCGAGACCATTACCGAGACGGTTGAGGCCGTACGCCGCGTCGCCAATATCGTTGAAGACATTGCTTCGGCATCGGCCGAGCAGACGCAGGGCATCCTGCAGATCGGCCAGGCCGTAACAGAGATGGAGCAGGTGACGCAGCAGAACGCCGCGCTGGTCGAGCAGGCGGCTGCCGCCGCGCAATCGCTCGAAGAACAGGCGCAGAACCTCTCGCAGGTGGTGTCGCAGTTCCGGTTGGACGGGGCAGAGACCCCTGCGACGGCCGCGCAGAAACTTGAGAAGGTCGCCAAGCCCGCTGCCAAGGCCGCGGCAAAGTCAGTTAGCGCCGCCAAGCCCGCGCGCGCGGTTGCGCGCAAGCCTGAAGCGAAGGTCGCTGCTCAGCCAGCGGCGTCTGCGCCGGTCGCGCCTGCCACTGCCGTTTCTGCTCCTGCCCGCAAGCAACCTCTGGCCGTGGCCAGTGGCGGTTCCGACGCCGATTGGGAAACGTTCTGATCGGTTGAGAGCTCAGGCATCAAGTGCTGGGCCATCGATGCGTTTGGCCCAGCTTTCCACCTCGCCGCGTGCGAGGCGACCCTCAACAAGTTTCCGCCATGACGGCGTGAGCGGCAGCGTCAGCATGTCGGCCAGCGCTGCACGATCGAGCATGTTGCGGTAAAGCACGTCGAGCACGCGCGCTAGCGGCCATTGCGGCCATGGGCGCTCGAGCCATTCGAGCGCATCGCCCGCGCGCAGTGTGCCGCCTTCCAACACCCGGTAGTACCAACCCGTGCGCCCTGTGTTTTGCACCCGGCGTGCCATGTCGCGCGCATTGAAACGGTCGTTCAGCTTCCAGCACGGCTGACGCAGTTGCGACACTTCCAGCACTACGCTGCCCGCTCGCAGGCGATCACCCACGCAGATGTCCACTTCGGTGATGCCCGTCATGCTCAGGTTCTCGCCAAAGGCGCCGGGCTGTGCGAGCACGGGCTGCGCGCCGATGTCCGCTTGCCAAACCGCGTAGTGGTCGAACGGGTAGTGGTGAATCGCCTTGTCGGGGCCGCCGTGCACACGCAGATCGCCTTGCTCGTCACCGACAATGCCGTTGATGTCCACCTTCACCACGCCGCTCACGGGGCGCTTATCGATGGCGCTGCGCGAGCCAGGGCGCGTGTAGTCGACAGCGCGCCCGGTGAGGAGGGCATCGATGCGGATGGGGTCGGGCAGCGTCATGCAGCCTCCGCGCGATCCAGCCAGGCGTTGAAGACTTCGCGCGCGCGTTGCGACAGGCGCCCCGCAATCGCCGGCACTTGCGTACGCAGCGCGCGTGGGTCGATGCCTGCCGCACCGAGTTCCGCCGCATGCCCGATTAGCCACGCTTCCAGCTCCTCCAGATTTGCCTCCAGATGGAATTGCAGCCCCAGGGCGTGGTTGCCAATGGCGAAGGCCTGCTCTGCGCAAACTGTCGTGAATGCCAGCCGCCGCGCGCCCGGCGGCAAGTCGTACCGGTCGCCGTGCCAGTGCAGCACCGGCGTGCCGTCTGCGAGCGGCGCGAGCGGCGAGTCTGCCCCTTCGGCCGTGAGCGTGATGGGCGCAAAGCCGATCTCCTTCACGCCCATCGGCTTGACCGCCGCGCCCAGTGCCCGCGCCATCAACTGCGCCCCCAGGCAGATCCCAAGCAACGGCTTGCGTGCGGCCAGTCGCCGCGCAATGGCGGCGGCTTCATCGCCCACGAACGGATACGTTGCATCGTCATATGCGCCGATTGGCCCGCCCAGCACGATCAGCAAATCGGCCGCGGCCATGTCGTCTGTGGGCACGGGCTGCACGCCCACGTCCACGGTGCGAACGGTGTAGCCGCGCCCTTCCAGCAGCGGCTGCAGGATGCCGAGATGTTCGAACGGAACGTGGCGCAGGGCGAGGGCGGTTTTCATGGCAGGCGATGACGGTTGGAGGCGAAGCACATTGTGAATGAGGGGCGCGGCTCGCAAAAGCCGTGCGGCTGGCGAGGGTTTGTCTTGCGACATTAGCGCCTTGGGCCCCACGCTTGGCGATGCCTCGGTGGCGGACTCCTCCGCGCGCAACACGAAAGGCCTCGGCGGCGCGGCGTTAACCTGCGGACTAAGCGTCGCTTATATCGGTTGTTAGCAACGTGCATTGCAACCCCCACGAAAAACCCGGTTTGAGGGGATGTCAGTGTCACGTCATCTCATTAAGATCGCTCCCCACAGAGTGCCGCCTCGGTACCGATAAAAAGATTCTGGAGGGAGTTGTGCGAAAGCCAATGCTGCATTGGGCCGTGGCGTGCATTGCCATGGCTTGCCTGAGCGCGTGCGCGCCGATGATATCTACCGCGCCAGCCATGCTGTCCACCGACAACGCGACGGGTCCATCGCGGATTCAACTGAAATCGGCAACGGAGATCCGGCTGGAGACCGGCTATACGCGCACGCTTGCGGCCGGCTCCAACTGGCAGCGCGTGGGGACGCTGTCGCAAGGCGCTGTCTACCGCCCAGTCGGTACGATCTTCACCATTGAAGGCCGGCAGGTTCACGAAGCCTACCTCGTGATTGCCAGTCAACGTCTGGTCGGGTTTTACCTGCCCGGCGAGCAGGCGTACTCCCCGCTTTCCACAGCTGTATCCATCACAACAGGAGAATCAAAATGAAGGGAGTTTTGCGCGCATTGGCTTCGGCCATCGGTATCACCGTTCTGATGGCGGGTTGCGCGTCAGGCGTGAAGTATTCCGAGATGGCTTCGTCGATTCCGACGCTCAAGCAGGATGAGGGACGCGTGTACTTCTTCCGCTCGTCGTCGCTGATCGGCGCGGCACTGCAGCCGGACATCAAGCTGAACAGCGAAGTGATTGGCCAATCCAAACCGGGCGGCTTCTTCTTCGTTGACCGTCCGGCTGGCAAGTATGTCGTGTCAACAGCCACCGAGACCGAGAAGACGCTGAGCTTCGCACTGGACGCCGGTGAGACAAAGTACGTGCGCACGTCGCCGTCGCTGGGTCTGATTGTCGGCCGCGTGGTGCCAGAGCTTGAAACCCCGGAAAAGGCACAGGCCGAACTGCCGTCGTTGAGCTTTGCGCCCAATCAGCCGCCGGTCGCCAAGAAGTAAGCTGGAAGAAAAAAGCCCGCTTCGCGCGGGCTTTTTTCTTGGCAGCTACCGGTTAGCAGCGATCAAGCCTCAGCCTTCGACCGCGAGAACGGCGAGGTGATCTTGATCATCTGCACGAAGGCCTTAGGGTTGCCCGCCAGGATTTCACCCTGGTCAAGGTAGCCAGATTCGCCGGTGTAGTTGCCCACCAGACCGCCCGATTCCGTCACGAGCAGCGAGCCGGCGGCCATGTCCCATTTGCTCAGGCCCTGCTCGAAGAAACCGTCGAGGCGGCCGCAGGCAACGTAGGCGAGGTCCAGTGCGGCGGCGCCGGGGCGACGCAGGCCAGCGCAGTTTTCCGTCATGGTCGCAAACAGACGGGTGTAGTCGTACAGGCCTTCCAGATCGCGGTACGGGAAGCCCGTGCCGATCAGGCAGTCGGCCAGCTTGTCGCGGCGCGTGACGCGGATGCGGCGGTTGTTCAGGAACGCGCCGGCGCCCTTGGAGGCGGTGAATAGTTCGTCGCGCGTCGGGTCGTACACCACGGCCTGGGTGACGACGCCACGCTGCATCAGTGCGATCGAGACGCCATATTGCGGGAAGCCGTGGATGAAGTTGGTCGTGCCGTCCAGCGGGTCGATCACCCAGACGTTTTCGCTGGCGGTTTCGCCGTCGGCCCAGGATTGGCCGGACTCTTCCGCTAGAATCGCGTGATCGGGGTAGGCAGTCTTGATGACTTCGATGATCGCCGCTTCAGCTGCGCGGTCGACTTCGGTGACGAAATCGTTGTGTTGTTTGCGCTCGGTGCGCAGGCTATCGACGTCGAAGGACGCGCGGTTGATGACGGTGCCGGCCTTGCGAGCAGCCCGGACGGCGATATTGAGCATCGGATGCATGTGGGATCTCCGCGCCTAGCGCGCCGATTTTTCGGAAGCGGCCGCAGGCGAAACAACACAACGAATTGTAGAAGAACGAGCGGCGGGCCAATCTCGCGATCCTGCCCGCCGTCAAAAGAGTGGCCGTATTGTATATGAACCCCGCCCCAGGCGCCCCGCGAATTGCGCCAATGAGCACGTCGAACACAACTCCTACCGACCCGGAAACGCTGCGCCAGCGCGCCGCGCGGTGTCGTTTCGTGCTGGTCGAGACCAGCCACCCCGGCAATGTCGGCTCCACGGCACGTGCGCTCAAGACGATGGGGTTCGGCGAGCCCGGCAGCTTCGTGCTCGTACGCCCCCGCGAGGCGGACGCCCAATGTCACACCGATGCCGTTGCCATGGCAAGCGGCGCCGATGATGTGCTGGCCGCCGCCCGCGTGGTCGACGACATTGGCGAGGCGCTGGTCGGTGCCTCGCTCACCATTGCGCTCACCGCCCGCCCGCGCGAATTCGGGCCGCGCCGCATCGGCCCGCGTGCCGCTGCAGAAGAAGTGGCCGCACTGTTGGCCGCGCCGGACACCACCGTCGCCTTCGTCTTCGGCAATGAGCGGTTCGGGTTGCCCAACGAGGTGGTGGAGCGCTGCCATGTGGTCACGCACATTCCAGCCAACCCGGCGTATGCCTCGCTGAACCTGTCGCAGGCGGTGCAGTTGATTGCGTACGAAGTGCGTATGGCGCTGCTGGCCGGCACTGGCACGGGGGACACCCGCATGGAGGGCGTCGGCTTTGTTGGCGAACCGGCCACCGCCGAGCAGATCGACGGGATGTTCGAACATCTGGAGCTGGGCCTGGTCGAGATCGGTTTTCTCGACCCCGCCCAGCCGAAAAAGCTGATGCCGCGCCTGCGGCGTCTGTTTGCCCGCACGCAGTTGGAGGCCGAAGAGGTCAACATCCTGCGCGGGATCGCCAAGCGTATGCTCGGCCGCCACGCCGAAGCAGCCACGCCGCCCACCGGCGCAGCCGACGACTGTCGCTGACCGCCCTGAAAGCCGCCCGTTGTTGAGCAAGCGGGGCGGCATCCCCCGCATGTCTGGTTAAAACCCTTGCCGCAGCGCGGTAAGGCAATGCCTTACACTGCCCTCAGCGCGTTGCGCATATAGATATAACGATCCACACACCTCAAGATGTTCACACGCATTCGCGAAGATATCGGCGCCATCATGGAGCGAGACCCGGCCGCACGCAGCCGCTGGGAAGTGCTGACCTGCTACCCAGGTCTTCACGCCATCATCGTCCACCGGGTTGCCCATGCGTGTTGGCACGGCGGGTTCCGATTGCTGGGGCGGTGGTTCTCGCACCTTGGCCGCTTCCTCACCGGCATCGAGATCCACCCCGGCGCGACAATTGGCCGGCGCGTGTTCATCGACCACGGCATGGGTGTCGTGATCGGCGAGACGGCCGAGATCGGTGACGACTGCACGATCTACCAGGGCGTCACGCTGGGCGGCACGTCGCTCTACAAGGGGGCCAAGCGGCACCCGACGCTCGGCAAGGGCGTGGTGGTGAGCGCGGGCGCCAAGGTGCTCGGCGGTTTTGTCATCGGAGATGGCGCGCGTGTTGGGTCCAACGCGGTCGTGCTTAAGCCGGTGCCGCCGGGCGCAACGGCGGTTGGCATTCCGGCGCGCATCATCGAACGCGATGTCGCTACCGAGGCCCGGTCCGCGCTCAAGCAGGAGTTTTCCGCGTATGGCATTACGCCGGATGCGGATGATCCGGTATCGCTGGCGCTCAAGCGGCTGATCGACCACAGCGAGCTTCAGCAGGAGCGTATCGAGTCGATTCTTTCTGCGCTTGATCGACTGGGCGCGCACCTGGAGAACTCGCCGAACGATCCGTTCGATGCGAGCGAGCTGAAGCGGATGCTCAAGTAAGCAAAGGGCCGGTGGCGACAGCTTATGTCGTCACTTGCTCGACCGTGAGCGCGCCGTCTTGCAGTTTCAGAAAACTGCCGCGCGGTTGCGCCTGATCGAAATCCCAGTCGGAAAGTACCCAGCGGCTGCCCCTCGGCTCGTGATGCAATTGCGGGCGGTGCGTGTGGCCGTGGATGAGCGTGGATGTATTGGATGCCTTGAGCAACGCGTCTACCGCTTCGGGTGCGACGTCGCCCATCATCGCGGCGGCGCGCGGCTCGCCGGCGACATTGGCAGACATGGCGCGGCCAGCTTCGCTCTCTGCGCGCATCTTTTGCGCGATCTTCAGCCGCCAGCGCAGCGGCATCGTCAGGAATATCCGCTGCACCCAGCGCTTGCGCGTCCAGTGGCGAAAACGCATGTAGGCCGTGTCGCGCGTGCAGAGGGCGTCGCCGTGGGCGAGCACGATGCGCTGGCCATCATCCGCTTCCAGCACCGTGGGGTCGGGCAGCAGCGTGGCATGCGCAGCCTTCAAGAAACGCTTGCCGAGCAGGAAGTCGCGATTGCCGTGCATGAACAGCACGCGCGTGCCGCCCGCTGCAACTTCAGCGAGCAGGTTGGCGATGTGCTGGTGGAACGGATCAGCCAATTCTTCATCGCCGACCCAGTATTCGAAGAAGTCACCCAGGATGACGAGCGTGCGGGCCTCGCGGGCGCGCGTGCGCAGGAAGCGCTCGAACGCGGCGGCGGTGGCCGGCATGCTGGCCGTCAGGTGCAGATCCGAAATAAAAAACACCGGCGCGGAAACCCGGACCGGTGTCTTCAGCGCGGATGCCTGTGAGGCGTGCGCTGCGTCAATCATTCGATCACTTCAGCGCTTTCGATGATCACGTCTTCCATCGGCACGTCCTGGTGGAAGCCACGGTTGCCCGTGCGCACCGAGCGGATCTTGTCGACGACGTCCATGCCTTCGGTCACTTTGCCGAACACGGCGTAGCCCCAGCCTTGCGGCGTCGGCGACGTGTGGTTCAGGAAGTCGTTGTCGACCGTGTTGATGAAGAACTGCGCCGTGGCCGAGTGCGGATCGTTGGTGCGTGCCATGGCAATGGCCCCGCGCTCGTTCTTCAGGCCGTTGTTGGCTTCGTTGTCGATCGGAGCCTTGGTGGGCTTCTGGTTCATCTTCTCGCCCGGCTCAAAGCCGCCGCCCTGGATCATGAAGCCTTTGATGACGCGGTGGAACACCGTGCCGTTGTAATGGCCATCCTTTACATAGGCGACGAAGTTGGCGACCGACTTGGGCGCCTTCTCGGCGTCCAGGGCCAGGGTGATGTCGCCGTGGTTGGTGTGCAGCTTGACTTGGGTCATGGTGAATTCCTTGGGTGGGGCAAAAAGCGTTATTTGGAGACGACGGTGGCCGATTCAATCAGGATCGGCTTCACAGGCACATTCTGGTGCGGGAACTTCGTGGTGGTTTCCACCGCCTTGATCTTGTCGATGGTGTCGGTGCCATCAACCACCTTGCCGAAGACGGTATAGCCGTAACCGTCCTGACCAGGGTAGTTGAGCATGTTGTTGTCCACCACGTTCACGTAGAACTGCGCGGTGGCGGAGTTCGGGTCCATGGTGCGGGCCATGGCGATCGTGTACTTGTCGTTCTTCAGGCCGTTCTTCGATTCGATTTCGACCGGCGGGCGGGTGTCCTTCTGTTTCATGTCGGCCGTGAAGCCGCCGCCCTGGATCATGAAGCCGTCCATCACACGGTGGAAGATCGTGCCCTTATAGAAGCCATCCTTCACATACTGCAGGAAGTTGGCGACCGTCTTGGGCGCCTTGTCCGGATACACCTCAACGGTGAAGTTACCCATTGATGTCTTGAACTGGACATGCGGTGCGGATGCGGTGGCTGCCGTGGCTGCGGTGGCGGTCACGGCCAGTGCACACACGAGCCCGGCGAAGAGGGAGCGAATACGGAGCATGGTCAGAAAGAGAGAACTTGGGGTGGGAAAAGCAGGATCGGCCGCGTCTTCTTCTTACTGACGCTTCGCCGGCTTGGCGCTCACGCCGCTGGCTGCGGGCAGCGTGGTCGTGGCGGGTTTGGACGCAGGGTGCACGCCGGGCAGATCGGGCAGGGCATCCAGGCGTGCGCGCGCGGTGGCGTTCTTCGGGTTCAGCTTGATCGCACTCTGATACGACTGCGCGGCCAGGCGGACGTAGACGTCACCCAGGTTGGATTGCGCCATCGCATTCTCCGGCGCCACGCGGTTCGCCATGATCAGGCTGTCGCGGGCGCGGAGCAGTTCGCCGCGCTCGGCATACAGCGCAGCCAAATTGATATAAGGCTCGGGCAGTTCCGGGAAGTCCTGTGTCATCTGGCTGAAAGCGACGATGGCATCGTCGGCGCGGCCCAGGCCGGCAAGTGCCACGCCGCGCTGGAAGCGTGCCTGCGCGTTGCGCGGCTGGGAGGCGACATCCTTGTCCAGTTCGTCGAGTGCCTGTGCGTATTGCTTCTTGGCCAATGCTTCGTCGATGCGCTTCTGGCGCGCAACCTGCGGCGCTTGCTGCGTGCTGGGCATCAAATCGGCCGGCAAGGCAAAGCCGGCGGTTTGGGCGAAGGCCGGTGCCGCCGACATGGCGAGCAGGCAAGCCAGGGTTGCAGCGGTCTGACGCAGCGGTCTGTTCATGAGAATCGGTTCCGTTATACTCCGCCGCATTCTAACAAACCGTCTTTGTGCGCAGCAGCGGCCGTGCGCGCCGGGAAAGGTTCTTGACGGGGAGCATGCCAGGCGTACCGGCAGGCGGCCCCGTCAGCGCAGTTCCGGTAAGATATGTCGCTAGTTTTGCAGGCGCCTCGCCGGCGCCGATTGCCTCCAATTTAGTCCGCCCGCAACGTTGTACCTCGCATGCGCGGCGCGCTGAGTCTCCCGACACTGCTTCATGGAATCACTCAAGATCTACAACACGCTCGCGCGTGAGAAACAGACGTTCGTCCCCATCGAGCCCGGCCGCGTACGCATGTACGTGTGCGGGATGACGGTGTACGACTACTGTCACGTGGGGCATGCGCGGGTCATGGTGGTGTTCGATATGGTGCAGCGTTGGCTGCGCGCGTCAGGTTACGAGGTGACCTACGTGCGCAACATCACCGACATCGACGACAAGATCATCAAGCGCGCGGTCGAGAACGGCGAGACGATGAGCGCGCTCACCGGCCGCTTCATCGCTGCCATGCACGAAGACGCCGATGCGCTTGGCGTGCAGCGCCCCGACCACGAGCCCCGCGCCACCGAATACGTGCCGCAGATGCTGAACATGATCGGCAGGCTGCAGGCGAACGGCCTCGCCTATCAGGCGACCGACGGCGACGTGAACTACGCGGTGCGCAAGTTTCCCGGTTACGGCAAGCTGTCCGGCAAGTCGCTCGAAGACCTGCGTGCGGGCGAGCGCGTGGCTGCCAACGATGCCAAGCAGGATCCCCTCGACTTCGTGTTGTGGAAATCCGCCAAGGCCGATGAGCCGGCCGAGTCGCGCTGGGCGTCGCCGTGGGGCGAGGGCCGCCCGGGCTGGCATATCGAGTGCTCGGCGATGAGCTGCGAGCTGCTAGGCGAGCATTTCGACCTGCACGGCGGCGGCGCCGATCTGCAGTTCCCGCATCACGAGAATGAAATTGCGCAGTCCGAGGGCGCGACCGGCAAGACGTTCGTCAACACGTGGATGCACAACGGCTTCGTGCGTGTGAATGACGAAAAGATGTCGAAATCGCTCGGCAACTTCTTCACCATCCGCGACGTGCTGAAGGTGTATGACGCGGAGGTCGTGCGTTTCTTCATCCTGCGCTCGCACTATCGGAGCGACTTGAACTACAGCGACGCGCACCTCGACGACGCGCGCCATGCGCTTACGCGCCTGTACACCGCGCTGAAGGATGTGCCTGCCGCGGCCGGTGCAAAGCCCGACTGGAACGAGTCGCACGGTAAGCGCTTCCTCGAAGCGATGAACGACGACTTCAACACGCCGGTCGCCGTGTCGGTGCTGTTTGAGCTGGCGAGCGAGGTGAACAAGACGCGCTCGCCCGAGCTGGCCAATCAGCTGGCTGCGCTGGCCGGTGTGCTGGGCCTGCTGGGCCGCGATCCGCACGCGTTCCTGCAGGGCGGCGTGTCGGCCGATGGCTTGGACGGCGCAGAAGTGGAGGCGCGCATCGAAGAGCGCCGCGCCGCCAAGGCTGCCCGCGACTTCGCCCGTGCGGACGCCATCCGTGCCGAGTTGCTGGCCGCTGGCATTGTCCTGGAAGACAAGCCGGGTGGCCTGACCGAATGGAGACGCGCATGAACGCGGTGGCCAAGAAAGCCAACGTAGTGCGCAGCACAGCCGCCAAGAAAACGCCGGCGGTGAAGGTGCCGTCTGCCAAGAAGG
>Ga0207674_10003820_pt1 | contig 18359 bp, 15 predicted proteins | sample KBSCornC72_FD_184303 | JGI IMG/M metagenome (GOLD analysis project Ga0207674, IMG submission 184303) | Corn rhizosphere microbial communities from Kellogg Biological Station, Michigan, USA - KBS Corn C7-2 (SPAdes) (version 2) | ecosystem: Host-associated > Plants > Roots > Rhizosphere > Soil ... | reverse complement strand
TGTGGTGCGCAACATTCGCGTAGGCGACGTGATGCAAGCGGTGACGGTCGAATAAGTTTTTGCCAGAAAGCTATGAAGAAGAGGGAGCCGGGTGCATAACCTGGCTCTCTCTTCTTCTCTCTCATTGTCCTCTCCATCTTCTTGCGCGAACACAACTCCTCGCCAGCAAGGAGGGTGAGGCAGAGAGCAGGTTTAGTGAGCAGCTCCGGCCAATGCCACGTTATCCCAGCTTTTGCGGAAGATTTCTCCATAGTTCACCATCGCCGCACGTTCTTCCGCGCTCACAGGGCCTTGCTCTAAGGCCGCCAACGCCTGATCTACCTGCTCTCTGTCGGAGATCCCCATTAACACCAGATCAACCCAGGGTTGGGAAAGCGCAAAACGATAGCAATCTGGAGACGATGGAACATACTGGCCAGCAGGATAACCCGGCGGGGGAGTATGGAAACGATTGAGTCCCAGGTGTGTCGTATTAAACATGACCATGCCAGGATCTTGCGTCTTATCTCCCGTGAGGAAAGGCACAACATCCTTTTCAACTCCCAGATGAGAGATGTTGTACCGTAACATCATGACATCCATATTTTTCATCCACAAGCGCGAAGCGGCGCGTGAATGGAAGGATGCCCCGATATGCCTCACCAGGCCACGTTTGAGGATTTCCTTGTTGATCGCGTCAGCTTGCTCTGCTTGCCGTCGCATCTCACCTTGCACCACTGCAACTGTGCCAGAGACATCTCCCACACGTTGAAGTTGCCGCGCTTTTTTGATTAAACTGACCATATTCTGCTCATCGGTAATCCATCCCCAATGAAAAACGTCAATATAATCGACGCCCAGTTCGGTAAACTGGTCGGCAAGAATACCTGGCAATTTCTCAGGATGATTGACATAGGACACAGTCGCCAGCACAACCTGCTCGCGTGTGGCTGAACCATGTCCGCATAACGCGCGCAATGCCTGAGCCGAACGCTGATAGACAAAATGGTGCATATCAGACGAGAAGAGGAAATAATTGATGCCCTTGTCGAAAGCGTAGAGCAGATCTTCGCTTGAAATGCCTCCTCCTCCGCCGATGCCAAGCGGGCTAACCTGTAAACCAGTCTTACCAAGAGGGCGACGCATGGTAAAAGCACTACTCATCGATTTATTCCTCCTTTAGAGATGCAATAGGCTGAGAAACAACGGGCGCGGCAAGTGTCAAAACCGATGGAACCAGCTCCGGTTCGGCCAGGCGCAATAATTCATAGCCAATACCAGCAATGCCAACCATCAGTCCAGGCGTCTCGACAAACTTCGGAGCTCCTGTACACCAACCGTTCTGCTCAATATCCTCCAGGATCAGAGCTGAGAGGCGCTCAACTTCAGCGTGAGCGCGAGCGTCATGCAAGAGCTGGCTGGCAGTGAGCAGCACTTCTAGATTGCCAAGATCGCCATGACAGAGCGAGTGAGTATGTCCAAAACCGGATGCGAGTGTCGTTTCCAGCGCGCTAGCGATTTCTTCGCGCATGGCAGGATCATCGTTATAGGCCAACGAAGCCAGGCGGGCCAGGCCGATCCCAGGAGCACCGTGACACCAGGCCACCATATAGCTTTCCTCATCCGCTCGCAAATCTGGCCAGTTTTGTGCTTGAGGCGAGAATGTACTGCGCTCATAGGCGAGTGCATCCAGCGCGGCCTGGCGGAAACGCTCTTCTCCGCTGACGTTAGCCAGAGCAAAGAGGCTGAGCGCAATTCCACCAGATCCGTGAGAGAAACCAGCCAACGGTTTCGTCATGCGAGTCTCGATCCAGCCATGACCTTGCGCGAGAGGTACAGCGTGAGCTAGCAAATGGTCTCCATACTTTATAGCAGCCTGGAGGATACGCGGCGATGGAGCAACGCTGTAAAGGCTGAGCAGGTTCAGAATCGTCCCGGAAGAGCCTGAAAGAATGCCGAATACTTCATCCTTGATATCTGGCTTGTCCACTTGCTCAAGCAGTTTCTCCCCCTCGCGAAACAGTTCCGGCTCTTGCCAGAGTATCCCAAGATGAGCATAGAGGTAAAGAGGCGCGACTCCACCACTAAACGCGCCGAGCATGGATACCTGCTCAGGCGTGGCTGCAATCTGTTGCTGAATAGTACGCAGGGCCATACGAGCCAACTCGGTATACTTCTCCTCCTGAGTTATTGCCCCAAGATAAGCCAGGAAGAGCGCGATGCCAGCCAGGCCGTCATAGAGATCAATACTGGTAACGACAATGCTCCACTCGCGCTCCTTGAAGTGGTGCAGACTAAGCCAGGAAACCTCATCATTTCCATGTAGCGCAAGGTCGCAGATGCGGTCACCTACTGAGCGCGCGGCTTGTAAGAGGCGCTCACGATCCACCGGTTTTTTTGCAGTCTGCGCGTAGCGATGGAGTCTTCTCTCACCAGTCGACTCTCCCCCCAGAGATACAGTAGCGAATGATGCCTGAATGAACCAGGTCTGGCGAGCCAGATCCTGCTCACCCAATTGCTGCACCCGGTGAGTTATGCCTTCCAGCGCTGGTTCCGCGAAAAAATCTTCCAGACACTCTCCCCGGCTGGTGTAAACATGTCGCGTGCCTGGGCGCGAGGTAAAGAAAGGAATGTCGTGGACACGCAGGTCGGCAATTTCGGCTGAAATAAGCCGGGATAAGCTGGGGATATCGGGTACGGATTGCCAGATTTGATCGAAAAAACGCGCGCGCAAGAGTGCATTATGTAGCAAGGTAGGATGCAGGCTCTCCTGGAGGACAATTGCATATGTTTTCGTCGCGCGCGGGATGAGGCGGATGGGATCTTGCGCGAAAAGCGGCAGTATCTCCTGCAAAAAAAGGTCGCGCTGATCCAGGAAAAGGCGGTAGATGCGGGTAAAGCCTTGAAGAAACTGATCCTGATAGGCAAGAAACTCAACCGCTTCATCATGCAGAGTTGGTTGATTTTTCGATCCCTGGAGTTGTACTCGTTGGCGTACCATGCGCATCTGATCGGTACCAGCCTCATCTGGCATGTTGATATGATGCGGACTCATCTGTCCACCTTTGCCACCCACGCCGCTGATGTCTATACCCGCTGCCTCATCATTTCCCCAGGTGTGCGAGGGAAGCAGCCCGATGCGCATGACAGAGCCTCGCAAGGCGCTAGCACCTCGCGACTGAAATGATTGTCGCAGAGACATTTCAGGCGTGATCAACGATTCCAGATCAATCAGCATAGGATGCTCACCACAAGCTATCAAATTTTCATGGTGAAAATCATTCGAGCCAAGCATGTAAAGAATCGCCAGATATCCACCCAGACGCTCATAAAAGCGCGCGATCTCTTCCGTCGAGTCACAGGTCTGTGGCTCGACGAACTCAACCCAGCCATAATCATCGCGCGCAATCACGCGTAAGGTTCGGAAAGCTGGTTGCGCGCCCTGCTCGTTCAGCCAGTGAAGCAGCGAGTAGAAGTGCGTATCGATGCTCAAAGATCTCGGCTTATAGATCAAGCGCAAGCCAGAGCTGAAAGCCAGGCGAATGACAGTACGCCCCTGGCGATGGGTATCACCAGCTCCCATATGTACTTCTGTCAGGGAACCCGGATCACCCTCTGCGAGGCGAGTGCAGATCTCCTGCCAATCAGCACAGAGATGCGAGAGAAATTCGAGGCTATAGGTAACCCAATGGTCGATAACGATAAGCAGTGCACGCGCCATGACAGGATAACGCTCAAAAAGTGCGCGTAAGGCGGCGGAATCAGAGAGCCGACGCACAAAATCCTCAAAACGCTCTTCAGGTGTCTCTCCTGATAAGTTTCCTTGCAGGCGCTCAATATTCAGTTCCAGTGTAAACGTTTTGAGAACAATCCCGAAAAGTGCGTTTGGGATGCCTGGCAAAACAAGTTGCGCAACTTTCTCTGGTTGAAAAGGCAAAGATTGATACTGCGCAACAAGCTGTTCAACTCCACCCTGGAGGCGATCAAGTCCATATTTGAGCAAAGGTTTCAAGATTTTGAGAAATAGTGCAGACTTCTGGCTCTTTGCCGCGTCTAAAAATTCGAAGTTTTGAGCAGAATCGCTGGTAGCAAGAATCTGTTCCAGCGTCATCATCCAGGCAGGTACCTCAGCAATGCGAGCCTGTAGCGATTCGGATGATTCTCCAAGTAAGTAGAGCAATTCTGTCTCAGTCAAGCTATCTTTCGCCAGGCGGTCGGCAAAATATGAATCTTTCTCAAAGGGTGCTTGTTGCTTCCATTTTTGCATGCGGCGCTCAGCCAGTTCAGGATTATCAGGCTTCTCAATTGCTTCCTGGCCAACAGACCTGCGAAGCGTATCCAGGCGCTCTGGCAGCGTAAGCGCCTGATACCAGGCCGCGACAGCGGATACCTGCCGCTCGCCCATTTTTTCTGATGAAAGTTCTTGTACCATATCTCAAAACCTCGTCCTGCGATTGAAGAAAATTGCTCAAGATATACGCAGCAAATGGGCGCTCCTAAAACGAGTTCACCTCAAATGCAAAGAAATCGTCTTCGTTCTCTTGAAAAGAACGGCTATCTATCCAAAAACGTCGTCAAGGTAAGTTGTGGACCTCAGTGCGAGCATCCACAACCTACCAACGATTTTTCGCGTGACATGCTTTGGAAGCTAGACGCGAAAAATCGTTATTTCTGGTAAATGCTCCAGTGGCTAAAGGTAATGGTAGCGGTAAGGACAACCGTAGCGCTGCCACCATCGACCTCGGCGAGGTCGGCCTCGCTCAATTCAATCTCACCCACCGGGCTCTCCGGCAAGAGGGAGCGCGTCTCTGAATCCAGACTCTCGCGATACTCTTCGTCGCGCCACGACTCAATAACATGCTTCAAGCTCATGGAATGCTTCCTTTCTAAAAAACGATTGCTATGCGTTGTGTGGGCATCAGAGTGAACACCCACACCAGCGCCAACTCTTTTTGCGCCGAAGGCTTTGGGAGCCAGGAGCGAACAAGAGTTACAGTTCCAATGCCTATTTCGTGTGTATGTTCCAGGTCCAGGTCCAGGTATAGGTCACGGTCACAGTAATGGATGTGCCGCCATCGACATCAGCGAGATCGGCCTCAGTCAATTCAACCTCACCCGCCGGACTCTCCGGCAAGAGCGAACGCGTCTCGTCGTTCAGGCTCTCGCGATACTCTTCGTCGCGCCAGGACTCAATGATATGATTCAAGCTCATGAGATATTTCCTTCGTGATAACATCGCGGTATGTGTGGACCTTAGTGTAAACGTCCACTACATACCCGCGATTTTTGCCTCGCATGCTTTGGGAGCCAAAAGCAAAAGAGCATTACTTCTCTGCAATGGTCCAGGTAATAGTAATGGTAATGGTGATGGTCCAGGTAATGCCGGTACCACCATCGACCTCAGCGAGATCGGCCTCGCTCAACTCAACCTCGCCCGCCGGACTCTCCGGCAAGAGGGAGCGCGTCTCCGCGTTCAGGCTCTCGCGATACTCTTCGTCGCGCCAGGACTCAATGATGTGATTCAAGCTCATAATTTTTCCTCCTTTCTTCAGTATTTACAAAAAAATGCATCATTGAGAGTATAAGCAGCAGGAGGACAGAAAATCACCCTTAGGAGAGGGGGTTTTTTTGAGGTAGTAAGAAGAATCGAAAAAGAGAGAATCACTACCCATTCGGGTAGTCAGGCCGGCAGGGATAATCGCTTGCACTTCCACTCGTCTACAAAGTGTCGAGATCCTAAAGGAAGCACCTCTTCCCGCGTGACACAAAAATCACGCTCGCGACTGTCACCAGGAGGTCAGGTGTACAGACGCGGGCGTGGTTGATACGTTCTGCCGAGGAGTGAACGGCGTTAGCCAGAGTAGCCCACGTAATAGGGATGGCGGCGTGTCGTTAGCCAGGCCCCGAGCAGGCAAACCAGGCCGTAGAAAACGCCGAGCAGGATGGTACTGATAGCCAGAGCCGCGAGACCTCCAGTGATACCAAGCGCGCTCCCGCTGAAACCACCGGTACCAGCGTTGGGATAAGACGGAATCTGTTTCAGAGCTGCTCCAATGAGCGAGCTGATGATGCCACCGACGAAACCGCCGATAAAGGCCCAACGGCGATGGACCGCGACGCGCCCGATAATCAAGCCACCGATGAAGTAGATGAGCAGGCTGATGACAAATTCCAGGGCAGCGACGCCGAAGAGCGCGGTCGCGGTACTCGCTAACACATGCTTCCCCTCCTGGACAACATCATGATAGAGACCTGCATTTTTCAGGGTGATGATGACGCTTTGAACAGTAGCGAGGACGCCGAGAACGATACCGATAATCAGGGCATTGCGAGCATGGCCACGCGGCAATTCAGGCGTCGTGGCGCTTTCGCGCTGGTGTACGGGTTTGTCCTGCGTTTCTAGCTCGCCCTCCTCCTGAATAGCGAATGGATCGTGATGTTCATGTTCTCCGTGTCCGGGCTGATGTCTGGGATATTCCTGTTCTGGATCGCGCATGGCGACTGGCTCCTTTTTGCTGGTAACGGCGGAGGCAACAACTTCGAGCCATGAGAATTGGCGAAGTGTTGTCCACAACATCACTTAATGTGCGAATAAACTGACGGGTACGTGTCCAGTATCTTCCATTGGTTTAACGGCCAGTCAACCACGATGGCCTTGCCGATAATATTGTCCTTCGGCACAATGCCAAAGACTCGCGAATCCTCACTCTTTGGTCGGTTATCGCCCATCACAAAGTATTGGTTGGGACCGAGCTTCACGGCATTCGCGTTATAGTTCGATTTGCTTGTAATATATGGTTCGTTGAGTTCCACGCCATTCACCCAGACATTGGTGCCATCCCAATGAACCGTATCTCCTGGCACGCCAATCACGCGTTTGATGAGATCACGACTGGGTTGGTCGGGCTCCTCAAGTACAATAATATCACCTCGTTCGGGGGCGTGAAAGAGATAGGCCACTTTGTTGACCAGGACATACTGATTGGTGTAGAGCGTCTTCTGCATACTGGGTCCGTCAACCATGTAGTTCTGGATCGTGAAATGGATCGCCAGGAAGATCAGGAGTGCGAGAGCGATCGTTTCAACGATTTCGCGCGCTAAGTGTGAACGTTTCAATATCTTTAACCTCGCCTTTGTGCTAGTAATGCTTCAGGTAGTTGGTCGCGAAAAATAACGGGATAAGGAACGAACTCAGACCTTCCTGCCAGCACATTATAGCCATTCTATTGAGCCTGAGCAAGTTTGTCTACCAAAAACCCCACACGGTTCTCCCAACTTGCGGAGGCGAGAGAACCTCATATGCTTCCCCGTTTGATGCAGGACCATCCCTCGCGTTCGCGGCGCTGCCTTCACAAGTCGTCCTGCCAGAATCACGTCGGCATATGGTATTATTGAGAGAGAGCCAACAGCGTTCGTCGTACATTGTCACAGCAGCGAAAAACATTTGATCCAGTACCACATTCCCCACTCAAAGGAGCGTGCCGAATGATTGCCAGCGACATTATGACCCGCAGAGTGTACTCCATTACCCCTCAGGCCAGCGTACAAGAGGTCGCGCAACTGCTGAACCGAGAGCGGATCAGCGGCGTTCCAGTCATTGATGACGCCGGTGGTCAACTGATCGGAATAGTGACCGAAGCGGATATTATCCAGAACATCGGTCGCGATGATTTGCAGGTGGCCGACATTATGTCACGCCAGTTAACGACTGTCACCGAAGATACTCCCGTTAGCGAGATTGCCGCGCTCTTATCTGAACGGCAAATTAAGCGTGTCCCCGTGGTGCAAAATGGTCGAGTGATCGGGATTGTCAGCCGCGCCGATATTGTTCAGGCCGTCGCGCTGGGCCATCTCGTTATTCGCCAGTGGTAGATTCCTTTCATCTGTAATACACGGAAATCGTATGTCTGATTTTCCCGTGAATGGAGGGCCATCTCTTGCGCAAGAGATGGCCCTCCATATACGCGCTTCTTTACGGATGCTGCAAGAAGCCGGCTTGATAGCAGAAATTGTAACCACCAGGAGGAGCAGACGGCACCGAAAGCTTCATCACATTGGTGAAGATGTCGTTGTAATCGGCATTGAGCATCGGGCCATTGGCATACGCGCCCTCGCCGCCGTTCTCCTTCATCGCTGTAATCGTGATCGGTGGGACCTGGCCGGATTGCCAGGTGTAAGGAGCCTGGGTAATAAACCAGGAGTCACCACCGAGATTCTGGCCGGGTTGTTCAGGAACCTGGGCAGTTCCGGTTTTGCCGATCACCGACCAGGGGGTATATCCATAGCTCAGTTTGACCAGGTTGAGCGAGCCGGAACCGCATTGATTCACGCCGAACATCGCGTCACGCACACCCTGAGCAGTTTGCGCTGACGTCACCTGCTGCAACATCTTTGGCGAGAATTGCTGGAGAACATCCTGATTTTTCGGATCGACGATTTTTTCAATCACCGCCGGGCGCATCAGTTGACCATTGTCAGCCGCGACGTTGTTAACCAGCATCATTTGCAGTGGTGTCACAAAGTCCCTGCCCTGGCCAAACGAACCATCCGCCAACTCCGGGGTTGTGAGCGGTGTGTATGGTTGCGCTTCGTTCGAGCAGAGGCCGCTCTGTTGTTGAGGCGTCACCGTACTGACCTTCACCGGCAAATCAAACGGGATCTTCTGACCAACATACAGGGCCTTGTTATAATCGGTCCAGGTCTTCTCGCCGGTCTTGAGTCCAGCCAAACCAAAGATGACGTTATCCGAATGCGAAAAACCATAGGCGATACTGACCGGGAAGTGGTAAGTATAGCTCAGGATATTCGATTCAGCGGGGGTAAGTTGCTCGCTCTGATCCCCTGAACCAATCGTAATCGGCCCCTCAGCCTGCAAGTATTGTGGATAGGGGTGAGCTGGATCAACGCCGCCTTTGCCACCATTATATTTGCCGTAGAAGATCTGATCGTTGAGACCTATGGTGCCCGAATCCAGCGCGGCCATCAACGTGACCGTTTTGTAGGTTGAGCCGGGTGGGTAGCAGTCCTGGGTGGGACGGAAGATGGTCGGCTGCTGCGTATCCACGTTGAGATAGGCCAGGTAAACCAGGTTACAGGCATTTTTCTCTTCACAATTTGAGCCAACCTGAAAATTGCCGGTGCCAGAGACTCCCTGATTCACCAGCACTTGCTGAACCTTCGGACCATCCAGCGCGGTTTTGAACTGATCCATTGTGCAGGAATCAGAGCAACCGATCGTCTTGAAATAATCCATATATTTCGGGTCCTGGCTGCCCTGGCTTTTGGCCTGGAAGTCTTTGTAGAGCAGCGTTAGTGAGCAGTTAATGACACAGTTGGCGTCATAGCCCGGCTGGCTAACAATGCCCAGAATTTCGCCGGTTTTCGGGTCCGAGACGATCACCGAACCGCGATCGGTCGGATACGTCTCGACGTTATCGACAGGTGCGGTAATCGGAAAATTCTTCACCAGAATCTGTTCGACGCGCGAATCGATGGTCAGGTAAATATTATCACCCTGAGGCGGCACATGCAGAACTCTATTGACGGTATTATCCAGCCCGGTCACACCATTCTGCCCAGTCAGATAGGCGTTAAACTCGTTCTCAACGCCGGTCGAAGTAAATTGCGGGGCGATATAGTAGCCGATCAGCCCTTCTAATCCCTGCGCTGCCTGAGTATAGACGCGTTTATACCCGCATAGGCCCGGAACGTTGCTGGGGACCGAATAGGCCAGCAACACGCCATTGCGATCAAAAATCTTGCCGCGAATGGGTACCGACTCGCTGGTACACTGACGCGTATAAGTCAGGGGATTCGTGACGCCGTTGCGCATTGGGCTTGTCACCAGTTGGGCTACTGCCACCTGCCAGTACACCAGTCCCGCGCTCAAGACAACGAATAAGATCAGAAAGATATTATTCAGCTTGCGTATACTTCCACTGATATTCATGATGTCCCTCTACTCTGCTCACCTGTCTTTTTTGTTTGGGCAAAGTGTATCATCGTTCCTGGCGATTGACAAGCAGTCGAGGTAACAGGAGAAGTGTGAGCAAGCTCACAACGTCGATGTACTGGTACTTTTGACCCGGTAGCGATGAGGCGCATGCCGAATTCTGATTTTTGGCGAAGCTCTATTTTACCTCTGCATATTGACATTCCATTATAGCTGTTATACACTCTGTACACCTGTTCATTATAATTGTTCGACATCCTTGACGGGAAAAGTTGTCACGTCGGAGAGATTGTATGTCGCGAAAGCTGTCACATCAGCCCGGACACACGGTTGGCGCAAAGCTACGTGCGGAACGCCTGGCCAAAAAATATACGCAAAATCAACTGGCTCAACCAGAATTCTCGGTCAGCTATATCTCTGCGATCGAACGAGATCAAATTCAACCATCTTTGCGGGCTTTAGAGATTCTTTCTGCACGCCTGGGTCTGAATTCCGCCGATCTACTACCTGTACGCGGCCAGGCGTTTCACAAGGCCCATTCAGCGCAGCACGCGGCGAGGAGCGACGAAGAGATTGATCTACTTTTACTGGAAGCCGCGCTCTCTTTACACCAGCGAAAACCTGAGCGGGCAAGCGAGTTGTTGCGCGCACTCCCAACGCTCAAGGACACGCCAGGAACCGAGGCGCTGGCACGCTACCTGTTGGGAAAGGCCTATTTTGAGCGTGGGCTGCTGCAAGAGAGCGAACAGGAGCTGACAACAGCCGCTCAACTGGCGCGCGAGACGCAAAGCCCGCTCTCCCCCTGCATTCTGAGCGTGCAGCAGGCGCTCTATGTCGCGCTGCAATGGCCAGATCAGGCCAACCAGGCCCAACGCGAAGCACTGCTCTGGCTGGAGCAAGCACAGGCAGCACCCACTAACGCTTTTTTCCGCACGCAACTCCTGTTTCACCTGGGCCGCGCGGCCAGCCATGCTGAACAGTTCGCCCAGGCGCAAGAGTTGTTTCGACAGGCTCTCGCCGCTTTCAGCGAACCAATCTCCTACGAAGCCCTTGTCGGCGCGTATCAGTCCCAAAACGCTCCTCAACTCGCCGTACTTTATAGCTATCACTGGTTATGGTCGGCTTTGCAACAACATTTGCCCACGCTGAGAAGCGAGATCCAACACGCGCTTGGCCGCGCCTTGCGCCAGAGCAGACCAGATGAAGCCTATGCCGCGCTGCTGGAGGTCGCGCAAGAGGCTGAGGAGCGGCACGACACACTCACACTGGCCAGCGCGCACGTTCATCTTGCCGCGTGTTTGCTTGAGCGTGGCGAAATCGAGCAGGCCGAAGAGTATGCACGCACCGCACAAAATCTGGCCGAGCAAACAGGTCAGAGCAATATCACAGCGGACGCGCTCTTACTCCAGGGGGAACTGGCCTACCAGCGGCAAGCATACGAGCGCGGCGATACCTTTTTCGATTCCGGCCTGGCCATGCTTGAAGCGTTGGGACTCACGGAAGAGCTCGTTGAACAGCAAGCGCACTATGCCCGGCTGCTTGAAGAGTGTGGACAACTGCGCAGGGCGATTATTTATTGGAAACGAGCGTATGAAATTCGCCAGAGGAGAGGATAATTGCAAGGCGATTATTTATTGGGATATCTTGTCTAAATAGGTATATTTCGGCAAAATTTTGTATACTATTCTTTAAGAAAGATCGTATTCACTATAGGAGATGTTCTCCTTGAAAGAGAGTTTTTTCTTTTCTCTCCTTCTCTTCTACTTGCTTTAACAGTCTGTGAGGAAAAGGACATGCTCTTTTAATCAAATGTGAGCGACGGAGCGGGTATTATCCGTATCAGGTGTTTAATTTGGGAACACTTTGAGGGTAGCAGCCCCCCTATCCCTCAAGAAAGGACCATATGTATATGGCTTTAGCTGAAAATGCCAACGTCGGCAAAACGGTTGCGACGCGCGTTGGCAAAAATATTCGCGAGGTGCGCGTGAAACTGGAATTGACTCAGGCTCAACTCGCTGCACCTGAGTTCTCTATTTCCTATATTTCGGCCATTGAACGCGGCAAGATTCGCCCTTCGTTGCGGGCGCTCTCAGTCCTGGCAAAACGTCTTGACGTACCACTGACCTTTTTGCTGGATGGCAGCCCCGATGGCGTGAAAGAGGCGCAAACCGTTGGCTATTCGCCCGCCGATTCCGGGCCAGACCAGAGGATCGAGGTCGATTTACTGCAAGCCACGGTTTTCATCCAACAAAATCAATACACACAGGCTGACAGGTTGTTAGCGGCCATCCAGCCAGAGCGTGTGACGGTGGATCAGGCATATCGCCTCTTCTTCTTGCGTGGCCAGGTTCACCTGGGAATGCAAGAATATCAGGAAGCGGTGGTCGATTTGCGCGCAGCGCTCACACAGGGCGAGGGCATAGGTGATAGCGAGTATAGCGAACGCGCCAGAAACGTGCTGGGGCGAGCGTACTTTCTCCTCTATAACTATACCCTGGCTCTAGAAAATCATCTCCGTTGTCTACACGCGATCGAGCAGAACCAGATTCTGGACCCGGTTTTCGCGCTGGATGTCTATAACAACCTGGCCAATGACTACTTCCGACTCGGCGATCTGGAGCAGGCTGTGACATTTTACCAGCGCGCGCTGGGAACACTGGCGGAGACGGAGCGCAGCCCCAAAATTTTTGCCCAAAGGTACCTGGAGATTGGGCAGAGCTATAAGGCACAGGGCAAGTTGACGGTCGCCCGCGACTATCTACTGCGCAGCCTCGCGCTCTATGAGATGCGCGAAGAGCAACGCCTGGAGGGACTTTCGCATCAGCGCCTGGGGAAAACATTGGAGAAACAGGGCGAGACATGTAACGCGGAACAAGAGTATCGCGTAGCCATTCAGATTGAGGAAGAACTCGACGACGCGGTAGCTTCCGCGCTCTGTCATACCAGCCTGGCCGAACTACTTCTGAAGAGTGGCAAGTTGGCGGAAGCCGAACAGGAGATACAACACGCGCTGGACTTTGCCCACCAGGGACAGGATGCGCAAACAGAGGGACAGGCCTTGATGACCCTCGCGCAGATTCGCCATCAAGCCGAAAATTTCGCCGAATCGGACGAGCTTTTCGAGAAAGCTCTGGCACTTCTGGAAGCCTCGCAAGCGCACGAACTGACCGCCAGCGCCTACTTCCGCTACGCGAACTTGTTGGAAGAACGCGCCGAGGTGCAGCGGAGCCTGGGCGCGGTGAAAAAAGCCTTTGAATATCAACGTCTGGGGAAACGCGGCGATATCGAGTGATTCTGATCAGAAAACCGGTTTAGTGAATATAGGCCCCTGGCGTGCCGTCCGTGGAGATCACGGACGGCACGCCAGGGGCCATCCTCTATTCACCGAGAGAAAGAGTTCTTTTTTTTCACAGCTCATCTTATAGTCAAGATGAACTCAACATGTTAGAATAGGTTGGGGATGCCGCAAGGGAAAAGAAACAACATGCGGAGGTCTTTGCATCATGCCGTTTTCAGCCCGTGATCTCAGATATCATATCGAAGATAGTTACCCTGCACTCTGTACCTATCTCCAGAATCGCGCGCAACGCTATCTGGGGAAGCTGTCGTTTGACGCTTTTGAGGTTGATCAAGTCGTTGGTCACGTCATAGAGTATTTGATGCGTATTCAATTGCTCGGTGGTGGACAACAGGCCGCGCCAACCGCGCTGGATGAATTGAGCGACGCGCAATTCTATACATTCCTAAATCGCATGGTGCAGAATAAGGCCATCGACCGTCTCCGGCGGCGACGGCTGCCGATGAATACCACCGGTGAATTAGAGGAACAGGGAAACCCGGATGACGAGAACGATCCGCTCAATGCTATGGTCGAGCCGCTCTGGGGCGATATCCCGTTCGCCAATCCCGAAGATGCCGCGCTGGAGGCTGCTTCGCAGGAACAATTGCGCTTCATTCTGAAAAAATGCATCGAAGCGTTGAACGTCGCACCGCGTCAGTTGCAGGCGATCATGCAGGAGCTGACGGATCTGGGCGCGAGCGAGCTGGTTAACGAAGTGCGCGCCGATCTCTCAGCCGAGCAAGCAGAAGCGCCGCTGCCCCATTTGAGCCAGCACAAAGACCACGCTCATAAAAAATTGCGCCTCTGTTTACAGAAAAATAGTACCAATTTGGCAGTTATGGTGGCCATCCGTTTAACAGAGTATGGAGTACAATCCGGTCAAACCGGAGATATTACGGTTCTGTTACAGACCCTGACGCAGACAGATCTTTCCTTGAGGGAGGTGCAAACGGGTCTTCAACATCTGGCACAAGCAGGCCTACTCGATTGGCATGGCGAGGAGAACGTTTCCATCTCGCCCGCACAGCAGAAAGGGTTAACCCGTTTCTACGAGGACGAGTAGGCGGAGAGTCTGGAGGGCTTATTATGAGCGAGCAATTTATGGGGAAACCCGATCCACAGGCGCAGAATACGCTCCTGGCACAATGGCTCTATGGGCTGCTGGCCAACAAAGCACAGGCAACAACTGAGGGGCCACTACCCGTTGGAGAGGACGTCAGCTTTCCAGGCCAGGGCTATCACGCCGCGTTTTATCCGCAAATCCCCAATTTTGCGCTGGCGCTGTTACGGCAATCCCCAAACGTCATCACTCGTTACGCACCACTTTTCTTTCATCTGCTTGGTTGCCCTGTCTGTCATCGCGCGTACCTGGAAACCTACGATGCTTTGCGCACAGCCCTGGCCGATAATACGCGGCCCACAACGACGACACTGCGCCTCTCAACCACTGCCGGCCTGGCGACGACTTCGCCAAAACTGCTGGTCTTTCTCTGCCAGCTCTTAATTGGGCAAGCCCGCACGATTCTACGCCAGGCGCACCGCGAACATAGCGATGAGGATGCCTGGGCGCGCACACTCATTCAACAGGCAATGCAGATCAGCCGCTACCTGATGCAAGGCACGCTGCGTCAACGCGCGCTCCGTGACCTGGTTGAAGTGGCCAGCCTGGCCCAACCCGCGCAACCAGAAGTTCCACCCACGCCACCCATGCTCTCCTACTCTCTGCTTGTCGGGGCTGGCAGCGGAGCACGGGGACGAAGCGCTATTCGCCGGGCAGATATGGCGGCACGCCCGAATGAGCAGGTCAGCATCGATCTGCGCGCCGGTTCTCTAGAGGGCAATATCACGCAGGAAAACGACACACTGATCCTGCGCCTGGTAGACCTCGCCGCCGATTTGCGTGGGCATAGCCTTATCATCTCCGTTCCGCTCGGTACACTGCTGGAGCCTGTACGCTGGCGCGGCGGCAATCCCTACGCGATTCGCAGCACAGGCCCGGTCGCGTCCGATGGCACGCTCACCACGCCGCTCGGCAGCACCGACCTGCATCTCAACGAGCCAATTGATCGCAACCTGGTCGAAACGCTTTTTAAGAAGCTCGACGTGCGCGCGGCGGAAGAGTGATTATTCCGGTTGAAAATCGACGGTTCCGCTTTTTCCGCCGCTTTTGCGCGCAATATAGGCTTGTTCGAGGGTGATGGTGGTATCAACACCCTTGCACATGTCGTAGATGGTCAGGGCGGCAACGGTGGCAGCGGTCAGCGCCTCGACATCGACGCCGGTTTTATAGGTCGTGCGGGTGCGAGCTTCGATAAAGATCAGCCCTTGCGCGCTATCAAGCTGAAATTGCACGTCGATATGCGTCATGGGCAAAGGATGGCAGAGCGGGATGATCTGGGGCGTCTGCTTGGCGGCCATGATCGCGGCGATTTTCGCCACTTCCAGCACGCTCCCTTTCGAGATCTGGTTCGCTTCGATCAAACGAACGGTTGCCGCTGCCATGCGCACTCGCGCTCTGGCAATTGCCCCGCGCTCCGTCTCAGGCCGATCGGTGACATCGACCATCCGAATATTGCCACTCGCGTCCAGATGGGTAAGTTGTTCTGGCTGTTCTTCTGTGTGTTCCTGCTGGTTTGACATACGTTCCACAATGCTCCCACTGTTTTTCCTCATTATAAGCCGCAGCGAGCGTCAATGGCTAATCCTCCTCTTCACAGCCACGCCAAACGGTGTTATAACGTAGTAGCTATTCATATCAAACTCGGTCTTATTTTGCTATTGTTGTGTTAGCCAGGGGTGAATGGTCTCTGGCTATGTTCCACAGGAAGAGATTGTACGTGGAAACCATCAACGATTTGTTTGCAAGCGCAGTGACGCGCTTCTCCGAACGGCCCGCGTTACTCGAACCGACAGATGGCACGGGGGAAATCACTACCCTGGCCTATAGCGCCCTTCAGCAGCGCGTCCAGCAGTTCGCCGGCTATCTCCAGTCTCAAAATGTCAAACATGGCGAACAGTTGCTGATCTGGTCAGCCAGCCAGATTAACTGGTTGGTCGCTTATCTCGCAACCCTCCTGGTCGGGGCCGTGGTGGTTCCGTTGGACGTGAACACGAAAGAGGATTTTCTGGCCAGAGTCAGCGCGACGACTGAAGCCACCCATGTCATTACCACTTCCAAACAATATCAAAGCCTGCAAAATCCGCCATTGCCCATGATCGATATTGAGAACCTGCCAGAAGCTCCCTTTGACGCCGCAAAATTGCCGCAAGTGCAGGGCAACGATCTCGCGGAACTGGTCTTTACCTCTGGCACAACTGGCCAACCCAAAGGAGTGATGCTCAGCCATTCCAACATCGCCAGCAATGTACGCGCTGCCCTGAAATGCGTGAGCATTCATTCCACCGATCGCGCACTCTCGATTCTTCCACTCAGCCATATGTTTGAGACCACAATCGAATTGGCCGTGATTGCCAGCGGCGCGAGCGTCCTCTACGCGCGTTCGCTGGTACCGGATACGCTGCTCAAGCTACTCAGTTCGCAGCAGGTCACTTGCATGATCCTCGTTCCACAGGCGCTGCAACTCTTTATGAACGGCATCGAGCGCGAGGTGCGACGGCAGAAAAAAGAGAAGGTGTGGGAAATATTGCATAAGGTAGCGGCGCGTCTGCCGTTCGGCTGGCGAAAATTGCTCTTTGGCAGCGTTCACAAACGTTTCGGCGGCCACTTCCGTTTCTTCGTGAGCGGAGGGGCGTATCTGCCGCCCGCCCTGGAAACGCGCTGGGAAAACATGGGTTTCCGCGTGCAGCAAGGCTATGGCACAACCGAATGCTCTCCGGTTGTCTCGGTCACGCCCTACACTGACCACGTACCGGGTTCGATTGGCAAACCGCTACCTGGCGTGCAGGTCCATATCGCCGAGGATGGCGAACTTCTGGTGCATGGGCCAAATGTGGCGCTGGGCTACTGGAAAAATCCCGAAGTCACGGCGGCGGCGTTTCAGGACGGCTGGTATCATACCGGCGATCTTGGCTACCTGGACGAGCGGGGCTATCTCTACATCAAGGGTCGCAAGAAAAATCTGATCGTGCTGGCCAATGGCCTGAACGTCTACCCCGAAGATGTCGAAAATGTCCTGCTGGCTCACGGGGCCATCAAGGACGCAGTGGTGATCGGACTCGCTGAGAATGAGCACGGGCCGATTGTCCACGCCGTTCTGTTGATGGAAGATGCAACCCAAGCAAAGGCCGCGATCCAGCAGGCAAACAAGCAACTGGCATCGCATCAGCAGGTACGCGGCTTTACCATCTGGCCCGAACAGGACTTCCCGCGCACGCACACCCTGAAAGTCAAACGCCCGGAACTGCTAGAAATGCTACCGGCTGTGCGCGCACAGAGCAAATAACATCCGGGCCGCGCGCGAGGGGCGGCCCTACATTCACGGGTCGAGGAACGTGAGAGAGGACTCCATGCTTTATTTAGTAGCCACACCGATTGGGAATCTGCAAGATATCACCCTGCGTGCGCTCACCATCTTACGCGAGGTCGATTATGTTGCCAGCGAGGACACACGCAAGACGGGCATGTTGCTCAAACACTTCGAGATCTCGAAGCCGCAGATCGCCTTTCACGAACACAACGAGCAACAGGCTGGACAGCGCATTGAAGACCTGCTCAAGCAGGGCCATGCGGTCGCGCTGGTCACGGATGCTGGCACGCCCGGTGTGGCCGATCCCGGCTTCACGCTCGTGCGCCGGGCCATCGCCGCCGAAATCGAGGTCACGATGATCCCTGGTCCGACCGCTTTTGTCATGGCGCTCGTGCTCTCCGGTCTGCCCGTTCACAGCTTTACCTTTCGCGGTTTTCCGCCACGCAAGCCGGGCGCGCGCCGCCGCTTCCTCGAAATCGACCAGCACGCGCCGCACACCCTGATCTTTTACGAAAGCCCCTACCGTATCGAATCCTTCTTGCGCGCCGCACTCGAAGTCTTCGGCGATCGCGACGCCGCCCTGGCCTGTGAACTCACGAAGATGTTCGAGTCCGTCAAACGCGGCAAACTCTCGACGCTGCTGGAACTAGCGAGCCAGGGC
>Ga0207674_10003819_pt1 | contig 18359 bp, 10 predicted proteins | sample KBSCornC72_FD_184303 | JGI IMG/M metagenome (GOLD analysis project Ga0207674, IMG submission 184303) | Corn rhizosphere microbial communities from Kellogg Biological Station, Michigan, USA - KBS Corn C7-2 (SPAdes) (version 2) | ecosystem: Host-associated > Plants > Roots > Rhizosphere > Soil ... | reverse complement strand
CCGAAGTCCCACGCCTTCGATGCGCAATCCTGCTGCAGCACGCGAAAGCCGTTGCGCACGGCCGCGGCGCGGTATTGCGCAGGCGTCAGCCGCAGATAAGGGTCGGTGAATCCCGCGAATGCCGGCTGCCAGCGCGGCGCGGCACGCGTTTCCTCGACGACCGTTTCGAGACTCTTGCGCTCACCCATCGTGACCAGCCGCAGCAGCGCACGCCCCTGTGTCCGGATCGCGCGACGGATCGACTGCAGCGCCTGGTCCTGCTCGGGCACCCAATGCAGCGCGTTGAACGAGACGATGACGTCGAACTCCGCGTTGAACGCCAGTACACGCGCATCGGCGACGTCGAAGCGCAGATTGGCGTGACTCGTCGCGAAATGCGTCGTGGCGTAATCGATCATGTCGCGTGACGGATCGACGCCGACGACCGACCCCAGTGGAACACGCTCGGCAATCTGCGCCGTGATCCTGCCCTGTCCGCAGCCGACGTCGAGCACGCGCTCCGCACCTTGCAGCGTGAGCAGGGCCAGTGCCTCGTGCGCCATCACCTGCTGCAGGCCGGAGATGCGTTCATAGCCTGCGGCGTTCCATTCGGATGTCATGTGTAAACCTTCCCGCCGGATTCGCGCGCATCGATTCGCGGCGCCGGCGATTGCCATGCATCGCGTAACAGGGTAGCGTGCACGCTCGGCACCCGCACCTGTTCGCCAAGCTTAATGCCAAAGTTCTCCCGGCCACAGCAACAACGTATGGCCGACCGGATCGAATTCCGCGTTCTCACTCGCTGCACGTGGGCTCTGGCGTTCGCATGCGCCGTCGCGGTCGCTGCAGCGCGCTCGCTTCCTGCGGATGCGCAGCCGACATCCGCACGCGACGTCGCGCGCACGTCACTCCCCGTCGCCGATGCAGGGCCGGACATCGCGGCACGGATCTTCGACGCCATCACGATCGACGGCAGCGCGAGCCACGACACGGTGCCACCCACGGCGGCGGGTGCCGGACTCATCACGTTTCACTGGCGCATCGCTGCGGCACCCGCTGGCAGTCGCGCTGCGATCGACCCGGCGTCGCCGGCGCCGTCCTTCACGCCCGACGTGCCGGGCCGCTACGTTGCCGAATTGGTCGTGAGCGGGACCGACGGCGTGTCGAGCGCGCCGGCGCGTGTGAGCGTCGTCGCGTACGCGCAGGATGCCGCCCCCGTCGCCGATGCGGGAAGGGATCGCATCGTCGGTGTGGACGACGTTGTCGAGCTCGATGGCGACGGCAGCTATGATCCCGACGGAGTGCCGCTGACATTCGCGTGGTCGTTCGCATCGGTGCCGGCCGGCAGTGCACTCAACGATCGCGAGCTTGTGGGCGCGGCAGGGCCTGCCGCGCATTTCGCACCCGACGTCGAAGGCCGCTATGTCGTCGAATTGCGCGTCGGCAACGGCCGCCTCACGAGCGTCGCGCGCACGACGGTGACGGCCGTCGCAGGCAACATCGCGCCGGTCGCAAGCATCCGCGCGACCGTGCGCGGGGGCGGCATCGATCTCGATGGCTCGGCGAGCGTCGATCCCGACGGCGGTCCCGAACCGCTGCGCTATGCGTGGTCGCTCGTTGCGCGCCCTGCAGCCAGCCGAGCAACCACTGCTGCGATCCGGGACGCGCACCGCGCGCCAGCGACGTTCACGCCCGATGTCGACGGCACCTATGTGTTCCGGCTCGACGTCTTCGACGGCGAAGCGCGGGATGCGATCAATGCACTCGTGTCGTTCGAGCGGCAGGCGCCGGTCAAGGATTCGGTCGCTGCGGGGCAGCCGCCCCCCAAAGCGGCCGGGTCCATGGGCACTGGACCGATGCGCGATCGCGAAGAGCGCATTCGCATCGTGCGTCTCGCGTTGAACGTCGCGCCGCAATCGGTCACGGTGACGGCCGGTGATGCCGCCGCGTTCAACGTCAAGCTCGCCGGCGGCGGTAACTCCAGCACCGAAGCGTCGCTCAGCGTGCAGAACCTGCCAACGGGGGCAACTGCGAGTTTTGCGCAGCGATCGCTCGCGACCGGCGAGCGAACGACGCTGACGATCGCGACGGACAGGACGATGCCGCCGGGCTCCTATCCGATTCGGCTCAGCGCGTACCCAACCGACGGGAGCGTCGCGATCGCGCGCCCCTCGACGATCGTGCTGCGCGTACACGCGCTGCTGCGCGACACGCCGCCCGTCGCGTGCGGTGGCGTCAACGTCGCGGGATTGGCGCGCGTCGTCTACGTGTCGCCCGCGGGATCTGACGGCGCCGGCTGCGGTGCCACGCCGGCGTCCGCATGCGCGACGATCCAGCAAGGGATCAACAGTTGCAGCGGCACCGGCTGCGGCGTGCTCGTCCGCTACGGGCGCTATCGGACGACGGCGACGATCAACCTGGCCAACGGGGTCAACGTCTACGGCGGCTGCGTGTTCACGTCGACCGCCAACCCGAACTACCGCACGGTGATCGACGCGAGTCCGGCGCCCGGGACACCGGCGCTCGCCGCGACGTCGATCGCCAGCGCGACGACCGTGAACGGCCTCGTCGTCATCGGCAAGGACGAGACCGCCAACGGGACCGCGAGCATCGCGATGGCGGTGTCGTCGAGCTCGGGTTTGACACTCAACCGGATGGTGCTCGTCGGCGGCAGCGGGGGTGCAGGCGCGACCGGTGGTTCCGCTTCATCGCCAGGCGGAAGCGGAGGGCGCGGTGAAGATTTCATTCCCGGCGGCTCCGGCGGCCTGTCGTGCGCGTCGAACCACACGACGGACGACGGCAACGGCGGCCCGGGCCAGGTGTCGGTCCCCGGTTTCGCGCAACCCGACGGATGCTACCCGCAAGGTCGTACGACGACGACCAGCGGAAACGCGAGCGGCACCGTGATCGGCGGCGTCGGCGGCTCGACGGGGGGCAACGGGGTCTTTTGCACAGCCGGCGCTCCGGGTGCCGGCGGGCCAGCGGGGTCCGGCAACGCCGGCGCGTGCGGGACGCCCGCACAGGTTTCTCCGCTGAGCGGCGGCACGTTCGCCGGCGTGGTCTGGACACCGAGCTCCGGTGACAGCGGATCAACCGGCGCGGTGGGCAGCGGTGGCGGTGGCGGAGGTGCCGGCGGTGTCTGCTCGTATCTGACGAATTCGGACTACCACATCGATTACTACGGAGGGCCGGGTGGCGGGGGTGGCGGCGGTGGCTGCGGCGGCAACCCGGGCAATGGTGGCCAGCAAGGCGGTGCATCATTTCCGCTCGTCGTCGCCAATTCAGCGCTGGCGTTCGACCTGACGCAAAGCGTCGTCGTGCCCGGACCCGGCGGCCGGGGTGGCGACGCGGGCAACGGAAGCGCGGGCGGCACCGGCGGCGGCGGGGGTTCCGGCCAGAACTACGGTTTCACGCTGTTCTGGGCGCAGCAGTGCGGGGGAGCGGGCACAGACGGTGGCAGTGGCGGCTACGGCGGTGCGGGAAGTGCCGGCGCAGGCGGCCACGGCGGACCGTCCGTCGGCGTTGCGCTCGTGGGCACGTCGGTCGCGCCCGCCAGCGTTGCCGGCGTCTACGCGCCGCTCCCGGGTGGACCAGGCAACGGTGGCACCGGCGGCGCTGCGGCACCCGCCAGCGGGGCCTGCTCGGGGCCCGACGGCCCTTCCGCGGTGAGTGGCCTTGCTGCGCCCTTCTTCAACTTCAACAACGCGCCAAACAACTTTCTCGCGCCGAACCAGCAGTTGACGGTCAACCAGTCGCGCTATTCACTCGACGGCACGACCCAGCTGACCATGCAGAGCAATACCTACCTGTGCCTGTATCGCAACGGGGTCGAGCTGTTTTGCTCCAACGTTTCCGACGGCCTCTCGCCGGCCACTGCCATCATGCAAGGCGATGGCAACCTGTGCGTTTACGATCCCGACCACACGCCGCTCTGGTGCAGCAACACCAACGGTCATCCGGGCGCGTATCTCCTCGTGCAGGACGCCGGCTACATCGGGATCTACGTCGGAGCCACCCAGATCTGGAGAATCCCGTGATCGCGTTGCGACACGTGCGCGTCGCACATCTGCTCGCGATCCTGGCGTTCGGCGCACCGTGGCTCGCCTCCGTGGCGTTCGCGCAGACCGTGTGTCCGCCGACGTGCGCGGGGCAGTCGCTGACGACCCCCAATTTTTCGCACGCCGACTTGACCGGCGTGAGCTTCGTCGGCTCGACGATCACCGGTGGCGTCTTCATCGGTGCGAAGCTTGCCGGCGCCAATTTCAGCAACGTCACGTTCACGACCGATCCGACGAACCCGGCGCAGAGCAATGATTTCACGCTCGCCGATCTGACGAACGCGAAGTTCATCGGCGCGAAGTTCAACGCGCCGACCTATCTCGCCTACGCGACGCTGACGTGCGCCGATTTCTCGAACACGAACCTCACCAACGGCAACGCGATCTTCGGCGATGATCCGCTGATCTACGACTCCAGCCAGAATTGCAGGATCAAGTTCCAGTCGGCGACGATGAGCTGCGAGTTCATCGATCAGTGGCGGTACTTCGACCTGACGAAGGCGATCCTGTCGGCGTGCATGGACAAGCTCGCGGGCCGGACATTCGATGGCGCGCTCATGGGTGGCGTCAGCCTTATCGGTGCCGTGCTCGACGGTACGACGTTCGTCGGCGCGAACGTCAGCCTCGCCGTGTTCGACAATGCAAGCCTGCAATGCGCAGCGACGGCGAGCGGAGGCACGCAATGCGTGGACTTCAGCAACGCGCTGATGCAGGGTGCGACGCTCAACGGCGCAAACCTGAGCGGAGCGTCGCTCTATCGCGCGTTCCTGTCGAACAACATCAACGGCAATATCACGCAAGCGGGAGCGCTGAAGCAGGCGCACCTCAAGAACGTCAACCTCGCGTTCGCCGAACTTTCCGGCGTCAACTTCCAGTATGCGAACTTCTATGGCAGCACGCCGGCCAACCCCGGTGGGTGCGCGACGAGCGCGAGCAACAGCGCGGGCTTCACGTTGGGTTGCGCGAGTGCGCAAAGCGCCAACATGACCGACACGACTTTCAGCAACGCTTACCTTTACGGTGTCGATTTCCGCAGCGCGTCGATCCTGAACGTCGATTTCGGGCAGGCGACGTTGGCCGGTGCGAATTTCTCCGGCGCGACGATCGGCACCAATTCGAACGGCTCCGCGACGAGCTTCAATCGCGCGTATCTGCAGGGTACGAATCTCGATCTCGCGACCCTGTCGCAGGCCGATCTGACCGATGCCTTCATCGACTTCCGAAGCGGCGGTAACCTGCTGTCGATCAACCTCGACGGCACGAACCACAATCAGTTCGCCTGCTCGATGGGGTCGCCCTGCGCGCCGCCGAGCGGACAAGACGTGTGCGTCTACGTGCGGATGCCGGTGACGACCGTGCCGGGTGGCAACACGACGATCACGTGTCCGGACAGTTTTGCGGCCGGTGCAGCAGGGTGCGGCGTTGCCGATCCGTCTGGGGGCAACACGCGCTGGAAGAGCCGGCTCGCGATCGGAACGCCGCCCGATCCGGGTCCGCCACCCGGCTGGTACACGAACACCGCGACTTTTACGTTGCAAGCGCCTTCGGCAACGGTTTGCAATAACCAGGGGCCGACGGCGCGGGTGCTCGACTGGTGACGCGGTCGCGGGTCGTGGAATCCCGAATGCGCCACAGGGTGCGGCCGCATTCGATGATGCGGAGAGAATTGCGATGAGCAAGCGTCGAAGCGATTTGCAGGAGCTGGTCGGGCGCAGGAGCGAAGCGATGGCTGCGCGGAGACGCCTTGCGCGGAAGCGCGCCGCCGGTGCGGCCGCACCCGCCGGCACGGCGTCGCGCGCATCGGCCGACGACATCCCGCGCCGCGAGTTCATCAAGCGCGTGACGGCTGCAGCGGCTGCACTGGGCCTGCCGGGCATTCCCGCTGGCACGCTCGCGGCGAGTGCCCCGAAGAAGCCGCATCCGAAGAAAACGAAGGTCACGCTGTTCTTCAATTTCGCGCATCTGGGCTACGCCGATACCACGCACCACCTGTACATGGGCGGGCGCAAGTACACGCTCGAGCGCGTCAAGGACAAGCCGCAGGTGCTGCGGCAGGAGCGCAGGAAGAACGCGTTCCTCCGCGCCGTTCCCGACGATCAGATCACGCATCATGTGACCAGCGTCGAGATCGCCAGCGCCGCCGTCACGCTGGCGTACACGACATGCAACGAGAACCCCGCGACCGGCACGTGGGAGATGACGTTGATGCATTTCAACATCCCGCCGGCGGCCGTTCAGTACGCGTACGCGCAGGCGCGGATCATGCAGCCGACGGGTCCGTTGTCGTTATCGAACAAGCGCAAGCTCTACGGCATTGCGCCGGCGATGACGCAGACGGATTTCGAGGAGGAGCTGTCGCTCGTCGACGTCTGCAACCAGGCCGAGACGTTCGTGGGATTGCATCCCGATTTGCTGTCGATCGACCCGAACAGCGCGGCGCACATCCAGACGAACTATGTGAGCCCGGACTCGAACACGCAGTTCCTGACGTCGTTGTTGCAGACGATGGGGCCTGCGGCACCTGCAGGCACCGCGAATGTCTCCGTCAAGCCGCCGTGGGCGACGCTGACGCCGTTGATCGACGACCAGACGCAGCAGCCGTACAAGAAGAGCGACGGCATGCTCAATCAGTATTACCCCGACTGGAGTTCCACGGTCGACGAGAACATGGCGCCGGCGGTGGGTACCGTGCACCCGCTCGTCAAGAACGATCCGCATCTCGGCATCGATATCACCGGATTCAACCTGAACGATCCCGACAATCCGGTCCCGGCCGACGCGCTGACCGGAACGAAATGGGCAGTTCACGACGGCGTGCCGACGGTCTATCGTCCGGTCGTCGGCGCCACGGCCGACGATCCCGCCGTCGCGTTCACGAACCAAGGGCCGGAAACCGGCCTCTACGTGACGCAACCGGTGATCAGCGTGCTGAGTGACGGTCGCGTGCAGGTGACGCTCGACAACGTGTCGAACTGGTTCCTGCGCTACCTCGGCATGTGGGTGCAGTTCATCGCACCCGACGGCAAGACCGTGATTCCGCTCAGCCAGTTGCCGAATGACACGTTCCCGGCGGAGCCCGGGCCGTACCCGCGCAGCGGCAGCCTCGACAAGAGCGATGCGATGTTCCTCGGTGTGGTTTCGCCGGCGGTTGCCGTTTGCGCGATCCCCGTGTATCCCGGTGCGTTCTCGCCGACATTGAACATTCCGACGACCGCGCAGACGATGCAGATCCTCTACGCGGGACTCGGCCAGTCCGGCTCGATTCCGGCGGACCCGGCGGGCATCATCGGCGTAGGCGTCGGCATGACCGCCGCATTCAACTACGGCGTCGTCGGACTCTTCATGGCGGCCGGCGCATCGACGTTCGACTCCGTGTTCAAGCTGGTCGTGTCGCTCGGCGGGGGCACGGTCGCCGCCGCGGTGATGGAGCTGATCGGCGGCCTCATCAACCAGGCGAACTTCGGCGTGGGCCTGCTGGAGTTCGCGATGGGTTTTCTGAAGATCTTCTTCCAGGCAGGACTAGCCCAGGTCATTACGGTGATCGCCACGGCCATCTCCGTAGAGCTCGGCGCCGCCGAGGTCATCGATTCGGTTCCGGTCGCCGGGCAGATCGCACGCGCCGTGGCGGCGGTCATCGGTGCCGCGCAATTGATCGAAACGTCGATCGAAGTGGGTATCTCGCCGGCCGTTTATTCGTTCGAGGTCGTCGAGACGCACAACCTCTCGATCAACATCCTGCCCGCTGACAACGACACGCAATTCCCCGCGCCCCCGCCGGGTTACACGCTTTACTACCGGGTGAGCTACCTGTTCGACAGCGGCACTGCGAACACGCAGGACGCCGTGACCGTTCCGGATCCGACGGTGAAGGTCATTCCCATCGAGTTCACCGGCATTCCACGCGGCGGGCAGGTGAACATCTCGATCGGGTTCTACATGCGCAAGAGCACGACACCCGTCGGCCAGAACGACTGGTGCGCGGGTTTCGCAACGACCGGCCTCATCGACAACACAGTGGACACGGCCCCCGATACGGCGATCACCGAGGTGCAGATCCCGATCCAGTCGACGACGCAGTACCTGCACACGCGCAAGTCGTCGCTCGACAGCAACGGCAACCATTTCTGGCTGACGACGGCGACCGCACCGCCGTACGTCGCGCCGCCGAATGGGCAGCAACCCGGACTCGGCGCGCTGAACAGCATCACCGTGCGCCAGGGCACGTCGAATCCTCCGGAGCAGGGCTACGTCGGATATTCGTGGAAGGCCTTCAGCTCCGGCGTCAATGGGTGCAGCGGTCCGGCGCCCGGCCAGTTCGACCAGCTCGCCAACCTCAACACCGACGCCGGCAACAACGGAGCCAATGCGCAGAACGGCTACGTGAATTCGTCGACGCTCTGCGGATTCCAGCCCGGGGTTCGCGTCGGCTATAACCTGCTGACGCACGATTCGCTGAACGTCTATCTCGACACGACGACGTTGCTGATCCGCCAGGTCAACCTCAACCCGCCGTCGTTCGTCGGCCCCGGCAGCATGCAGTCCTTCGGCATGCTCAACATGGACTCGACACGATGCCTGCATCATCCCGCCGGGCACATCGTCAGCATCAGCATTGCCAACCACAAGATCGAGGTGTTGAAGATTCCGCCGGCGCCGGTCGATGACACCACCGCCGGCACCAATTTCCTCGCGCGCACGCTGTCAGGTCCAGGCTCGCTCGCGGGACTCATCATGTCCCCGGCGGCGTTGGCGATTGCCGCCGATGGTGCGATCCTCGTCCTCGAACAGGGCAACAATCGCATTCAGGCCTTCGATCTCGGCGGCAATCCGGTGCCGTTCTTCACGCAGCAGTCCGAGCCTCATTTCCTGAATCTCGACGCCACCGAAAACGCGACGTATCTCGATCTCGCCGTCGAGTTCACCGGTTACCTGTACGTGCTTTCGATGAACGCGAACAACGTTCACCGGCTCGACATCTACAGCCCGAACCAGTCCGGCACCGCGCCGATCTGCACGACGCTCGGCGTGAATGCTGCCAACCTTGCCGTGGATTTCTGGCGACGCGCGTACATGCTCAACTACGAAGTGCTGCAAGTGCCGGGCAACGGCATTCCGGCGTTCACCGAGCCTTCGGTCAGCCTCTGGCTACCCACGCCGCCGACGTTCTGACCGCCTTCGAGGAAGCATCTCTTCCGCGATCGCGTAGCGGGCACGGGCCATGTCGCGCTACGACGTCGTGATCGTCGGCGGCGGCGTGGTCGGCTCGTCCGTCGCGTATTTCCTGAAAGTTCTCGCGCCGGCCGCGCGCGTCGCCGTCATCGAGCGCGACAGCACGTACGAGTTCGCATCGACGCTGCGGGCGTCCGGTGGCGCCCGGCGGCAGTTCTCCTGTCCCGAGAACATCGCCATGTCGAACTTCAGCATTCCGTTCATCGCGAGCGCTGACGATGCGCTGGCCGTCGACGGCGACCCCGCGCACGTCGAATGGCGCGCCGGCGGCTATCTGCTGATCGTCGGACCCGATGCCGTCGATACGTTGCGCGCGAACTGCGACGTACAACGTGCGCACGGCGTCACGGCGGACTGGCTCGACGCCGATGCGCTGCGCGCACGATTTCCGTCGATGAGCGTCCACGGCATCGCCGCCGGTGTACACACGCCTGATGACGGCTGGTGCGACCCGAACGGATTGCTGCAAGGGTTGCGGCGCAAGGCGCGCTCGCTCGGTGTCGACTACATCGAAGCGAACGTCGTCGCCATCGATCACCACGGGGATGTTGCGCGCGGGGTGCGCGTCGATTCCGGCACGATCGTGGCGGCCGATCACGTCGTCAATGCGGCGGGTGCGTGGTCGCGCGAGATTGCCGCGATGGTTGGCATGCCGCTGCCGATCGAGCCGTTGCGGCGCTTCGAGCACTACTTCGAGACGCCGAACGTCATCGAGTCGCTGCCGTATGTCAAGGACACGGCGCGGCTCGCGTTCCGGCCCGAAGGCCGCGGCTACTCAGGCGGGCTCGTCGATTCGGACGAGACGCGCGGTTTCAACTTCGACGTCGATCACGATTACTTCGAGCGCGTCGTGTGGCCGGCGCTGGCGGAGCGCTTTCCGGCGTTCGAGGCGTGCCGCTGCCGCCGCACGTGGTCGGGACTCTACGAGCAGAACGAGCTCGACGGCAATCCGGTGATCGATCGCTGGGCGGGGCGAATGGACAACTTCTACGTCGTCGCGGGGTTCTCCGGCCACGGCATGATGCACGCGCCGGCCGTGGGGCGCGCGATCGCCGAGTTGATCGTCAACGGCCGCTTCGAAACGCTCGACCTTTCGCGACTCGGCTATCGGCGAATCGCCGAGCACGCGCCGTATCGCGAGCGAGGGATCGTGTAGCGCGTCCTGATCCAGGCTAGAGCGAGTGCTTTCTCAGAAATTCGAGCGTCTTCGCGTTGAATGCGGGCACGTTCTCATAGAGCGGCGCGTGCGAGCAATCTTCGAAAATGTACAGCTCGGAATTCCCGATGCCATTCTTCAGCCGGTCGGCGAACCGCGTGGAGGTAACCACGTCGCGACGCCCAAAGGTTATCTGTGTCGGAGCTCGGATTTTTCCCAGCTGCGCCTGTGCGTCGTGAGTCAGCACGGCATCGGACTGCTGGATGAACGCATCGATTGGCTGCTTGGGACGACTGCGCACGAAGTCAGACAGGCCTTGGATGTAGTCCGGTTTCTGCGCATACAGCTCGGGCGTGAGGCACCACGGGAAGATCCCTTGGATGAACATCTCCGGGACGCTGTTCATCGCCTTTGCCATGACTTGCCAGCCTTGCACGACTGTCTTCAGATAGGCATCACTCTTGGGCCAGCCACTGTGCAGGGCGAGTGACCTGACACGGTCCGGGTACTTCGCGGCCAACCAGATGCCGGTGGCCGCCCCTAAAGAGAGCCCGGCGACGTGCGCCTTTGATGCGCCGATCGCCTGCATGAGCGCGGCGATGTCGTCGGCGAACATCTCCGTCGAGTAGACACCGCCCGGTTTGTCCGACTCTCCGGTGCCGCGCAGGTCGACCGAGATGCAGGTGAAGTGCTTCGAGTAGTCGGCGATCTGGAACGCGTAGCAGGCGTGGTCAGCCGCGAGGTAGGGAATGAGCACCAAAGGCTCGCCGCTGCCCTGCTGGTCGTAATTCATCGTGATGCCACGGGCTTGAACTTTGGGCATGGTCTCCTCCGCGTTGAAACTTCATCCAACCGACAGGGGCTTGCGGCCCGCCGTCGTCAGGTCCAATTTCGAGCAGGACATTCAAAGCGCTCGCAGGAACGCGATCAAATCGCGCTTCTCCTGGTCGGTTAGACCGATACCGAAGCGCCCATCGTAGAAGTCGACGACCGCCGCCAGATCGCGTGCGGAGCCGTTGTGAAAGTAGGGCGCTCGCGCCGCGAGGGCCCGCAGGATCGGTCCCTTGAAGCGCCCGATGTCCTTCCACTTGCCGCTGACCAGTGCGCGACCCGGATCGGTCGTCTGGACTATCTGCAGTGTTTGCCTGTTGCGCAGCGTGTAGAGCGGAAGGTCGGGCGTGCGGCGCGAGGCGTCGGCGAGGCCGATGTCGAGCGGGGCCGGAATCGAGTGATTGCCCGCATGCGGCGTGTCGTGGCACGTCGTGCACGTCCCGTCGAGCGCCGGGATGCCGAGATCGTCATTGAGCCCGCTTACACCCGTGATGGCGATCTGCTTGGTGTTGAACAGCCTCTGGCCGCGAAATACCGCCGCGCGGGCATCGACGCGACGCGCATCGTCGGGACCGCCTTCACTGTGCTTGCCGCGCTCCCATCGATCGTAGAGGTGAAATACGTTCGCGTCGAACAATGCGCCGCTCCGATAGTCGTTCGAGACGACGTCGTTGATGCCGAAGTAGAAGTCCTGTCCGCTCAACAGCTTCGGACCGCCCAGGCCGCCTCGTGCGGTGAGGTGTCCCGCCATGTCGTCGAAGATCTGCGCGGTGAAAAGAGCGCTCTCGAAGGCGATGATGGCTTCGCGCTGCTCGACGCTCGGCTGCAGCGGCGCCTGCGCATGGCCGGTCGTCGCATCGCCCGCCTGGTGGTCGAGGTCAAAATGCATCGACGCGAAGCACGTAGCGGTACCGAGGATGCAATCCTTCGATGCGGGATCCTTGAATGTCTCACGCCCATCCCACATCACCGTGCTCAGGAACTTGAGATTCGCCGAAGGCAGCGGTCGGCGGAACAACGATAGTTCACCGGCGTGCGCGTAGCCGTAGGGATCATCCGTTGCGATCAGTTCGAATTCCGCATCAGCAGGAATGCCGATGCCGACACGTATCAATCCCTTGTCGAGCAGCATTGCGTAGGCTGCAAGGCGCGCCTCGACGCTCGACACGTCGGCGTCTGGCGAAACCGACCCATCGTTGGTGCGAAAGATCGGATCGGTGCCGCCGGTTGCTTCGAAGCGCTCGCGAACGTTTTCGGGCGTTATCGTCCATCCGGCGCTCGGCTGGTGGCAACTGACGCATGCACGGCCGTTTCCGCCGAGGCTCTGGAAGAACGGATTCGCGAGGTCGATCGAACCCGCGCTGGAGAATGTCGCGCCGATACCGGTCGCGTTGCGCGCGTGCAGCACCGGCGGCAATCGGGTCGGGTCGTCGGCACGGCCCGATGCGCTGACAAAGAGCAGCGCGACAAGCGCCTGCGTGACGCCGCGGCGAACGAGCGTGGTGTTCACTGGCGCGTCCGGGCAGCTGGTTTCGGCGTTGCTGAGCGACGGAACTCGACCAGCGCGATCCGGCGGGGGACGGCTGCCTGCCGGGCTTGCGGACTTGCCCGCGACGGCGGACTCGACACGGAGATCGCGGATTTCGAGATGGCGCTGCCGATATCGCCGGGGGCATTGCATTGATTGCCGGTCGCATCCATGCCACCGTCGCTGCCGCCGGAGCAGGTTTGCGCCTGCAGCGAGCCGGCGCTGCCGAGCGCGATTGCCAGACAGAGCGTTTTGACGAGTTTCATTCGAACCTCCGCGTAGCGCGAGCGTGTTGGACTTGCGCGGTGCACAAGTCGCCGTCGCGATTGAGCGCCGCGTCGAAAACGCGGTGCCTCCACTTGATAGATCGGAAAGCGCGGGGGGAAAGCGCCAGGGGGCGTGAAATTTCACTTCAACCGCGGCCGAGCCTGCGCGGTCGGCACGCCTGCCGGGGGATCGTCCCGCGCTGATCCGGCTATGGCGGTGTGCCGGACGAGCTCGACGCCAGCGATTGCGCGATTTGCGTCTGCCGGTCATCAAGGCCGAGCGTCGGCCGCAAGTGGTCGGCGGCAGCCGATGCCGCGCGGCGCGCAGCGCTGGTTTCGTGCGCGGCGAGGAGCGCTTGCCCGAGCGCTAAGTAGGCGCGTCCCGCGATGCTCGACGGTGTCCCGGACGGCGCCGCCTGACGCGCGAGGTCGACCGCCCGCGCGGCGTCGGCTCTGGCTTCCGCGACGAGCTGCATCGCGAGCTCGAGCTCCGCGCGTCGCGTGAGGAAGGTGATGCGCACATAAGCATCGGCGCCGGCAGCCTCGGCAATGGCCACCGAGCGATCGGCGGCGATCTTTGCGAGGGTGAGATTGCCTTGCGCCTGCTCGAGCAGCTGCCGCTGCTGTGCGAGCCCGGCGAATGCTTGATGATCCCGCGGGAGCATGGCGGCAAGGCGCGGCTCGACTTCGGCAAGCCGTTCGCCCGCACCGGCGAGATCGCCGCGTTCCCGATCGACGATGGCTTGCGCGAAGAGTGCCATGTTCACGACGATCTCGTCGCCGGCGCGGCGCGCTTCGACGTACGCCCGATCCGCGTGCTCGGATGCTGCATCGATGCGGCCGAGCTCAGCGAGCGTTCTGGCGTAGTTGACGAGCAGCATCGGCGACACCTTGCCGAGTGAAGTATCGCTGCGGCTGATCTCGATCGCCTGATGCAGAAGCGCTTCCGCCCGCAGCGGCTGGCCGATCTGACCCAGCAGGACACCCCAGTTGTTGAGTAGCGTCCCAGCGGTTTGCGTGTTTTCGCGGCCGAGCGCCCTGAGCCGATCGAAGGCGGCCGCAAATGCGGGATCCGCTTCCGCAAACCTGCCCGCAACACGGTAGGACTCGGCAAGGTCCAGCCAGAGGCGCATCTCCAGCACGGTCGAAGGAATTGCGAGGGTGCCCGCGAGCGCATGCGCCGCTTCCGCACGCTGCACCGCTGCCGCCGCGTTGCCCATCATCCGCGCCGCCCCGCTTGCGCTGCGCAGGCAGTCGATCCGGTCCAGCGTGTATTGGGGCGCCTCGGGCAGATCGGCAAGTCCCTCGCGCAGCAACGCCTCGGCGCGGTCTCGTTGTGCGGTGCGCGCCATCGAAGCTCCCAATCCGCAGGCAGCGCGGGCGCGCGTCGAGCGATCGTTCGATTGGCGCGATGAGTCATAAGCGCGCGAAAGCACATCGCGCGCCTTGCCGTCCTCGTCCATCAACTGGTACTGCCGGCCGATGGCGATCAGCAGATCGGTCCGGTTCCCATTGCCATCGGCCGCCTGATGCGACACGATTTCCTGAGCGCGCGCGAGCAGGTCACCGACGGTGAATGGCTTGCCCGACGGTGCAGCATCGAACAGCAGGAAGCCGTTGAAATCGTTGACGGCCGCGGTGCGCGACAATGCGCGCAGCGCGAAGTCGCGCTGTTCGGTTGCGCGTTCAGCCTGGAAGATCGTACCGGCGACGCCTGCGCCGACGGCGGCGAGCGCGACGGTTGCCAAAGCGACGGTAGTGCGGTTGCGGCGCACGAACTTGGCCGCCCGGTAACCCCACGAATGAGGGCGCGCGCTTACCGGTTCGCTCGCGAGGTAGCGCCGGATGTCGTCGGCAAATGCCGCGACCGATGCGTAGCGCTCCGCGGGATTCTTCCTGAGGGCTTTGGCGACGATGTTGTCGATGTCGCCGCACAGCACGCGCCGCAGGCGCTCGATCGTCGTGCTGCGGTCGCGCGCAATCGTTCCACGGACTTCGGGCAGCGCCGACCCCGACGACGTCGCCGCTGTCGCAGCGTCCGATACGAGCGCTGGTGAGATTTCGACAATCGACTCGACGATCGCAGCCGGCGCGCGCGTCGTGTCGCCGATCGGATGCTGCCCCGACAGCAAAAGGTAAAGCAGCACACCGAGCGCGTAGATATCCGTCGCGGTCGTGATCGGCGCACCGGTAAGCTGCTCAGGCGCGGCGAACTCGGGCGTCATCACGCGACCTGCCTCGCGCGTCAACTCGTCCGCCATGCCCGATTCGTCTTCGAGCAGCTTGGCGATGCCGAAGTCGAGCAGCTTCACCGTCGCGTTGTGTGCGACGAGCACATTGGAGGGCTTGATGTCGCGATGCACGATCAGATTGGCATGCGCATGCGCGACCGCCGCCAGCACGTCGAGAAACAGGCGCAGGCGCGAATCGACCGTCTGGCGCCGCGCATCGCAATAGTGATCGATGCGTTCGCCCGCAACGACTTCGACGACCAGGTACGGTTGTCCCGCCGGCGAAATGCCGGCGTCGATGAGCCGCGTGATGTTCGGATGCGCGAGGCGCGCGAGGATCGTGCCCTCGCGGCGAAAACGTCCTTCCGCAGCGCGGCCGACGAGCGCCGCGTTGAGCAGCTTGATCGCGACCTTTCCTTCGAAGCGTCCGTCGTTGCGGTGGGCAAGCCAGACGCTGCCCATGCCGCCGTGCCCGAGCGGCGTCTCCAGCGTGTAGGCACCGAACGCCTGACCGGCCAGGCTCGCCGATGCTGCCGGGACGTCTCCGGCGGCCGACCGCTCGAGATAATCTTCGCGCTCGAGTGCCTCCGCTTCGTCGAGCAGCGCGCCAATCTCCGCGACGAGCGTCGGCTCCTCGCGTGCAAGCGCCACCAGCCACCGCGCGCGATCATCGCCGGTGAGTTCAAGTGCGCGATCGAGCAGCGGGCTGAGCGCCCGCCAGCGTTCGTCGTCCATCAGTGCCCGTTCACGCCGCGTCCGCGAATCAGTCGAGGCATGCGTCGTCAGCAAGCGTTTGGCGCAGGTAGAGGCGCGCTTTTGTCCAGTCGCGCTCCACGGTACGCTCGGAAATGCCTCGCAGCGCGGCGATTTCCGCCGTCGCGAGTCCGCAGAAGAACTTCAGGTCGACGAGCTCCGCCAGGGCCGCATCGACCTTCGCCAACCGGTCCAGCGTATCCGAAATGCGCGACAGTTGAACATCGTCAGCAACGCCTTCGGCGACATCGGTATCGAGGGCGGTGAACTCGAACTTGCCGCCGCGCTTCTGGGCCTTGCGCTGGCGCGCGTAGTCGATCACCAGCCCGCGCATCGCGCGCGCCGCATACGTCATGAATTGCGCGCGGTCGGAAAAGACCGCGGACTTGCGCTGCGATAAGTCGAGGAAAGCTTCGTGCAGGAGCTCGGTGGCGCCGAGCGTGACGAACCGGTTCCGGCGAAGCTCGCGTTGCGCCAGCCGATGCAATTGCGCGTAAAGCGTCTGGAACAGCTTGACGCTGGTTGCGGGGGATGCGCCGCCGCTCGGAGGCACCGGCGCGTGATGCTTGGGATCCATCGGGTGCCACAGATGCGAAGTTGCCAATCGCGACGCACCAGAAGACTAAGCCTCGCGCCCCGTCCCTTCAAGCCCTCGATTGCCCGCCGGACGTTGCGCCGCCAAACCCCGGGTCGTTCGCGACCGAAGACGATTCCGATTCGCGCAGCGCCCGTTGCCCGTCAAGGTCATGCATCGTCGCTTTGAGCGCGGGGTACAGCGCCTTGTACGACTCGAATAGCCGTGCATATGCCGCCGCCGCGCGTGGGCCTGGTGTGGCGCGCGGCGCGAGCGTCACCCAGCCGCGTCGCACGTCATCGGCACTGATAAGCGACGCCCCGTAGGCGGCGAGCAGCGCCGCACCCATCGCCGCCTCGACATTTTCGCGGATCGTCAGCACGGGCCGGTTCGTTATGTCGGCGATGATCTGCATCCACAGGTCGGAGTGCGCGGCACCGCCGACTACGACCAGATCGTGATCGAGCGTCGACGCGGCTGCGGCGCCGGCTTCGATGTTGTGCTGCAGCGCGAACGCGACGCCTTCGAGCACGGCACGATACAGATGCGCGCGTCGGTGAAAGAGCGTCAAGCCCACGAACGCGCCGCTCGCCTTCCCGTCCCAGACCGGGCTTCGTTCGCCCATCAGGTACGGAAGGAACAGGACGCCGTCGGCGCCGTCCGGCACGTCGCGGGCGGCTGCGTCGAGCAGGTCGTGGACGTCGACGCCGCGCTCGTGCGCCTGCGCGGTCTCATCGCCGCAGAATTGATCGCGGAACCACGTCACCGCGGCACCCGCGGTGATGGCGCCGCCGAACACGTACGTGTCGCGCGAATCGCCGAAGACGTTCGGCATGCTGACCAGCCCATGCCGCGCGTCGACGTGCCGCGCGATGTAGCCCCAGCACATGCTCGATCCCAGCATCGCCACGTGCTGGCCGGTGCGCGTCACGCCGGCGGCGAGCGTTGCGACTGCCGCATCGACGCCGCCCGCGATCACCGGTATGCCGCGCGGGAGCCCAAGCCGTTCGGCGGCCGCATCCCTCAACCTGCCGACGACGTCGCTGGACGCGACGAGCCGCGCCGGCATCATCGCAGCCGGGATCCCGAGCGCGTCGAGCATTTCGGTCGACCACGTGCGCGCCCGAATGTCGTACACCCCGCCGATGTTCCCCGCGGACGAATGATCGACGGCGATCTCGCCGGTCAGTGCGTGGATGACGAACGCGTTGGGTGGCAGGAAGTAGCGGGTGCGCGCGACGACATCAGGCCGGTTGTTGCGCAACCACAGCATCTTCGTGTAGCCGTAGTAGCTGTCGACGCCGTTGCCGGTGATTTCGGCGAGGCGCGCGACGTCGATCGACTCGCGCACCCAGTCCACTTCCGCACTGGCGCGGCGATCCATCCAGATCAGGCACGGATGCAGCGGCTGGATTCGCTCGTCGACCGGAATGCCCGAGCCGCCGTAAAGCCCGCTGATGCAGATCGCCTTCAGCGCATCGGGCGTGAAATCTGCAGCCGTCGCCCTGGCCTGCGCGACAGAGGCTGCGATGCATTCGAAAACCGCATCGAGCCAGACGTCCGGCCATTGTTCCGCCCACAGCGGCTTGGGCGTGTCGGGTCGATAGCTCTTGGCATGCTGCGCGACGATGCGGCCGTTCGACTCGCACAGCAACGCCTTGGTGCTCTGCGTGCCGATGTCGACGCCGATCACATACGCGCTCATTCGTCGACCTCTCTCGACCTGCGGCGAGTCGAAGGTACGGTAGCGCGTC
>Ga0207674_10003817_pt1 | contig 18365 bp, 18 predicted proteins | sample KBSCornC72_FD_184303 | JGI IMG/M metagenome (GOLD analysis project Ga0207674, IMG submission 184303) | Corn rhizosphere microbial communities from Kellogg Biological Station, Michigan, USA - KBS Corn C7-2 (SPAdes) (version 2) | ecosystem: Host-associated > Plants > Roots > Rhizosphere > Soil ... | reverse complement strand
GACACGTCGAGCAGCCCGTACGGCTTCCGGTGCAGGCCGAGCTGTCCCCACGTCCAGATCTCGGCGAACTCCTCGAGCGTGCCAAGGCCACCCGGCAGCGCGACGAATCCGTCGGCCATCTCGGCGAGCTTCGCCTTCCGCTCGTGCATCGAGGCGACGACGTCGAGCCGCGTGAGCCCGCGATGCGCCACCTCGCGCTCCACGAGATGCGCCGGCATGACACCGATGATCTCGCCCCCCGCGGCGAGCGCCCCGTCGGCGAGCGCGCCCATCAAGCCGGTATTCCCGCCACCGTACACGATGCGTCGTCCCGAGCGGGCGAGCAGCTCGCCGAACGTGCGCGCCGCCGCGACGTAGCGCGCGTCGCTCCCGCGACTGGACGCACAGAAGACACAGAGAGTGGTCAGCATGAGCACGGAATCTAGTCCCATCGACCGGCTCGCGACGCGCCGCCCCCTCGGCCGGACGGGCTTCATGGCCAGCGCGCTCGGGATCGGCGACGTCGCCGACCGCAACGTGCCGATCGAGCAGTGCGCGGCGACGATCCGTCGCGCCGTCGACGCGGGCCTCAACGTGATCGACACCGCGCCGAACTACGAGGACGGCTACTCGGAGCAGATCGTCGGCCACGCGCTGCGCGGCATCCGCGACCGCCTGTTCGTCGTGTCCAAGATCGACGAGCTGACGTCGCTCGTCGAGCCGCAGATCGAAGGCTCGCTCGCGCGGCTGGCCATGCGCCACACCGACGCCTTCGTCTTCCACAACCTGTCCAACCTCGACGTCTTCCACGCGCTGATGCAGCCGGGCGGCGGCTTCGCCCAGCTCGACGACTGCGTGGGGCGCGGGCTCACGCGCTTCCGCGGGCTCTCGTCGCACAATCCCGACGTGCTGCGCGCCGCGCTCGACGCCGACGTGTGCGACGTCGTGATGTTCCCCGTCGGCCCGTTCGTCGATCCGCGCTACGTCGCCGAGATCCTCCCGCTCGCGCGCGCACGCGGCGTCGCGACGATCTGCTTCAAGACCTTCGGCGCCGGCAAGCTGCTCGGCGACGTGAGCGGCTACAACCAGCCGCTCCAGCTCCGGCCGCGCGGCAAGCTCTCCTCCGGCGGCGCCGGCGGCGTGCAGGCCGTGTTGCCGCGGCTGAGCGTCGAGGAATGCGTGCACTACACGCTGACGCTCGATCCCGACGTCGCGCTGCTCGGCCTCAGCTTCCCGAACGAGCAGGACGAAGCGTTCGCCGCGGCGCGCGCCTTCGTGCCGCTCTCCGCCGAACGCATGGCCGACGTCGCGCAGCGTGCGGTGGACGCGCGGCGGGAGAAGGGGCCGTGCTGGTGGAACCCCGACCCCGAGGCGTGAGCCGCCGACTCAGCGCGTGCCCGGCGCCTTGCCCGCGTCGGCGAGCCGGCGGCTGCCGAGCGCGACGCGGATCCGGTCGTTCACGCCCGTGGTGTCGAGCGGGAGCGGCTTCGCTTCCGCGCCGCCGTACTGCGTGTTCAGCCGCTGACGGTGTCCCATGCTGAGCAGCATGCGGTCGTAGCTGCGCGACACGAGCCACAGCGCCGTCGTGTCGCCAAGGGCGATGGCGGCGATCGAGAGCTCGTGGGCGAGGCGGTAGTCGTCCGGCGTGTCGCCGTGCTGCAGCACCGTCGCCGCGTTGTGCATGTCGCGTCCCGTCTTCGCCGCGCCCTCTTCGAGCAGCTCGAGCGTGCGCGTCTTGTGGACCGAGTCGTCCGCGTCCATGCGCGCCATCTTGGCCTGATCGATCGGGTCCTCGCGATCCTTCTGGTCCTCGTCGCGCATCTTCTGCAGCTCGGCGTTGTTCGTCGCCTCCGCCGCTCGCGCGCGCGCCGCCGACGGGTTCTTGAACAGCTCGCGGATCACCGCGGGCGCCGGTACGGGGTCCATGTTGTTCGCCACGCCGTTGCGCATGTACGTCCCGATCCGCTGCCCGCGCCCCATGCTCCAGTTGAGCCCATCCCATGTGAGCCCGAGGCGTTTCAGCGCCTCGGGCTGTCCCATCACGAGCGCGACGAGCGCCAGCTCGTGCTCGAGCCGGCGGCTCTCGTAGAAGCCACTCGGATCGGTGGCGAGCGTCGAGGCGACGAGGAAGTCGTCGGGGGTTCGCAGCGCGTCGAGCGCGATCAGCTCGAGCACTTTGCGCCGGCTCGTCTCGGTCAGCTTCGAGTACGCGGTGAAGTCGATCGGCTGCTTGTGCATCACGGAGTCGAGCGCGGCCTGCAGCTCGGCGAGCGCCGGATTCGATGGATGCGGCGCCGGTCGTTGCGCGAAGCTGCGCACCGGCGCGAGCGCCGCGACGAGCGAGGACAGCGCGATGACGGACGCAGCGCGCCGGGTGCACCGCTGGATCGGAGGGATGGGCATGAGGCTGGGCTGGAACGACGTGCGTCGCCGATCGACGACGCGGTGATACGACACGCACGATCGCGACATGAGTTTACTCGCCGCGGCGCAATTCCGTTCTAGGCGCGCCTGAGCGTGCAGCGCGAGTTTGCGCGACGGCTCGGCTCGCCGACTCTCTCGCAGACTCCCGTGATCCTCCACGCATTCTCTCGGCCAGCGCCCATCGTTCGGGGCGTGATGCTCGTCACTGCATTCTCCTGCACTGCGCGCACGCCCGCATCGGGTCAGCCTGCGAACGCGCATCCGCGCACGGCCGCCGAGTATCCGTCGATCCTGAGCTTCCGGACGGAGCGCATCGCCGATGGCGTCTACGCGTTCATCACGCCCGAGGAGCGGAGCAGCTTCCAGGCGGGCAACTCGATCGCCATCGTCGGCGACGACGGCGTGCTCGTGTTCGACACCGGCAACATCCCGTCGATGACGCGGCGGCAGATCGCCGAGATCCGTCGCATCACGAACAATCCCGTGCGCTTCGTCGTGAACTCGCACTGGCATCCCGACCACACGCTCGGCAACGCGATATACCGCGCGGCCTTTCCCGGTGTCACGATCATCGGCACCAGCGCCACGCGCGACGGCATTCGTGACCGCGTGCCGACGTACGTCGATCAGATGAAGAGCTTCGCCCCGATCGACTCCGTCATGCGGCTCCGGCTCGCGACGGGACGGATGCGCGACGGCACCCCGATGCCCGACGCGGTGCGCCTCACCTGGGGGCTGACGACGCGCGACTACGCCGAGTTCATACCGGAGGTGGTGCGCACGACGCCGTCGGCGCCCGACCGCATCGTCGACGACAGCCTCACCATCATGCTCGGCAGGCGTCGCGTGCAGATCGTCAGTCCCGGGCGCGGGAACACGGCGGGCGACGCGTTCGTCTTCCTCCCCGACGAGCGCGTACTGCTCACGGGCGATCTCGTCACGGTGCCCTGCCCCTTTCCCGGCACGGCATACTTCGCCGACTGGGTGCACTCGCTCGACGCGCTCCTCGCGAGACGTCCGGCGGTGATCGTCCCGGGCCACGGCGACGTCCAGCACGACGACGCGTACGTGCGCCTGGTGCGCGAGCTCGTCGCGTTCACCCTGGATCGCGCCCGCGACGCGGTGCAGCGCGGCATTCCCGTCGATTCGCTGCAGCGGCAGATCGACTTCGCGCCGTTCGTGAAACGCTTCGCCGGCGACGATCCGGTGCGCATCGCCGCGTTCGAGAACTTCTACGCCCAGCCCGCCATGCCGCGCGCGTACGAGGAGGCGAAGGCGGCGCCGGCGCGGTCGAGTAGCGCGTCACCTCCACCCTGGCAGCGCGGCCTCCAGCGCGGCCTCCATCCGCCGCACGTGCGACCCGCGCCAGTACGCGCGCCCGCACGTCGGGCATCGCCGCATCGGGCCCGCCAGATCGCGCGAGCGCGGCGGCACCTGCGCGATGATCTCCGCCGCCGTCATCGCCACCAGCGGCGTGTTGTCGAGCAGACAGCGCGTCATCAGCTCCTCCGGCCGCGGCAGCGCGAACGCGCGCACCACTTCGCCGAGCTGCACGAGCGGGACCTGCGATCGGATGGCGAGCTCGCGGTGCGGACGCAGCTCGCGCAGCAGATGCCGGTCCCGCGTGAGCAGCACGCGCCCGTCGTCGCGCGCCCGGGCGACGAGTGCGACGTCCGGCGCGTCGGTCGGTAGCTGGAGCGTGTCGATGCCCACGACGCGCAACCATCGTGCGAGCCGGCCGAGCATCGCGTCGGCCAGGAAGCTGGTCGGCCCGTCGGGCGCGGGCGAGGCCCCACTCACGCGCTGCGCAGCTCCGTGCGCAGCCAGCGCTCCAGCGTCGCGATCACGTGGGCCGTCTGCTCGTCGGTGAGCGCCGCTCCACGCGGGATGTCGTGCCACTTGGCGAGACATCCTCGGCAGCAGGTCGCCGTCGCGTGCTGCGCGACGAAGACCGGATGCCCGCGCCAGGGCGTCTGCTTACCGTCGTTCGGTGGCTCCGCCGGCGCGAGCCGCCGCGCGATCAGCTCCTCGGCCTGGACGAGAATCGCGTCGAGCCCGTGCGTCGCCAGATAGCGACGCTCATCCGCTCCCAGATGAAAGCTTCGACGGAATGCGGACTGACCCAGTGCGACAAAGAGCTCGTTCAGCGCCCGCATCCCCTCATCCCCGCATCACCTCATCCCCGCACCCGGGCATTCCGCCTGAGCATCCACGAATACAGCCACACGATCACCGCGACGAAACCCAGCACGCCGAGGATCTTCGCCGGCGGGAAATCCTCCGGCACGATCCCGATCGGCGCGTCCTTCGAGAAGGCGACGATGAGCCCCGCATTGAACACGCCCCACAGACTCTCGCCGACGATCAGCCCCGAGGCGACGAGGGTGCCGAGTCGCTCGGCGCGCTCGCGGTTCGGCGCGTTGCGGATCTTCACTTCGTACCACTTGGCGACGACCGTCCCGACGACCACGGCGAACGTCGCCGACATCGGGAGATAGATCCCCAGCCCGACGGCGAGGGGCGGAAGGCGCAGCTTGTTCATCGCGCGGAGCGCCTCGTCCAGGAGGATGAGCCCGACGCCGATCAGCGCGCCGATGCCGATCATCCGCCAGTCGAGGTTCCCGCCGATCTCCCCCACTGCGAGCGCGGAGATGAGCGTCGCCTGCGGCGCGGGGAGCGGGTTCGGCGCGACGACGCCGACGTTCGCCGCACCGGCGAAGCCGTACGCCTTGGCGAGCAGGTTGAGCACCGACGGGATGACCGACGCTCCCGCCGCGACGCCGACGATGAGCGCGATCTGCTGGCGCATCGGCGACGCGCCGACGAGCTGCCCCGTCTTGAGGTCCTGCAGGTTGTCGTTCGAGATCGTCGCACAGGCGAAGACGATCGACGTGATGAACAGCGCGAAGGCGACGAGCGCCGTCTGGTTCGACGCGACGACCGGCACGGCGACGATGAGGATCGACGAGCAGAGCACGATCGAGATGATGCCGACGCCGGAGATCGGGCTGTTCGACGCGCCGATCAGCCCCGCCATGTAGCCGCAGATGCCGGCGATGAGGAAGCCGCCGAGCAGGACGAACGGCACCGCGATGATCGTCAGCCTGGTCGTGTACGGCGCGAGCACCGTCGGCTGGGCGAAGGTGTACGCCAGGTAGCCGGCGATGACCAGGCAGACCGCGGTGAGCGCGTAGATCCACGGCGGCGAGATGTCGCGATCGAGATCGTCGTGGTGCTCCACCGTGCGGGCGCGCAGCGTCGTCATCAGTCCGCGAGCGACTGGCCCTGCCAGTCGCGCAAGTGTATAGATCGCCGCCACGGCGATCGCCCCCGCGCCGATGAACCGGACCTGCGTGCGCCAGATCGTCGTCGTGTGCGCGGCGAGATCGGCACTCGCGACGGCCGGTGCGAGCGACGTCAGCCACGGCACCGCGACACCCCAGGCGATGACGAGGCCGAGCAGCATCGCCATCCCGACCGAGAGCCCGACGAGCTGGCCGACGCCGAACAGCGCGAGCGACCAGGCGATGTTGTAACCGCTCGACGCGTTCGCGCCGAGCCGGAAGAAGCCCGTCAGCTCACCGGCGAAGATCCGCGTCGCCGTCAGGATCGCGAGCCCCGCCGACGCGACGGAGCCGAGGATCACCGCGACGAGTCCTTCGCGCGCCTCGCCCGTCTCGTCCTTGGTCTCACCGCGCGTGCCCGCGCCGACCTTGAGCACCTCCGCCGCCGCGACGCCTTCGGGATAGGGCAGATCGGAGTCCGTGACGAGCGCTCGGCGCAGCGGGATCGTGAACAGCACACCGAGGATCCCGCCGCTCAGGCAGATGAGGAACGACTGCCAGAAGGGGAAGGTCGTCCACCAGCCGACGATGACGAGCCCCGGCAGGATGAAGATGATCGCCGAGAGCGTCCCCGCGGCCGAAGCGACCGTCTGGACGATGTTGTTCTCCTGGATCGTCGAGTCCTTCACCGCGCTCAGGATCGCCATCGAGATCACCGCGGCGGGGATCGACGACGCGAAGGTGAGCCCGACCTTGAGACCGAGGTAGATGTTCGCCGCGGTGAAGATCGTCGTGAGCAGGGCGCCGAGGATCAGCGCACGCAGCGTGAGCTCCTTGGGCTTCAGCGGGCGAACGTCACGCTGGACGCGTGCGGTGGCCGGGGGCGAGGAAGTACTCATTATGTCGTCGGTCCCATTGTGTTGGGGTCAGACACTGGGGTCAGACACTGGGGTCAGACACTGGGGTCAGACACTGGGGGCGTAGCCCGAGGGCTCTGACCCCTTGGCTGACAGGAGCCTGCAGTCATCCCGAGCGAGCGAAGCAAAGTCGAGGGATCTGCACCTGGACGGGCTAGGTGGTCGGTCCCATCACGAAGATCGTATTGCCGAACGGATCGATCACGTCGAAGGTCCTCGCACCCCAGTACTCGTTCTTCGGCGGACGCCGGATCTCGACGCGGGTGCGCCATTCGTCGTAGTACGCGTCGGCGTCGTCCACCATCAGGGAGACGCACGCCTCGCGCCCGTGCCCCGACATCGGACAGTCCAGCGTCAGCCAGATCGCGCCGCGCTCGACGCCGAGCAGCCCGTCCCTCCCCTCACCCCTGTGCTCGAAACGGACGCCGAAGCCGAGGCGTTGGACGTAAAACTCTTTCGCGATGTCGAGATCCTCGACGGGGAGGAGGGGGATGGCGCGTTCCATGGTTCCGCCCTTCAGATGACGCCTGATGCTACCGACCGTGCCACGGCCTCGATAGCCCTCCTCAGCGTGGCAGGAGCTCGAGCGTGTGCGCCTCGCGCTCCGGCTCGGCGAAGCCGCGCACCCACCTGACTGATCCCTTGGTTGGGTACTTCTCGGCGTACGCCTCACTCACCGCGCGACGAAGCCTCGCGCTCCGCACCGGTGCCGCGCGCGCGCGGACCTCCGTGTCGCCAAGGGTGACAGAGCCACGCGGCTCGTCGAGGAAGGCGCGGTACCATCCCGTCGGCTTGTCGTTCCACGACCGGACGAACACCCGGTCCTCGACCACCACGACCCACACGCTGGTGTAGCGATGCTTCGTGCCGGAGCGGACGCCGAGGATGCCGGCATCGGCGAACGCCGCGATGCGGCGGGCGGAGAATCGTGCCGGGGCTGGAGACATCATGGGTCAGCGAAGATGGGCGCGCGCGTCGATCTCAGTGCGCGCCCGGTGTCACCTTCAGATCGGCGAAGTCCCCGCGCGAGTTGTTCCCCACCCAGAGCGCTACCGGCCCCGGCTTCGGTTCGCCCAATCGCTGCACGACGAGATCGGGCTCGGTGCCGCCGTTCGCGTGGATGATCACCTGCTTCGGCGTGACGACGAGCCTCAGCGGAACCCAACCGTTGGGGTCAGGAATCGGTGCCACGGGCTTCTCGTACTTTCCCGGCGTCTCGGCGCGCAGTCGTGGCCAGTCCCACGTTGGTGGCGACGCGTATTGCACGGCGCGCTTCGCTCTCGCCGTGTCCGGCGTGCGGAAGTTGAACGGCCGCAGATACACCACCTCGAACGTGCTGTCGTTCTGGATCGCGAACGCAACGCCGACGAAGCTCCGTTGCGCCGCGTCCTCGCCGCGCACGAGGAGGTCGATCGTCCCCTCGGAGAACGCCGGGCCCTGCACGATCGCGAGGCCGTCGCCCTCCTTCGCGTCGAGGCGGATGATGGAGCGTCCGTTCTCCTGCGCGACGGTCTGGGTGCGGTTGACCGTACGCGCGATCGTCGGCGTACCCTGCGCGATGGCACTGGCAGGGTCCGCGCCCAACAGGGCGACGGCGAGTGAAGCGACTCGTGTGTTCATGATTCTCCTCACTTTCATGGGGTCATCATCACCGAGTGGCTGCCGAGGTCAAGCGAGCTCGCTCTCCAGCGCGGCGATCAGCCGGTCGATGTCCTGCTCCGTGTTGAACAGGTGCGTCGACGCCCGGATCCCGTTCATCCAGACCTTTGGCACCATCTTGAGCTCGACGTCGTGCTTCTCCCGCATCATCTGCTGGAAGGCGCGGCTGTCGCGGTCGTCCGGCAGCGTGAACGTGACGAGCCCCGAGGCGAGCGGACCGCCGGGCGCGCTCACTACGCGGATCCTCGGGACCTCCTGCAGCGCGGCGAACAGTCGATTCCGGAGTGCGAGGTTGTGCGCCTCGATGCGATCCATCCCGATCGCCGACAGGTACTCCACCGCCGCGCCCAGCCCGAGCACGCTCGGGATGCTGGTGACTCCGGTGCCGTCGCCGTACGCCGCATGGTTCGGCGCGGTCGACGCGATGTCGACGCGATCGCCGAGCTCCTCGCCCAGATAGAGCAGCCCCGTCCCCTTCGGTGCGAGCAGCCACTTGTGGCCGCTCGTCGCGTAGGCGTGGCACCCGAGCGCCTTCACGTCCACCGGGATCCCACCGGCGGCCTGTGCCCCGTCGACAATCGCGAGACAGCCGCGCGCTCGCGCGAGCGCCGAGAGTTGCGCCACCGGCATGCGCAGCCCGGTGGAGCTGAGCAGGTGCGAGAACGACAGCACCCGCGTGCGCGGCGTGATCGCCTTCGCGAACCGGTCGACGATCGCTGCCGCGTCGTTCTCTCCGGGCGGGACCGGCACGACGTCGATCGCCACGCCGTACCGCTTCGCCACGTAGTCCCAGCAGTGTCGCCCGCCCGGGTGCTCCTGGTCCGTCGTGAGCACGCGATCGCCCCCCGCGAAGGTGAGCCCCTGCGCCACCTGGTTCATCCCGTCGGTGGTGCAGCGCGTCAACATGACCTCCTCCGTCTTGCAGCCGAGGAAGCGCGCCGCGCCGGCACGGACGTCGTCCATCGCGTGCTCGTGCGCGCCGTAGCCGTAGAAGCTCGGGTTGAGCTCGAGCTCCTTCCACGCCGCGATCGTCCGCTCCATCACGGGCTTCGGCGTCGGCCCGAGTGAGCCCGTCTGCAGGTAGACGAGCTCCGGCGCGAACAGGAAATCCCCCGGCGGCGCCAGCCCGCGTGCCACCCGCGCCGCACGCGTGTCCGTCCCGTGCGCCACGATCGTCGCCCACCGCTCGTCGGCGACGAGCCGCATGGCGGACATCGCGCCGATGGCGGCGAGAAAGTCGCGACGGGTCTGCGAAAAGGCGTCGGTCATGTCGCGTGGCGTGAGGCTGGGGTCAGACCTCAGAGGGGTCTGACCCCTTCGCGCGCGGAGCATTCCCGGTGAGCCGCAATTGCGCGAAGGCGCCTTGAGTATGCAGCACGCGCGTCGGAAATACAGCGGCGGCGTCCGCTTCCCTCCTGGCGTGCCACGTTCCCATATTCGCGGTCGCCAACCGCATGCCCTTAGGCCTCGAGGTCGCACCACATGTTCGATCACTTCGCCCGCCTGATCGCCACCGCCGTCGCCTTCGTCGCGCTCACGCTCGGCTTCGACCTCGCACCGTCGCTCCCCGCGACGACGCAGCGAGGCGCGCCGCCGACCCTCGATTCGCTCGATCTCGCCGAGGGGCTGCAGGCGACCCTCGTCGCCCAGGCGCCGACGATCACCAACCCGACGAACGTCGACGTCGACGCGCGCGGGCGCGTGTGGCTCCTCGAGGGCTACAACTACCGGAAGTTCAAGCCGCACCCCCTCCGCCCCGAGGGCGACCGCATCGTCATCCTCCAGGACACCACCGGCGACGGCGTCGCCGACGTGACGAAGGTCTTCTACCAGGGCACCGATATCGACGCGGCGATGGGTATCGCCGTCCTCGGCAACAAGGTCATCGTCTCCGCCTACCAGAACATCTTCGTCTTCACCGACACCGACGGCGACGACAAGCCCGACAAGAAGGAGGTGCTCTTCACCTCCATCGGAAAGGATCACGATCACTCCACGCACGCCTTCGTCTTCGGCCCCGACGGCCGTCTCTACTTCAACGGCGGCAACGAAACGGGCGCGATCATGGATCCGGCGGGCAAGGTGCTCGTCGACAAGGCGGGCAACCGTGTCGAGCAGAAGCGCGCGCCGTATCAGGAAGGGATGTCCTTCCGCCTCGAGCCGGACGGTACGGGCTTCGAGGTGCTCGGCTACAACTTCCGCAATCCGTACGAGCTCGCCGTCGACGCCTTCGGCACCGTCTGGCAGAGCGACAACGACGACGACGGCAACCGCTCCACGCGACTCAACTACGTGATGGAGGGGGGTAACTACGGCTACAAGGACGAGATGACCGGCGCCGGCTGGCGCGCGCGCCGCACCGGGATGAGCGACGAGATCCCGCGGCAGCACTGGCACTCCGACGATCCCGGCTCCGTCCCGAACGTCCGCATCAACGGCGCGGGCGCGCCCTCCGGCATCGCGATGTACGACGGCACCCTGCTCCCGAAGCGCTACTGGGGCACGTTGATCCACGCCGACCCGGGTCCGAACGAGGTGCGCGCCTATCCCGTGCATCCGAGTGGGGCGGGCTATTCGGCGGACATACTACCTGTAGTGTCCTCACGGACGGACAAGATGTTCCGTCCCGTCGACGTCGCCGTCGCGCCCGATGGCTCGCTGTTCATCGCCGACTGGTACGACGCCGGCGTCGGCGGCCACAACATGTCCGACCAGACGCAGGGCCGCATCATCCGCGTCGCGCCGCCCAACACGCGCTATACGGTGCCGGCGCTCGATCTCTCCACGGCGGCGGGTGCCGCGCGCGCGCTGAACAGCCCGAACCACGCGACGCGCTATCTCGCCTACGAGAGGCTCCACGCGATGGGCCGCGGCGCGGAGAACGTGCTCGCCGCGGCGTATCGCGGCACCGATGCACGTGCGCGGGCCCGCGCGCTCTGGCTGCTCGCGCGCATCCCCGGCCGCGGCGCACGGTACCTCGACGCCGCCTCGCGCGACGCGGATCCGAACATCCGCATCGTCGCGCTGCGCGCGGTGAGGCGTGTCGGGGCTGATGTGATCCCCATGGCCTCTCGCCTCGTGAAGGATCCCGCGCCCGAAGTGCGCCGCGAGGTCGCCATCGCGCTCCGCCACGAGCAGAGCCCGCGCGCCGCCGCGCTCTGGGCCGATCTCGCCGCGCAGCACGACGGCAAGGACCGCTGGTACCTCGAGGCACTCGGCGTCTCCGCCGACCGACAGTGGGATCGCTACTTCGGTGCGTGGCTCGACCGCGTCGGCGACGGCTGGAACACACCGGCCGGGCGCGACATCGTCTGGCGCGCCCGCTCGTCGCGCGCGCTGCCCCTGCTCGAGAAGCTCGCGACGGATGCGTCGATCCCCGTCGCCGAGCGCCTGCGGTATTTCCGTGCGTTCGACTTCCATCCGGCGGAGGAGCGTCAGCGTGCGCTGCTCGCCATCCTCGCTACACCAGCCGGCAGCTCGGCCGAGCTCACACCGGTGATCCTCGGCCAGCTCGATGCCAAGGCCGCGGCGGGGAACGAGGAGGTGCAGGCCGCACTGCAACGCACGCTGCCGGCGATCCGCGGCACCACGAAGTACGTGGATCTCGTGGAGCGGTTCGACGCACGCACGCAGCTCGACGAGTTGATCAGTCTCGCGCTCGACAAGCCGAGCGAGACCGCCGGCGTCGAAGCGGCCCGGCTCGCGCTCGCGTGGGGCGGCGCGCCGCGCTTCGCGCAGATCGTCCGCGGAAGTGACGATCGAGCGGCACGCCGCGCGCTGATCGTCCTCGGGCGGAACTACACGCCCGCCGTCGACTCCGTCGTCACCGCACTCGCCCTCGACACGACGCGTGCGCTCGACCTGCGTCGCGCCGCCGTCCAGTCGATGGGCACTGGCTACAACGGCTGGCTGCGACTCGTCAATCTCGCGCGCACGAAGACGCTGCCGGAACCCCTCAAGCCGACCGCGGCGACCGCGCTCTTCTCCGCCTGGCCCGAGCTGCGCGACTCTGCGGCGAAGTACGGGCTCGCACCGCCGCCCGCCACGACGCTCGACGGCAAGACGCTCCCGCCACTCATGATCCTCGCGTCGCGCGGCGGCGACGCCGCGACGGGACGCGCCGTCTTCACGCGCACCTGCGCCGCATGCCACCTCGCCGCGGGCACCGGCACCGACTTCGGCCCCGCGCTCACCGAGATCGGCGACAAGCTGCCGAAGAGCGGGCTCCTGCTCGCCATCCTCGACCCGAGCGCCGGCATCGCCTTCGGCTACGAGGGCTGGTCCATCCGCACGAACGACGGCCAGCAGCTCGTCGGCATGATCGCGAGCGAGACGGACGACGAGGTGGTGTTGAAGCAGATCGGCGGCATCCAGCGCCGCCTGCCGAAGAGCACGATCGCAGACCGGAAGCGCATGGACACCTCGCTCATGCCGCAGGGCCTCGAGCGCACGATGAGCGAGGCGGATCTGACGAACCTCGTCGAGTACCTCTCCTCGCTGCACAAGGCTCGCTGAACGGCGTTGATCGAAAAAACGGGGTCAGATTCCTTGAAAATCGGTAAGAACGGTAAGAACGGTAAGAACGGGGTCAGATCCCTTGAAAAGCGGTACATCTCGCCGCGTTTTGATACAACGAGGTCGGATTCCCTGGGAAGACGGCGCTGCCTCGGAAAAACAACGAGGCAGGATTCGGTGAAAAACGGTACTTCATCGGAGCCTTTTTCAAGGAATCTGACCCCGTTGACGCCGTTGACGCCGTTGACGCCGTTGACGCCGTTGACGCCGTTGACGAAGGAATCTGAACCACATTGACGACCCGTTGACGTGACTGCGTTGACAGCGCCGTTGAAGCGCCTGGCGATGATCGCCTTCCTCATCTCGACGTCGCCCATCATGGCATCCTCGCAATCGCCGGCGCGCGCCGGCATCAATTACGACGAGAGCAAGGTCGGCGCGTACACCCTCCCCGATCCGCTCGTGCGCGCGAACGGCACGCCGGTGCGCACCGCCGAGGAGTGGCGGCGCGACCGGCGTCCCGAGCTGCTCGCGTTGTTCGAGCGCGAGGTGTACGGCAAGGTCCCGCCCGCGCCGTCGGGTCAATGGTTCGAGACGCGCGTCGTCGATCCGCACGCGCTCGACGGCCTCGCGACGCGGAAGGAGATCCGCGTGCACTTCGAGCGCGGACACGACGAGCCGTACATGGACGTCCTGCTCTACGTACCCAACGCGCGGAAGACACCGGCGCCCGTCTTCCTCGCCCTCACCTACGGCAACCACTCGATCACGCCGGACACCGCGGTGAGCGTGTCGCCGCACTTCCTGCGCGATCATCCGATCCCCGACAGCGCGCACGGGCAGGTGAAGCGCGGTGAATGGGCCGACCGCTGGCCCATCGCCACGATCGTCTCGCGCGGTTACGCGCTCGCCGGCGTCTACGTGGGCGACCTCGACCCCGACGCGCGCGACGCGATCGCCCACGGCATCCGGCCGCACTACTTCGCCCCCGGTCAGACCGAGCCCCGTCCCGACGAATGGGGTGCGCTCGCGTCGTGGGGCTGGGGGCTGAGCCGCGCCCTCGACTACCTCGAGCACGACGCCGACGTCGACGCGAAGCGCGTCGCACTCATGGGCCACTCGCGCACCGGCAAGGCGTCCCTCTGGGCCGCCGCGCGCGACCCGCGCTTCGCGATGGTCATCGCCAACGAGTCGGGCACCGGCGGCGCGAAGCTCTCGCGCCGCAACTTCGGCGAGACGGTGGCCGAGATCAATCGCGGCTTCCCTTTCTGGTTCGCGGGCAACTTCCACAGGTACGACGGCCGCGAGCACGATCTCCCCGTCGACCAGCACGAGCTCATCGCGCTCATCGCGCCACGCCCCGTCTACATCGCCGTCGCCGCGGACGATCTCTGGGGCGACCCACTCGGCTCCTTCCTCGCCGCGAAGGCCGCCGAGCCGGTGTACGCCCTCCTCGGCGTCCCGACCGCGCTCCCGGCGACGATGCCGCCCGTGAACACCCCGACCCTCGACGGCGCGATCGGTTTCCATCTCCGCCCCGGCACGCACGACGTGACCAACTACGACTGGGCGCAGTTCCTCGCCTTCGCGGACCGGAACATGAAGTAGCGTCGAAGGTGCAGATCCCTCGACTCGCTTCGCTCGCTCGGGATGACAACGGCTGTCATCCCGAGCGAAGTCGAGGGATCCGCACTTACACCGCGCGCATTGGGGTCAGACACCTGCGGTGTCTGACCCCAGTGTCTGGCGTCGTTCCTCATTCCCGCATTCCCGCATTCCCTCATTCCCACAGATGATCACTGCTCTCGAATCCCTCGCGCGCCTCCGCGCCGGCAACGCACGCTTCGCCGCGAACGTGCGAGGGATCGAGTCGTTCCTCAGTCAGGAGCGGCGCGCCGCGCTCGCGGAGGGTCAGGCACCGCACGCCGTCGTCCTCGGCTGCTCCGATTCGCGCGTCCCCGTCGAGATCGTCTTCGACCAGGGGCTCGGCGACCTGTTCGTCATCCGCGTCGCGGGGAACATCGTCGCGCCGTCGCTGGTCGGGAGCGTCGAGTACGCGGCCGAGTTCTTCGGCACCCGCCTCGTCGTCGTGCTCGGCCACTCGCGCTGCGGGGCCGTCAACGCCACCATCGACGAGCTGCAGCGTCCCAGCGAGAATCAGTCGCGAAATCTTCGCTCGATCGTCGACCGCATTCGCCCGTCCGTTGCGGCGCTGCTCTCGACCGATCTGCGGCACGATCGTGACGCACTCGTCGAGCAGTCGGTGCGCGCGAACGTCCGTGCGTCGGCGGATCACTTGCGCCACGGCTCCGAGATTCTCGAGCAGCACATCGCGCGCGACGGATTGCTCGTCGTCGGCGCCGAGTATTCCGTCGAGACGGGACTCGTGGATTTCTTCGACGGCGTGCCGGCCGGCGCGTGATCGGATGAAAGTCGCGCTGCTCGTGGCCGTGCTCGCGTACGTCGCGCTCGCGGCGTTCGGGTACTTCCTCTCCGATCGGCTCATCTTCCAGCCACCGCCGCCGACGTATCGCGCCGGCCAGCTCCCATTCACGATGATCCCCGGCGCGGACGACGTCTCGATCGCCGCGCTGTATCTCCGCAATCCGGACGCGCCGCTCACGATCCTCTACGCGCACGGCAACGCGGAGGACCTCGGCGTCGTCGCGCCCCTGCTCGAGGAGATGCGCCGGCATGGCTTCGCGGTGCTCGGCTTCGACTATCGCGGCTATGGCGCGAGCAGCGGCGGGCCGACGACCACCTCCGGCGCGACACGCGACATGGAGTCCGTGTATCGGTACGCCGTGCACACCCTCGGCGTGCCACCGTCGCGACTCGTCCTGTACGGACGCTCCGTCGGCGGCGGGCCGGCGGCCGACCTCGCCGCACGGTTGCCGAGCGCCGGCCTCGTCCTCGAGAGCACCTTCACGAGCGTCTTCGTCGTCATGACGCGCGTGCCTCTGCTCCCCTTCGATCGCTTCCCCAACCTGCGCCACGTCCGGAACGTGCACGCGCCAGTGCTCGTCATCCACGGCACGGCCGACGAGGTGATCCCCGTCGCCCACGGGCGCCGGCTCTACGCGGCCGCCAACGACCCGAAGCAGGCCCTCTGGGTCGACGGCGCCCACCACAACGACCTCACCCTGGTCGCCGGCCAACAGTACTGGACCGCCCTCGCCGACTTCGCCCACCTGGTGAGCTCGAGGTAGCTCAGGATCAGAGGGTCAGAACCTGGGGTCAGACACCTGCGGTGTCTGACCCCTTGGCGCAGCGTGAACGATCTGGCATCCCGATCGAGCGCAGCGAGTCGAGGGATCTGCACTTTGCGGAAGGATTTCTCCACCCGCACGGAGCCTTCCGGCCGTGTCCGGTGCATTCGGGAAAGATCCGGGGCCGTGCCGTTCGCCGAGCCGCCGAAACAACGGGAAGCAACGGAAGCAACGGGGTCAGATTCCTTGAAAGACGGTACGAGCGCGTACCGCTTTTCAAGGAATCTGACCCCCTTGAAGAGCCTTGGGACGGCGAGCACGACACTCGCGCCACGCCCCGCCCGTATGGGCGAGAGACCCCCTGCGGAACGGTGATTCATGTCGGCGATCCGGTCGATCTCCCGCGAGACGGCGAAGGCGCGTGTCTCCGCCGAGAAGAGCTGCCCCTGGTGCTGCGACACCATCCCGCGTGAGGCGAAGAAGTGCCGGTCGTGCGGTGAATGGGTGGTCGGCACGTCGCATGGTATTGGGGCCGCGCTGCTGCGGCTGCTCGGTGTCGCGTGGATCTGCGTCTCCGTGGCGATCGCCGCCGGACTCTGGTCCGCCGGCCAGGCGCTGCGTGGATGGGTGTGGATGCACTCGGTCAACCAGCAGCTCACCCCGCGCGTCGTGGACTTCCTCCTTTACGTCGTCATCGCCATCGTCCTGATGAAGGGAATCGCCGTCGGGGTCGGCTTCGGCATCGTCGCCCGCCTCTCCCCGCGCCGCCCTCGCTGGTGGACCTGAGCGAAGCCGCACGTACGCACCCACTCACGCACTCACCGCGTGTCCGTCGCCTACAGCCTGTTCGCCACGACCCTCGGCACCGCCGCCATCGCCTGGAGCGAGCGCGGCATCGTGCGCACCTTCCTCCCCGAGCCGAGTGCGCAGGCCGCTCGCGCTCGCCTCGCGCGACGCCTTCCGGACGCGCGCGAGGCAGAGCCGCCGGAACAGGTGCGCCGAGTGATCGACGACATCGTCCATCTCCTCGATGGAGATCGCGTGAGCCTCGAGTGGGTGTCGATCGACGACGCCACCGTCCCCGAGCTCGACCGACGGATCTATGCCGCGACGCGCACCATTCCACCGGGGAGCACGCGCACCTATGGCGACGTCGCCCGCCTCATCGGTGACGTCACCCTCGCGCGACGCGTCGGCGAGGCGCTCGGGCGCAATCCATTTCCCATCGTCGTGCCCTGCCATCGCGTGCTCGCCGCCGGGGGGCGCACGGGCGGATTCTCGGCCCGCGGCGGCACCGAGACCAAGATGCAGCTCCTGCGGATCGAGGGAGCAGTGCTGCTCTGAGCGTGCAGGCGGATTGACTGGATTTCGCCGCCGCATACTCCCTATGTGACGCGACAGTAGGCAGCGTCTGGTGCAATTTGTCCCAGTCGCGTAGGATAGCTCGTGCGGACGTGTGGGTCGCATCAAGCAACGGCGCGAGGTGCATGGATGATCCGGAAGCTCAAGAGCGGTGAGTACCGTCTCTACTCGAAGAAGAAGGACGCGAAGACCGGCAAGCGAAAGAATCTCGGCACGTTCAAGACCCGCGCGGCCGCCGAGAAGCACGAGAAGGCCGTACAGTTCTTCAAGCGGCAGTAGGACACTCGACGATGCGAGCATTGCACACCATGCGTCGAATGTGGGAGCACGCGGCATGGGCGGACCGGCTGCTGCTCGGCGCGCTGTTGCGCCTCGATCCCTGCCCCGCTGCCGTGTGGCGCGAGTACGCGCACGTGCTCGGCGCCGAATCCGTCTGGCTCGACCGCCTGCGCCGTCGCCCCGCGCGCTTCGCCGTGTGGCCGGCCCTCGAGCCCGCGGCGGCGGCGGCGCTCGCCGAATCGCTCCGCGCGGAATACATCGCGTATCTCGACGCGCTGACGGCGGAGGCACTCGATGCGCCCGTGCCGTACGTCAACAGCGCGGGCGTCGCGTTCGAGACCCCCGTCGAGGACATCCTGCTCCAGGTCTTCCTGCACGGACAGTATCACCGCGGCAAGATCAACCTCATGCTGCGCCAGTCGCGTGAGGAGCCCGTACCGACCGACTACATCGCGTTCGCGCGCGGCGTGCCCGCGGCGGTGACGCACATCGCGTGATGACCCCACACGTCCTGCTCCTCCTCTCCGCGCTGCTCCTCATCCTGTTCGCCGTGCCGCTCTGGATGCGGAGGGTGCCGCCGAACCGCTATTACGGCGTCCGCACGCGCGCCACACTCGGCGACGAGGAGCGCTGGTACGCCGTCAACGCGAGCGCCGGTCTCGACCTGTTCATCTCGGGCATCGTCCTGCTCGCCGGCATCCTCGCCCTCGAGCACTTCGGCGCGACATGGCCCCCGG